>Ga0134126_10004376_pt1 | contig 17670 bp, 17 predicted proteins | sample KB31752_FD_96881 | JGI IMG/M metagenome (GOLD analysis project Ga0134126, IMG submission 96881) | Terrestrial soil microbial communities with excess Nitrogen fertilizer from Kellogg Biological Station, Michigan, USA - KB3-175-2 | ecosystem: Environmental > Terrestrial > Soil > Unclassified ...
ATAGGCAGCACTTTTCGTACCTACGAAAATAAATTTTTGCCTGTAAGTTTACAGCAGCAACAAATGCAGTTGTTTTATATTAGCTTTAAAACATCTTTATATAACACTTATTACGATTTTTAAAATATGAACGCACTAGTACTTGCATTGGTTTTTGTTACCGCTTTTATAGTGGTACTTTACGCCACGCCTGCTTTAATTAAAGTGGCCATATTAAAACGCTTGTTTGATGAACCGGGAGGTAATCGTAAAATACACACACGTGTTGTACCCACTATAGGTGGCATTATAATATTTGCAGCTACTCTGTTTTCATACAGCTTATGGTTTGAACTTGATTTTACGAAGATTAGAAACATGTTTGAGTTATCGCAAGTGTATCAATACATTCGCGAGTTTAAACTAATTGTAGCAACTATGCTGATGTTGTTTTTTGTGGGTATTAAAGATGATATTATTGGTACAGCACCCATTAAAAAATTAATTGCACATGTGTTGGCGGGTTTAATTTTAGTGCTGGTTGGTAACATACGCATAACAGGTTTACATGGTATTTTTGAAGTAAACGAAATTCCGTATTGGGCAAGTGTGTTTCTGTCTTTGTTTACATATACGGTAGTTGTAAATGCTTTTAATTTAATTGATGGTGTTGATGGTTTAGCGGGTGGTGTTGGTTTTATAGCTTGTATGGCATTTGGCACCTGGTTTGTTTGTGCCAATGATATTATTTTGGCATCCTTAGCATTTGCTTTAGGAGGTTCTTTATTAGGATTCTTGGTTTTTAATTTTAGTCCGGCTAAAATTTTTATGGGCGATTCAGGTTCTCTTACCATAGGCCTAGTTGTTTGTGTATTAAGCATTAAATTAATTGAGTATCCGGTAGAAAAACTTGATGGCATTTTACCTTACTTATCAAAACCAGTTTTTGTAATTGCAGTTTTAATTTATCCCTTAGCTGATACGCTGCGTGTTTTTACCATGCGTGCCATAGCTGGTGTATCTCCATTTTCGGCAGACAGAAATCACTTGCATCATCGTTTTATTGATATAGGTTTTGGGCATCGTAAAACAGTTATTTCTGTTTATCTTTTTAATTTATCAACCATTGGCATTTCTATAGCTTGCTGCAAACTTAACCCAAGTGTGGCTATGATTGCCGTTGTATTATTTGCCGCTATTTGTATGATGGTTTTACAACTTGTTTATAAGCTAAGACAAAAAAATATCCCTCCGGCTGAAAACTAACTTATACATATTGCTTTTTATTATAAGTACTTGTGCATTATCGCAAAACGATGCGCAGCAAACTTTTTTAAATACCGATTTAAATAATTTAATTGATGCTTATTATATAAAATACCCTACCGAATCGTTTCACTCATCTATGAAACCGTATGTTGGCTTTGCTGTTAAAGAAGCGGATGATAGTGCCTTTCATATCAACAACTATAAAATAAAAAATAATTTTTTGTTTAATAGTTTTCATGCTAAGCCACAACAACGTAATCATTTTGCCATGCAGGTGTTACCTCAGTTAGATGAGCAAGTTGGTTATGATGTAAATGCAAAGCATAGTGTTAATGAAGTATCGGGTGGAGCTTATGTGCGTTTAGATATAAATAATGATTTTTCGGCAGCCATTACTGCCATTGGTGGCCAAGTATCGTATCCCGGTTTTACAGATACAATAGTTTCTAAATCCAAAATTATCCCGGGGCTTGGTAGGGCATATGGCAACAACGGTAATTATACATTTACAAATTTTACGGGTTATGTTTCTTACTCGCCTTTTAAGGCGCTAAATTTTCAGGTAGCGAAAGATAAGATATTTATTGGTGATGGTTATCGTTCTCTTTTATTATCTGATGTAGCAAACAGTTATCCGTACTTTAAAACCACCATTAACATTTGGCATTTGCAATATAGTTTTTGGTATAGTTGGATGCAGGATATTTACAAACCAAATGGCATTCGCCAAAATGCACTTAACCGTTTTGGAACCTTTCACTATTTAAGCTGGAACGTTACTAAAAATTTTAATTTTTCGTTTTTCGAAAGTGAAATTTTTCAGGGTACCGATAGCATAAGGCATCGTGGTTTCGATCCTAATTATTTAAACCCAATAATTTTTTACCGTCCCGTGGAATATTCTTTGGGTTCTGGAGATAATGCACTGATTGGATTTAACTCATCCGTAAAATTTGCCAAATATTTTAAACTATATGGGCAAGTAATTTTAGATGAATTTAACCTTACTTATATTAAGCAAATGAACGGATGGTGGGCTAACAAACAAGGCTATCAAATTGGATTGAAATATGTAAACGCGTTTGGCGTAAAAAACCTTTCGTTGCAAGGCGAGTTTAATTATGTACGACCATACACATATTCGCATGCTAGTGAGCAGCAAAATTATTCTCAATTTAATCAACCATTAGCTGACCCTTTTGGAGCTAACTTTTACGAATCGCTTGGCTTTATAAGCTACAAACATAAAAATTGGCAAATTGATTTAAAGGGTATGTTTACTGTGGTTGGTAAGGATAGGAAAGGCGATACAACGTCTATTGGGCAAAATATTTTTTTAAGTTATGATTTGCGCGCTCATGATTTTGGGAATCATATTGCGCAGGGAGTTCAGTACAGAATTATGCAGGGCGAATTTAAATTTACCTATTTTATAATACGAGGCTTAAATTTACGTTTAGAAGCCGGGGTTATTGAGCGTTATACCCATGCAATTGGCTATACAAGTTCAATGCCTTATATATATGCGGGTATAAAAACATCTATGTATAATTTTTACAGAGATTATTAATTGAATTAAAGAAAAATATAAACATGAAATTATTTTCAGTTTTTAAATATATAAAAGGATATTGGAACCATGCATGGATGAACATTATTTGTAATGTGTTGTTCTCAGTGTTTTCATTATTCTCGTTAGTGCTGGTAAAACCGTTTTTAGATTTACTTTTTTTGCACGATGAGATTTTTTATAATGATATACTGCAAAAAGGCGCTCCTGCTTTTCAGTGGAATTCTGCTTGGGCTAACGATGCGTTTACGTATCACCTATCAGGTTTAATTTCTAATCATGGTAAACTAAGTGCCTTGCTTTTTATATGCATTGTTATTGTGTTGCTTACGTTTTTAAAAAACCTTTTCAGGTATATGGCTATGTATGCTTTAGCACCTATACGTAATGGGGTAGTGCGTGATTTAAGAAATCGTTTAATGGATAAAGTACTTGATCTTCAATTATCGTATTTTAGTAATGAGAAAAAAGGAGATATCATGTCGCGCATAACATCTGATGTTAGCGAAATTGAATGGAGCATTATGCAATCATTAGAACTTGTTTTTAGAGAACCTTTATTGGTTGTAATGTCTTTAGGATTGTTAATTGCTATTAGTCCTTACTTAACACTCTATGTTTTTTTGTTGTTACCTGTTGCAGGTTTGTTAGTAGCCTTAATTGGTAAAAGCCTTAAGCGTAATGCAACAAAGGGTAAGCATGTGTTAGGTCAACTGTTTATTGCGATGGAAGAAACGCTGGGTGGTTTAAAAATTATTAAAGCCTTTACCGGCGAGCGTTTTGTATCAAATAAATTTAAAAGTATAAATGAAGACTACACCAAGATATCGGTGCGCATTTATCGTAAAACTGATTTGTCTTCGCCCTTGACCGAAGTAATTGTTACAGCCATACTAATGCTCATTATGTATATTGGTGGTAAAATGGTTATGGGAGCCGATAGCAGTTTGTCTGCATCCTCATTCATCACGTATATCATTGTGGCTTCGCAAATAATTCCGCCGGTAAAACAAATTACGCAAGCATATAACAGTATTCAAAAAGGAGTTGCGTCCGAAGAGCGCATTGATAAAATATTGCTTGCAGAAAACACAATTACAGAAATTGCTAACCCAACTGAAATTAAATCATTCAACCAAAAAATTGAATTTAAAAATGTGTCGTTTGCTTACAATAGGGGAGATGCCGGACATGTATTGCAGCACGTTAATTTAATTATACCAAAAGGTAAAACCATTGCCTTGGTGGGTCAGTCGGGTTCGGGTAAAACAACCCTGACGGATATGATTGCTCGTTTTTACGATAGCGACGAAGGCGAAATTTTATTTGATGATGTAAACATAAAAAATGCTTCGTTAAAAAGTGTGCGTAATTTATTAGGCATGGTGTCGCAAGAGCCAATTTTATTTAACGACAGTGTTTTTAATAATATTGCTTTTGGGTTGGAAAACATTACCGAACAACAAGTAATGGAGGCTGCTCGCATTGCCAATGCCCACGATTTTATTATGCAAATGCCCGAAGGTTACCGAACCAATGTAGGCGATAGAGGAACTAAATTAAGTGGTGGACAGAGACAACGCATAAGCATTGCACGCGCTGTACTTAAAAACCCACCTATTTTAATTTTAGACGAGGCCACCTCGGCACTTGATAGCGAAAACGAACGTGCCGTACAGGATGCTTTACAAAAATTAATGCAAAACCGTACCACGGTTGTTATTGCACATAGGTTATCTACCATTGTGCATGCCGATGAAATTGTGGTACTTGAAAAAGGAAAAATTATTGAGCGCGGCACGCATAAAGAGTTACTTGCACAAGCAGGTACTTATTTAAAGCTGTATGAAATGCAGACTATAAAATAAATTTATCCCACCTGTTAAAATAATAAGTGTTTTACTTGTGGAAGGTAACGATTGCAAGGATAAAAAAAACTATATTCTATTTTGGTTGCGCAGCTTTTATGGCAAGTACAAATTTATAAACGGCATCTTTTTCGGCATCGGTTATTTTTGCACGTTGGGCCATATCATCCATAATATCTTTCCATTGTTCAACATCGCGTTTGTAAATGTTTTTGGAGGCATGACAGTTGATGCATTTACCTACTGAATAAATTGTATAACCTTGTTGCAATATAGCTAAAGTTACATCGGGAAATTTTGGTTGTATGGCAGCTAATTCCCTGTTGCCCGGTGGATAAACTCCGTGTGTGTATTTTGTTGCTTCAAAATTGTTTTGTGGTGCAGGTTCACTCATTGTAATACTTGTACTTGGAGCTGATGCAGATGGAACTACCTGGGCTACAGATGTTGTACTTTTTTTAGATGCATGACAAGCAGCAAAAATTATAGCAATACTGCTTATTAAAATTAGTTTGGTTTTCATATTTGTTTGTTTAGCAACCTTGGCCTTTTGATTTTGCAAGCTTTATAAATACAGTATTACAATCTTTATAATAATGAAGTTTGTTTGGTAAAAGAAATGAAACACCGGTTTCGTATCTATAATCATATACAAAAGGTTTTTGTGCTTGTGTTACAATTGGTTTTGTGGTTACTGTTTTGCAACTTATTATTGAAATTAGTGTTAGCATTAAAACTAGTGTTTTCATGGCATTAAAATTAAGGTTTATTATTGAATTACTTTTTTTACTTCTTCATCCGTTAAAAAATGAAAGTGACTAAATGTGTTACCGCCGCAGCCGCCCGTTGGGTAACGGAAGCTTACTACGGTATCTTTACTGCTTTGTGCAATTTGTATAATAATTACTATTTCATTGGTGTTCATAATTGGGTTATGGTAAACTGCGAGTTTAGGTAAAACCATATTGTAAGGTTTAACGTATGGATTTTCTTTTTCGCCATAATGATGAAGTGCGGCTCCGCTTTTTGTTTCCTCATAACTTGGCAACCTGCCATTAACCACGGGGACTTTATTCCATTGTTTTATATCAATAGGAGGGAAATCTCTATGAGCATCAGGGCAATCAAATTCGGTAATGAGCTGTCCGTTTTCCCAGTAACCCATGTGATTATTATATTCATACAAAGGGATATATTTTTTTGTATAATAAGTAGTTACAAATTCTTTCGAGTTTGTATCAATAGCAGGTTGGGCAAAATTAGGCGCGGAAATAAATTGCGCTTTTTGTGGCTCGTTGCAAGCCTGCATAAAACAAATTGTAATGGCTGGTATTGTAACTGATTTTAATTTCATACAACAAAGATACTTTATGCAACAAGGCTATTTTGTTACTGAGTAGTTATTGACTTGTTAATGACTTGTTAACGCCTGTTATATTCTATGCTAATTGGCTAATTTTGAAAGGCACAAATGAAACTTAACAGAACCAATATATTTATCGCAACTTCATCTATTGCATTGTTGCTTGTGCTTATTATACAGGTAAATTGGATTTTTGAAACAGCAAAAAGCAAAGAAGATTTATTTAACGAAAAAGCAAATATAGTTTTAGCAAGAACTACCGAAGCCCTTAATGCGGATAAAGAAACCTGCAGAAACCTGGAAGCTTGTGTAAGTAAAAAAGAAACCCATAAAATAGATTCGTTGTTTAGGCATTATATGAATTTTTACAATTTTCGTATCGATTATTCATTCGAAGTTGTAAAGCCCAATGCATTTGTCCCAAAAAATATATATCCTGCTGAGCCCGGTTGTTACAAACAAAGTTTAGATGAAGTATCTAACAGGAACAAGTGGGAGTTGAAACTATTTTTCCCTGATAAAAAGCAATTTATTATGGCTGAAATGGGAAAGATGTTTATTGCATCTGTCTTACTTATTATTATTGTTTTGGTATTGTTTTGGCGTACCGTTTTATCATTGGTTAAAGAGAAACAATTATCAGAGCACACTACCGATTTTTTAAATAACATGACCCACGAGTTTAAAACCCCTTTAACTAATATTGCTTTGGCAGGTAAAATGATTATAAAAGATACAGCTATCAAGAATGATAAAGTAAAACACTATTCGGAAATTATACTGGAAGAAAATGAAAAACTACGCCTGCAGGTTGAGCAAGTACTTAGTATGACAGCTTTAGAGAGAGGCGAAATTCCTTTATTGAAAACCGAACTTGATTTAAATGCACTAATTACTGATTGCGCAAAAAGCATTAGCCTACAAATTGAAAACAAACAAGGTGATTTAAAATTAAACCTGTATGCCAGTAAGTCTGTTATAATGGGCGATAAAACACACCTTAGCAATACGCTGCAAAATTTAATTGATAATGCCATAAAATATTCGAAAGAAAAACCTGAGCTATTAATTGAAACATATAATAAAAATGAAAATGTAATTATTACCATTACCGATAAGGGCATTGGCATAGAAAAAGAATACCAGCAAAAAGTGTTTGATAAATTTTTTAGAGTGCCCACCGGCGATGTGCACAATGTAAAAGGTTTTGGTTTGGGATTAGCCTACGTAAAAAAAATTATTGAATTGCATGAAGGAACTATTGAACTAGTAAGCGAAAAAGGAAAAGGAACTACATTTACCCTTACATTGCCAAATGCTTAAACAAAAATGCAGCATACTATTAGCCGAAGATGACCTTAACCTTGGTTTGCTGCTGGTTGATTATTTAGAGGCAGAAGATTTTGATGTAAAGCTTTGCAAAGATGGCGAGTTGGCACTAAAAGCATTTGAGGCGCATGCATTTGATTTATGTTTGTTAGATGTTATGATGCCAAAAATGGATGGTTTTACTTTGGCAAAACACATTAGAACAAAAAATAAAAACGTGCCTTTGATTTTTATTACGGCACGATCCTTAAAAGCAGATAAACTAAAAGGTTATGGCCTAGGTGCCGACGATTATATTACAAAACCATTTGATGAAGAAGAATTGCTTTGGAAAATAAAAGCTGTTATACGTCGTGTGCCAATAACTAAAAGTGAGGTTAAGGCTGAACTAATTTTAATTGGTAAATATACTTTTGATTTTACCAACCAATCGTTAAGCATTGGAGGCAAAACAAAACGAATGACCGAGAAGGAAAGTGATATACTTAATTATTTATGCAGTCACAAAAATGTGGTTGTAAAACGCGAAGAACTTTTAAAAGACCTTTGGGGCGATAATGATTATTTTTTTGGCCGTAGTCTTGATGTGTTTGTTACCAAAATACGTAAGTACTTAAAATAAGACCCTAACCTTAGCATTGAAAATGTTTTTGGTGTTGGCTTTATTTTTAATGTACCGGCAAAATAATTAGTTACTTGACTAATTCATAAGCAGGTTGTTTGCTAAAAAATTAACGTTAAATGGCCTTATAGATGGCGTCTGAAAACCAAAGGGTGGGCACTAACAAAACGCAGAAACCTATACACCTTTAGGTGTATATTAGTTAAATTTGTAATAGGGGCTAAAACTTTTGTTAATTTTGTTAACTAAACTTTAAAAAACAATTTATATGAAAAAAATCTTCACAATCGCATCTGTATTTGCGTTAGGCTTATTAGTAACCTTTGCATGTAAAAAAAGTAGTACAACTACAACTCCATCCACAACTAGTACATCAAGTACTACGGGCACAAACACCAATGTAACAAGCCTTACAATTGATGGAAGTGCAGTAAGCGGTATAACCGCACAAGGTGGCCCAAACAGTACAGAATATCAACTTTATGGATCGAACCCAAATACACTTTATCCTGAAATAGAATTAACATTTCCTGGTACTTCGGTGCCATCAGGCACTTATGCTATTTCGCCTTCATCTACTTCTGCAGTACCAGCAACCGGTCATTGTTATTTTGTTGATATTACGGGTTTCAGCGCTGGCTCAACATATACAGCTAATTCGGGTGTAGTTACGGTTACTGCCGGCACCCCAAGCAATACAGCTGTTTTTAATGGCATTGTTTGTACTAGTACTGCCGGTTCACACACTGTTACGGGGGTGTTTAAATTTTAAAAATTAAAAAGTATATAATTTTAAAAGCCGCTAATCAGCGGCTTTTTTTATTTAATGAAAAACCAAAATGCAAACGTGCTGGGGCATGTTTGCATTTACTACGGATTATTTTTTTAATTTATCTTTAAATTTTGCCATAGCATCGGCAGCTTGTTCCTCCAACAATTTTGCCTTAAGCCAAGTTAGGGCCTCATCATAATCATTAAAAAACTTCATTTCCACATCTTTATTTTGTCTGGTAAAGTTTAGTATAAAATTAGTAATAAGCTTGGCAGCTAAAGATGTTATAACAACCGCCTGAGCAATAACTGTTTCGTATATATAAGGTTGGGCAGCATATTTTTTAGCCTCGTCGGTAATAGTAAGGTGTTTGCGTGCATCTACTAATGATACATAGCGTTCTCCGTTGGTTATACGCATGGTTATTTCATGATTTTCTTTAACGGCAACTAAATCCAATGCTGCATTTTCTTTCATTGTGGCCAATAGTATATTATCAGCAATAATTCGATAAATAGCTGTCTTAGTCTCAAAAATCTCCATAAAATCAAATATAGAACTAGTTTACGTACCCGCAAAAATATTTAGCCTTTAGTACTTTTATAAACGACAAGCAGACTTGTTATACCATTAAACAATTTTTGTACCTTTATGAAACGAAAAAAGCTATGCTAAAAAAAGGCGAACATATACAGGGCGTTCCGGCAGAATTGGAAGTGCTACTAACTAAAAATAAAAAAGCCAGTGAATTTTTTGCTACACTATCAAAATCGTGTAAACAGGCTTATTGCGATTGGGTGGGTTCGGCAAAAAAAGAAGAGACCCGACAAGTAAGAGCCGAAAAAGCATTACTGATGCTAAACAACAATCAAAAAACTTTAAAAATTGTATAAGATGAAAGTAAAAGCGTGTATGGTACTTATGTTGTTTACAGTAAACAGCGTTTTATTTGCTCAACAAAACAAATTGGTTTGGCACACTAACTTGACCGAAGCTAGTGAAGTTTCGATAAAAACACATAAACCTGTTTTTGCTTTTTTTACCGGCAGCGATTGGTGTGGCTGGTGTATAAAATTGAACGCCAATGTGTTTAGCAAAGAGGCTTTTATCACCTGGGCCGAAAAAAATGTAGTATTACTTGAATTGGATTTTCCGAGAAGAAAACAACTGACACCTGACCTTGCTAAACAAAATAACGATTTGCAGCAAACGTTTCAGGTACAGGGTTTTCCTACGGTTTGGATTTTTAATACAGAAAAAGACACTAAAACAAACACCTTAAAAATTGCGGCACTTGGTAGTTTAGGTTACCCTTCGGGTGCAGAAGTAGGTAAGGAAGAAGTAAAGTTTATTTCGACTGCTAATGGTATTATGGGTTTAAAATAAAATATGCTTAATATTGAGGTTAAGGGTTTTGTACAACAACTGCAGCTTTATCTTCAACTAATTTTTGGTTGAGCCAGTTTAATGCTTTGTTGTAATCATTAAACAATTTCATTTCTACATCTTTATTTTTGTTGTGAACCTTAATTAAAAAATTAACCAATAACCTGCTGGCTAAAGATGTAACAACAATTGCCTGTGCAATTACATTAGCATATACGTGTGGCAGTGTCGAAAAATTTCGTGCCTCGTCGGTAATAGTAGCATAATTGCGTGCATCAACAAAAGAAACATAGCGGTTACCCACTGTTAGGCGCATGGCTATTTCATAATTCTCTTTTGCATCTGCCAACTCAACCTCAGCATTCTCTTTCATCGTAACCAGTAGTATGTTTTTATCAAGCATGCTAAAGGTTGCGGTTTTCCCCTCAATTATCTTCATATATTTCAAATATAAAATTTGTTTTATATAAACCAAAAATAAAAAGGTTAAAAAAAAATTCACTAACTTTCATCATCAAATAAAAAGCAATGACGGTACAAACTATTATGGCCGAATTAAAAGCCAAGGGTAACGAAGGAATAAAAAAAATATTACTAAAACATGGCGTTAAAGAACCTTTTTTTGGTGTGAAAGTTGAACATTTAAAAGTGATCCAAAAAAAAATAAAAAAGGATTATCAACTTGCTAAGGACCTTTATGCTACAGGTAATGCCGATGCGATGTACCTTGCCGGGCTTATTGCCGATGAAGCTAAAATGACGAAAAAAGATTTGACGCTTTGGGTTACGCAAGCACTATCAGCTAACATAAGCGATTATACTGTGCCTTGGATTGCTGCCGAAAGTAACCATGGTTACGAACTTGCTGTGGAGTGGATAGACTCTAAAACAGAGCATATAGCGGCTGCCGGTTGGTCAACTTTAGCAAGCCTTGTAGCTATAAAACCTGATACGGATTTAGATATGGCTGCTTTAAAAAAATTACTACTGCGTGTTGAAACTACTATACACCAAGCGCCTAATAACATACGCGGCAAAATGAATGGCTTTGTAATTGCGCTAGGCTCATTTGTGCCTGCACTTACAAATGATGCTCTTGTTGCAGCAAAAAAAATTGGTGCGATAACAGTTATTAAAGAAGGCACTGCTTGCAAAACACCCGATGCCATTACTTACATAAACAAAGTAAAAACTAAAGGAGCGTTGGGTAAGAAAAAGAAAATGGCGCGGTGCTAGAATATTTAATTTTAGAATACAAAAATAGATTTCTCCTTTCAGTCGAAATGACAAACAGATAAAGCCCCTGATAAAGTAAGAAAACAGATTTACTCATTTGTATTTACTTTAAGTACGGCGAACAGAGTACAAAATGTATCACTGTTTTTTCGTTTAGTGTGGTAGTTTCTACCAGAGTTAGGTAGTTTCCGTTATCGAATAAATTAGTGTAATAAATTTTGATTACACCTGTGTTATTTTCTTTAAAACTAATTTCGTTTATGCCTGTAAAAGCATAAGTGCCATAACGACTACCCCACATATACGGGTGCGGCGATATGGCTGAGTTTAACACCAGGGTTTCAGTTACGGTTTTTTTGCTATCGGTTAGTTGGCAACTGCACCAAATTTTATTTTGTATTTGCGGCTGGGCACGTAGACCCCAAATAAAAAATATGCATAGAAAAAAAGTAAGCAGAAACTTTAGCATTATGGCTGTTTTTGCAAACCTAAGCTATTATTTACGGTTTGCAAATAATGTTATTGATATGTAAGGTTTTTTTATTTTATTGTGTTGATAAATGCTCGATAAAAAAATCCCTTTGTTAATTATATGGTTTATACCCAGCGGTTACATGTTTGTTATATAGCCGGATACTTTTATTGAAATGGCTTTTACCAAAAGCCCAACGGCAGCCCTAAGGCTGCCATTGAGCAAGTTAAAGAGGAGGGAAAAATTACTGTTTAGAAAGTTTGATGTCGGTTAGGTCGGAGGAGATTTTTATCATTTCTAAAAGTTCGGCAATGTAACCGTTGGGGTCGTTGATTTTTGATTGCAAAACTAAATCAATAGCTTGTTTGTAGTTTGATGTGCCTTTGTACTGACTACCGCGTAATAAAAGTGCAAACTCAGCAACACCAGTGGCTAGTTTAAAGTTTGATGAGGTTGCCTCTGCATTTTTTACTTGATTAGGCACTACCTGCGATATTAGTTTTGATGTGGTGTCTTGTTTCTTTACATCTTTATAACGGAATTTTACGGTGGCCATTTCATTACTATTGGTTGCTGTGGTAATTGGTTTGCTATATTTTAGTTCGTCTATTTTTGCATGACTCTCTGCGCTACCCACCGGAATAATTTCATACAAGGCAGTTACGCAATGACCTGAGCCCATTTCGCCGGCATCTTTTTTATCGTTATTAAAATCTTCGGCGGCAAGCAAACGATTATCATAACCAATTAAACGATACTCTTTAACTACAGCCGGGTTAAACTCAATTTGAATTTTTACATCTTTTGCAATGGTATATAGTGTGCCGCCAAATTGAGAGACAAGCACTTTGCGGGCTTCCATAAAATTATCGATGTAGTAATAATTTCCGTTTCCTTTATCGGCAAGAATTTCCATTTTACTGTCTTTATAATTGCCCATACCAAAACCAAGTACCGATAAATAAATGCCGTTGTCGCGTTTTTGTGTGATAAGGTCTTCTAATTCTTTTTCGCCTGAAACACCTACGTTAAAATCGCCATCGGTGGCAAGGATAACACGGTTGTTGCCGTTTTTTAGAAAATGTTTTTCGGCAATGCTGTACGCTAAATTTATGCCATCGCCACCTGCGGTTGAACCACCTGCTGTTAGCACATCGAGTGCATGGTTGATCGGTTCTTTTTCATCGCCAGATGCATTTTCAATTATCATACCAGATGAGCCTGCATAAACTACGATTGATAATCTATCTTTTGGACGCAGTTGTTTTACCAATAATTTAAAGGCACGTTTTAAGAGTGGTAATTTATTTTCATCGTTCATAGAACCACTAACATCAATTAAAAAAACTAGATGTGATGGCGGAGCGTTATCTAAATCAACCTCTTTACCTTTTAAAGCAATTTGTAGAAGGCTGTGATTTTTATCCCAAGGGCAAGCGGCATATTCGGTAGTGATGCTAAAAGGTTTATAATCTTTTGGTTGCGGATAGTTGTAGGGAAAATAATTTATAAATTCTTCGACACGCACAGCATCTTTTTGAGGTAACATGCCTTGTTGTATCATACGACGTGCATTGCTATACGAAGCAGCATCAACATCTACCGCAAAGGTTGATAGTGGTACATTGGCGGCGGGGTTGTAATTACTTTCTTTAAACTGGGCGTACTCTTCATTTGCATAAACTTCATCGGCAATTTTTTCTGTAACTTTTTTATCGTAAGACTCTTTACGTTTTTTGTTTACGCCTTTAAAAAGTGACGCACCCGACATGGTGGTGTTTGCTGCAACACCGGCTGTTTGATCGCCATACTGTGCAGGCACACCACCTGTGTAAACACTTACTTGCTCAATAGCACTTGGCGGCAAGTTGGTTGAGCCAATGGCACGTTCGCCATCTATATATACGTTAGTAGTACCTGCGCGCGAGCCACGCACTTGAATTTGTTGATTGTTGTAATTATCGGTTAACACAACACCTGCTTGCGTACTTATAACACTGTTTATACTTTTAGCGGCCATTTGCTTAAAAGTTTGTTTAGTAACGGTGCCGCTTGATTTTGTATCAATTGCAGCACCTGATTTTGTATCGGGGTCGATAAGGGGAGCCTGGTAATCGGTAACGGTTACTTCGTTTAGCATAAGTGCATTATCGTTTTTTAAAGCAATGTTTACATAACATATTTTGTTGGCTGCCACTTCTACACTTTTAAGTATTTTAGGTGTGTAACCAATATAAACCACTTTTAGGCTGTATTTATCGACCACCACCTGATGGATGAGTGCGATGCCATCCACATCGGTGGTGGCATTATACTTTAGTATTTTATCTTTATATACACTAACATTGGCAAAGGGTAATGCCTGTTTTGTTTTTGCATCGGTTACGGTTACTTTAATTGAACCTGTGTTTTGCGCATTGCTTATGCGTGCAAGCACCAACAAGGTTAGTAGTAGGAGATAGGTTTTTGTTTTCATGATTTCTAGTTTTTAGTTATTTAAATTTACTTACACCACAGCAAAAAACTTTTGCAAGTTTTTAAGCGGCGGCACTTTTTTGGCAAACGGTAGGTTTTTATACAAATACGGTAAAAACTTATGCTTGCTTTTTATATAGATGCTGAGAGGAAATAAATTCCATAAAATATTTTTTGCTTTATTAACTAAACTGAGAAAAAGCCTGTGGCTTTATAGTTTACTTTTACTCATACTAAAAAATCAACCCATGAAAAAAATACCAGTGCTTTTACTTTTTGTTTTACTGAGTGTAAAGCAATATGCCCAAATAGAAAAAGGAACTTATGTACCCAGTATTAGTTTAAATGGAAACTACACCACCAGGCCATTTTCTGATACGGTGTATACGGGCAAATCAAATAATTGGAATTTAGGCTCTACATTGGGTTTTGGTAAGTTTATAAAAGATAATTTATTGCTAACCGGTAATGTATCTTACACACATAGCGGGGGGAAATCGGATTATACATATAGTGTTGCAAGCAATTCGTATAAAAATAGCGGTAACAGTAATTTTGGAAATACGGAAGGTGTTGGTGTATCGTTATTACATTATAAATTTATAACTCAAAACTTTGCTATACGATATGGTGGTATGTTGTCGGTTAATTATACCGAAATGATAAGCAGAAGTTATAATTATACGCCTGGCCCTTTTGATTTTACAAGCCAAACCTATGGCCTGACGTAAGGCATAACATTGTTGCTTATTCAAACTCATTGGGTGTGCAATTTAATTTGCAAGCCGGCATACAGTATTTTGTAAGCAAAAATTTAGCACTAACGGGCAACATGGGCTTTTTTACTGTAAACGATAGTTACTCGCCGTACCAACACGCAAAAAAAAATAGATACACATACATTAGCCGTAGGTTTAACGCCCTCGTTTAATGCTTTTAGTGCAGGCCTTACTTATTATTTTAGGCCTAAGGCTGCGGCTGCCAAGTAAGTATTTGTTTGCAATATATGGGGTGTTTTGCCCTATTGGCATGTGTTGTGTATGTGTAGGTTTTGCTTATTTTTGAGTTAAAATTACATAACATGAGAAAATTTTTATTTACAGTTTTTATAATATGCGCTAAAATGTTAGATGCGCAACTATGTTTTAATTTGACAGGAATTGGTATTCCGGTAGGCAATAGCCCTACAGCTATAATAACAGCTGACTTTAATAAAGATGGGAAAGCAGATTTGGCTGTTAGTAATTTAGGTTCGGATAATGTATCTATTTTATTGGGTAATGGATCTGGTTTTTATGGTACAAGCACTAACTTTTCTATACCTATAAACTCGCAGCCTTTATTTCTTTGCACGGCTGATTTTAATGAGGATGGTAATTTAGATATAGCTACAGCAAATTCTAACGTAAATAATGTGTCGGTAATATTAGGTTCAGCAACAGGGGCATTTAGCCCTGCAAATAATTATATAACACCGGGCACGCCTTTTAGTATTTGCACAGCTGATTTTAATGGAGATGGGCATATGGATTTGGCTGAGACTAATGGAAATTTAAACAGTATAACTATATTATTAGGCACAGGCACAGGTGTTTTTGGAGTGCCAACTAATTTTCCGGTTGGAACTAATCCTTATTCGATTTGTACAGGTGATTTTAATATGGATGGTAAATTGGATTTAGCTGTGAGTAATGATGGTACAAGCAATGTTTCTATTTTAATTAATACAATTACCAGTACTACTGCAACCCCAACGTTTACTACATCAGCTACTGTTAATACAGGGATTCCAAACCCGCGTTCGATCATTAGTGTAGATATGAATATGGATGGTAATTTAGATTTAGTTGTTGCTAACGAAGGAGGAGACAACGTAAGTAATTTATTTGGTAATGGTAACGGAACCTTTGGCGTAGGACCAACATATAATATAGGCCCGGGTTCGAGTCAGCCGCGTTGTGTAACAAGTGCTGATTTTAATGGTGATGGGCATCCAGACCTTGCTACTGCTGATTACGGACTTAGTGGGCCTTATTATGCATCTGTAATAATTAATGGAACAGGAGGATTGGCTCAAAATATTAATTTACCTGGTAGTACACAAAACCCACATGGTATATGTAGTGGTGATTTTAATGGAGATGGTGCTCCTGATTTAGCTGTTGTTAATGAAACTAGTAACAATTTGAATATTTTGCTAAACAACTATCCTTTTGTTAAATTTAGTGGGGATACTGCTATTTGCAGTGGAAAAACAGCTACTATGATTGCTAGTGGTGCAAACACATATACCTGGAACCCGTCGGTTACTACAGTTAGCACCAGTGCTACTTCGCAAACTGTTACTGCCACGCCAAGCAGCAATACAATATATACTGTAACGGCAAATAATTCGTCGTGTAGTGCTATGGGTACATTTGAAATTACCTTAAAAATAAACCCTACACCTACCATTTCAACAACAGGTACTTCATCAACCAATGTTTGTCCGGGTACCTCAACCACCATTACTGCAAGCGGTGCTAGCACATACACATGGTCTACAGGTGATGTTGCTGCAAGCATAACAGTTGCGCCTACAAGCAGTACCAGTTATACGTTAACAGGTACAAGCACATTAGGTTGCACAGGTGTAGCATCAACTTTTATATCTCTTTATACTAATCCGGTGTTAACAGTTAACTCACCCACTATTTGCTCGGGGGCAACGGCTATTATTTCGGTTAATGGTGCAAGCGGTTATACTATAACGGCCCAGGGTGTGCCAACATATACTTATTACTCGTTAGACTCCATGGGTTATAGTATACCCAAGCATGTTGCTTTTACGCCTAATATAACAACAACCTTTTCAATAACGGGTATAGCAGGTTATTCAGGTTGTTCGAGCAAAGATACAACGGTGGTAACTGTTATTCCTACGCCAACATTAAGTGTAAACAACCCATTACCCATTTGTCCTAACAATAGTGTTACCTTAACCGTAATTGGAGCAGCAAACACTTACTCATGGAGTACAAGTTCTACAAACACTAGTATTGTAGTTTCACCATCGGTTACTACAATATATACGGTTACAGGAACAAATCAAGGAACATGTTCAAAATCTGTAACGGGTACTGTAAATGTGAGTTTGAGTGCCGCGCCCGATATTTGTATGGTAACTACTGATAGTTCATCAAGCTATAATTATAATATTGTGTATTGGGATAAAACATTGTACACTAATGCAGATAGTTTTATTGTATTCAGGTACGACGCTTTCACAGCTAATTATTTGCGTTTGGGTGCTGTTAGCAAAGATTCGTTAAGTGCATATAAAGATACAT
>Ga0134126_10004377_pt1 | contig 17670 bp, 13 predicted proteins | sample KB31752_FD_96881 | JGI IMG/M metagenome (GOLD analysis project Ga0134126, IMG submission 96881) | Terrestrial soil microbial communities with excess Nitrogen fertilizer from Kellogg Biological Station, Michigan, USA - KB3-175-2 | ecosystem: Environmental > Terrestrial > Soil > Unclassified ...
CCGCACCGGCAGCGGCAAGACCACGCTCTCGCGGCTGCTGTTCCGCCTCTACGACCCGATCGAGGGCCGCATCACGCTGGATGGCCTCGATATCCGCGACGCCACGCTGGCCGAGTTGCGCGGCCGCATCGGCCTCGTCACGCAGGAGGTGCAGCTGTTCGACGCCTCGGTGCGCGACAACGCCACGCTGTTCGATGCGGCGATCAGCGACGGGCGGATCGTCGAGGTGCTGACCGACCTGGGTCTCGGCGACTGGCTGGCGCGTCAGCCGAACGGGCTCGACACCATCCTCGTCGCCGGCGGCGGCCTGTCGGCCGGTGAAGGTCAGCTTCTGGCGTTCGGCCGCGTGTTCCTGAAGGACCCGGGCCTCATCGTGCTCGACGAGGCCTCCTCGCGGCTGGATCCGGTCTCCGACAAGCTGATCGAGCGCGCGCTCGACAAGCTGCTGGGCGGCCGTGCCGGGGGCGGCAAGCGAACCGCCATCATCATCGCCCACAAGCTCTCCACCGTCGCCCGCGCCGACCGCATCTGCATCCTGGAGCGTGGCCGCGTGCTGGAGGCGGCCGAGCGCGAGGCGCTGGTCGCCGACCCCAACTCCGCCTTCTCCAAGCTCCTGGCCCACGGCGTCGAGGAGGCGCTGGCGTGAGCTTCGCCGCCGTCGACGATCCGACCGAGACCGCGCCGCTGCCGCCGGCGCCGCCGAAGCAGCGCGCCTTCCGCCAGGCCTGGCGCATCGCCATGACCCGGCCGGGCCTCTTCACGCTCGGCATGAGCCTCTACGGGGCCTTCTACGCGCTGCCGCTGATCCCGGGCCTGATCCAGCGCCAGGTGTTCGACACCCTGCTAGGCCGCCATCCTGCCGGCCTCGACCTCTGGAGCTTGATCGGGCTCTGGTTCGCCTCGCAGGTCTTCCCCCTGGTCGCCTTCTACTTCGCAGTCTGGACCTTCCAGGGCTTCACCACACTGTCGCGGGTGATGGTGCGCACCGACCTCCTGGGCTGGCTGATGTTCGCCGCCGGCCCGCGCAAGCCGCGCGGCACCGCCGGCGAGGTGCTGAGCCGCTTCCGCGACGACGTCAACGAGACGCTGAGCTTCATGGAGGGCTGGGCCGACACCTTCGGCCAGGCCCTGTTCGCCGTGCTGGCGCTGGCGATCATGTGGAAGATCGACCAGACCGTGACCTTCGCGGTGATCGCGCCGATGCTGCTGGTGGTGGTGATCACCCAGCGGATCACCGCCGGCATCCACAGGTACAGCCGCGTGGCGCGCGAGGCCGAGGCGCGGGTCACCTCGTTCGTCGGCGAGATGTTCGCCGCGGTGCAGGCGATCCGGGTGGCCGGCGCCGAGCCGAACGTGCTCGCACGCCTCGAAGCGCTGAACGACGTGCGCCGCAAGACTGCGGTGCGCTACCGCGTCTACGTCACCCTGCTGGATACGTTCGGGGTCGGCACCTCCAGCGCCGCGCTCGGGCTGGTGCTGCTGCTGGCGGCCAGTGCGATGCGCGACGGCCGCTTCACGATCGGCGACTTCACGCTGTTCGCCTCCTACGTCGGCGCCGCAACCTCCGCGCCGCGCTGGCTGGGGCGGCTGCTGGCGCGCAAGCGCACCGCCGACGTCGCCTGGATGCGGATCACCACGCTGATGGACGACGCGCCCGACGAGGCGTTGGTCGCCAAGGCGCCGGCGCAGCCCCGCCCGGCGCCGGCCGAGCCCGCCTTCACGCGGCCGCTCGAGCAGCTGGAGGTGCGCGGCCTCACGGCGATCCACCCGTCCTCGGGCCAGGGCGTGCGCGACGTCAGCTTCACGCTGCGCCGCGGCGAGGTGCTGATCGTCACCGGGCGGGTAGGGGCCGGCAAGTCGACGCTGCTCAAGGCCGTCGTCGGTCTGCTGCAGACCGAGGGCGGACAGATCCTCTGGAACGGCGCGATGGTGGAGGATCCCGCCACCTTCATGACGCCGCCGCGCTCGGCCTACACCGCCCAGGCCCCGCGGCTCTTCACCGAGAGCCTTGCCGAGAACATCCTGATGGGCGACGGCGCCGGCCAGGACGGCCAGCTGCTGCATCGGGCCGTGCACCTGGCGGTGCTCGAGGACGACGTTCGCCAGCTGGGCTCAGGCCTCGACACGCTGGTCGGCACGCGCGGCGTGACGCTCTCCGGCGGCCAGGTGCAGCGCTCGGCGGCGGCGCGGATGTTCGCGCGCACGCCGGAGCTGCTGGTGTTCGACGATGCCTCCAGCGCGCTCGACGTGCGGACGGAGCACACCTTCTGGGAGCGGCTGTTCGCATCGGGCCAGCACAGCTGCTTGGCGGTCAGCCACCGCCTGGAGGCGTATCGCCACGCCACCGAGATCCTGGTGCTCGACGACGGCCGCGTCGCCGCGCGTGGCACGCTGCGCGAGCTCCTGCAGTCGAGCCCGCTGTTCCGCGAGGTCTGGCACGAAGGCGTCCACGCCTCCGCCGCCGCCCACCAGCACGCTGATCTGGCAGGCTGATCGGCCCTTGCGGCAAGGCGGGCCCGCTCGGGCCGCCGGGTGTTCTTGCGGGTTATCAGCCTTCGCAAGCGACGGTAGAAGGAGCTGCAATTCAGTATTCGGCGAGGTCCTGAACTGTCCAGCGCCCAGCCAGGGACGACGACGTTCGCGCCGTCGCAGCAGCAGCTCTTCGAGCACGGCGTGGCCGCGCACCGGGCCGGTCAGCTGGCGCAGGCGTGCGCGATCTATCAGTCGATCCTGGCCCAGTCGCCGGACGACTTCGACGCGCTGCACATGCTGGGCCTCGCGGTCGTGCAGGCCGGCGACCCGGCGCAGGGCGCGCGCCTGATCGAGCAGGCGATCACGCGAGAACCCGGCGTGGCGGCTGCGCACGTCAACCTCTCCATGGCGCAGGAAGCGCTGGGTCGATTTGGCGAAGCCCTGGCCAGCGCCGACCGGGCGATCGCGCTCGGCGATGCGACCCCTGACGCCTACCTCAATCGCGGCAACGCGCTGCTGGCGCTCGGCTGCGCACAGGAGGCGCTGGCCGCCTATGAGCATGCCGTGGCCCTGCAGCCGGGCGATCCGCGCGGGCCCTACAACTGCGCCCGCACGCTGCGCGTCCTCGGTCGGTTCGAGGACGCCCTGGCCGGCTACGACGCCGCCATCGCGCTGTGGCCCGGCTTTTACGAAGCGGTCAGCAACCGCGGCGAGGTGCTGTCGCACCTGGGCCGGCTGGACGAGGCGCTGGCGGCCATGGACGCCGCCCTCGCGCTGCGCCCGTCCGCCGAAGCCCACCGCAACCGGGGCGCCATGCTGACGCGGCTGCGGCGCCTGGACGAGGCGATGGCCGCTTACGACATCGCCCTCGGCATGGACCCGGCGAACGCGCAGGCGCACGGCGATCGCGCCAACGTGCTCAACGACCTTGGCCGCGCGACCGAGGCCCTGGCCGCCGCCGACCGGGCGCTGGCGCTGAGCCCCGAGCGCGCCGACCCGCACAACAGCCGCGGCGTGGCGCTCTACTCGCTCGGGCGGCTCGAGCCCGCGCTGGCGAGCTACGAGCGGGCGCTAGCGCTCGCGCCAGAGTTCCCCGAGGCGCACATGAACCGGGCGCTGGCCTGGCTGCGCAGCGGCGACCTGGCGGCCGGTTTCGCGGAGTACCGCTGGCGCTGGCGCCACCGCGAGGCGGAGCGGCCGCACATCCTCTGCCCCGAGTGGGAAGGCGAGCCGCTGGCAGGCAAGCGGCTCGTGGTGTGGGCCGAGCAGGGCTACGGCGACACGCTGCAGTTCATCCGCTTCGTCCCGCAGCTGGTGGCGCAGGGCGCGCGCGTCACCGTGCTGGTCGACAAGCCGTTGAAGCCGCTGATCACCGCCTCGCTGGCGGGGGTCGAGGTGGTCGACTGGCTGCCCGGCGACGCCGACTTCGATGCGCAGGTCGCCATGATGTGCCTGCCGCGCCTGCTGGGCGTGACGTTGCGGACGATCCCGGCCCCTATCCCCTACCTCGCCGCCGACCCGGCCGCGGCGGCCGCGTGGGCCGCTCGCCTGGCGGCGCTGCCCGGCCGCAAGGTAGGACTGGTCTGGGCGGGCGCGGCGCGGCGGCACAACCTGGCGGCCGCCGCAGTCGATGCGCGCCGCAGCATGCGTCTTTCCCAGCTTGCGGCGCTCGCCGCCGCGCCGGGTGTCCAGTTCGTCAGCCTGCAGATTGGCGAGCCGGCCGCCGAGATTGTCGATGCGCCGGGTGGGCTGAGCCTGGTCGACTGGACCGCCGAGATCGGCGACTTCGCCGACACTGCCGCCCTGGTGGCCGGCCTCGACCTGGTGATCACCGTCGACACGTCGGTCGCGCACCTGGCCGGCGCGCTGGGCCGGCCGGTCTGGATCCTCTCGCGTTTCGATGGCTGCTGGCGCTGGCTGCAGGACCGCGACGACACCCCCTGGTACCCGACCGCGCGTCTCTTCCGCCAACCGGCTCCGGGGGCCTGGGAACCGGTCATCGCGTCGCTCGCCGAGGCGCTGGCAAGCGGCTAAGTCCGCGGCGCCGGCCCGCCGAGCGCCGGCGTCAGGCGCAGCCAGAGCTGCTGGTCGAAGTCCTTGTCGGGCGCGGCGTCGCCCATGCGCACGACAACCAGACCAAGGCTGGGCACGACGTAGAGCTTGCGGTCCAGCGCGCCGAGGGCGGCCACCAGGTCGGGCGGGGCGGCCGGGATCAGCGGGCCGTCGACGCGTCGGTCGAGCGGCCGGATCGCGAAGGCGCTGCCATTCAGCCACCAGAGGCGCCCGTAGGCCGGATTGGTGGGCGAGGGCAGGAACAGCGCTTTCAGCGCCGGCTCGGAAACGATGCGCACTCCGTCGGCGCTCTTGCCGCCGTCGAGAACCATCTGCCCGAACTTAGCGGTGTCCCCGGGGCTGGTGACCAGGCCGGTGGGGTTGCCGACGTCCGCGAACGCCGCGGGGCGCTGGCGCCAGGCGGTCTCGCGCATGCCGGCCGGCACGGCAAGCCAGTCGTGCGTGGTCGCTTCCAGCGGCTGCTTGGCGGCCACGGCCAGGATGCGCTTGGCGATCGCGTAGACCGGCGTGTTGTAGAGGAAGACGGTCCCGGGCGCGGCGGCGAAGGCGAAATCGGTGGTCAGGCCCGTGCACATGGTCAGCACGTGGATGACGCGGATCTGCGCCTCCTGGTCCGGCGCGGCGTGCGACCAGCGCGGCCCGATGTAGGCCGAGACCGGACGCTCGACATCCAGCAGACCCTTGTCGGCGGCGATGGCGGCCAGCACCGCGACGAAGCTCTTCTGCTGCGAGGCCACGTCCTCCAGCAGCGCGCCGTCCGGTGTGGTCTCGTAGGTGAAGTTCCGAAAGGGCAGATCGGGCGGCGCCGGCCAGTCTGCCTGCGCCAGCACCTTGCGGTTCTGCACGACCAGGAACCCGGTGGTGCGCTGACCGCGGGCATAGTCGAGCACCGCCTGCATTGCCGGAGAGACGGGCAAGTCAGCGGCGTCCGAGCGCGCCCCGCCGAGCGCGCCCAGCGCCACCGTTCCGGCGACCACGGCGCGGCGGGAAGGACGAGGTTTCAAGCGTTTGCCGTTCGTGCGTCTGGACATTCTGGCGCTTCAACATGGCGCATCATAGGCAGGCCAGGGCCGCTCAGGGGAGGGGGGCTGATCGCCCCGGCAGGCGGCCAGCCGCTGGCCCCGCCCGCCATCGTGCGCGCGAAGGGGGGGGCTAGGCCGAGCCCCCCAGGCATGGGCGCGGCGCGCCGCTGAGGTCGTCCTCGCGCGGCGGCGTCCTGCGCATCGTCGCTTCCACGCTGCGCGAGGAGATGCTGGCGGCGTCCTTGAGCAACCGCACGAGGTCGACCTGGCTGCGCGCGCCGGTCTTCCGATAGATCGACTTCAGGTGCGTGCGCGCGGTGTTCGTCGTTATCGACAGCGCCGCCTCGGCTTCGGTCATCGAGGCGCCGCTGAGGATCTGTTCCACGAGCGCCGATTCTGCCGTCGTCAGCTCGAACAGGGGCGACAACTCGCCGAGCGAGCGGACGGCCAGGGCGTCATGCACCGAGACCACCGCCAACCGCCGCGCCCGCTCGGGCTCGGGCAGGCCGGTCTCCTCCAGCGCGTGGGCCCGCAAGATCAGCGGCGGCTGGTCGTCGCGCTCGACGGTCAGGTAGCGGACGGCGGGATCCGTCGTCGCGACCACCCCGGCGATCCAGGCGCGCAACTCGAGCGCCTGCTCGTCGTCCTTTGCAGTCAGGCGCCCAGCGCGCTCGGCGAGCGCGCTGTCGTCCCGCTGCAGCCACTCCTTCAGTGCTGGCGTGGCGTAGACGATTTCGCAAGCGCTGGTCACCAGCAGGCACAAGCCCAGGCCGAAGTCGAGGACCTCGGCAAGTGTTTCGTAGCGAAAAGGTTGAGCTTGCTCTCTTGGCTCTACCATTTCTGTAGTACTCAGCGGAGGTTAAGTTGCTAGATACGTGACCACGAATAGGCTCATCATGCCTACGCTTGTTGCAATCTTTTCCAACGTCATCTTCAGGCGTTGCCTCGTTCTACCTACCCATTGTGAGTAATTCGTCTGTTAAGTGTATTGCGTATCTACACAACTCTTAGAGAGGCGCGCCTGCCTCGAGACCGCGGGATTCTGGGCTGGAGCGCGACCGTTCAGCCGACTCTGAGGGCAGGCCGCTGGTGTGAATCCGACACAAATCGAATTTTCCGCGCCGTCTCACGCTTTTCGCACTTGTCATAGGCCGAGATTGATCCCTCCATCGCCTCGTTGAATTGGATGCGCCTGACGCCGTAGTCGGACATTCAGCGCAGGCGCGCTCAGGTGGGGGACCCTGACATGACCAGTGCGAGACCTCGTGCGGCTCGGGCCGCTTTGCTCGCGGCGGCCGGCACGTCGGCGCTGATGCTTGCGGCGGGCGAAGCGGCCCGCGCCGACACGCCCACGCCCGCGCCCACGACTGAGTCAGGCGCGCACGTCGGCGAGGTGGTCGTGACGGCGCAGCGGCGCAGCCAGAATATCCAGGACGTGCCCGTGTCGGTGCAGGCGATCTCGAGCCGCCAGCTGGTCGCCTCCGGCATCAAGAGCACCCAGGATCTGGGCCAGATCACCCCGAACGTGACGATCATCAGCCCGATCGGCGCCGGCAACCAGCCGCTGATCACCATCCGCGGCATCGGGCTGAACGACTTCGACACCAACAACGCCGGCCCGAACGGCGTCTATCTCGATGACGTCTACCTCAGCGCGCCTGGCGTCCAGAATTTCTCGCTGTTCGACATCGCGCAAGTGCAGGTGCTGAAAGGTCCCCAGGGGACGCTCTACGGCCGCAACACCAGCGGTGGCGCGCTGCTTTTCACGTCCAACCGGCCGACCGACTACTTCACCGCCGACCTGCACGGCGAATACGGCAGCTACAACACGTTCCAAGTGATGGGCGCCGTCGGCGGGCCTATAGCGCCGGGTCTCGACGGCCGCATCGCCGCCGTGATCAACCACTCGGACGGATACACCCACAATTTCCTGACCGGCAGGCCCTACGACAACGTCCAGAACGAAGCGATCCGCGTGCAGTTGCAGTACAAGCCCAACGACAGGCTGCAGCTCTACTTCAACACCAACGTCGTCTACGTCCGCAATCACCCGCAGCCCTATGGCCACATCGGCGTGTTCGTGCCCGGCACGCAGAACACGCCGAGCCCGACGTTCTGCACCCCCGCGCAGGCGTTCGCTGGCGGCTGCGTCGACCTTTACGGCTACGGTACGCCAAAGCAGTGGCAAGGCGCCTACGCCGAGACCCAGGACCTCACCAACCTGCCGGTCGTCAGCCAGTTCCGCGCCGACTACAAGGTCGGCGACATCACCCTGACCTCGATCACCTCGTGGCAGTACGACAAGAAGTTCCACCCCGAGGACACCGACGGCGACCCGCTGAACCTGATCCGCGCGACCTACGGCGTGCAGTCCAACACCTGGACGCAGGAGCTGCGCGCGGCCGAGAGCAAGCAGAACTTCAACTGGGTCACCGGCTTCTATTACCTGCATGAGGTCCTCAAGCAGGATCAGCCGCTTTCGCTGTTCTACGATGGCGACCTCGGCGGCGGCTTCGGCATCCCGCCGGGGCCTGGCGCCTTCGACGGCATCGCCCAGATCGTCCACGACAACAGCAAGCAGACGACCGACTCGGCCGCAGTGTTCGGCCAGGGCGACTACACGTTCCGGCGCTTCACGCTGACGCTGGGCGGCCGCTACACCTCGGAGCGCAAGGGTTTCGACTACACGCAGTCGTCCCAGTTCCAGCAAGGCGGCCTCGGCAACTACGGCGCTCCGACGGACATCATCGACTCGCCCGGGCATCGCACATCGGCTTCGAACTTCACCTACCGCGTGGCGCTGAAGTACGCCTTCACCGATCAGGTGCAGGCCTACGGAAGCGTCGCCACCGGCTTCAAGAGCGGCGGCTTCAACGGCAGCTTCCTCAGCAACGACCCGACGCAGGTGGCGCTGCAGCTGAAGCCGGTCAAACCGGAAGAAGTCACCGCCTATGAAGTGGGTGAAAAGGCGACCCTGTTCGACCGCCGTCTGGTCCTGAACGCCGCGCTATTCTACAACGCCTACCGCGACGAGCAGGTGTTCGCGAGCGTCACCGAACCGCTCGTGCTCGGCAACGGGACGGTCACGACGATCTCGGCGGCCGTCCTCGGCAACGCCCCGAAGTCGCATACCGAGGGCGCGGAGTTCCAGATCATGGCCGCGCCGATCGACGGCCTGACCATCGACCTGGAGCCCGCGCTGTTGCGGACACGCATGGACGACGGCTCTTTCCCCGGCGGCTTCTCGCTGACCGGCAAGGAACTGGCCAACGCGCCCAAGTTCACCTTCACCGGCGTGATCGACTATCGCTGGGCGCTCGGCAACGACGACGACCTCAACTTCCGCTGGAACTCCAACTACCGCAGCCACTACTGGTTCGACGCCACGAACGATCCCTACATCCAGCAGAACGGCTACTGGCTGCACAACTTCAACATCGACTACGAGAGCCACCAGCACTGGACCGCGGGCGTCTTCATCCGCAACATCGCGAACCAGAAGTACAACCTGACTTCGAGCGATATCTCCAGCCCGTTCGGCTTCCTCGAGCCCGTCGAAGGGCCGCCGCGCACCTACGGTGTGGCGCTGTCGTACCACTACTGATACGCGAGGGGATGGCGGCTCGGCGCATGCGCGGGCGTCGCGCGCATAGCCGGGCCGCGCCAGGCTTCCCGGCGAGGAACGGATGAAAAAAGTGGCGCCGGTGCGCACGGCGTCGACCGCAGCCAAGGCCCGGCGCCCCTCGCAGCAGCGCAGCCGCCTGCGCTTCGAAATGCTGCTCGACGCCGCCGACGCGCTGCTGGCCGACCGGGAGACGGCCGAGGTGGGGCTGTACGATATCGCGGGCGCGGCGAACGTGCCGCCCGCGTCCGCCTACCATCTGTTCCCGACCAAAGAAGCCGCGTTCGTCGCGCTGGGCGAGCGCTACCTGACGGCGCTCAGCCACCACATCGTCCGGCGGATCGATCCCGGCGCCTTGCGGCGCTGGCAAGACCTCGTCGCGATCGAAATGCATCGCGCCGTCGAATACTACAATAGTCATAAAGTGATGTTGAAGCTGTTCTTCGGCGCCAACGTAATAGCTGACGTGCGTCTGCTCGACGTCAGGAACGTGGCCGCCGCGTCTGCATCCACCTATGATCGGATGAACAAGCTGTTCGAGATGCCATACCTGCACGACGCCGACACCAAGTACGCGGCGCTGATCGGCATCTACGACGGGATCTGGATGACCTCCTATGCGCGGCACGGCCAGATCACCGAGGATTTCGCAAGAGAGTCGGAACTGGCCGGGATCGCCTATTGCGAGACGTTCCTGCCGGCGGTCATCCCCTTGCGTGCGCCCGATGCCTGAGGCCGCTGGACGGGTCGAGACGAAGAGTGAAGCAACCCTGCACTGCGTCCGGCCGCCGCGCGGATCCAGCCTTGACGGCTGTCCGCTGCGAAGCGCTTATTTCGATAACAATCGGATCCGACTCCGCACCGGCGCCCGGTCAGCGGAGTCGGCGAACCGCGTAGCCATTGAGGTGCGAGAATGAGCCGCCAAGACGCGTTGAAGCAGCGTGCGCAGAGCGTGTTCCCGCGCGGGATCTATGGGCACCTGGGGACCCGGGCGATGCCGGAGAACTTTCCCCAGTTCTTCACCTCCGCCAAAGGCGTCCGGATGACCGACGTCGATGGCAAGGAATACATCGACTACATGTGCGCCTATGGCTTGAACCTGTTTGGCTACGGCGACGAAGAGATCAACAACGCCTTCGTCGAGCAGATGCGCAAGACCGACACCCTGACCGGCGTCTCGCCGGTGATGGTTGAGTTCGCCGAGCGCTTCACCGGCATCGTCAGCCACGCCGACTGGGCGGTGTTCGTCAAGAACGGCACCGACGCGACGACGCTGGGCGCGATGATCGCCCGCGCCCACACCAAGCGCGAGAAGATCATCATCGCCGAGGGCGCCTATCACGGGATGGCGGCCTGGAGCTCGGCCTCGCCGGGCGTGACCGCGGGCGAGAAGGCCGGGCGAATCTCCTGCACCTACAACGACGTCGAGTCGCTCGAGCGGGCGGTGATGGAGGCGGGCGACGACCTCGCCGCCATCTTCGCCACGCCGTTCAAGCACGACGTGTTCATCGACCAGGCCGAGCCCGATCCGATCTACGCCCGGCGCGCGCGCGACCTCTGCGACAAGACCGGCGCGCTGCTGGTGGTCGACGACGTCCGCGCCGGCTTCAAGCTGGCTCGCGACTGCAGCTGGTCGGTGGTGGGGGTGGAGCCGGATCTGTCCGCCTGGGGCAAGTGCATCGCCAACGGCCACCCGATCTCGGCTCTGCTGGGCTCGGACACGGCCCGCGAAGCCGCGGCGAAGGTGCGCTACACGGGCTCTTTCTGGTTCCAATCCGGGCCAATGGCCGCTGGCCTGGTGACGCTCGACCGAATCATGAACACGCCCTACCTCGAGAACATCCAGTCGCTTGGGCACAGCCTGCGCGAGGGCATGGCCAAGGTGGCGCAAAAGAATGGCGTCGGTCTGCGCCAGACCGGGCCGGTGACGATGGCGATGTTCTTGTTCGACGACGACCCGGATCTGCGCAAGGGCTACCGCTTCTGCGCCGAGATGGTGTCGCGGGGGGTCTACATGCACCCGTTCCACAACATGTTCATTTCGGACGCGCTGACCCTGGATGACGTGGTGCAGACGCTGGATGCGGCGGACGAGGCCTTCAGGGCGCTGGCCGCGGCCGAACTGGCGCCGAACACCCGCCTCGCAGCGCTGACCGCCTAGGTGTCCGACAGCGCCCTGGCCGCGCCCGAGGGCGAGGCCCAGCTTTCCGCCGGCATCGAATCCTTCGGCTACCAGCAGGAGCTGAAGCGCACGCTCTCGCCGTTCGACCTCTTGGTCTACGGCCTGGTGTTCATCGTCCCGATCGCGCCCTGGAGCTCGTTCGGGTTCGTGTTCAACGCCAGCCACGGCATGGTGCCGCTGGTCTACGTGGTCGGGCTGGTGGCGATGGTGTTCACCGCCCGCAGCTACGTGGTGATGTCGGCGGCCTTCCCGGTCGCCGGGTCGGTCTACGCCTACGCCGGCAGGGGCATCGGCGTGAGCGCCGGCTTTCTGGCCGGCTGGGCGCTGCTGCTCGACTATCTGCTGCTGCCGACGCTGATCTACGTGATCTGCGCGGTGTCGATCCACGCCGTGATCCCGGCGGCGCCGAAGCCGCTCCTGGTCGCGCTGTTCCTCGGCGTCAACACCGTCGTCAACATCGTCGGCATCGAGAGCACGGCCAAGCTCAGCATCGCGCTCCTGCTCCTGCAACTGCTGCTGCTGGGCGCCTTCCTGCTTCTCTGCCTGATCGGCCTGGCGCACGGCGTCAGCGGCGCGCACATCACGCTCTCGCCGCTGTTCGACCGCGCGAAGATGACGCCGTCGCTGATCTTCGGGGCGCTGTCGCTGGCGGCGCTGAGCTTCCTCGGCTTCGATGCGATCTCCACCCTCACCGAAGAGGCCAAGGGCGGCGCACGCGCGGTCGGCCAGGCCACCATGCTCTCACTGCTGCTGGCGGCGGGGCTGTTCGTGCTGCAGACCTACCTCGCCTCGTTGTTCGTACTGGACCGCAATTCGTTCGCGCCGGGGGACGAGGCGGCAACCGCCTTCTTCATCATCGCCAAGGCCATCGGCGGCGAGCCGCTGCGCTGGTCAGTGTCGATCCTGGGCGTGCTGTTCTCGGGACTCGCCGGCGCTCTGACGGCGCAGGCGGCGACGGCGCGGCTCATCTACAGCATGGCCCGCGACGGCATGTTGCCCAGGGCGCTCGCCCACGTCGACGCCAGGCGCAAGACGCCGGTGCGGGCGATCCTGCTGGTGGCGGCGATCACGCTCGCGCTCGGAGTCTTGCTGGTCAACCAGATCGAGCTGCTGACCTCCATCGTGAATTTCGGCGCGCTGACCGGCTTCCTGGCGCTCCACGTGTCGGTGGTGGTCTGGTTCATGGTCCGCCAGAAGAGCCGCCGCTGGTTCGCCCACCTGGTCTCGCCACTGCTGGGCTTCGCCATCATCGGCTACGTGTTGCTCAACACCCAGACCAACGCCAAGATCGCCGGCCTGCTATGGCTGGGCGTCGGCGCGCTGATGCTGGCGGTGATCAAGGCGCGAGGCGGCGATCCAGGCCTGCTTGCCAAGGAAGACACCTGAGATACGCCCATGAGCGCCGACGACGAGCCATCCCTGCGCCGCGAGCTGGTCGCCCAATACCGGCGATCGGCCGACCTGAAGCTGAACGAGCTGGCCTCGGGCAACCTCAGCTGCCGCTGCGGCGACGGGATGCTGATCTCGCCGACCGGGGCCTCGGCCGAGTCGATCGCCGAGGAGTCGGTGGTCTACGTCGGCCCGGACGGCGCGTGGACCGGCCCGCATGCGCCATCCTCCGAATGGCAGATGCACTGGGCGATCTATCGGCGCTACCCGGACGCCCGGGCCGTCGTCCACACCCATTCCGACCATTGCGTCGCGGTCGCCAGCCACAACCGTCCGCTGCCGGGCTTCCACTATCTGGTCGGCGTTTTCGGCGGCGATGACGTGCCGTGCGTCCCCTACGCCACCTATGGCTCGGAGGAGCTCGCCGAGAGCGCGGCCGCGGCGCTCGCGGACCGCAGCGCCTGCCTGCTCGGCAACCACGGCATGATCTGCCGCGGGCGCAGCCTGAGATCGGCCGTCGGCCTCGCGCACCGCCTGGAGATCATGTGCCGGCAGTACGTGCTCGCCCGCCAGCTCGGCGAGCCCTCGCGCCTCACGCCCGAACAGTGGGACGAGTTCTTCGCCAAGTCGCGCGGGACCAGCTACGGCGCCGCTCGCTAGGGCCCCGCGCGGCCCTCCGGCATTCACGAGGACGATCCGACGAATGAAGTCTGGCTTGCTGACGATCGGGCTCACCACGCTGGACATCGTCGCGCGTCCGGTAGACGCCCTCACCCACACCGAGCGGGCCATCCTGGTCGACGGGATTGCCTGCGCGCCTGCGGGGACGGCGGGCGGCGCGGCCATGGTCGCCGCCACGCTGGGCGTGCCGACCACGATCGTCGGCGCAGTCGGCGACGACCTGATCGGACGTTTCGTCCGGCTCGGGTTCGAGTCGGTCGGCATCGATACCCGCCTGCTGGTCGCGCGGCCGGGAGAGCGCACGTCGACGACGCTGCTGACCGTGGAGAGCGACGGGCGCCGGTCCAGCTACCATGCGGCCGGCGCCGGCGGCGGCGCCTCGATCACCGACGCGGTCGTCGCCGCGGCTTGCGCCAGCGGCTTCGTGCACTACGCCGCGGTGGGCGGCCGCGAGACCGACCGCGGGGCCGGCGCGGACCTGCTGAAGGCGGCCAAGGCGGCCGGCGCGGTCGTCACCTGCGACCTGATCTCGCCGCGGAACTCGGCGCGGGAAGAGCTGCCGCGGCTGTTGCCGTACGTCGACTACTTCATGCCCAGCGCGGCCGAGGCGATCTTCCTCTCCGGCGCCGAGGACCTTGGCGTCGCCGCCGAGCTCTTCCGCAGCCTCGGCGCGGGCGCCTGCATCATCAAGAACGGCGGCCAGGGATCCTACGTCGCGCTCGGCGACCAGCGTCGGACGGTTCCCGCGCACGTCATCCAGCCGATCGACACCACGAGCTGCGGCGACTCCTACTGCGCCGGTTTCATCGCCGCCCTGTCCCGGGGGTGGGCGCCGCTCGACGCCTGCCGCTTCGCGACCGCGACGGCCGGCCTGGTCGCACAGGGGCTGGGCACGCTCGGCAAGCTGCAGGGCTTCGCCGAGACCGAGAAGGTCATGCGAGAGGCGGCGCTGAGCGACGGCTGAGCCGCGCGAAGTAGGCGGGCCGGATCGGCTGGTCGTGGGAGCAGTCCAGCTCCAACCCTTCTCCGGTTCGACGCCGAGGGGAGGGCGCTTCCGTGAAACGTCAACGACGCTCACCCTGTCCCGAAAGAAGACTCTCCGACGGACGGCAAAGAGCCATTGAATGCGCCTTGCCAGAGTCCGCTTTCGGGCCCCCGCCGCTAGCTTGCTCTGGCGACGACTACGAACAGTAGCTGCTGAGTGCTGGCTCCGCCGAGGCAGCCCTAGTTCGGCCTTGGTCAGCGCCAGCGCATGTAGGTGATCGTAGGCGTGATTCCGAATACGTCGACGAGAGATACAAGCGCTGTATCTGGCTGTGGGCGCGCCGCGGCGCCGGCAAATGGGTCTTGCGAGGCGGTCAGGGCGACGCGTTGTGCGCCGGCAACCCGGTAGCCGAAAATGGCAAAACCTTTGCTTGCTTTCATCGGTGCGGCGCCCACCCAGTGCTGGAGCGCGCCCTCGATCGCGTCGAAGTCCGGTTTTGCGCCCGGTGGGGGCGTCTCTGCGACGGTGCAGACCTGCGCGACCCCTCCGTCGGGATCGCGGATCGTTCCCACCTCGACGACCATCAGCACCCCCTCAGGGCTGCGATTCCAACGGCCCCGCAGTTCGATCCATTTGCCCGAACCGAAGGGAACAGGCGTCAGCGTCATGGCCGGCGGGACCGCCCAGCCTGCGGCGTCCGCCTGCTGGAGCGCCCGATCAGCATCGCCGCTGGTGTCGCCGCAGAATCGGACGAATGCGTCGGATAGCGGAAGCAGGGGCGCGGGCGTCGCCGCCCAGGCCGAGGCGACGCCCGCGCCGGCGAAGGTGAGCGTTAGCAAGGCGAGCGCCTGCGAGCACCTCATGATGCACAAATTCGCGCAAGGCGCCGTCGGTTGCCGACGGCCGCCGCGCGATCTGCGTGTTGGAGTTCAGTGCGGCAGGGCGACATTCCGGGCACAAGGCGCAGAAGCGACCGTCTCTAACGTTGATCTGACGCAACAGGCGACAATTGAGATCTACGGTGCGGGCTCAAGCGATCCTTGGATCGCGACGATCCGCGACCTCAACGTGAGCTGGGCGGCGAGGCAGTCGTGCGGCGGCTTCGCACAGCCGGCGGACCAGCGGCGGCCCTGGCCGGCGCAAGCGCCAGAAGCTCGCCGAGGGCGGATGGATTGTCGGTGAGATCGGCAAGCGTGTACTCGTCAAGAACCGCGAGGAATGCTTCCCGCGCCCGATGAAGCGCCCCGCTCAGCTTGCAGGCCGACGTAATCGCGCAGGGGGCGTTCACGGGATCGAAACAGGGCACCAGCGCCATGTCCGGTTCCGTGCGGCGGACCACCTCGCCGAGGTTGATGGCGCGGGTCGCCTTCGCCAGGCGCATGCCGCCGTTCTTCCCGCGGATGGTTTCGATGTATCCAGCCACGCCGAGCTCGTAGACCACCTTCATCAGGTGGTTGCGCGAGACGCCATAACTGGCCGCAATCTCGGAGATGGTCACGGGGCGGCTGCGCGGAATGGCCAGGTACATCAGGACGCGCAGTGAATAGTCAGTGTAGACCGTTAAACGCATCGCAAACCCATTCTCTTCCTCCGCTCATCGCCGGGGCGATCAACCCGAAACTACCACGACTTTGAGGCCAGCCAGCGCGTAGCCGATCGCGGTCTCGCAAGTGGTTGCCGCACACTTCCAGATGCGCGCCGCCGCCCACGCTTCTGGCGCGCCTGACGCTTCACGCAAGGCGGGGGCGGACGAGCATGGGCCCATAGGCGGCGAGAAAGGTCAGGAAGCTCGCCGCCCACAGAGCAGCCGACGCAGTCAGCAGTGTTATTGCGAGCGTCGGCAAGAACGGTGCGGCTACGCGGGCGACGGCGGCGGCGCTGACGAGGACGTAGATCGATGCTGTCACCCGATCGGCTTCCAATCGGCGACCGGTGTGTCCACGCGCGACGCGGGTCGTGATGGCGAGCACCATCGTCCCCATGACCCCTGCGGTGAAAGCGTGCACCGCGGCTTCCTGCGGCGCCAAGCTCGTGAGGATCGAGGCGCCGAGCAGCGCCGCACCGATCGCGATCCAAGCGTAACCCACATGCAAGATCGCCAGCAGCGGCTCGGCCGCGGTCGCCCAGCCCCGCCAGCGCGCCAGCCGCAACGCGGTGAGGGCGGCGGCTATCAGCAATAGCGCGCCCACCAGCGCCGAAGCCGGAAAGAAAGCCCAGGCCAGCAAACCGGTATGGAGCGCTGCGAGCGAAACCGAGTCGAACAAGCTGTGGGTGTTCGGCAGTTCGCTCGCGCCTCGCAGCACCAGCCAGTTGCGCGTGAACGCCGGGATGATGCGTCCGCCGATCGCCGAAACGAGGGTGATAATCGCAGCGATTGCCAGACGCCAACCGAGGCCGTGCGGGATGGCGGCTCCAGCGCTCTCGAGGAACATCAGAGCATCGGCTGCGGTCAGCACAGCGAGCGGCGCGAGCATCATCAGATTGCGCCAGCTACGCGCGGCGACGATCTCGCGCGCGGCCAGCGCGAAAAGTGCGGCGGGGAACGCCAAATCGACGGCCGGCGCGACCCAGGCCGGGAGCAGGGCCGAGAAGAACACTGCGATCCGACCCGCCAGCCACAGCGCCGCCAGGGCGGCGAGCAGACTGCCGCGGATAGGCGATCGGCCGGTCCAGTTGGCGATCGCCGTGAGGAGGAAACCGGCTATGGCGGCAGGCACGAAGCCGAACAGCATCTCGTGAATATGCCAGGTCAGCGGATCGAACCGGCTGGGGGTCGCGCCGCCGTGCATATAAAGGCCGATCCAAAGGAGGATTGCGCCGGCGGACCACGCGGCGGCCGCAAGGAAGAACGGCCGGAAGGCGGCGGACCATAGCGGCTGTTCTCGCCCCCGTGCTTCGATCACGACGCTCCTCGGGATCGCTCGTGGCGGCTCGACGCGCCAGAAACGCTTGGGCGCATGCGCTCCGCCATATTCGCGCCGGTCAGACATTCCTCAGGGATGCTCCGCGTCTCACGACCGCTGTCCGCTCTTTCAATCAATGGGTATCCGTGTGCACCACCGGCAACTCGTTGAACTGGTGGAACGGCGGCGGGGACGACAGTGTCCATTCGAGCGTGGTGGCGCCTTCGCCCCAGGGGTTGGCGCGGGCCGGACGGCGGCGCACGGCCGCTTCCAGCAGCGTCACGAAGAAGACGACGAGGCCCACCAGCGTGATCAGGTAGCCGATCGACGAGACGAAGTTC
>Ga0134126_10004380_pt1 | contig 17665 bp, 8 predicted proteins | sample KB31752_FD_96881 | JGI IMG/M metagenome (GOLD analysis project Ga0134126, IMG submission 96881) | Terrestrial soil microbial communities with excess Nitrogen fertilizer from Kellogg Biological Station, Michigan, USA - KB3-175-2 | ecosystem: Environmental > Terrestrial > Soil > Unclassified ...
ACGCGCGTGCCGCAGTGATGCGGCACAATGCGCGCGTGCGCGGGTGGCGGAACCGGTAGACGCAGGGGACTTAAAATCCCCCGGATCACATCCGTGCGGGTTCGATTCCCGCCCCGCGCACCACTCCCTCAATATCCTCTCGCCACTTCCGGGGCGCTCCGCCGTTCAGCATTAGTGCGTGACTGACGGCATGGGTGCGCTACCCCGACGCTGATATATGCTCATGGGACCGCCCGTCGATGGGCGGCTGCCTGGGAGCATGTGACAGCAGAGGTGGGGTCGTATGGATGGTGCAGTTCGCGATGTCGATGCAAGTCCGTTGGCGCTTCTGGGTATCAGTGATGCAGAAGAACGTGTTTATCGCGCCCTGCTGAAGCGACACGGGGGGTCGGCCGCCGTCATCGCCGACGATCTCGCGATGACTCCTGATGAGACGAGCGAGTTGCTGGACCACCTCGAATCGTTGGGGCTGGGAACCCACACACCCGAGTCTCCAAAAACCTATGTTGCGGTCGAGCCGGAGCTTGCGATCGATGCACTGATCAAGCAACGCCAGCGGACACTGGAACAGGCACGCACCGTCGTTCCAGCTCTTGCGGACACGTTTGCCAAAGCGTCGGCCAACCATGCTGGCCAGCAGGTTACCCTCGAGCTGATCAGTACTCGCGCCCGTCTGGAATCGGTGCTGTCCCGCATGATGGAATCTTCGAGCAAGGAGATCCTGTCGTTTCAGAAGGCACCTGTTCTGGTGCCTGCCACGCGATCAATCGGTGTCGCCGCGGGGGCGAGGGGAATCCGGACGCGGACTGTCTCCGACGAATCGCATCTGAAACTGCCAGGCAAATTGGCGACACTGGTGGAGGACATAGCGCGCGGCGAGGAGGCGCGGACCTTTTCCACGCTGCCATTCAAGATGATGATCGTGGACAGGAGCATTGCGATCATCACCTTGGAGAGCCAGCGTCCGGAGGCGCCCACCTTGCTGATACATCGCAGCGCCTTGCTGGAAGCACTCTGCCTGTTGTTCGAGTTCGTCTGGGAAAAGGCGACGCCCATCGTCACGACGCGCGATGGTGAGGTGAAGTTGGGTCCGGATGGCAATGGACACGCCATCGAATCCGCGAAGGCCCTGATACCGCTGTTGAGCGCGGGCCTCAATGACAAGGCGATCGCGCAGCAATTGAACATCTCCGCGTCGACGCTGAATCGGCGCATTGGCGACCTCATGTCGATCTACGATGCGCGCACGCGCTTTCAACTCGGCCTGCAGGTGGCGCGCCTGAGCGACATCGCCCCGAGATCGTCCCCGTAGCACATTGTTCCGGCGTGGCTCACGGCGGACATTGTGTTCGCCGGGTTGTCGGGTGATCGACTGGCGGCTTGGGAGTCATGACAGCAAGAGGTAGAGTGGTATGGATGGTGCACACGGCGTCGATGCGAGTCCACTGGCCCTGTTGGGTGTCGGCGATCTCGAGGAACGCGTCTATCGTGTCTTGCTGAAGCGCCGCCGGACATCCGCCGCAGATGTCGCCGTCGAGCTCACGATCAGTACTGATGATGCAATGCGACTGTTGCAGCATCTCGAGTCATTGGGGCTGGGGACGCGCCTGCCGGAGTCTCCCGCATCGTACGTTGCGGTCGAGCCCGAACTTGCCATCGATGCGCTGATCAAGCAGCGCCAGCACGCACTTGAACAGGCGCGCAAAGCGGTGCCGGTTCTCGCGAAGACGTTTGCCCAGGCTGCGGTCGACCATGCGGACGAGCGACCCGTCATCGAATCCGTGACGAATCGCGCCCATCTTCGTCATCTGCTGGCGCAACTCCACCAGTCGTCCCGGACCGATCTCATGGTCTTTCAAAAAGGTCCGGTGATCGTGCCGGGCGACCAGTTCATGGGCGAGGCGGTTACGGGAGCCTTGATCCGAACCGTTTCGGATGAATCCTATCTCGAGGCGCCCGGAGGACTTGAAGGTCTGTACAAGGACATCGCCCGCGGTGAACAGGCACGGACGTTCTCCAGATTGCCGTTCAAGATGGTGATTGCCGACAGGCGCACCGCGCTCATCAATCTGGACGCCGAAGATCCCGACGCGCCGAAAATCCTGATCCATCGCAGCACGCTGCTCGAAGCGTTGTGCCTGCTGTTCGAGTTCGTGTGGGAAAAGGCAACGCCCATCATCACCGCCCGCGATGGCGAAGTGAAAATGAAATCGGACCTCAACGGGCACGGTAGCGAATCGGTGCAGGCCTTGATACCGCTGCTGAGCGCAGGACTCAATGACAAGGCGATCGCGCAGAAATTGGACATCTCCGCATCCACACTGAATCGGCGCATGGGCGAGTTGATGTCGTTCTGCGGCGCGCGCACGCGCTTTCAACTCGGGCTGCAGGTTGCACGCATGAACGGCACTGCATCGCAGTCGTCGTAGTGCAATTGCGCGGCGGGATACACATTCGTTCGCAACGAATGCATCGAGTGACCGATTACTTCCATGAAAGAAATCGGTCATGATTTCGCATTGCGGGTTTTGCGTTTGCCGTGCGAGACTCCACGAGCGTTGGTTACAAGAGGGGCCCGTGTTCGGGCCGGGTGACCCAACGCGACACAAGTCCTGACCGACTCTGGATCCATAGCTGAATGCACCTCCTTCCGGAGGCTGCAGAGGGAGTTTTGTCTCCGAAAAACGCAGCGCCGCCTGCGGCGCGCGAGGTTTTACCGAACCGACCGCAACCCGCCCCGAACACCACCGAAAGCACCCGAGGTCAACGATGAACAAGCAGATCTACAGCCTGGTTTGGAACAAGTCCCTCAAGCAGATCGTTGTTGCATCAGAGCTTGCGACCGCAAAGGGAGGGAGTTCTTCTGCAGGGTGTGCTTCGGGCGATCGACAGGGCGGATGGCGGCGATCCGGCTTGGTTGCGGCGCTGACGGTTGCCTTGGGGCTCATGCCATTGGCGGCATTCAGCGCAACGCATGCGCAGGTTGCCGATCAACACGCGGGTGCGGCGAACAGTGTCGCCACGGCCAATGCGGCGGTGAATGCTTCCGGTGTCACGGATGCGCGCAATTCCAGGAGTGACACGGCAGCCGGGCAATTCGCGATTGCCGACAGTGACGATGATTTGGGCAGCCTGAGTACTGCGATCGGCTACACGGCGTTTCCGAATATCGGCGCCGCCACGATTTCGCCGGCATCGCCGATGGTCGTCAATCCCGGCTCGTCCGCGCATTATTTCGACGCCAACGGTCCGATGGATGGCAGCGACGATGCCAGCGCCACGGGCGCCGTTTCGGTTGCCGCGGGGTCCAATGCGTCGGCGAGCGGTGATGATTCGAGCGCTTTAGGTGCGTCTTCGACTGCCAGCGGCAAAGGTGCCAGCGCGCTCGGAAACAACGCGTATGCCTCCGGTGACGGCAGCACCGCAGTGGGCCAGAACTCGACCGCGAGCGGTTTGAATGCGACGGCGGTGGGTTACGGCGCGGCGGCGCTGGGTGACCACGCGCTGGCGCTGGGCGACAGCGCGGCTGCAGTGGGCAGCAACGACATTGCAATGGGCAACGGCGCGGCGACCGGCGGGAGTGCCGGCAACAACATCGCGATCGGCACCGGTGCCTATGCGGGCAGTTCCTATGGCGGCAACATCGCGATCGGGCAGGCTGCCCATGCGGCAGGCGCCGGCAAGTACACGATGGCGCTCGGCCACAATGCGAGCGCGAGTGGCAAATACGCCATTGCCGTGGGAAATGACGCGGTCGCGTCGAACAATCTCAGCATGGCCATCGGTGCGCACGCGACCGCGGTCGGATCAGTTTCAACCGCCCTTGGCGAGTACTCGGTGGCCGGCGATGCAGGTGCGACGGCGGTGGGCGCCTTCTCCTATGCGACCGCGGCGGAGAGCACTGCGTTGGGCTTTTCCGCGTTCGCTACCGGGCGAAGCGCGACGGCCATCGGCGAGAATGCCCACGCGGCGACGTATGCCACGGCGCTCGGCGCGAACAGTTACGCCATCGCATACGGGTCGAATGCATTGGGTACCTTTGCGTTCGCGGCGGGCCGCAACAGCAATGCGCTGGGCGCAGATTCAGTCGCGACTGGCGAAGGTTCACTGGCGGTGGGCGCCTTCGCCTATGGCACCGGTGCGCACAGCAGTGCGCTGGGATATTTTTCGGTGGCCAAGGGCTATGCCAGTACCGCGCTAGGCAACAATGCCGCGGCGCTGGGCGACTCGTCATTGGCGCTCGGCAACACCAGCCTGGCGAGTGGCGATTACGGCACCGCGGTGGGCCCGTTCGCGGTGGCGCAAGGCGTCTCCTCGGTGGCGCTGGGCGACACCGCCAATGCATTGAGCGACAACAGCATCGCGATCGGCAAGAACGCGTACGTGGCGGCGACCGGTCCGCTGAGCAGCAATTATTACTCCGGCACCTCTTCGATTGTTCCGACGCAGGGCATCGCGATTGGCGCGGGTGCGGATGTCACGGGCGTAAAGGGAATGGCGCTCGGGGCAGGCGCCGCGGCAACCAGCCAGTACGCAACTGCACTTGGTGCCGACAGCGCGGCCGACAATCGCTACGGAACTGCAGTGGGAGCGCAGTCGCTGGCGTCGGGTCGTTACTCGAGCGCATTGGGTGCGGGAGCCAAGGCCACCGATTTCGCCGCAACCGCGGTCGGCGAGGGCGCCAACGCCCTTGGCAACGAAAGCACCGCGGTGGGACTCGGAGCATTTGCCACCAAGTGGCAGAGCACGTCGGTCGGCGTGTCATCGGGCGCGCTCGGTTACTACAGTACGGCGATGGGTTTCGGCGCCGACGCGTACGGCACGAGTACGACTGCGGTGGGCGAGGAGGCAACGGCGCACGGTGCCGACAGCACGGCGCTTGGTTCGTACGCCACGGCGTACGCCGGGGGCAGCACCGCGGTCGGCAAGCACGCGTCTGCGTACGGCGTTGTATCGACGGCGCTCGGCGCCTACTCGGTTGCGTCGGGCGTGGCATCCACCACGGTCGGTGCCTACGCTACGGCTTCCGGCAAACTTGCGACGGCAGTGGGTGTGACGGCGTATGCGGCAGGCGCTCAATCGATTGCCGAAGGTTACGGTGCCAAGACCGATCCGAGTGCACCAAACGGCGTGGCAATCGGCACATCGAGCAATGCTGCCGTGAGTGGCAGCACGGCGGTGGGCGCTTATGCGTCGGCGACTGGATATGCGGGCACTGCCTTGGGCAGCAACGCATCGGCACGGGGAGATTCATCGCTCGCGCTCGGCAACACGAGCTTGGCAAGCGGTGATTACGGCACAGCGGTGGGTCCGTTCGCAGTGGCGCAGGGCGCAAGCTCGGCGGCATTGGGTGATACGGCGAATGCTCTCGGCGACAACAGCGTCGCGGTAGGCAGCAACGCCTACGCAGGCAGTGGCAACGGCATCGCGATCGGCAATGGCGCCTATGTTGCGCCGCTGGGCGACTGGGACATCGCAGGTCTCCACGTCAAGCATCCGACGGAAGGTATTGCGATTGGCGCGGGATCGAGCGTGACGGGCGTGTACGGAACCGCAATCGGCGGCTATTCGGAAGCAGGTGGCAAGTATTCAACCGCACTTGGATCGCGCGCGGTGGCTGCTGGCAAGACCAGTACGGCGGTGGGTGGTCGTGCGACGGCAAGCGCCGAACAGGCGACGTCGGTGGGCGCGTACTCCGAAGCGAGCGGCGTGGCGAGTTCGGCGTTTGGAAAGGGTGCTTACGCCCCGGGCCTGGCCAGCACGGCATTGGGCGTGGACTCGGCCGCGACCGGCCAGCTTTCGATTGCCATCGGGGCAACCTCGAGGGCAGACGGAAACTTTGGCATCGGCATTGGCCATTACGCGAATGCATATGGTCTCGGAAGCATCGCGCTTGGTATTGGCGCGACCGGAGCGGGTACGGGTTCGGTTGCGCAAGGCGTGTATGCGTCGGCTGCCGGACAGAACAGCATTGCGACAGGCTATTTCGCCAGTGCGGCCGGTTACGGAAGCATCGCGCAAGGCGGCAACGCCCGGGCCGAAGGCGATTCGTCGATCGCGATCGGCAATACCAGTCTGGCGAGCGGTGACTATGGCACGGCGGTCGGTCCGTTCGCGGTGGCGCAAGGCGCCAGCGCGTCGGCTTTCGGTGACGCGGCGAATGCGCTGGGCGACGACAGCACGGCGGTCGGCCACTACAGCGTCGCGCAGGGTTTGCAGTCCACGGCGACGGGTTACAACGCACAAGCGATGGGGAACTACAGCAGCGTGTTCGGCGCCGGCGCGCGAGCGCTCGGCGGCGGCGATGTCGCAATCGGCAACGGCGCAGTGGCCGACAACACGGGCAGCTTCACCCCTCCACCGGAAGGCAAACCGTTCTGCGTGTTCGTATTGGGCCACCTCGTATGCCGGTACGGTGCCGGCTCGGCAACCGCGGTGGGCACCAACGCTGTCGCATCAGGCACGGGTGCTTCGGCATTCGGTGACGGCGCGACGGCGACGGGCAAGTATTCCATCGCCATGGGCGATGCCACGGCCAGTGGCAACTACAGCACTGCCATCGGGCGGCGCGCGGAAGCCAGCGGCAAATACAGCACCGCCATTGGAGAATACGCCGCGGCCGCCGGCAACGGTAGCATTGCGATGGGCCGCCGCTCGAGTGCGAGCGGCAATTACGCCACTGCGGTGGGCACCACGGCGACCGCATACAGCGCGTATGCATCGGCATTCGGTGCGGGCGCGAACGCGATGGGCAAGGCCGCGACAGCTGTCGGACTGAGTGCCTACGCGGGTGGCTACGCAGCAATGGCGCTCGGTGCCGATTCGGCGGCACTCGGTGCCGATTCGATCGCGGAAGGCGTGCATGCCTATACCGGTCCCGATGCTGCAAGCAGCATGGCGCTTGGTACCGGTGCAAGCGCAACCGGTGTGCAATCGATTGCCATGGGTTTCCAGGCAAGCTCGGCCGGGTATTCGAGCGTGGGCATCGGTACGAACGCGAACGCGCAAGGGGATTCCGGCATTGCCATCGGCAACACCACACTGGCAGGCACGTATGCGACGGCGGTCGGTCCCTTCGCAGTGGCGCAGGGCTACTCGTCGGTGGCGCTGGGCGACACGGCCAACGCGCTGAGCGACAACAGCATCGCGATCGGCAAGAACGCCTATGTCGGAGCGACCTACCAGGGTGCGCCGACGCAGGGAATCGCGATCGGATACAACGCGCAGGCTACCGCGAAGGACAGCATCGTCATCGGAAATGGCGCGCATACGGCAGGTGCCGGCAAGTACGCCACGGTGATTGGCAATCAAGCCTATGCCGGCCGGCGATCCGTCGCCATCGGCAATTACGCCAACGCGGTAGGCAAATACGGCACGGCCGTTGGCAACGAATCCACGGCCATCTCCTCGTTCGCCACGGCATTCGGTTCCAGGGCCAACGCGGGATCGGTCGCCGCAACGGCGCTGGGCAGCAATGCGCAGGCTACGGGTGGCTTTTCCACGGCCGTCGGTTATTTCTCGCGCGCCAGTGGCAGCGGCGCACTGGCTTTCGGAAATGGCACCGACGCGAGCGGTTACGCGTCGACTGCGATAGGCCAGGGCGCGACCGCCGCGGGGGTGCATTCGCTTGCGCAGGGCTACCTGGCGAACGTCGGCGCAGGCGGATACAACGCGACGGCGATCGGCGCCTTGAGCAGTGCAAGCGCGTACGACAGCACCGCACTGGGCTTCGACGCGGCGGCCACAGGTGACTCGTCCGTGGCGTTGGGCAGGAGCACTGTTGCCAGCGGCACATACGGCACGGCGGTGGGTCCGTTCGCGGTGGCGCAGGGTTACTCGTCGGTCGCGCTGGGCGACACGGCCAATGCACTGGGTGACCACAGCGTGGCGGTGGGCAGCAGTTCCTACGTGGGCAGCCAGAATGGCATCGCGATCGGCAATGGTGCCTTCGTGGCGGCAATGGGCTCGAAGGAGAACAAGTACGGTTCCACCTACATGGTGCCCACGCAAGGCATCGCGATTGGCACGAATGCGAGCGTGACCGGGGTGTATGGCGTGGCCCTGGGCAACAATGCTTCGGCCGGCAGCCCCAACTCCATCGCGATTGGCACCCATGCCTACGTCACCGGCAAGTACGGCACCGCGATCGGCCGCTATGCCTATGCGGGCGGCAAGTACGCGACGGCGATCGGAGAAGGTGCCCGTGCGACCGGTTTGTATACGACGGCGCTCGGTTCGAACTCGCGGGCCGACTCCGATTTCTCGATGGCGGTCGGTTTCAATTCCTATGCGCATGGCAGGTATGCAACCGCCGTCGGCACCGCGGCGTATGCGGCTTTCGCAGGAACCTCGCTGGGCATCAGTGCTCGCGCCGGAGCCAAGGGCGCCACGGCATTGGGCGCGGACAGCCAGGTGTCGTCGCCCGGAGGCGTGGCGATCGGCGATCACGCGTATGTGGGTCAATACGGCATCAATGCCCAGAATGCCGTGGCGATCGGATACCACGCGAGCGCGCAAGGCTACGCGAGCATCGCGCAAGGTGGAAACGCCTTGGCCGAAGGCGACTCATCGGTGGCGTTGGGCAATACCAGTCTGGCGAGGGGTGCCTACGGTACGGCGGTGGGCCCATTCGCGGTGGCGCAGGGTTATTCATCGGTTGCTTTGGGTGATACGGCCAACGCGCTCGGAGACGACAGCGTCGCGGTGGGCAAGAACACCTACGCGAGTGGCGTGCAGGCCATGGCGCTGGGTTCGAATGCAACCGCAGGCGGTGACTACTCGGTCGCGTTGGGGGCGGGTGCCGTGGCACCGACCCGCCGCGCGGTTGCGATCGGCCAGAACGCCACGGCGGGTGGTGCGCAGGCGTTCGCACTGGGCAGCTACGCTTCGGCCACGGGCAACAACTCGGTGGCATTGGGCGGTGCGATCGATCTGAATGGCGACGGGAAGATCGAAGCCGGCGAGAACACCGTTGCTTCCGGCGGTTTGTCGACGGCGTTGGGCGTCAATGCGCAGGCGACGAACGACAGCACCACCGCGGTCGGTGCACAGTCGGTCGCATCGGGTCTCGGCGCGACGGTGCTAGGCAGTACGGCCCAGGCGTCCGGGCTGGCCGCGGTGGCGGTCGGTTTCGGCGCACAGGCTTCGGCCGACGGTTCGGTTGCCATCGGCTGGAACTCGATTGCCAATTCGCCCAACACCGTGTCGTTCGGTGGCAACGGCATCTATCGCGAACTGATCAATCTGGCCGATCCGACGACTTCGCATTCGGCAGTCACGCTCGGCTATCTGCAGAGCAACTACACCACCAGCGCCGTCACCAACAATGCCTTGACGAGTCTGTCGAACGAGATCGATACGCTCAACAAGCAGATGTCGAAGTTGAACGGGGCATCGGCCGGCGCGACGACGGCCGCGGCGGCGAACCCGTCAACCAGCGTCGCGACCACGAATGGATCCACCACGGGGTCGGGCGCAACCCCAACCGCCGTTGCGGCCTCGGGCCAGGCCGGCAAAGTGGCGCAAGCGGGTGACAGTCCTGTTCCGGCGAGCGCTACCGCAACCAGCGGCAAACCGGCCGACAGCCAGACGCAGCAGGCGGTGGCATCGAGCAATCAATACACGGATCAGCAGACGCGCGAAGCGCTGCAGTCGGCCAGCACCTACACCGACTCGGCAAACGCGCAGACCCTAAGTTCCGCCAAGGCGTACACCGACCAGGCGTTGGCCAACTACGTCACCACCGACACCTTCGGCCAATACCAGCAGCAGGTGAACGCACGCTTCAGCCAGCAGGACCAGCGCATCGACCGGATTTCGGCGATGAGCACGGCCATGGTGCAGATGGCGGCCAGCGCAGCGGGCATCGACACGACCAACCGCGTCGGCTTGGGTGTCGGCAACAGCGGCGGACAGTCGGCGCTGTCGGTGGGTTATCAGCGCGCGTTGGGCAAGACGGCCACGATCACGATCGGCGGTTCGGTCAGCGGCAGCGAAAGCTCCGTGGGTGCAGGCGTGGGTTTCGGCTGGTAAGCGACAACGAGCAAGGATTCAACGAGATGGCATGCAACGAAGTTGTGGAATGAACCGGATGGCGTGATTGGCGAGTGATAACAAGCATCGATTCGATGCTCCTTCAAACCTGTGGACGAGGACAAATTCATGTTCAAGCATTGTGCAGATTTGCGTAATCGTGTCTTGGCAGTGGCCGTCGCGGGCGCCCTCGGCGTCTCGGGTGCGGCGCTCGCGGTCGCGCCGGCGGCCCAGTTTGGCGTGCTGACCAAGGCGACCACCCTCAACCATGGCGACGTGGTGAAGAGCGCGGTGCCGCTCACCAGGCAGGTGCACGTTACCGTGACCCTGAAGCTCCGTGACGAGGCGGGAATGAAGGCGTTCCTGGCGCGTCCGGCAACCTCGCGTGGCGTGATGAGCCAGGCGCAATTGGCGAATCACCTACCGACGCAGGCGCAGGCGCAGGCCGTCGCCAATTACCTCAAGAGCGCCGGTTTCACCGACGTCAAGATCTCCGCAAACCGGATGCTGGTCAAAGCAACCGGAAGCGCGGCGACGGTGCAGACAGCGTTCAAGACGCCGCTGGTGAGCGTGCACACGAACGATGGCCGCAACGCGTTTGCCAACAGCGCCGCCATCCAGATTCCGGTGGCTCTGAGGGGAACCGTGCAGGCGGTCCTCGGCCTGCAGACGGTGCACAAGGCGCACATCTTCGCGCCGCAGACCGATGCGACGCGCGTGGGCATTGGCGGGCACTATCCGCAAGAATTCGCGGACATCTATGACTCATCCTCTTTGCCTGCCGCCACCGACGTGGATGTCGGCGTGTGGGGCTGGGGCGGCATGCAGCAGACCGTCACCGACCTCGACGGCTTCATGTCCAGCAGCGGCATTTCCGCCGCGACCGTCAACGTGGTCTGCACCGACACCAATGGCATCGACTCCAACACCGGTGCGGGCCTGGGCGGCATCAGCATCGGTGATGCCACCTGCGGCGGTCTTCCCGACGAAGGTTCGACCGAATGGGACATGGACAGCCAGAGCATTCTTGGCATGACGGGTGGTGTGAAGAGCCTGACCTTCTACGCCGCGTACGGCGGCTACAACACCACCATCACCGACGCGCTGAACGAGATCGTGACCCCGACGGTGGGTGAGCCGCTGGCGCAGGTGATCAATGCCTCGTTCGGTGAGTGCGAACGTAATCAGGATTCGAACCAGGGTGGTGACGGTTCGATGCAGTCCAACGATGCGCTGTTCCAGATTGCGGCAGCGCAAGGACAGACCTTCTCGGTCTCGACCGGTGACCACGGCTCGGATGAATGCGGAGATGGCGGGCTGAATTCCGCGAGCTACCCGGCCAGTTCGCCGTGGGTGGTGGCGGTCAGCGGCACCACGCTGCGTGCTTCGAATACGACCTGGGGTCGCGAGAACGTGTGGCTGGGTGCAGGTGGCAGCCCGAGCTCGGCCGAGACGGCGCAGCCCTGGCAGACGGGCCTGACCTATGGCACGTATGTGGGCCAGCGTGGTCCGGACGTCGCATTCGATGCGAACCCCAGTTCGGGCGGGATCATCTGGATCCATGGTGGCTATCAGCAGTGGGGCGGCACCAGCCTTGCCGCGCCGATCTTTGCCGGCGCCTGGGCGCGCATCCTGGAGAGCAATCCCGCACTCGGATTTGCGGCACCGAGCCTGTACACGCTGCCGGCGGCGGCGTTGCACGATGTGCGTTCGGGCAACAATGGCGGCTACCTGGCCAAGCCGGGCTGGGACTGGGCCACGGGTCTGGGCAGTTTCGACGTGGGCAGGGCGGCGGCCATCCTGGCGCCTGCGCAGCCGGCAGTGCGTCGCACGGCGAGCCGCTGATCCAGCTTCAAGGTTGTTGCAAAACAGCCGCACCGGACAGAACGTCCGGTGCGGTTTTTTTCGACAGAGCAAGGGTCCGGCGGCAGTTCGACCATGCCTCGCGACGCGCGCCGGTCGCGCACGATTGCTATTTCGCGGGCGGCTGGTCGACGTGGCCGCAGTTCTTGCAGGTGCGTGCTTCCGCCGAGCCGTAGTAGCGCTCGAACACCGGCGGAAAATCCTTTTCGATGCTGTCGAGGATGAAGTATTCCTCGTAGAGTTTGTGGTTGCAGTTCCCGCAGAACCACAACAGGCCGTCTTTTTCGTGCGGCAGCCGTCGCCGTTCGATCACCAAGCCGATCGAGTCCTTCATCCGCTGCGGCGAATGCGGCGTACGCGGTGGCAAATAGAAAACCTCGCCGGCACGGATCGGCAGGTCGCGGCGTCGGCCCTCGTCCTGCACGCGCAACACCATCTCGCCTTCCAGTTGATAGAAGAACTCGGGACCTTCCTCCCAGTGGTAGTCGGTACGCGCGTTGGGACCGCCCACGATCATGATGATGAAATCGCCGTCGACGATGCACTTGTTGCCCACCGGCGGCTTCAGCAGATGGCGGTGTTCGTCGATCCAGCATTGCAGGTTGAATGGCGGCGTCAGCGACATGATGGGATACGGTTCGTCGGAACGTGAAGCGATGTTAGCTTTTCCCGAGTCCCGAGTCCCGAGTCCCGAGTCCCGAGTCCCGAGTCCCGAGCTTTCTCACACTTCCAGCGATGCGAGATCGCCTTTTTCTTCCAGCCACGTGCGGCGATCGCCGGCGCGCTTCTTGGCCAGCAGCATGTCCATCAGTTGCGCGGTCGCGTCGCCGTCGTCGATCGTCAACTGCACCAGTCGTCGGGTGTCCGGATGGATGGTCGATTCGCGCAATTGCGCCGGGTTCATTTCGCCCAGGCCCTTGAAGCGCGTGACGCTGACCGCGCCCTTGATCTTCTCGCGCTCGATGCGCTTCAGCAAGGCCTCGCGTTCGGATTCGTCGAGGCAGTAGAACACCTGCTTGCCCACGTCGACACGGAACAGCGGCGGCATCGCGACGCACACGTGGCCTTCGCGCACCAGTGCCGGGAAGTGGCGCAGGAACAGCGCCGACAACAGCGTGGCGATGTGCAGGCCGTCCGAGTCGGCGTCGGCGAGGATGATGATCTTGCCGTAGCGCAAGCCTGAGATGTCGTCCTTGCCGGGATCGCAGCCGATCGCGATCGCGAGGTTGTGCACTTCTTCCGACGCCAACACCGACGCGGATTCGACTTCCCACGTGTTCAATATTTTTCCGCGCAGCGGCAGGATCGCCTGGTAATCCTTGTCGCGCGCCTGTTTGGCGGAACCGCCTGCCGAGTCGCCTTCGACCAGGAACAGTTCGGTGCGGTCGGGATCGGTGGACGCGCAATCGGCGAGCTTGCCAGGCAGGGCGGGGCCTTGCGTGATCTTCTTACGGACGACTTGCTTGGCCGCTTTCATGCGCGCCGTGGCATGCTCGATCGCGAGTTGCGCAATCGCTTCGCCCGCAGCAACGTGCTGGTTCAGCCACAAAGAGAATGCATCATGGATCGCACTTTCGGTGGAGCTCGCCGCGTCGCGCGAAGACAGGCGTTCCTTGGTCTGTCCCGCGAATTGCGGATCGCGCATCTTTACGCTCAATACGAATGCCACGCGCTCCCACACGTCTTCGGGCGCCAGCTTCACGCCGCGCGGCAGGAGGTTGCGAAGATCGCAGAACTCGCGCACCGCGTTGGTCAAGCCCGAGCGCAAGCCGTTGACATGCGTACCGCCCTGGATTGTCGGGATCAGATTGACGTAGCTTTCCTGTACCAGCTCGCCATCCGGCACCCACGCGAACGCCGCGTCGATGCCGCCGTCCTCGCGTTGTGCGTGGTGCACGAACAATTCGGATGGCAGGCACGGCGCGCCACCGAGTTCGGATTTCAGGTATTCGGCCAAACCATCTTCGTATCGCCACTCGTCGCGTTCGCCGCTGGTTTCATCCAGCAGCGTCACCGTCAGGCCCGCGCACAGCACGGCCTTGGCGCGCAGCAGGTGTTTCAGCTTCGGCAGCGAGATTTTCGGCGAATCGAAATATTTCGGATCGGCCAGGAAGCGCAGCGTCGTGCCGGTGCGGCGCTTCGGCACCTCACCCAACGTTTCGAGCTTGCCGACCGGTTCGCCGTCCTTGAAGCGCATCCGGTATTCGGTGCCTTCGCGGCGGATCAGCACTTCGAGGAACGACGACAGCGCGTTGACCACCGACACGCCGACGCCGTGGAGGCCGCCGGAGAAGGTGTAGTTGCGGTCGGAAAATTTTGCGCCCGCATGCAGGCGGGTCAGGATCAGTTCCACGCCCGGCACGCCTTCCTCGGGATGGATGTCCACCGGCATGCCGCGACCGTCGTCGATCACCGTCACCGAACCATCCTTGTGCACGGTGACGTCGATCTGCTTCGCGTGCCCGGCCAGCGCTTCATCGACCGAGTTGTCGACGACCTCCTGGACCAGATGATTGGGCCGCGTGGTATCGGTGTACATGCCGGGGCGGCGGCGCACCGGTTCGAGGCCGGAGAGCACTTCGATGTCGGCGGCGTTGTAGCGGGTGGAAGCGGCCATGCGGCGGGGTTCCGGGGTTCAGGAAAATACAGCCGGTCAGGATGGCGAACCGGCGCGTGCCGGTCAATCCTTCCACGTGCTGAATTGCAAGATGGCGGATCAAAAAATCCTCGTTTGCGTTCAGCGCACAGTCTGCCGATCGGGCAGAATATGCGCAGCGCCGGGCCATCGTGGCCCGCGCTATTCCAGGAGACCATTTCAATGCGTAAGCTGATCCTTGCCGCCATCGTTGCGGCTGCTTTCTCGATCCCGGCGTTCGCCCAGACCACCCCTGCCACCTCGGCCCCGGCCGCCGACCAGGCTGCCCCGGCTGCTTCGGCCCCGGCCATGAAGTCCGAGCACCACGCCAAGAAGCATCACGCCAAGAAGTCGCATCATCACGCGAAGAAGGCCGAGTCCTCGGCGGCTCCGGCTTCCAGCGCGAAGTAATCCAGCATCCGCAAGGTTGCTGATCTGACGCCCCGGCTCGCCCGGGGCGTTTTTGTTGCGAGACCGGCGGCGTTGCAAGCGCCAGGCGGCTTATGGGCCCTCGCTTGTCGCCAAGCGCTTGTTGCGGCTAGAATATCCGGCTCACCAGCCTGCCTGACGCGGGTTCGGTCCACCCGGCGGCGGCTTGTGCAACGGCATTCAAGGTGCCGTTGCACAAGCCACGTGCCGGAACCTTGTTCTCCAACACGTCCCATCGAGAAGGCTCCCATGCCGCTTTCCACCGAACAAACCAGCAAGATCATCGAAGATTACCGCCGCGCGCCGACCGACACCGGTTCGCCGGAGGTGCAGGTTGCGCTGCTGTCCGCGCGCATCCAGCAGTTGTCCGGCCATTTCGAGTCGCACAAGAAAGACCATCATTCGCGTCGCGGCCTTTTGAAGATGGTCAACACTCGCCGCCGCCTGCTCGGCTACCTGAAGGGCAAGGACGCCGAGCGCTACCAGGCGCTGATCGGCCGCCTCGGCCTGCGTCGCTGAGCGACACGCATCATTCGAACCTGCACGCCGGCAGCCGTCGTATCCGAACGCTAGCCGGCTTTCGGCGTTTGCCGAACGCGAACGCACACACCAAAGGACAACTCCCGTGGCAAAAGTAACCAAGACGTTCCAGTACGGCGATCATGCCGTCACCATCGAAACCGGCGAGATCGCGCGCCAGGCTTCCGGCTCCGTGATGGTCAGCGTGGGCGGCACCGTAGTGCTGGTCGCGGCGGTCGCCGCGCAAAAAGCGCGCGAGGGGCAGGATTTCTTCCCGCTCACCGTCGACTACCAGGAAAAGTTCTACTCCGCCGGCCGCATTCCCGGCGGTTTCTTCAAGCGTGAAGGCCGGCCGACCGAAAAGGAAACGCTCACTTCGCGCCTGATCGATCGCCCGATCCGCCCGCTGTTCCCCGAAGCCTTCAAGAACGAAGTGCAGATCGTCGCCACCGTCGTGTCGCTGAACCCGGAAGTGGATGGCGATATCCCGGCGCTGCTGGGCGCGTCCGCCGCGCTGACGCTGGCCGGCATTCCGTTCAAGGGCCCGATCGGCGCCGCGCGCGTCGGTTACATCGGCGGCAAGTACGTGCTGAACCCGTCGCGCACGCAGTTGAACGATTCCGCGCTCGACCTGGTGGTCGCCGGCACCGGCAATGCGGTGCTGATGGTTGAATCGGAAGCCAAGCTGCTTTCCGAAGACGTGATGCTGGGCGCCGTGACCTTCGGCCACAAGGAAATGCAAGCCGCGATCCGCGCGATCGCCGAACTCGCGACCGAAGTCGGCAAGCCGTCGTGGAACTGGCAGGCGCCGGAGCGCGACGCGCAACTGGTCGCCGCGGTGCGCGGTGAAGTCGGCGACAAGCTGGCCGCCGCGTTCCAGATCAAGGACAAGCTGCAGCGCCGCGATGCGGTCGCCGCGCTGAAATCCGACGTCAAGGAAGCGCTGAAGTCGCGGGCCGAAGAGAAGGGTTGGCCGGCGGCGGACATCGCCGCTGAATTCGAGGATCTCGAATATCGCACCGTGCGCGACAATGTCTTGAAGACGAAACAGCGCATCGACGGCCGCGGCCTTGAAGACATCCGCCCGATCAGCGTGCGCGTCGGCGTGCTGCCGCGCACCCACGGTTCGGCGCTGTTCACCCGTGGCGAGACCCAGGCCATCGTGACGGTCACCCTGGGTACCGGACGCGATTCCCAGATCATCGACGCACCGGAAGGCGAGTCGAAAGATCCCTTCCTGTTCCACTACAACTTCCCGCCGTACTCGGTGGGCGAGTGCGGCCGCATGGGCGGCCCGAAGCGCCGCGAGATCGGCCACGGCCGCCTCGCCAAGCGCGGCGTGATGGCGGTCAAGCCGTCGATGGAAGCATTCCCGTACGTGATCCGCGTGGTATCGGAAATCACCGAGTCCAACGGTTCGTCGTCGATGGCATCGGTGTGCGGTTCCTCGCTGGCGATGATGGACGCGGGCGTGCCGTTGTCGGCGCCGGTCGCGGGCATCGCGATGGGCCTCGTGAAGGAAGGCGACGACTTCGTCGTGCTGTCCGACATCCTCGGCGACGAGGATCACCTCGGCGACATGGATTTCAAGGTGGCCGGTACCGCCGAAGGTGTGTCCGCGCTGCAGATGGACATCAAGATCGACGGCATCACCGAGGAAATCATGCGCACCGCGCTGGCACAGGCGCATCGCGGCCGCATGCACATCCTCGGCGAAATGGCCAAGGCCATCAGCACGCCGCGCGGCGAGATGAGCGAGTACGCGCCGCGCCTGCTCACCATCAAGATCCATCCCGACAAGATCCGCGAAGTGATCGGCAAGGGCGGCGCGGTCATCCGCTCGATCACCGAGGAAACCGGCACCACCATCGACATCACCGATGACGGCACCGTGATCATCGCTTCGGTCAACCGCGAAGCCGCCGATGCCGCGAAGCACCGCATCGAGCAGATCGTGGCCGACGTCGAACCAGGTCGCATCTACGAGGGCAAGGTCGTCAAGCTGATGGACTTCGGCGCGTTCGTGACGATTCTTCCCGGCAAGGACGGCCTGGTGCACGTGTCGCAGATTTCCAACGAGCGCGTCGAGAAGGTTTCCGACAAGTTGAAGGAAGGCGACGTGGTCAAGGTCAAGGTGCTGGAAGTCGACAAGCAGGGCCGCATCCGCCTGTCGATGAAGGCCGTGAC
>Ga0134126_10004382_pt1 | contig 17661 bp, 13 predicted proteins | sample KB31752_FD_96881 | JGI IMG/M metagenome (GOLD analysis project Ga0134126, IMG submission 96881) | Terrestrial soil microbial communities with excess Nitrogen fertilizer from Kellogg Biological Station, Michigan, USA - KB3-175-2 | ecosystem: Environmental > Terrestrial > Soil > Unclassified ...
AGACAAGATCACCGGCACCTGGTTCTCGTGTCGGTACCGTAAGGCTTGTCGACAGAGCCTTCATCCCAGAACCAGGTGCCGGTGATCTTGTCTTTATCATCCCGGAAGCTACGATCGTAGCTGATCGTGTACTGGTTATCGAGAATTGGCGCGACCGCGGAAAAGCTGCAATTAAAGTTTTGTAACGAGAGCGCAGCGGTGGGGTTCGAGATGCTGCCGCAGCCGCCCTGACCAAAACGAGGCACCAGATACTGTCCGCCAAAGCGATTGTCCTGAAGGTTGAGAATCTTGACAGCCACCGGATCGATTTGCGCCGCAGTCAAACCAAACCTGGCAGCCAGGTCGGTAGCATTCACGGAGCCGTCGGCTGAAACGGGAAGTAGCTGCACAATGGGCGACGTGCTCGACCCATTCGGATCGATACCATTGCGCGCGCGCACGCCCTGGTAGTTAAAGAACCAGAAGCCGCCTACTTTAGGAATCGGGCCGCTGGCGCTGCCGCCGAAAACGTTCTGCAACAGACGGCCACGCTTGGTTCCATTCTTGTTGAAGAAGAACTCATTTGCGTTGAGATAGTCGTTGCGGTGTGACCAGTAGAGGTCCCAATGAAAATCTTTCGTGCCGGTTTTAGTCACCAGGCCCAATGCACCGCCGCCTTTGCTGCCCTGAGTCGCGTCATACAGCGACGTGGCAACTTTCATCTCCTGGAGGGTATCGGGATTCGGCAACGGCACCGTATCGAAGTGTGCGAGGTTGAAATCGTTGACATTGATACCATTGAGCGAAACGCTGTTGTTGCTGGTGCGTTGACCATTAACGCTCACATCTGCCGTTCCGCGTCCTGCAGTGCGGACATCAGTGGGTTCACCGGACACTCCTGAAGAAAGGGAGAGCAAGAATAGGAAATTGGGTGACGCCAGCGGCAAAGTGTTTAGCGTCTGAGCGTCAATGGCCTGTCCTGTCTGCGCACTGGAGGGATTGATCAGCGAGGGCGCTGCTTCCACGTTTACCGTTTCCTGGATCTTTCCCACCTCCAGGCTGACATCCTGCCGCGTGGTCTCGGTAATGTTTACCTTAACGCCCGCAACTACGGCTTTCTTAAAATTCGGGGCCGAAACCTCGAGTGTATAACTGCCCGGCGGTAACAACGTGGCAGTGAAGCTGCCGTCGTCTCCGACGTTCACTGTGCGTTCAGAGCGGCCCGTGCTCGCACTGATCACATCAACGGTGGCACCTTTTACAAGTGCGCCTCCCTGGTCAGTCACGACACCCGTGATGCCTCCAGTTTGGGCTCCCTGTGAATAGGCTGATGCCACGAAAAGAAAGCTTAGAACTAATCCGCTTGCCAGCAAGCGCAAAACGCTTCGCATAACAGCTCCTCCTTCTTTTTGTCGAAAAAACTTTTGGGGACTACTAAGTTGAGTTGTTGCCTGAAAAAAAACTGGACCCGCTGGTTCTATAAGAAAGGAAAGATAGCTTTGTTATGCAACAAGCAAGCAACATTCCAAGCTGTACCGGAATCGGCTAGGCGCAAAAGCCTGCAATTTTTGGCATATTGCAGCAGACGTGCTTGGCGCCTCCCTATGAGATCATGGAGCTTTTGGTTTTTTGTTCAAATTCTTGGATTCCATCAACGAACAGATGAGGATGTCACTGCTCGTGCTCAATTCGCACTCGTCGAAGGGTGGAGGCGCGGAAAAGTTAGAACCGCCCAGGTGCGGGATCGACTTCCTGAATCTTAGAGAGTGGAGGATTACCGCTACGCGTCGCGACCGCAAAGCACTCGGAAATGAGATCGCAGTGGGAGTCGGATCGCGAATCAAGCAGGTCAGGACGAGGCTGCTTCGCTTGTTTCCGCCGGGACGGCCTCGTCGTGATGCTCCGTGGTGTAGAGACGGAGAATATCCTGCCCCTGTCGCGATCTTGGATCGATCGTTCTTACATGCTTGCGTCCGTTCATTTCCCAAATAGCCGTAACCACTCCGTCCTTCTCAACTGCATGGTACGAGATATCTTCCGCCGGGGCCTCGGCCGCCGGACTTTCAGCTGGTGTTTCAGTCGCGTCGGCTCCCAGCGCGGTTTCGTTCTCAGACATTTTTACGGTAACACTCCTCTCAAAACTTCCTGGCTTGTGTGGGTTTAAAGAATTGTTGCACACGCCTCGCGCAGTGTCCACCGCGCAGACAAAGCAACAGCAAAGAGTTAGGCATAACCAGGTGACGAGCGCCGCACAAGATCGGAACCTCGACGAGGTGGGCTAACGACCGATTGATCGCTACGTACTCTATCGCACCGCAGCCAGCGCGATCTCAACCGCTCTTCTCGGAACAACCACTCCCCACCCCTGTCTTTCGACTTCGACACCGGGCACGCGCTCGGCTGTATCAATCAGAATTCGCTTCACCTGTTGCGGGCTCAAACCGGGGTTCGCTTCCAGCATACAGGCCGCGATTGACGCGACAATTGGCGACGCAAACGACGTCCCATCAACGTATTTGTAGTGCTGGCTAATCACGTTTCCTTCTCGCAATTTGATCGTAATTAGTTGCCGCAACAGCGGCGTCGGTAGATCTCGCGCCTCGTCGAAATCTTTGTCCACGCCCGCATGAGAAATAATGATGGCGCGAAGATCAGAGTCCGGGGCAGCATCGAGTTCGGAACAAAGGTGGGCTTCATCTGCGGTGGGTGTTGCCGGCAGAATCGGCGCCGCCACCCAGATACCAGGAGCAATGATTTCGGGTTTTTGCAAACCGTCCACAGTCGGCCCATATGAGGAGCGATACATCCCTCGCCTGGCTCGGTCGAGCGAGTTCTGGTCGTCAAGACCGCCCACAGAAATTGCCGAAGGTGAACTGGCGGGCGGCAACACTGGATGGCCTGGAGCCATCCCGGCATTACCGACTGCACAAACAATTATCAAGCCCTCTCGAACCGCCCGCTCGACAACCTGACACAACGAACTATCCAGGTACGACTGTTCAAAGTCTCCGCCGGCGGAGATGTTGACGATGCGAATGTCGTACTTCTTTTTGTTGTCCAGGACCCATTCCAAGCCACGCGCGATGTGCTCATCGGGTATGTGACCCGTGCGGCCAACCTTAACCAGCACTACCTTGGATTCGGGCGCGATACCGCGATAGAAGCCGTCAGACAGATGACCGTTTCCCGCAGCGACCACTGACGTCATCATGCCGTGCCAACTGGCCACGTCAGTTTTTTCCAATGACGTGCGATCATCTTCGGCGTCGAAGATGCTGTGGTAGGCGACGATCCGGTTTTCTGGTTTGATTAGATCGTCGTGCTCGTAGAAGCCGGAGTCGAGGAAAGCGATCGTTACTCCGCGACCAGTGAACCGTTCGTCAGCATCCATTCTGAGGGGTGTTGGTAAGACGTGATCGGTTCGTTCAAAAACAACGTGATGAGAATCGATCTGGGCCTTGGCCCGGTTAAAGAGTTCGACACAGCCGGCGCAAACCCTAGCGACGTCGCCGGCTACATCAGCGTTCGCTTCCAGGAGCTCTGCGAGTTGGGCCGGCAATTCGCTGAGGGCGATCCGCTGACTACTAACGCGTCCGCAGACGTGACAGGACGAGTCCGGCCTAGCCGTCACTTGATCTGGTTCGGTTGCGAGAATCGATTCCGGCATCGTGGAGGCAGTTTACTTCATTCCGCGTCGATTTCAATCGGTCGGGCTTTTGGGTAGTGGGTCAGTTTGAAAAGTGCTCCGGTTCTCGAACTTTGCCGAAGCGTAAAGCGAAACGCCAAGACGAAATCAGAACTGGGAGCGTAGCGACCAGCCCTACACTCAAGAGCCCATACATCTAAAGAAAAGTGCGGTTTCAAATGGAGACTATCAACGTTGAGTCTTTGGCTGGTCGCTGCGCTCCCAGTTCTGATTTTGTCTCTAATCGTTGGCTGGCAATCCTAACTGACGCGCTATTGGCTTTTGAAGCCGTTTGTAAACCCGGCCCTAGCCCGTGTAATGTATGGCTGAAACCCGACGACAATTCAATCGCGGAATTTGGAATTTATGGCCCAGCAAGAAACAAGCACGTCTGATCTGTTTCGCCGCGCGCAGGCGCTCAGGCTTGAAACACCCCAGGCGTCGTACCAAGAGATTAAAGATCGACTCGTAAAAGAGTTTACCGGCTGGCCGTTTCCGTCTCTGACGACGCTCACCATTCCCGAGCAGGATGCGCGCGCGCCTGAAGAGGACTGGTCAGCTGGATTGCCGATCATCCGCCGCGGTATCCAATATCAGGACTGGAACGAAGTTGTGGACGGGATCATTTTGAGCCTTGAACAAACTGAAACCTACGAACATCAGCGCGGGCCCGAGGGCAATAGAGATGACTGGCACGACCGCACCGCCGGCATCGAAGAGTCGACTAAGAAGGGTGTCGGCAAGTGGATGCCGGAAGAACTGATGAAGCTGGCGGAGCGCAGCGCAAAAAAGTGATCTTTGTTCTTTGAGCTTTGTACTTGGTTCTGTGTACTTTGAGCTCTGTGCTTGGAACTCGCTCTGCTCTTAGGCTAGCGGCCTCAGAAAACAACAAAGCTCAAAGTACCAAGTACAGAGCTCTTCTTATTGATGTCATGAGTTTTCTCAATAACCTAATCAAAGATCCGAAGTACCAATCAACCGAGCCCCGCAAGCCTGAAGAGGTTACTGACCCGGACGTCATCATCAGTCCCGACACGCGGCGCGAGAATCGGATGCCGCCCGGGCAATCGCGTACTAAGAAGTGGCCGGTGCTCGATGCACACGGAACGCCGGACGTCGATCTCGCAACCTGGTCGTTTGCAGTTGATGGTCTCGTCGAACATCCCCAGGAATGGTCGCTCGATGAATTCATGCAGTTGCCGGCTGTACGTGTCTATGCCGACTTTCACTGCGTCACGCGCTGGTCGCGTCTAGACAATTTGTGGGGCGGCGTGCCGACGCAGGAGCTGGCGAAAATTGTCGGCATCAAGCCGGAAGCGAAGTTTGTGTTGGCGTTTGGCTATGACCATGGCTGGACTACGAATGTTCCCATCGAATACTTCCTCAATGAAGATTCGCTCTTTGCCTGGTCGCACGATGGTGCGCCAATTCCTCCAGAGCATGGCGGACCAGTTCGCTTAATTATTCCGCAGCTGTACGCGTGGAAGTCGGCCAAGTGGGTCAAAGGCGTGCGCTTTCTCGAAGACGATCAAGCCGGCTTTTGGGAAGAAGGCGGTTATCACATGCGGGGTGTGCCCTGGGGACCGGGCGACGGTGAACGATTCCGCTGGTCGTGATGGAAAAAGTTTTAAAACAGCAGCGGGGGCAAGCCCACCTTCCCAATCCAGCTTGATGCATTTGAACGGTTGATCAACTCTGAAAGGCTTTCACCGTAGACTCAAGGGTCGATCAACAATATCTCTCAGGTTGGGAAGGCGGGCTTGCCCCCGCTCATTTCTTAACCAAACCTTCTTGATGCCGCCTACCACTCCTTCAATCCCCAAAGATGCAGCCGCGATAGTTCTGCTCCGCCACAATACTGATCCGCACAACCCGGAAGTCTTCCTGGTTAAGCGCAGCGACAAGCTCGCCTTCCTGGGCGGCTTCCACGCTTTTCCCGGCGGCCAATTCGATCCGACCGATACGGAGGTGCAGGTTGAGAATGCTGCGGACGCGGAAGTTGCAACCGCCATAACCTGCGCCGCGCGGGAATTGTTTGAAGAGACTCAAGTGCTGGTGGCGCGTGGCGGTGACGCCCTTACCCAGGGTCAGCGCGCATCGTTGCTTGACGATTTGCAGTCTGGACGAATGTCCTGGCCCGCGCTCCTCAAGCACTACCAGCTTCATCTTGATGCAGATGATTTCACTTTCGTAGGCCGCTGGGTAACGCCGCCATTCAGCGCGCGGCGCTTCGATACCTGGTTTTTCCTGGTCAAGGCTCCAGCGAAACAAAGCCCTCAATTAAGCAATGACGGCGAACTCGAAAGTGGTGAATGGATTGGGGCGGGCGCGGCTCACACGCGTTGGGAACGTTCGGAGATTCTGGCTGTGCCGCCAGTGCTGCACGCGTTGAAAACTCTATCCAGCGGCCTCGCAGATGATCTGGTCGAACGCTTCTTGTCTTTGCCTAACGCTCGCCACGAACCGGTGCGACGCATTGAGTTTCGTCCAAACTACATTTGTTTTCCGGTACGCACTCCGACCAAGCCTCCGGCGACACATACAAACTGTTACCTGGTCTATACGTCACAAAGTCTTCTGGTAATCGATCCGGGTTCGCCCTACGAAGACGAGCAACGCGCGCTCGCAACCGCTGTCGCTGAACTGCTCGCCGAAGGTCGAACGCTCAAAGGTATTCTGCTAACTCACGTGCATCCAGATCATGTCGGCGGCGTCAACGCCCTCAGGGAGCACCTTGGCGACGTTCGCGTTTGGGCGCATAGACTGACCGCTGCAGCGCTTCCGGACATTCAAGTGAATCAGCTGCTCGATGACGAAGACGTGTTGGTATTGTCAGGTGAGCCCGAGATTTCTCTACGCGTAATGCACACCCCCGGTCACGCGCGCGGCCACTTATGTCTCTATGACGAACGAACCGGCACGCTTCTATCCGGCGATAACATCGTCGGCCTCGGGTCAGTGTTAATCGATCCGCCTGAAGGAAATATGCGCGACTATCTTAAATCGCTGGAGCGCATGCGCGGGCTGGCAAATCTCTCGGTGATCTTTGGCGGACACGGGCCGGCCATCGCAAATCCTTACCGGAAGATTGACGAGTACATTTCACACCGCCTGGATCGTGAGCAGAAGATTCTTGAAGCCGTTCGTCATCACGCCGCTACACCTAAAGATATTGTTGCGCAGGTCTACACGGACGTTTCTCCGAAAGCACATGCGATGGCTGAACGGGCGGTGCTGGCGCACCTGGAAAAGCTGATCGAGGACAACAAAGTAAGAAAGAGCGGTTCAGAAGAGTTTGTTTCGAACAAATGAGTCCGCTTTCTTGCGGAACCGCGAGCGGTAGCGAGCGGATGCCAGAAGCAATTAAAGCGGAATTGGACCGGCCTGCGAAGGATGCGAGTAGCATCCGCTTGCTACCGCTCGCGGTTCTGCAGGCTTGCAGCTTTACCAGCTATCCGCCAACTTCGCTGGCAGGTTGAATGTTAGCGAGCGGATGCTAGAGGCAATTAAAGCGGAATTGGGCTGGCCTGCGAAGGATGCGAGTAGCATCCGCTCGCTACCGCTCGCGGTTCTGCAGGCTTGCAAGCTTTACCACCTATCCGCCAACTTCGCTGGCAGGTTGAATGGTTTCTTCCGATCGACCATTTCATCTGAATCCTACCAACTACCTCTTCCACGGTTAGTCGCGTAAGATATTCCTACCCCGAATTCAAAATTCCGCAATTAGTTACAGGGTTTCTATGAGCAGTCCAAAAACAATCCTTGAACCGGCCAGAACTTTCGGTGAACTTAAACAGAGTGGTTACCAGAGCGTCTCGGTCAAAGATGAGTTACGCGCGAACCTCATCAAGAAGCTTCGCGCCGGCGAAAAACTTTTCCGCGGCATCGTTGGCTATGATGAAACTGTAATCCCGCAGCTCGTCAACGCCATTCTCGCTCGCCACAACGTTATCCTGCTCGGCTTGAGAGGTCAGGCCAAGAGCCGGATCATTCGCCAACTCACCGAGCTACTGGACGATGCAATACCGATTGTCGCCGGCTCTGAAGTTAACGACGATCCCTTTCACCCCATCTCAGCTTACGGCCGCCAGACCCTGGCGGTTCATGGCGACTCAACTCACATCGATTGGGTTGGTCGTGATTCTCGCTTTGTAGAGAAACTCGCTACGCCGGACGTAACGATCGCCGACATCATCGGTGACGTCGACCCGATTAAAGCGGCCAAGGGCGGACATCTGTTGAGCGACGAGCTGACGATTCACTATGGGCTGCTGCCGCGCGCCAACCGCGGCGTCTTTGCTATCAACGAGCTACCGGATCTCGCCGGCAAGATCCAGGTCGGACTCTTCAACATCATGCAGGAAGGTGACGTGCAGATTAAGGGCTATCCCGTGCGCCTGCCGCTTGACGTGATGCTCATTTTTTCCGCGAACCCCGAAGACTACACGGCACGCGGAAAGATCATCACGCCGCTCAAGGATCGTATCGGCACTGAAATCATGACTCACTACCCGGCCGAGCTGCAGACCGCCGTGGAGATCACTCGTCAGGAAGCCTGGGTCAGTCGCGCGGGCCTCGAGGATTCGGACGGTAGGGCTTTGCAGTTGAATATTCCGGAGTTTATTCGCGAGCTCGTCGAACAAATTGCGTTTGAGGCGCGTGACGACAGTCGGGTTGATAAGCATTCCGGAGTTTCGCAGCGCATGCCTATCACAGTCATCGAGTCGCTGCTTTCAAATGCCGAACGGCGCGCGCTCCTAACCGATGAACAGCAAATCGTGCCTCGGATTTCCGACATCTACGCCGCGGTTCCTTCAATGACCGGGAAGATGGAACTCGAATACGAGGGCGAGCAGATCGGCGCCAGCCGCATCGCGAAAGATTTGATCAAGCGAGCGGCCGGTGAAATATTTGAAGGTTATTTCGTGGGTATCGATTTCGCGCCGACTGTGCAATGGTTTGAACAGGGCAATAATCTCAGACTGGCCGACACTGCCGCGGCGCAGGAGTGCCGCACGCTGCTGGAAGCCGTGCCGGAGTTGATCGATGCGTCAGTGATTCCGTTTGACTTCAAGCAGTCCGACACGGCCCAGCTGGTGGCTGCCTGCGAGTTTGTGTTGGAAGGTCTCTACGCTCAGAACAAGATCAGCCGCAACGAAGAAGGCGGCTACACCGCGGTAACCAAAGCGAAGAAAGATCGCCGCGGGATGATCTACGACGATCTAACGGAGACCGGGAAGTACAGTTGACCAATGCGTTTTAGAAGGTTGTTCGATCTTGGGTCGTAGTCATTCTCTCGCTTCCGAGGCAATTGTGAGGCGTGACCGACATTCACGACGGTTCTCCGATTTGCTAGACTGATCGCCAAATGAGCACCAGAGCAGACACAATCCTGGATAACGCGTTGGCACTTCCCCCGAATGAACGCGCTTGGCTCGCCTCCGAGCTAATTGCGAGCCTGGAAGAGGGTGCGGATGTTGATGTCGAAGCGGCTTGGGCGGAAGAAATTGAGAAACGAATTGCTGAAGTCGATTCTGGCGACGCTGAAACTTCAAGTTGGGAAGAGGCACAAGCTCGCATCAGGGCCAGGCTTTCAAAGTCGTGACCAGACCTCTTCGCATTCACCGTCTTGCCGAGGATGAACTTGCCGACGCGGCGTCATGGTATGAAGTCAAACAGCCAGGTTTGGGCATATCCCTCCTCAACTTGATCGATGAGACAGTCGTGCGCGTGCGGTCAGGTCTGTTGACCGGCAGCGCTGTTCCCAACGTCAGGGTCAACGGTGCTCGCCGAGTTTTGCTAAAACGGTTTCCTTATTCAATAGTCTTCTACGATCGCAAGGATGGGTTAGTGATCATTGCTTTCGCTCATACGAGCCGACGACCCGGCTATTGGCGATCGAGAAATCCTCGCGATGCGCGGTCGTAACCATGAAGTTCACCCGCTACTCAAAATTCAAGGGCCTCGACATCTCATCGCTAAACCTCGGCGACTTGATGGAGAGTTTGTCTGATTCCCTGCTCGGCTCCGGTTACGACGACGATTACTACTGGACGCGCGAAAGGCGGCCGCAAGACACCTCGCTCGACGGGTTGCGGCGCGCGCTGCTTCAGGCGCTGATGGATCAAGGCCTGCTCGAACAACGTCAGATTCAGGAGATGCTCGCCGACAACGAGGGCAAGTTTAAGGGCTCGCTGCTTGAAGAGATGCTTAATCAGTTGATCGAGCGCCTGGTGGAAGAAGGTTATCTAAAACTCAGCGAAGAACCCGCGCCGCAGCAACGGAGGCAACCGGGCATGGGTCAACCCGAAGTGTCAGAGCCTTTGCCGCGCAACGTTAAGTTTGAAGTAACCGAAAAAGGTCTCGACTTCCTTGGCTACAAGACGCTCCGGAACCTGCTTGGCAGTTTGGGCAAGAGTTCAATGGGACGCCACGACACGCCGCATCTTTCCACCGGCGTGGAAGCGGCGGCGGCGAGCAAGCCCTATGAGTTTGGCGACACCATCAATCTGGATGTGAACACGACGCTCCTGTCGGCTATTCAGCGTGAAGGCCTAACCGTACCACTAAATCTCGAATACAGCGATCTGCACGTTCATCAGTGTGACTACCAATCGTCATGCGCTACGGTGGTGATGCTCGACTGTTCACACTCGATGATTCTCTATGGCGAAGATCGTTTTACGCCGGCGAAGAAGGTTGCGCTGGCGTTGGCGCATTTGATTCGCACGCAGTATCCGGGCGACTCGCTTCGCATCGTGCTCTTCCATGACAGCGCGGAAGAGCTGCCTCTGGCAAAACTGGCAACTACACAGGTCGGTCCTTATCACACCAATACTGCCGAGGGCCTGCGACTGGCTCGCCGCATCCTGCAGTCGCAGCGAAAAGAGATGAAGCAGATCGTGATGGTAACTGACGGCAAGCCGACCGCCTGCTTCGTTGAGGGATCCGGACCGGCATTTGTTGGAACAAGAGCTTCAGGACCTGATAGAACGCGCCGGAGCGCCGGTCCCAACGCTAATCCTGCACGCCGAATCTATAAGAACTCGATGGGCGGCGACCCTTTTGTGATGGAGGCCACGTTTAAGGAGGTCCAGGGCTGCCGCAAAGCCGGTATAATGATCAATACTTTCATGCTGGCGAGCGATTATTATCTGGTGGAGTTTGTGAAACAGATGTGCGCCATGACGAATGGCAAGGCCTATTTCGCAAACCCTGACAACCTCTCGCAGTTTGTTTTGATGGATTTTCTTCGGCGACGAACCAGCCGGGTCAAGTAGGGACAATGCAGAACCGCGAGCGGTAGCGAGCGGATGCTACAAGCAATTCTCGATTAGACTGCTTGCGAACGATCTGGAGTAGCATCCGCTCGCTACCGCTCGCAGTTCTGCAGTTGCCAAGTTGCGTGGCGCGGGAGTGCATTTGTTATTGGCTGGCTTTTTCTCATTTCCAACTAACCGATGAAATTGGACGCATCAAAGCGTAGTGGGCTCCAGCCCCGGCGATACTTTGTCCCTTACTTTGTATTGGTCGTCGGACTGCTGAGCACCGCTTTCTTCTCTTACTACGTCTGGCGCACCGCTGAAGCAAAAGATCTCGAACGCTTTAATACGTCCGCCCAGGAGTTGACTACCTACGTCAGGGGTCGGCCGCGGCTCTACGTTGAAGTGCTGCGTGCCGCTACCGGTTTGTTTGCCGTGAGTCCTTCGATCAACCCCACCCAGTTTCAAAAGTTTGTAGAACGATTGGAATTGGCGGATCAGTATCCTGGCTCGCAGGGACTCGGATTTTTGACGCGTGTGAAACTGGACGGGAAGGCATCCTTCGGGGCTACCTCTGTGCAGCAAAAACTGGAAGACCTCCATGTTTGGCCGGAACAGGATCAGGACGAGTATGCCCTGGCATTCCACTTTGAACCGCTTAACACGGACGAAACCGCAGACAATGAATTCACTCTGCATACAGATCCGGTTTGCCATGCGGCAATGGAAAACGCCCGCGACTCGGGCTTGCCTACAGCCTCAGCCAGGGTGCTGCTGCCCAACGCCAACAAAGAAGCTGGGTTTCTAATTTACGTTCCGATCTACGAAAACGACCGCACGCCCACAGATGTTAGCGAACGCCGAGCCGCGCTCTCGGGTTTTGTCTACAGCCAGTTTCGAGCGTCAGACTTCCTCAAATCTGTTCTGGCTATCAAGCGCACCAGCGATATTGATTTGCAACTTTACGACGGGCCGCAACCCTCCAGTGAAAACTTGCTGGCGGATACCGCGTCAGCGTCAGTGGGCGCCGGCCGTCTCACCAGGCCACGATTCACCACCACCAACATTGTGGAAGTCGCCGGGCGAACCTGGAGCATCGGCTTTGCGTCGCGTCCGGAGTTTGGTTCAGCGGCTAACAGAACCACTCTTTACTACACGGCGCTGGGCGGCCTGTTGATGACGGTCGTACTTTTTGTTCTCACCTACCTGCAAGTCAGCGCGCGTTCTGAGGCAGAACTATCGGCCTCGGAGTTGCGCGAGTCTGAAGCAAAAGTGCGCCGGACACTCACCGATCGCGAGCGAGCGGAACAGGCCCTGAGGGAAAGTGAAGAACGTTATCGCGACCTGGTTGAAAATGCGAACGATGTGGTTTACACGCTCGACCTTGAGGGCAACCTTACTTCAATCAACAAAGCCGCCGAAACGATCACCGGTTATTCGCGCGACCAGTTGATCGGTAGAAACCTGGCCAACCTGCTGACCCCGGAATCCGTCGAAGCCAACCGCGCCATGCTCACGCGCAAATTAGAGGGTGAGGAACGCACGAACTACGAAATGGATATGCGCTCGGTAGACGGCCGCATTCTGATGTTCGAGATAGGTAGCAAGCTCGTCTATCGGGACGGCAAGCCGACCGGAATACAGGGAATTGCTCGCGACATTACGAGCCGGCGGCAGGCCGAAGAAGCTTTGCGCCAGGCAGATCAGCGCGCCCTGGACGAATATGAGCGGCTGCTTGAAAAAGTCGCAAAGCTGGCCCAAATCCTGGGGACCGCCAGGGATTTACAAGTCATTTTTGCGGGACTAAAAGAGTTTGCCCTCATGTCAGTTCCCTGCGATGGATTGTTTGTGTCGCTCTACGATCCAATTCGCGACGTGCGTATCGCTTGTTACGGTTGGGGTGACGGCAAAGAGATCGACGCTTCGGAACTGCCGCCGATGCCAGTGAATTTTACCGGGCCAAACAGCCGCGCCGTTAGAACCAATCAAGTAGTCATCAGCAACGACTATCAGACTGAGACCCTGGGCCACCCGGCGGTATTGGTTGGTCCTGACAACGGACTCAGGCCGCAGTCTTCACTGGCAGCCCCAATGGCGGTGATGGGCCGGATCGTTGGCACCATTGAAGTGCAAACTTATCAAAAGGCTGCTTACAGCCCAGAGCATGTCACGGCCATGCGCATGGCCGCAAATTTGACGGCCGTCGCGATTGAGAATGTGCGCTTGCTCGAGCGCGAGAGTAACGCGAGAGCCAATGCTGAGGAGTCGAATCGTCTTAAAGATGAATTCCTGGCAACTGTATCTCATGAACTGCGCACGCCGCTGACAGCAATTCTTGGTTGGTCGCGGATGCTTGAGACGGGCACGCTCGCACCCGATATGGCGGATCGTGCGATCGAAACGATCGGCCGCAACGCAAGGTCTCAGGCCCAGATCATAGACGACATCCTGGATGTTTCAAGAATCATCACCGGCAAGCTGTACCTGGAACTGCATCCGATTGAAATCGCTCCCGTGTTGGAAGCGGCGATAAATGTAGTGCGACCTACCGCCGAGGCGAAAGGCATTCAGATTGAAGTGGATTTCGAACCTGAACCGGCCGCCGTACCCGGCGATATAAACCGGTTGCAACAGGTCTTTTGGAATCTTCTTTCAAACGCAGTGAAGTTTACGCCGGCGGGCGGCAAAGTAATTGTCCGGCTTAGGCACGTAAACTCCGGGGTTGAAATTACAGTCGCAGACACCGGGCAAGGTATTAGTTCGGATTTCCTGCCTTACGTGTTTGACAGGTTCCGCCAGGCTGACAGCACATCAACACGGCAGCACGGCGGCTTGGGATTGGGTTTGGCAATCGCGCGGCATCTGGTGGAGATCCACGGCGGTTCGATTTCCGCGAGCAGCGCCGGCCAGGATGAGGGAGCATTGTTTACGGTCAAGCTGCCCCTGGTCGGATCTATCACAGAAACGGTAGACATCGTTCCTGATGTGAATCATGAGGAAGAAGCGGCGAACCTGCGTCGACTAAAATCGCAACAGCAATTGGCCGGCCTGCACGTGCTGCTCGTAGACGATGATCAAGACACTTTGGATCTGCTCAGCGCGGCTCTAAGCCAACGAAGCGCGGAGGTAACAGCAGTCTCATCAGCGGCCGACGCCTTCGAGTCCATCAAGAGTTTCCGGCCGGATGTGTTAATTTCCGACATCGCCATGCCGGGTGAAGATGGCTACCGCTTCCTCGAAAGGGTGTTGGCCCTGAAGATAGTGCCGGAGATTCCAGCCATAGCGATCACCGCTTACGCGAAACAGGAAGACAAAGAGCGGGCGCTCGCCGCCGGCTACCAACGCTACTTGTCGAAGCCCGTTGAACTCGGCGAGTTCATTGCCGCTGTGGCTGAATTAGCGAGGGTGGAATACTCAAGATCCTAGCGAGAGAGAGTATTAGCCGCGGATTTGCGCGGATCAGACCGGAGAACTCAGTTTCAACAAAATGTCCGACAAACTTCAGTTTGTCGCAGCACCACGACAAGCTAAAGCTTATCGGACATCAAACTGACCCAGTGCCGTTAGTCAAAAATTCTTGTCCGAATACCAAAAATACACCATCGAAGATCGCGTCCGCTGGGGCGACGTCGACGCTGCGGGGATAATTTTCTACGGCGCTTATATTCGTTTTTTTGAAATTGCGGAGACGGAATTATTTCGCGCGGTGGATTTGCCCTACCCAGTGATGTTTGAAGAACTCGACGTCTGGCTGCCACGGGTTCATCTTGAATGCGACTTCCATCATACGGCCCGACTCGATGATTTGTTGGAAGTGTCTGTTTATGTTGGCCGCTTCGGGAACAAGTCGATGCGTTTGGACTTCGAAGTCAGGCGCAAGGGCGACGAACTACTAATCGCGCGCGCACACTTCGTGCTCGCCTCGGTGAGGCGGGATACGTTTGAAACCGTGCCCATTCCTGGTGAATTGCGCACCCGCCTGGCTCCTTATACAAAAGTCGCCAACTAATAGACGATGAACGAATTGCCACACCAGTACAATGCAGACGCGATCGACGAGCAGACAGTTGATCGGGATCCGCTATCGCTCTTTCAGCGCTGGTTGGACGACGCCAGACGGGCCGGCATCCAGTTGGCTGAGGCGATGACACTGGCAACCTCAACGCCGGACGGCAAACCGTCGGCGCGCCTGGTGTTGTTGAAACAAGCAGACGAGCGCGGATTCGTTTTCTATACCAACTACAACAGCATGAAAGCCCGCGAACTGGATTCCAACCCGCAAGCCGCGCTGGTTTTCTACTGGCCGCAACTCGAGCGGCAGGTGCGCATTGAAGGCAAGGTGGAACGGGTTTCAGCAGCCGAGTCTGACGCGTACTTCAAGACGCGTCCGCGCGAAAGCCAGATTGGCGCGCTGGCCTCGCCACAAAGCGACGTGATTGCTTCGAGAGAGGCGCTGCAAGGAAAGTTTGATGAGCTGGAGAAACTCTACGAAGGGCGCGAAGTCGAACGTCCAGAACATTGGGGTGGTTACCGCTTGCACGCTCAACGAATTGAGTTTTGGAAAGGCCGGCCAGGCCGGCTGCACGATCGGATTCTTTACGAGCTGCTAGCGGATGGTACCTGGTCTATTGTCCGGTTGGCACCCTAGGAGAAAAGGAGCGGGGCAAGCCCGGCCTTCCTGACCCAGAAACTATCAAGTAGTTCGAATAATTAACCATTGAAAGTCTTTCAAACAAGGATCAAGACTCGAGGAAGTGTAGCTCTGGGTTAGGAAGGCGGGCTTGCCCCCGCTGCTTTGTAGACTTCAATCCTCAAGGTCGCGTTGGCCGCAACGCGCTGCGCGCGAGTTTCTTCTTCAGTCCCACATAACCCTGTTCGCCGGCAACCAGATCGCCCAATACTTTTTTGATCCCACTATGCCCGCGAGCAAACGCAATCATTCTTTCCGTAAAAGGCGCACCCCAGAAGTTTCCATAAAAACGCCGGCGCATTTGTGACGCACGCCGCAACTCGGCTCCGAAGTCCTGGCGCCAGCGCTGCTCGTATTCGTCTGGTCGTCCTTCGAGAAACGCGTCAGCAAATAGCTCAGCCGAGCGCAGGGCATAGTAGATTCCCTCCCCTGTTACTGGATCCGCAAAGCCAGCGGCGTCGCCCAGCAGCGCCCAGCCTTCGCCGCAGGCGCGCCGGTTCTCCCAGGTCTGATCTGCAAGACCGGGAATGCGCGCGGCGTAGCGCTCGGCACTCGCCCGCAAGTCCGTCTCGAGAGAGACGTCAACTGGGTTTTGTGAAGGCTTCCAGATGTTTGTTTTGCTTCCCTCGCGCTGACGGTAGTAACCAAACATGAATTGCCAAAGCAGCTCGTCCAGTGCTTTGTGTTCAAAGGCATCCTGCGTAGTGGCAATTCCAAACGAGATATGGTCCAAACGAGGAAAGGCCCAGGCGTAACCAACCCAACCGGGCAAGAACGCTATCACGGTGGGAGCCTCCGCCTTTTCAGGCAGTGGGGCGCGATAACCGAAAGCGACCTCCATATCGGAAGCCTGTAATGGGCCGGCGAGTTTTTTGGCGATGGCGCTGTTGGCACCATCAGCTCCGACTAACATTCTTCCCGACCACTCACCGCCATTTCCATCGCGGAGTGTCCAACCATCCCCCGTTTTCTTTATTCCTCGCAAAGTAATTTTTGTAAATACAACTTCTGCGCCGGCTGCTCGCGCGCGCTCACGCAGGTAAGAATCAAAAGCCACGCGCGAATAAATTGCGAACGGCTCATCGAGTTTCATGTGCAGATGCTTACCGGAGGGCGAGTACATTTCCAACTCATCCACCGTGCGACCGACTGCTCCCAGCAAATGCGGCCAGGCCTTCAGCGCTTTCGCCGTAACGCCGCCACCGCAGGCCTTCGGCTCGCCCGCAGGCCGGCCGTCAAACAGCGCGACCCGTGCGCCGCCTTGCGCCAGCGGCTCGGCAGCAAACGAGCCGGCAGGTCCGGCGCCCACAATCAATACATCAAATAGATCGGGCTTCGTCATTAGGCTTCTAGTTCAGAGTTCAAGCTGTAGCTTGCTGTCGCCTAACAAAGACAAACTAAAGTTTGAAACTCTGAACTTCTTGATTCTCTCCTCAGAAGTTTGCTGATGATAGTTGTCTTCTCATTCCAAGAGCAATTGTTGTGATAAAATCCGGGCGTTCCCTGACAGTTAGTTAATGGACCGAGACGTTGGCTGAGATGTTTCAGCGTTTTAGGAGTCCAATTCTCGACCAGCACCCCGAGTTGGTTTTTATTGCTGCTGGAGGGAGATCTTTTGGTCGGCGCCCCAGGATTAGATAGCGCTATAGTTTTCAGTGGCATTGCTCCCCATCCACCGATAATGGTTCCGGAAGTGGGTGGCGCAGCCAGCGGCGAAGTGCGCGGCTCAATAGAGGCGATGGCCGAACTCACGCGGCGGATTATCGAGAGCGGCGCGGAAACTGTCGTGCTTATTTCACCTCACGCTCCGCTCGATGCCAGCGCTTTTGTCGCCTATCGCTCCCGTAAATTGTCCGGCGATTTTGCAAACTTTCGCGCGCCTAATGCGCGTGTCGAGTTCACATCTGACGAAAACTTTCTCGAGGCGATAACCGGTAGTGCTGCTGAACAAAACTACGAGGTGATGAACCTCGAAAACTACCCACTGGACCATGGCAGTGCCGTGCCGCTCTATTTCCTCGACCGTAATGGTTGGAGCGGACGGG
>Ga0134126_10004384_pt1 | contig 17660 bp, 10 predicted proteins | sample KB31752_FD_96881 | JGI IMG/M metagenome (GOLD analysis project Ga0134126, IMG submission 96881) | Terrestrial soil microbial communities with excess Nitrogen fertilizer from Kellogg Biological Station, Michigan, USA - KB3-175-2 | ecosystem: Environmental > Terrestrial > Soil > Unclassified ...
CGACGCTGATCATTTGTCCGGCAACTACCGCCAGAGCGAGCATACCTACGCGGCGAAATACAATTTCACCAACCCACACTCCCACCAGAAACAGTGCCTCCGCTTCAAAGAGCCACAGTACTGAAAGACGCGCGCCTGAATATCGAAATGGCAATGCGGCGATGAGCAGCACCGCTCCCAACGTGGAAAGCATGATGACGGCCGTGCGGCGTCGACGGGCGACCGGCAATTGGCCCAAAGCAGTTTCAACTCCGCCCATGGCCAGCAGCGCCCAAAATGCCCATTCCGGGTGCACTGATTGATACTTGAGCAATCCCAGCAGTGATCCTGCATTCAGCAGCGCCGCAGCCGCTGAAATGTTTTCTTGTTTTGAGCCGGCCGGGCTTCGCCAAACATAAGAGACTCTGAAAATAATCCAGTAACCGACAAGAATTGCGGCACTCGGAAGAAATTCGGGAAACATATGGTGTTTCCCGTTCATCGGTTCGATAATGTGTCGCAGCCATAAGTAGTGGTTGAAGTAGCTGGCGGCGATGCCAAAGATCTCCAATTCAAACCACTGCATTTTCCCAACGACTACAGCCAATCCTGCAGCAAGCACAAGGCCTGCGGTCAAGCTGTAAACGGTTTGCTGGCTGATTGTGATGGTCAGAAATGCCAGCAAAAATGCCAGGCTTGTGACCACTTGCGACCGGTAGCGAAGCGAGTGCCAGACCATCGCGGCGGCAACCGCCAGCATGAGCACTAAATCTGCCAGTTCTGAATGGATCACCTGGGCCGCTGCGATGTGGTACATCGCATATGTAACGAAAAAGAGGAGTGCCCAACCGCCTCCCACGCCCGCGCGAGCCAGGATTCTGTAACGTTCTTGTCGCTCGAACCAGATTCCCGCGCCGAGCATTGCGGCGCCGACCAGATATCCCACCAATACTTTGCCCGCAGGTCCTAGTGTGCGGATCTGATAGGCAAGGAAAAACGCAATGCCAAGCACCAGGATCGAAATCCCAATTTTATTTAGCCAGTTAGTGCCAAGCATCTCCTCGAGATCGAGGGACGACTTAGAGCTCTGGGCTACGTAACTGCCGGACTCAAATGGAGTGGAGGAGGTTGAAGCGCGCTTGGCTTCAACCGGAGGAGTCGGCGTGATAGGGGTGGTCACAGTAACGTTCGCAGGTTCTGCGCCAGGAGCAGGCGAGACTTTTTGTGTAACCCAAGCCTCAGCTGCAATGCGCGCCGAGGTCGGCGCCGGCTCAAGAACCTTCTTTATTGGTGGAGTAGGTGTGACAGCTACAACTTCCACTGGTCGCTGAGGCGGTGGCTGAGCCGCCGGCGCTTGAACTGAACGCTTCAACTCGCGTACCGCGCTCTCAAGTTCAAACGTCCGCGATTTCAAACGCTCGATCTGGTCCAGATCTTCTGCACGCTCTTGCTTCTGCCGACTGCGCGATCGCCACAACAGTATCCATGGAGCGAACAGGACAAATAGCAGTAGTCCGCCGAAGAAAAATAGATTGTCCATTGATGATGTTCAGCCCCACGCCAAACAATTGCCGGGATTTTACTATGAGGAGTGTTACTCGCCAAGTGTATAAGCCGACGCTGAGTCTGAGATCGACTAGCTTCGTGAAATGGCAGTACTTGAATTCGGGATTGATAGCTACCGCATCGACTCTTCGACTTCGGTAATCCAGCTGGGACGTTTGAGAACTTCACGTGGCTTCGGCCCATCGGCGGCACCCACAATCCCATCGCGCTCCATCAGGTCGATCAAGTGTGCAGCCCGGCCGTAGCCAATCCGCAAACGCCGCTGCAGCAGGGAAGTGGAAGCTTTGCCAAACTCGAGCACCAGGCGTACTGCATCTTCAAACAGCGGATCGTGCTCATCGCCGCTGCCTTCTTCGCCGCCCTCACTTCCCGCGCTCTGTCGCTCTTCTTTCGGAGCTTCAAGGAATTTCTGATCGTATTCCGCGGTGCCTTGGGTTCTCCAGAACTCGACCACGGAGGCAATTTCTTTTTCGGTGACGAACGGAGCGTGCAGCCGGTGAAGCCTAGCCGATCCGGAAGGGAGGTAGAGCATGTCGCCGCGACCCAACAAAGCCTCGGCTCCATTAGCATCGAGAATCGTCCGCGAATCAACTTTGGTTGCCACGCGAAACGAAATACGTGCTGGGAAGTTTGCTTTGATTAATCCCGTGATCACGTCAACGGACGGCCGTTGGGTTGCCAATACCAGATGAATTCCAACCGCGCGCGCCATTTGTGCCAGCCTAGTGATTGACTCTTCAACATTGCCGCCGTCGAGCATCATCAAGTCTGCAAGTTCGTCGATGACGATCACGATGTATGGAATCGGCCGCTCTTCGCCGGAATCCCCGAACAGGCTTGGCGTCTCAGCGTCATCGAATAGCCGGTTGTACTGCTCGAGATTGCGGACACCTTTCTCGGCCAACAATTTCAGGCGTCGCTCCATTTCGCGCACGGCATTACGCAGCGCATTCGCCGCCAGCTTGGGCTCAGTAATGATCGGCGTATAAAGATGTGGAACGCCCTCGTAATTGCCCAACTCCAGTCGCTTCGGATCGACCAGGATCAATCGCACCTGGTCGGGCGTCGCCTTGTACAGAATCGACATGATCATGGCATTGATGGCCACGCTCTTGCCTGCGCCCGTCGATCCCGCGATAAGCAGATGCGGCATGCCGGATAATTCAGCGGTAACGATCCGACCGTTAATGTCTTTGCCCAGCGCCAGAGTCAGCTTCGATCTGGATCCAATGAACTCTGACGATTCAATGTTTTCCCGCAGCCAGATGATCTCTCGCTCGCGGTTCGGCACCTGAATCCCGACAGTACTCTTGCCCGCCATGCGCTCGATCAGAATGCTCTCGGCTTTTAGTGCCAGGCATAGATCATCGGTGAGCCCGGTGATGCGGCTGTATTTGATTCCTGCCTCGGGCTTGAACTCGAAAGTCGTGACCACCGGGCCGGGATTGATCTGCGTAATTTGCCCATGCACATCGAACTCTGCGTATTTCTCCGTGAGCACCTGGGCGAGTAACTTGAGTTCATCGGCATCGACCGCCTGCTGCTCGTCAGCCCGATGCAGCAGGCTGCTTGGAGGCAATTTGTACCCGCCGGCGGTCACGCGTGGCATCGTGGTTTTCGGCTTGGCAGAAATGTCGGCGCGTTCGGTGACCTCCACCGTCGGCTCCGATGGCGCGGTATCCCTGCCGGCAGCAGTCCGACCCTCGTGCTCCTCCGCAAAGCGCTCAATTCCGGTACGTCGCGGCTCAGTGCGCTGATGCTCGACCGGAGGAGCAACCACTCGTGCCTGAATCAGCTGAGTTTGGACTGTGGGCTTCGCCGCTCTGCGCTTATCCAATTCCTTTTGCAGTTTTGCGCGGAACCGCTGCTCCTTCCAATCTTTCCATCGCTCGCGAAGTGCAATCACAAACGAAAACCGGGTCATGGCCCAAAGGCGGGCCTGTGAAAACGAAAACGCGGTGCAGAAATATAACGCCACCGCGAGCATGCTGGTTGAAACGATGTATGCCCCGGCAAGATTGAAATAATGAATTAGCGTGTCGCCGAGAACTCGTCCGACTATGCCTTCTAACGTCACTGCGCCCAACCATCGCAGCGGGCCGGGCAAAAGCGCCAGCAGCGCCGGGACGAACATCAGCAGCCACAATCCGCCTAGCAATTTAGCGATCGGCGAAACTACTTTGCGGGAGTGAAACCAGCGAACACCCAATCCCAGTGCAAATATCGGCAGGAGAAATGCGCTGACCCCAAACGCCTGCAGCAGCACATCGGCGCCATAAGCGCCCACAATGCCGATCCAGTTTCGCGCCACTCGCGAACCGGTTAGCACTGAAGCGCTATTGAACGATGGATCGAGCGGAGAATAAGACGCCAGCGCAAGAAAAAGAAGGAGCGCGGAGACGCACAATAAAAACCCAAGCAGCTCGTTCAGCCGCCGGTTATTAGTCGGATTAAAAATGCGGGCGATGAACTTCATAATCGGCACAGGTCGTGGCTTTGCTCGTGTGGCGCGGGCGTCCTCTCCCCGCGAAAATCCATCACGACCTTCCGCTACACCCACACCAAACGCGTTCTACACCAGAGCCAGACAATTATCACAAGAAGCTGTCGACGCGGCAATGAAGAGTTTGAGTCACTCTGAAATTATTCGCGATCTTGTAGAAAACTCTCTATGGCCTGATCGTAACCATTACTACTCCGTGACTCTCCACCGGCGCTGAAAACTTTCCGGTGAATTTCCCAAGGTCTTTATGCGCCCATAAATCTCTCACCGTGGCGCCTACGTGACTGGGATATCCGATGTCTTCCCATGTAACTGAAATATCGTGCGACGAGCTTCCGCGATTCAGCAAGACCACAGCGCGGCCTCCATCCTGCAACTGCTTCGCCCACACCTCCATGTCGCCATCCTTGGCCACACGCCTACCCTCGCGTCCCATTGCATCCTGGTCCACGGCGATCACTTCTTTGTTAGTAAGAATGTCGTGAATCTCCGGCGTCATGTTGCGCAGATCATTCCCTGCAATCAACGGAGCCGCCAGAATCGCCCATAGACTGAAATGCGACCGGTACTCCGTATTAGTCATGCCGCCGTTTCCGACTTCCAGCATGTCAGGATCATTCCAGTGTCCCGGCCCCGCGTAAGATTGCAATCCAACTTGCTCATCCAGAATTGCAAGTACGCCATACGAGCAGCAGCCGCCGTCTTTCCACTTTTCCTATCCTCCCCAGCGGTCTTGGATATCGTCGGTGGTGCGCCACAGATTGCCGCCCACTTCCTGGCCCCACAGCCATGGCTGATGCTTGCCCCACTCGCAAATGCTGAGCACAATCGGCCGGCCGCTGGCATCAAGCGCGGCCCGGATATTGGCGTACGAGGCTTTCGCACTCTGGTCATCCAGCGTGTTGCACCAGTCATACTTCAAGTAATCGACCCCCCACGAGGCGTACATAATCGCATCCTGGTACTCGTGCCCAAGGCCGCCCGGGCGCTTCTGGCAAGTTTTCGCTCCCGCATCGGAATAAATTCCAAACTTTAATCCCAGGGAATGGACGTAATCCGCTACCGGTTTTATGCCTTGCGGAAAATGTGGGTCGACAACGATGTTTGCCTTGGAGTCACGCGCGGTTTGCCAGCAATCGTCAATCACGATGTATTGGTACCCGGCATCTTTCATGCCCGATTTCACCATCGCGTCGGCCATGCCGCGGACCAGTTCATCGCTCACGTTGCAGCCAAACTTGTTCCAGGTGTTCCAACCCATTGGTGGAGTCATAGCCAGTCCTGCCGATACGGATTGCGCCAACAGCGCAGCAGGGAAGAAGCAAACGAATGCAACTGCCACGATCACTGCATAAAGAAAATGTTTTGTCATGGTTTCCTCAAACGAAGCGACCATCATACCGCAGAGCATTTGAAAGGATGAGATTATTCGGAGAGAAGAAGTGCAACCGGAAAGTTATGGAAAAGATCCTTTGCGGGAAGCTCACCAGACTCGGCTACACGCTTTTCGTCGGTAAAAAGATCCCGGAAGCGGGCGTTACCCTCCGGAACCTTAATTCCGGCGTCCCGCCAGACCTCTTCGCCACTGGGCATGCGCTGCTCGCCACATAATAACTGTGAGCACAACCGGGGAGCTAGCACAATAAGAGTTTGCGTCTTATGGCGACGAGCAAACGCGAACAGATGCTTCGCGTGTTCTCCGGTAGTCTCAAGCGACACGTACTCGCCCTCTTGAAACAAGTCTGGGTGCTGCTTTCGCGAATTCAGAGTTTTCCAGACGAGATAAAGCTTGATTCGCCCGTTGTCCATATTTGTGGCAAGCTTGTGGGCAAACGTTGGTTGTTGCTTGCACCCTTTGTTCCACAGCTCCCTGAACTCGGCCAGCACACGCCTCCGTCGGTCATAATCCACAGCGCGCCGGTTATCCGGATCGACCAGGTTGAACTCCCACAATTCATTTCCTTGATAGGTATCCGGGACGCCCGGAACAGTGAGCTTAACTAATGTTTGCGACAGGCTATTCAGCATTCCGAAATGCGAAATCTTTCGCTGAAATGAAATGAAGTCGTCGCGAAATTCCTGCGAGCTGAGAACGCGGTCCACAAAGTTGGTTACCCTATCCTCATATTCCTTGTTCTGGTTTGCCCAACTGGTTTTCTCTTTGGCCTCGCGCACGGCCTTGAGCATGTATTCGCGAATTCTCTTCGTAAAACTTTCCGGCAAATGATTCGCCTCATTGCCGGTTGGCCAGGCACCCACCAAAGTTTGATAAAGCAGGTACTCGTCATTTGGACTTGGCTCTCCGGCGGCATCGTGGAAAGTCTTCTTGTCGTGGTTCATGTCCCGCCACGTCCGCACCTTGCGGTGCCACTCCATCGGAAGTTCTGACAGCACATTGATTCGCGCCCGCACGTCCTCGGATCGTTTTGAATCATGGGTCGAAGTCGCCGACATTTCATGCGGCCAATTTCGGCTGCGTTGCGCAATTTCATGATGGAACTGCTGCGGCGTAGTCCCAAACCGCAGCGGATTGCCGCCGACATCGTTCAGCGAAACCAGCCGGTTGTAGCGATAGAAGCTGGTATCTTCAACTCCCTTGGCCATCAGCGCGCTGGTGTACTGCTGGAATTTCATAGCAAAGTGAATCACTGATCGCTGGTAAAACTGCGGATGCCCCTGGCCCTGGCTGGTCAGTAGAACTTCGCGAATGAAGTCATACACCGAAGTTTCAGCCGTACTGCTCTTTTCCTTTGCGCAGTCGACGGCTTCATTGATGTAAGCACGGTCGCTTTCAGATACCGCTTGCTCGGTCACATAGGTCCGGTAAACAGGAAAACAGGCAACGATCTCGATCAGGGCATCGCGCAAGCTCTTCAAGGTGAAATCGCAAGTGTGCCGGTCCGCCAGCGCGATGCGGCTCAAATGGTTTGCCAGCACATTCAATTCGCTGTTCAGCAACTGATCCATGACCAGCTTCTTGCATTGATAGACCAGTTCTTTGAAATTCGGATGGAGCCCAATGAAAGCGCGGTATACCCGGTCAAGTTTTCGTTCGCTGTCCGGGTCAACAAACAGGCCGTTCACCAGGTTCGAAAAGTTGTAACCCGTAGTTCCATGGATCGGCCAGGTCTCTGGTAACTGTTCGTTTCCCGTCAGGATTTTTTCGGCAACCAGGTAGTACGATCTGCCGCCCTTTCCATCCGCACCTTGCACCCGCTCGAAATATTGCTTCGGATCATAGAGACCATCCGGATGATCTACTCGCAATCCAGCAATCTTGCCCGCTCGCAACAATTGCAGGACAAACTCGTGCGTCTGCGCAAAAACCATCTCATTTTCCTGTCTCAAGCCTGCGAGATCGTTCACATCGAAGAACCTGCGATAGTTGATGTCATCCGCTGCAACTCTCCAATAAGCCAGCCGGTACGCCTGCGCCTTGATGAGTTCATGCAGCGCATCGAACGAGCCGCTATCGCCCGGAGTTCCGTTCATTTTTTTGACGCTGCTTTCTATGAACTCTCGAATCTGCCGCGATCGTGCGCAAAGCGCCGCAAGTCGCCGCTTATTGATTTCTTTGTCCCGCAGCCGTTCTGCGCGTTTTTCCGGAGCAGCTTCTTCCCGCCCGGGCAAATGATTGAACGCCGAAATAAGGCTCTGCAACTCCAGCAGGTTCTCGTTCTCCGGACCGAGTTGTTGCTGTAATGAGTTGAGACCACAACCAAGAATCCGCGGGTACTCACGCGGGTTCACCGGAAACCTATGTTGAAAATAAAAAATGCTGAATTCGCCCTTTTCAGTGTCAAATGTCAGCTTCAGTTCGCCGCGATCGAGCACGGTTCCATACTGCTCTCCCAGCACCGGAACCAGAACTTTTCCCTGAAGCTCATCCTTCAACGGATACCAATCTATGTCGAAGAAATCGGCGTAGGTTGACGCCTCGCCATTCTCCAGCACCTCTAACCACCATGCGTTATCCGCGCTGAGGATCCCCATGTGGTTCGGCACCACATCAAGGATCTGTCCCATGCCGTGCTGGTGCAGCGCTGCCACAAAGCGCCCGTAGTCCTCAGGCGTGCCGATCTCAGGATCAAGATGGTGATGGTCAATGATGTCGTAGCCATGCATGCTGCCCGGGCGAGACCGAAGATACGGTGAAGCATAACAATGCGTGATCCCGAGTTCAGACAGATACGGAACCAGTTCGGCGGCCTGCGAAAATGTGAAGCTGCGATTGAATTGCAGGCGATATGTGGAAAGAGGAATCGAGCGCGTTTTCATGCGTCCAAGAACCAGGCCGCTGCAAGCGGTGGCATCTCCTTCCATTCGCAGTCACGAACCTCACTCGTGGCGTAGATCAGTTTGCCCCTGAGTTCCCGTCGCATAAGAAGAGGGCCCTCGCCGAAATTTGCAATCAATTGCAGGCTGCCGGAGTTCGCGAATGGCCATTGAACTTCGAGGCCGAGAGAGTCCCAAACCTCAAACTTCGCCCGACCCGGAGCGATGTCTTTGATTCGGGGAACTACCTTCTCGCGCCTGCACTGCAGTACATTCCGACAAAACTCCAGCCACTTGGAGTGCGGCTCGCGTCCGACGGAGTTCCAGTCTAATTTAGTTCGCAAAAAAGTTTCTTCAGCATTGGGGTCGGGAATTTGCGCCTGAGCCTGAGGAGAATTGAATTGCTTGAATCGCGCAAATTCAGCCCGTCTGCCTTCGGTCACTTTTGCCGCCAGCTCCGGTCCAAAATCGCAGAAAAATAAAAACGGGCTTCCCGCAGCGAATTCTTCTCCCATGAAAAACAAGGGAGGCGACGGCGCAAGCAGCAAAATTGCCATTGCGAGTTTTACTTTCTCCGCATGAGCCAGCTGCGTGATCCGCTCTCCAAGCGCACGGTTTCCGATCTGATCATGGTTTTGCAAGAAAGATACGAAACACGAAGGCGGCAGATCACGGCTGGGCTCGCCGCGTTTTGCACCATCACGGAACGCAGAATGTTCGCCCTGATAGCTGAATCCTTCGGCGAGGCATCTCCCCAGTTGCCGAACAGGATCTTTCGCGTAGTCGGAATAATACCCATCCGCTTCGCCAGTCACCAACACATGCAGAGCATGATGGATGTCGTCATTCCATTGTGCGTCGTAACAAGATGATGGCCGCTGAGTGTCGCGGCACAAATAATGAGCTGCATTATTGTCGTTCTCAAGAATTAAATGAATATTGCGCTGGCCTGCAAATTTTGTGCGTACCTTTTCAGCCAGCTCCGTGAGAATGTCAGGCCGGGAATCGTCTACAATTGCGTGTACGGCATCGAATCGCAGCCCGTCGAAGTAATACTCCTCCAGCCAATACAGCGCATTGTGAATGTAGAAATCGCGTACCGGACGGCTGTTCGGACCATCGAAGTTGATCGCCTGTCCCCATGGAGTTTTGTGCCGCTGGGTAAAGAACTCCGGCGAATACAGCCCAAGGTAATTGCCCTCCGGACCGAAATGGTTATAGACCACATCCAGAAACACCATTAGATTTTTTGAGTGCGCCACATCAATCAAGCGCTTCAGTTCCTCAGGGCGTCCGTAGCAGCGGGCCGGCGCAAACGGCAGCACACCGTCATATCCCCAATTTCGCTCTCCAGGAAAACTCGCCAGCGGCATGAGTTCCACGGCGGTCACGCCCAACTTCACAAGATAATCCAGTTTGGCTTCCACTCCGGCAAACGTGCCCTCGTCAGAAAACGTTCCCACGTGCAATTCGTAAACAACCGCCTCGTCCCAACGCCGACCCTGCCAGTTTGAATCCTGCCAGTTGTAGGCGAAGGGGTCGATCACTTCGCTCGGTCCGTGCACGCCGGAAGGTTGAAAACGCGAAGCCGGGTCAGGCACCGATTGCTTGTCGTCAATTTTGAAACTGTATTGTGCGCCAGCATGAGCGTCGGTTATCAGCTCGAACCAGCCGTCGTCACCTTTCAACATCGGCAACGTGCACTCGAGATTGTTCAATTGAATCGCGACGGAAGAAGCCTTGGGCGCCCACAGGCGAAATCGGGTCGTTCCGTCATCACGAACTTCCGCGCCGAATGGCATCTCGTGCTTGCGCTTCATGCCGCCGGAGGTTTTCTCCGTTCACTTCCTCGAACGCGATTGGCAGCGCGCTCCACCAGCAAGGCAAGGGATCGCGCATGCAAGGGATATGAATCCCCTCCACCATAAAACGCGCTCGCCTGGCGCGATGTTTGACAGGAGGTGTCCAGCAGAACAAACCAGCCCATGCCCGAAGGCGGAGTCATCAGCGTGAAGGGAATTTCTTCATGATGCGCATTCATTAGCAGCAAAAAATTGTCGTCGCGAATTTTCTGTCCGCGTTCATCTACATCTTCCAGGGCCTGTCCCGCGAGCGTGACGCCTAGGCAGCGGGCGAATTCTTGGTTCCATTCCTCGTCCGTCATCTCTTTTCCGTCGGGATCCAGCCACACAATGTCCTTGATGTCGGCCCCTCTGATCTTTCGGCCCTGAAAGAAATTTCTCCGCCGAAACACCGGATGAGCTTTTCGTATAGCCATCACTTGTTGCACAAACTCCAGCATCTCCTGATCAATGTGCTGCGGGTCCCAATCCATCCAACTGATCTCGTTGTCCTGGCAATATGCGTTGTTGTTTCCGTTTTGTGTATGGCCGATCGCGTCTCCGGCCAGGAACATGGGCACGCCTTGCGAAAGAAGCAGGGTTGCTATGAAATTGCGCTTCTGCCGTCCTCGGATATTATTTATTTCGGGATCGTCCGTTGGACCTTCCACTCCACAATTCCAACTGCGATTATTGTCGGTGCCGTCGCGATTGTCTTCGCCATTTGCCTCATTATGTTTCGAGTTGTAGCTGACCAGGTCCTGCAGCGTGAACCCATCATGCGCGGTCACAAAATTTATGCTGGCATAGGGCTTGCGGCCGCTGCGTGCATAAAGGTCGCTCGATCCTGTAATTCGATAAGCCAACTCACCAATCAGGCCGCCATCACCCTTCCAATACGAACGCACCGCGTCCCGATATTTATCGTTCCACTCCGCCCAGCCAACTGGGAATTTTCCTACCTGATATCCGCCCTCGCCCAGGTCCCAGGGCTCGGCAATCAGCTTCACTTGCGACAACACCGGATCCTGATGAATGATGTCGAGAAACGCGCCCAGCCGGTCCACCTCATGCAATTCACGCGCAAGTGTCGCCGCCAGGTCAAAGCGGAAACCGTCCACATGCATCTCCAGCACCCAATACCGCAGGCTGTCCATGATGAGCTGCAGCACGCGCGGATGCCGCATGTTCAAAGTATTTCCAGTGCCGGTGTAATCGGTGTAGTAGCGTGGATTGTCAGGCACTAATCGGTAATACGCCTCGTTATCGATCCCCCGGAAAGACAGGGTCGGACCCAGATGGTTTCCTTCGGCGGTGTGGTTGTAGACCACGTCGAGAATGACCTCGATTCCAGCCGAGTGCAGGACCTTCACCATGGTCTTGAATTCGTTAATGCTGTAACCCGAGCAGTATCGCGGCTCCGGCGCAAAAAATCCGATGGAGTTATAGCCCCAGTAATTACGCAAGCCTCTTTCGATCAGCGTTCGGTCGTCAACAAAGGTGTGCACCGGCATCAGTTCCACCGCGGTCACGCCAAGTTGTTTGAGGTAATCGATGACCGCCGCAGTGGCCAGTCCAGCATAAGTTCCACGCAGCGGCGGCGGGACGTCGGGATGCTGCATCGTGAAACCCCTTACGTGAGTTTCATAGATCACGGTGCGATGCCAGGGTGTCCGCGGCGGCGTATCAACTCCCCAGGTAAATGCTGGATCGATGACGATTCCCTTCAGTACTCCCGGAGCGCTGTCGCGCCGATCAAAAGACAGATCTTCATTTCGTGCGCCGATTTTGTAACCGAAAAGCGAATCGTGCCACCTCATGCCATTTTGAATTTGTTTCGCATACGGGTCGAGAAGCAGTTTATGGCGATTAAATCGCAAGCCTTTTGCCGGATCATAAGGACCGTGCACCCGAAATCCGTACACGAACCCCGGACGCGCTTCCGGCAGATAACAGTGCCAGACTTGGTCGGTAAATTCGGGCATGAACACGCGATAAGTTTCGCGACGCCCTGAGGGATCGAATAGACAGAGTTCCACTTTTTCCGCGCGCTCGGAAAACAGGGCAAAGTTGACGCCTTCGCCGTCCCAAGTGGCTCCCAATGGGTAGGGTTTACCAGGCCAAACTACCAGCCCGGTATGTCTTGTCGGTGTGCGTATCACGAGAGAAGTGGGATTCTTTCAGATCGGAGATTCTGGGATTCACGGCGATCAGGTCACGCGAGCAGTCCCAAGCTGCTGCTGCTCTCGCTTCTTTTCATCGGCCCAGCGGGAGCATTCTTCAGCCTGACGTATTCCTATCATGAAATCCGCAAGCAGGCTGTACAGTTCATGCTGTAGAAAAATCTTCACGTATTACTTTTAGTCCGGCCCGATAGAGCTTCCAAAAAGGAAGAGATAGACAACGCTAAGATGCAGAGAAGGGAATTAGGTTGTCAGCCTGCGAGCGGCACCAGCTTGCCGCCGATCAACTCGCCGGTTTCAATTTCGTCTACGTAGCACCAGACCCAGGACTCGCCCGGTTCATTCGACCGGATAAGCGGATGCCTGGTGCGGTGAAAATGTTTGGTTGCGTGCTTGTTCTTCGATGAATCGCAGCATCCGACGTGCCCGCATTCCAGACACAGCCGTAAATGTACCCAGCGGTCTCCCATCTTTACGCACTCTTCGCAAACATGGGTGTCACTGCTGGTGATACGAATTTGGTTTAGATGTGAGCATTGCGCCATGATTCACTCTCCCCATCCGTGGTTGAATCGCGCAGACGAATTAGTAGATGCCGAGGTTTGGAATTCGGCTTCAACATCCGATGAAGAACTAGCGGAAGATCTAAAGTCCCTTGGTCTCGTAAGTCAACGTCGCCAGCGCGAGTTGGTAATCGTAACCCGCTTGCACCGAGCTGATCTCCGCCTGAGTTTCCTGCAGCTGTGCCTGGCTGAGTTCCACGATCGAGCTTAGCCCCATCTGATAACGCGTTTTCGCCAGGCTCAATCCCAGGTTTGCCTGCTGCAGCAGTTGCCTGGTTACATCCAGTTTCTGGTAAGCGGCATTCGCGTTAAGCCAGCTGGTACGGACATCTCGCGATATCTGGTCGCGCATGGCGCGCAGCCTTTCATCCGACGCTTCCGCCCGCAGCCGCGCTTCACGCGCTCGCGCAGTATAAAGAAAACCATTGAATACCGGTATATCCATGTTTGCGCCGACCGCTCCATACCACGTGTTCGCAACGACCGGGTTACCAAAGGGCGCGTCTCCGATCACGCCCAAAGCGCGAATGTTAGGGAACAGCAGATCGCGTTCTGCAACTCTAAACTTATTCGCCGATTGTGCCTGGAACTGTAAAGCCAGTATCTCCGGACGCATCGTAAGCGCCGTCGCAATCAGGTCATCAACATTCGCTGGCGGCTGGACCGAGTTTGGCGCCTGCTCTTCAACTAACTCATAATTCTGCAAGCTGGCAAATCCCATCAACATTGAGAGATTCGCCCGCGCAGCACTGTCACTGTTCTGTGCGTCAAGCAGCAGAAGCTTAGCCTGTGCCAAATTGACATTTGCGAAACTGAGATCCAGTTCCGACTTCAGCTTGTTCTTGAACAGCTCATTGATCTGGTTGGCAACCGTTTGCCGTTCATGCACGGTTTGCTGCGCCACGGTAACCACCGCCTGAGTTTGCAGCGCTTCATAAAACGCCTGACTCACCGCCAGCAAAATTTGTTCTTACGTGGCAACTGCGTTCTGCGCTTGCGCTTTCTCCGCCAGATCGGAGCTGGCCACCAGGTTGCTGGTGCGGCCGAAGTCATAGATCAATTGGCTGACCGATGCTCCCGCCGCTGCTCGTTCGTAAATGATCGGGTTATTCAACGCGCCGGCTGTAATTCGCGTACCGGACTCCGCGTCCACGCCGGTGATGTTAACCGCAGCCGTCGGCCACAAGTTCGATCGCGCCTCTCGCGTCGCCTGATGCGAGGCCAATGCAACTAATCGTGCCACCGAAATTCGCGGATTGTTGCGCGTCGCCAATGCCTGCGCTTGTTGCAGGGTTAAAGTCTGCCCCTGGTGAGAAGCTTGTGTAGCCGGAGTTTGCGGCACCGGCAAAGCCGCCTGCGCTGTCACTGGTATCTCTATATGTCCCGCCGAATTCGGTTGTGGCGCGGCGGGCAGATTTTGCGATGAAGCAACAGCAACTGACGGCGCTTGTGCCCATGACCTCATCAGCAGAGCGAGCAAAAAAATAATCACAAGCGCCGGTGCCCATAGCTCCCTGAGATCTCGCCTCATTGCGCCACCTCTGGAACCACATTCGTATCCTTGTCGCGCCGCCCGTAAACCAGCAGGTACGCCACCGGCACGATAAAGACCGTGAGCACCACCGAAACCGTCAGCCCCCCAATGATTGCCCGTGCCAGCGGCGCATATTGCTCGCTGCCGGTTCCCATCTTCAACGCCATCGGCAACATGCCGATGATCGTCGCCAGCGACGTCATCAGGATTGGCCGCAGACGTACCCGGCACGCTTCAATCACTGCCTCGGTGACCGATCGTCCTTCGTTCTCCAGTCGATGCGCGAAGTCCACAATCAGAATGCTGTTCGAGGCCGAGATGCCCACCAGCATCAGCACTCCCATGAGCGACATCACATTGAGTGTCGTTCCCGTCAGCGGCAGAATAACCAGCACGCCAATGAAGCCCATGGGAATTGCCAACATGATCAACAGGGGATCAATGAACGAGCGGAACTGCGCCACCAGAATCAAATACAGCAAAACAACCGAGAGAGAAAGTCCGATCGCAAAGCTGCGGAATGATTCATTCATTCCGTTCACCATACCCCGCAGATCCACGTGCACGTTGCCCGGAAGACGCATCGCGCTCACAATATGCTTGACCCCGTCAGAAACTTTCCCCAGGTCTTCGGTGGTTGGGGTTACATAAATATCGGTTACTGGCTGAATCTGATAGTGATCGACTTCGGTCGGCGATTCAATCGGCACCAGCTTGGCAACCGTGTCCAGGGTAGTTGTCTGTTTCAAATTCGGTGCGCGGATCGGGATATTGGTCAGATCGACCGGGGTATGAATTGCCGCAGGGCCGTGCTCAAAATATTGAACGGTCAGGAAATAATCATTTCCTGTCTTGCGGTCCAGCCAATAGTTCGGCGCAATCATGTAATCCGAATTCAAAGCGGTAATGACGTTGTCCACCACTTCCTTTTGCGTCAGCCCCAGTTCTCCCGCATGTACTCGATCCACCACCAGCCGCAGTCCCGGATAATCCAGATCTTGCGGAATGTAGACCTGTCCCACTCCGGGGAGCTGTCGAATGCTTCCCGCCAACTCCTGCACAATTGACTGAAATTTTTCCGGATGTCGCCCGCTGACCTGCACATCAATTGGCGCCGGCATTCCCATGTTCAGAATTGCGTCGACCATCGAGCCGCTCGAAAAGAATGTTCGAACATCCGGAAATTTCTCCGCGATTTCTTTTTGTACGCGGTCCATATAAGCGAAGCTGCTCAGTTGATGCGAATCATTCAACGCCACCTGAATAGTCGCCGTGTATGGACCCGAATTGCTGGTGTACATCGAGGAGAACCCTGGCGCGACGCCGAGATTCGAAACCACCATCTTCAGATTTTTTGCTCCAACAGTCTGCCTGATGACGTCCTCCACCTTCGCTACGTACTGTTCGGTGAGCTCAATCCGTGTACCAGTGGGAGCTTTCAGATTTATGGTGAATTGCCCGGCATCGGTGCGAGGAAAAAACGCCACCCCCAAAAATGGATAAATGGCAAGGCTGACCAAAAACACAGCGCTTAACACTGCGACTGTCAGCCCCGGCCTGACCAGCGCGCGCTTTACCCAAATCTCGTAGTAGTCCAGCAATCGGTTGAAATGACGGTTGAAGTCCGCCGTAAACCGGTGCCACCAGGACGCGTCGGATGCCTCTATAGGCTCAACCTCATATTCAACATGCGTGTGTTCGGCGGCGTGGATGTCGGGCTTCAGATAGCGCGAGCAAAATAACGGAATCACCGTCATTGCAACCACATAAGACATGAACAACGAAATTGCGACCGCCAGCGCCAGTGCCGAAAAAAGAAATCTGCTGACCCCGTACAAAAAGGTCACCGGAAAAAATACGACGACCGTCGTCAGGGTTGCCGCCAATACCGCCAGGTTTACCTCCGATCCGCCACGTTCCGCCGCAACAACCGGGGCCTCCCCTTCCTCAATATGGCGGTAAATGTTTTCCAGTGAGATGACCGAGTTGTCGATAATGCGTGAAAACGCCAGCGCCAGCCCGCCCAAAATCATCGTGTTCAGGGTGCTCCCCATGTTGTAAAGCACGACAAACGTTGCCAGCGCCGACAACGGAATCGACAGGAAGACCGCCGACGTCGCTCGAAAGCGTCCCAGAAAAATCAGAATCATTACGCTAGTCAGCAGCAGCCCCAGTGCGCCTTCGTGCAGCAGCGTCTTGATCGCCTCTTTTACGAAAACTGACTGATCGAATACCACATTGGTGACCAGCTGTTTAGGGATATCGAAGAGCTTGGGCAGCATGTCGCGAACGCCGCTAACCACCTGAATCGTATTCGTATCGCCGCCCTGTTTCATGATCGGCAGATATACCGATCGCTGGCCGTCTACCCTCACCATGTTGTATTGAATCTGGCTGGCGTCTTTGGCCGCGCCTACGTCATCGATCGTGACCCACGAATTTTTGTCCGTCTTAATCGGGACCTTCGATAGTTCATCCATGCTGTCGACCAGGCTGTTCGAATATACGTAGTAGTCGAATGGTCCCAGCTTCACGTCACCCGCAGGCAGGATCAGGTTGGAGTTGTTCACCGCCTGCACCACATCCATTGGGCTCATTTGTCGCGATGCCAGCTTGTAAGGATCGACATAAACCATAATTTGCCGATACCTTCCACCAAACGGCGGCGGAATCTCGGCGCCTTTAATTGTCGCGATCTGGTTTCGGATCGCGAATTGTCCCAGATCGTGCAACTGACTCTCGCTCAAACCCTGGCCTTTTAATGTGACCAGGCACACCGGCAGGCTGGAAGCGTCAAACTTCAGCACCACCGGCGGCAGCGTGCCTGGAGGCAAGCGCCGCAAATCCGCCAGCGCCAGATTCGAGATCGACGTCATGTCAGCATCGGCGCTGGTGCCTGGCTGAAAATAGATTTTGATAATGCTTACGCCCAGCAGCGATCGCGATTCCATGTGATCGATGCCGCTGGCCAGCGTAAAAAATCTTTCCAGGCGGTCCGTAATGTCGGACTCAATGTCTTCTGGCGGCATCCCCGAATAAAACGTGGCCACCACAACTTCCGGCAGGTTAATAGCAGGAAATAAATCGACCGGCATGCGCGCCAGGCTGGTGATTCCAATCAGCACCAGCATCAGGCAGATCACAACGATAAAATAAGGGTTACGTATAGAAAAACCTGGCATCTTTTCTCACCTGAGAATTTTCTGAAATGCGGCG
>Ga0134126_10004385_pt1 | contig 17659 bp, 16 predicted proteins | sample KB31752_FD_96881 | JGI IMG/M metagenome (GOLD analysis project Ga0134126, IMG submission 96881) | Terrestrial soil microbial communities with excess Nitrogen fertilizer from Kellogg Biological Station, Michigan, USA - KB3-175-2 | ecosystem: Environmental > Terrestrial > Soil > Unclassified ...
GTTGCGGAACAGACCCAGGACGGTGGCGCGATCGCGCGTAGGGCGGAGATGGTCGCTGGCGCCGCGCTCCGGCTCGCGTCCGATGACGCCGTAGAGTGCGGCAACCAGCAGGCCGGGGATCGCGCAAACGAAGAACGGCGTACGCCAGTTATATCCGCTGCCCAGCACGCCTCCGATGGTGTATCCCAGCGCGGCTCCCACCGGAATAGCGAGGTAGAAGATGGACAGAATGCGATTTCGGTCCCGCTCGGGGTAGAAATCGGAGATGACTGCGGGAGCATAAACGGCAAAAGTGGCCTCGCCGACCCCGACCAGGGCGTGGCGCAGAAAAAGCGACCAGTAGCCCTGCACCCATGCCGTGCCCAGCGTAGCCAGGCTCCACAGGATCGCCCCGGCAATTATCAGCGGCTTGCGGCTGGTGCGGTCCCCGAGCCAGCCGGTGAGCGGCGCCACCAGCATGTACACAAAGAAGAACGCGGTGGTCAGCAGGCCAATGCGCTCGTCGTTCCAGCCGTACTCCTTCTGAATGAGCGACTGCACGCCGGGAAGAATGTAGCGGTCAATGTAATTGAGCAGGTTGAGGCAGATGAGCAGCGTCAGCGTCCCCAGCGCAGGGCTGAGGCGCGAACGGACGGTTTGGACGGCGGTGGGCACGAGAAGCCGATTTCAGAATACCCGCGAGGGTGCCATCTACCAAGCCACCTTTGCCGGCACATCGGTGTTACACTCCTCGTACTCATTCATGAAAAGCCTTTTGAATACCGAGTGCGCACTCGCATTCATTGTCTTTATCTGCGCCGCAGTTGCCGCGGGCCAGCAGTCCAACCCTGCTGTTCCCCAGCAATCTGCAAGCGGAGCGACAGGCGGCGATCCCAAACCGATTTCCGCTACGGCTCTGCCGGACGCCGCGGCCAATCCACAAATCGTGCCTCCCATCCTGATTACACAAGATGCCGTGGAGTACTCCTATGAGGCGCTCAAGAAGAAGATCAGCGGCACGTGCCTGGTCTCCTTCACCGTGGACACCGATGGTACCCCGCGGAATATCCACGTCGTCAAAAGCATTGACCCGACACTCGATGCCAACGCGGTTCAGGCCATCGGAGGTTGGCGATTCAAACCGGCAATGAAGAAAGGCGAAGAACCGGCTTCATTCCACCTCAATGACAAGCCGGTTCCCTTCGATCTCACCGCGGAAGTGAATTTCCGGCTGCTGGACGCGCGCAAGACGGGGGCTGTGATTGCCATTCCTGAAACTCCCGGAGATCCAGGCACGCTCCTGTGGACAGGCCGAAGCCGCGTAATTGCTCCAAAGCCCATTCATCAGGTTGCCCCAAAGTATCCGCGCTCTGAGAGAAGGCACCGCATCAGCGGGGACTGCACCCTGCAGATGATCATCGATTCCGAAGGCGTTCCTCAGAATGTTCATGTGGTGAAGAGCCTGGAAGCGGGCTTGGATCAGAGCGCAATCGATGCCGTCAGGCAGTGGCGCTACAATCCAGCTTCCGTCGACGGCGTCCCAGTGCCGGTGGAGTCCCGAGTCATCGTCAAATTTCAGTTGAAGGGCTTCGGCTTGTTTTGATCAAGGCCGGGTCTTTTGTTAAGCAAATTACCAAGCCACCTTTGCCGGGAGGAACTCCGCAAACAGCTCGTCGTAGTACGGCTTCAGCGCATTCGTATCCGGCTTAGTGTGCCCCTTCGAGTACAAATCGTACTGGTTGAACTTCAGCACCCAGGGCAGCATCCCTCGGTCCTGCTCGTTCGCCAGATAGTCGTACGCGCCGTGCTTATGCCACGGATAGAACGAGTGATACCGCAGCATATAGAGCGCTTCGATGTTCAGATACGGCTCCATCACCTTGGCAATATACCCGTCGTGGCTGAACGACATGTGAAGCTTGTCGAGCCCGCAGTTCGCTTCGTAGATGCCGTACTTCGTCTGGTACTCCGGTACATTCCGATCAGGATTGCCGGCGAAATATTCGTGATACACAATGTCGGGAGACCACGCGCAGCCCACCGGGAAGGTATCGCCGACCACCGCCCATTGCGGCTCGCCGTAGAGACACAGGCACTTGCCGAGATCATGCAGAAAGCCGGCCAGCACCATCCAGCGCGGGTGCCCGTCGCGGCGAATTGCCTCTGAGGTCTGCAGCAGGTGTTCGATCTGCGTCAGGTCGGTGTCGGGATCGCTGTCGTCCACCATGGTGTTGAGGAAATCGCCCGCCTCCCAAATCGTCTTCATGCCCTTTTGCAGACCGTAGTATTCCTTCTCCTTCTCGAGCACGAAGGCAACGGTCTGGTTCTCATGATTCAGGCGATAGAACTCCGCAACCCCAGGCTGCGCGGCCTTGTCGTATTGCCGGAATTCTTCCTGGGATTTGCCCTCGCGGTAGCGGCCTTCGAGGAAGTCGTCCCACTGGTCGAGCCTGGTTAGCGGATTCCGATCTGCATCGGCGTGCGGGGAAGATGTGGTGCTCATGCGAGCCCTCCTGCGGTTCTGATTGTATGCTGGGAATCCGCCGCGGAATACACGCTAATGCGCCTGGGCCTCAAGCGCATTGACCACCAGCATCGCCGTTTTCATGTCGCTTCCCGTGGCCTGCTGATAACGGGTTGAGGCCTCACCGGTCTGATGGGCGCGCAGCATTGCTGTTCGGATACTGATAATCGATGTGCAGTTCGCGCTCGGGCTTGACTAGAAAGTACATGTCGGCCGCGAGCGGTGCCTAACCGGGGCGAATGGGCAACCCTCGCAGCGCGGATTCCGACGACCGAAGCGGTCGTCTTTCAATCTCCGGCCAGTCGTCGCGGAATCTCGCGCGCGGACTCTGCAAGCTCAGGACGCGGTTCTCCCTGCGAGTCATTCTTAGCTCGTCGCGCGGCGCTCGATGGTCACCGCCGTGATGTCGTCGGCTTGGCCGAACTGAACCGCCGCATCCACGATCGCCGCGGCGGACTGCGTCGAGATCAATTTAGCGCGATCGAAGCCGAAGAGCTCGCCGCTCGCGTTCTGTGCTTCGACTACGCCATCGGAAAGAAAAGTCAGACGGCTGCCCGCCGGTAGCTCGAGCGTGATGGCCGGATGATGGCCGCCGCCGTTGATTCCCAGAGGCAGCGCACCTGGGAGCTCGAAATCCTGCCCATCCAAATAGGGTGACAAGTGACCTGCATTGGCAAGGGTGACACGTCCGTCGTTGGCAAAAAAGGCGGCGAGGGCAGTCACGAATCCATCGGAAGTCCGGCCGGCAAGGCCGGAATTCAGCTTGCGAAGCAGGACCACCGGATCGTGCGTCTCCTCTGCTACGGCTCGAATGGCCCCAACCACCATGGAGACGAGCATTGCGGCGGGAAGGCCTTTGCCAGAGACATCGCCAATGACGAAGAGCAGGCCGGTGTCATCCACTGGAAGGACCTGAAAGAAATCGCCGCCTACCTCGCGCGCGGGCTTGTAGATGGAGTCAACGACGTATCCGGGAATCGATTGGTGTGAGCCGGGCAGAATGACCTGTTGCACCTGGCGCGCGGCAGCCATCTCGCTTTCGAGCTCGGCTTTTTCGGTGCGCGTCTGCACATAGCGGAGGGCTTCTTTCACGGAGACATGAAAAAAGCCCGCGTAGCCGAGGCTGACGGCTGCCAGAATGGCGATGCTGTCAAGGATCATCCGGGTTTCCACGCGGCCCACGGCTGCGGCGTTCAATGGAATCGGCTGGGGGAGATTCGGCAGCAGATTTGTCAGCAGACTCATCACGGCAATCTGCAGAGCGAGCAGCGGCAGAATGATTTTCCAGGACTTGGCCCGCAGCGAGATGGCGGCGATCGCGTAGACGATGGCGCAGCCGCCGGAGATCAAGACTGCGAGCACAAAACGTAGAGAGGGCGTTCGCCCCAACACCATGATGTCGTTGGTGAATCCTACCGTGGTGAAAAACAAGAAGACAGAAACGAGGAGGATGACAATGGACTTTCGCGGAGTTTCGCGCCACGGATCGAAGCTGCGCGCGAATTCCGGTCGCGCTCCCGAGAAAGATGTTGGAGAGTGATCGGACACATTGCCTTTCTGCCCCAGAGCCGGGAACACCGCACTTCGCTGGTCGACCCAAATAAAGCTCTGAATGCGTGAAAAACTCTACCACGTTTACCGGCAGGGTACCGGAAATGTCTATCCACAGACACACCGAATTGACGACTGCAAGCTCAGATCTGCGGCCGCGGCCACCGGGCTTCCACTGTAGTCCCGATCCCCCCGCGCGGCCGGAATACGCCCTTCACCGCCGCCCATACCGGATCCGTCGCCTTCACGATGTCTTCCAGCACCTGGTTGACGATGTTTTCCTGGAAGATTCCCAGGTTGCGATAGCAGAACAGGTATTCCTTGAGCGACTTGAGCTCGAGGCAGCGCTCGCGCGGCATATAGCGGATAGTGAGCACGCCGAAATCGGGGAGGCCGGTCTTGGGGCAGACCGAAGTCAGCTCCGGATCGTCAATCTCGATCTCGTAGCCGGGGAACTGATTTCGCCATGTTTCGATCGCGGGAAAGGCGAAATCGAGGCCTGCCTTGGCGTGATCGTCGGTGTAGCGGGGTTGCGCTGTTGCCATCCTTTCATTGTACGGACTGGGCGGAATCTGCTGCGACCCTGACGATCAAATTGGTTCGGACATTTCGCCGCAAAAGACGCCCAACTCACATGGCTGCAGGGTTTTTCGCGCACCCTTGGAGCCAGTTTTGAGTCCTATATACTGACCCTTAGGCTTCACGAATGGCAAAAGAAAGCAAGCAGACGAATTGGCGCTGGGTGTGGCTTGGCGCCGCCCTGATCCTGGTTCTGGTTTTTTTCTCCGTCCGTTCCCTTACGCGGGAGCGCATCCAGGTGCGCGCGGTAGAGGCCGTTCGCGGTTCGCTCGCGAGCACCATCAGCACCAATGGCCGCGTTGAACCGGTGATGAACTACCAGAAGTTCAGCCCTCTTTCCACGACGGTCAAGGCCGTCTATGTCCACACTGGCGACCATGTCTCCGCCGGCAAGCTTCTGCTGACGCTCGACGACATCCAGGCACACGCCCGCGTCGCGGCGGCACTGAGCGGCGTGAAATCCGCGCAGGCGGCCCTCGAAGCAGCCACCCACAACGGCACCCTGGCCGAACGGCAGGCGGCGCAGTCCGACATCACGCACGCACAGATCGAGCACGATCAGGCGCAGCGCGATCTCGAAGCCCTCACCAAACTGCAGGCCACAGGAGCGGCTTCGGCCAGTGAGGTGGCGGCAGCGCGGCAGCGGCTGCAATCGGCTACCGCCGTACTCGAGGCCAGCCAGAACACCGCAAAGAGCCGCTACTCTCCATCCGACGTCGCGCGTGCCCAGGCAGCTCTTGACGATGCGGAAGCGTCGCTGGCCGCGGCCCGCGACGTGGAAAGCCAAACGCGCGTGGTGGCCCCGACCGAGGGCACGGTATACGCCGTCAACGTGAATCCAACCGATTTTGTCGAAGCGGGTAAGCTCCTGCTGGCGTTGGCCGACCTGCACCACGAGCAGGTTCGCGCCTACTTCGACGAGCCCGAGATCGGCGCTCTCGCCGTCGGCCAGCCCATCGTCATCAAGTGGGACGCGCGGCCCGGACAGGTATGGCACGGCCACATCGAGCGCGTGCCGGTTACCGTGACGCAGTACGAGACGCGCCGCGTAGGCGAGGCCGTCATCAAGATCGACGACGACGGCGACACCCTGCTGCCAGACACCAACGTTACCGTCACCGTCACCACATCCAGCCAGTCCAACGCGCTCACCATCCCGCGCGAGGCGCTTCACGTCGAAAATGAAAAGCCGTTCGTCTTTCGCGTGGAAGGCGATCAACTGCGCCGCGTTCCCGTGACCTACGGAACCATGAACCTGAACCAGGTGGCCATTCTCTCCGGGCTGAACGCTGGAGATTGGGTCGCCACCGGCTCCATCAGCGGGCAGCCTTTGCAGGAAGGCGTGCCCATCAGGCCGGTGAAGTGAGGCGAATCGTAACAGCTCTGTTGGGCTCCATCACGCTGTGCGCTGCAGCGGCCAGCCTTCCCGTGCAGGCCGCGGGCGGCGGACTCGGCGATGCCAACGCTGCGCTGCAGGCCGGCCAGGCAGACCTTGCCATCTCCATCCTGCGCTCGCTGCCTCAGGCCGAGGCAAACACCGGCGAGGCCCACAACATCCGATGCCGCGTTTTCTTTGTCCTCGAGCAGTACGACCAGGCGCAGCCCGAGTGCGAAAAAGCCGTCGCGCTGGATTGGGGCAGTTCAATGAATCACCTGTGGCTCGCCCGGGTCCTCGGGGAGCGGGCAGACAACGCCTCCTTTGTCACCGCCTACAACCTGGCCAAACGCGCCCGGGCCGAATTCGAGCAAGCTGTCCAGCGGGACCCGCGCAATGCGGAGGCGCTTGCCGACCTGGGAGAGTTCTACAACTCCGCGCCCGGCGTGGTGGGCGGCGGCACATCGAAGGCGCAGGGCGTGGCCGCCCAACTGGACAAGGTCGACCCCGCGCGCGCCCATGAACTGCGCGCCGCCATCGCTCAGGAAAGCCGCGACTTCGCCAGCGCAGAGGCAGAATTCCGCCAGTCCATCGCGGCCAGCGCGCACCCCGCGTTCCAGTGGATGCGGCTAGCCAGCTTTTTCCGCAAGCACAAGAACTATCCGCAGATGCAGTCTGCGCTGCAAAGCGGGAAGGCTGCCGTGGAGCGCGATCGACAGCACTCGGCCGTGGCGCTGTTCAATGGTGCATCGGTGCTGGTGAAAGCAAATCAGGATCCGCAACTCGCCATCCGTATGCTGCAGGAGTATCTCTCTTCCACTGACCAGACCGAGGAAGCGCCTGCGTTTGTTGCGCACGTGTGGCTGGCGAAGCTCGAGAAGCATGTGGGGGACGCGGCTGGCGCTGCCCGCGAGCGCAGTGCCGCGCTGGCCCTGGCAAGTACCTATCGGCCGGCGCTCGATTTGAGAATCTGACAGGACTGAACGGCGTGATCACCAGACACAATCCGGCGCTTCCCTTCACTCTGATTGCAGGCCTAATCGCGCTCGTCGCAACGGCCCCGACCCGCGCTCAGGTGTCGCTGAGAACTGTCGTGGAGCTAGCGCAGCGCAATAGCACAAGTGTGCGCATAGCGGCTGCAGATGTCGCCAAATCACAGGCGGGTTTTGAGCAGAGCAGAGACGTGTTCATCCCCTCGCTCAATTTCAACACCGGTGTTCCGGCATTTCCTGAAGTGGGATTCACAGGACAACCGCCCAGCATCTGGAACGCGACCATTGAATCGCTGGTGTTCAGCATTCCGCAGAAGCATTACATCGACGCCGCGCGTAGTGGATGGAAGGCTGCCTCGGCGCGACTGAAAGACGCACGCGAACAGGTGGCGCTGGACGCTAGTAACGCGTATATCGAGCTCGATGCTGTAGGCCGCGAACTGGAAGCGGCCCAGGCGCAGGAAACTTCAGCCGCGCGATTGGTCGCCATCGAGCAGCAACGCGCCGAGGCGGGCGTGGATCCGCTGCATGCCTTGCTGGAGGCGAAACTCACCGCGGCGAATCTCAAGCTGAACCGGGTTCATCTGGAGGCGCGCGCCGGCACCCTTGCTAAACAGCTGGCCACGCTCACGGGATTGCCCGTCGGCTCGATTACCCCGGACCATGCGAGCATTCCTGAGATTCCGCAGATTGGCGCAGACGTGAAGGAAATTACGCTGTCCGGCATAGATGCCGCGCGATTGGCGGCGCGTGCGAAGCAGCAACAGGCAAAGGGCGACCAGGAGACGAACTACATTCCCGTGCTCGGCTTCTTCGCACAATATAACCGTAATACGACGATCCTGAACAACGTAAACCACTACTTCGCGAACGATCTGCCGGCGAACAACTTTGCATCCGGATTCAATGTTCAGGTACCGCTGCTGGACATGGTGCATCGTGCCCACGGCCGCGAATCGGCTGCCGATGCGCTCCGCGCGACCGTGGAGGCCGAGCAGGCAGACCATCAGAATGAGATCCAGATTGCCGATTTGACCGGCACGCTGCGTGAGCTGGATGCTCAGTCCGAGGTGGCCGGCCTCAAGCAGCAAATCGCGTCCGACGAACTTAAAACCGTTGAAACGCAACTGGAAACCGGCAACGGCGCCGGCGCGGGCCCGGGTGCTCCGGCTCAGATGTCGCCCACTCAGGAGCAACTGGCCCGTATCGACGAGCGCCAGAAATACGAAGACGCCCAGGAAGCCGAGCTGAACCTGGCCAAGGCTCGCCTCGGCCTCTTGCGCGCCCTCGGTCATATGCAGGACTGGCTCAACGAGCTGCACGCCCGGTAAAAACCCGCCATCCCGGCCGGAAAAGTCACTCGATGATAAAATCAAAGGGAATGCCTACTCCTTTGAAAACGCTCTTCCTCAATCCGCCTTCTTTCGAGAATTTCGACGGCGGCGCCAGCTCGCGTTGGCCGGCGACGCGCGAGATTGAGTCGTACTGGTACCCGGTTTGGCTGACGTATCCGGCGGGTCTGCTCGAAGGTTCGCGCCTTCTCGACGCTCCGCCGCACCATGTCTCGGCCGAGGAAACTATCAGAATCTGCAAGGATTACGAGTTCCTCGTGCTGTTCACGTCGACCGTGGGCTGGGAGGGCGATCAGCGCCTCGCAGAGGCCATCAAGACCGCCAACCCCTCCATCCGGATTGCCTTTGTCGGGCCGCCGGTGACCACCGACCCCGATCGCGCCCTCAATGAGTGCTCGGTGCTGGACTTTATCTGCCGCCGCGAGTTCGACTACTCCGTAGTGGAATTCGCCCAGGGCAAGCCGCTCAATGAGATCCTGGGCATCAGCTACAAAAAGGACGGCAAGATCGTCCACAACCCCGATCGCCCGCAGGTCGAAAATCTCGACGCGATGCCGTGGGCCACCAAGATCTACAAGCGCGATCTCGACGTCACCAAGTACAACGTCCCCTTCCTGCTGCATCCCTATATCGCGCTCTACTCGACGCGCGGCTGCCCGGCGCAGTGCACGTTCTGCCTCTGGCCGCAGACTCTCTCCGGCCACGCCTGGCGCAAGCGCTCGACCGATGATGTTGCCGCCGAGCTCAAGTGGGCCAAGGAGAACTTCCCCCACGTCAAGGAATTCTTCTTCGACGACGACACATTCAATATCCAGAAGCAGCGCACCATCGAGCTGTGCGAAAAGCTCAAGCCGCTGGGGCTCACCTGGAGCTGCACATCGCGCGTCACGACAGACCGCGACACGCTTAAGGCCATGAAGGACGCGGGCTGCCGCCTGCTCATCGTCGGCTTCGAGTCGGGCGATCCGCAGATCCTGAAGAACATCAAGAAGGGCGCCACCGTCGAACGCGCGCGCGCCTTCGCCAAGGACTGCAACGATCTCGGCCTCGTCATCCACGGCGACTTCATCCTCGGCCTGCCCGGCGAAACCAAGGAGTCGATCCGCAACACCATCAACTTCGCCAAGACTCTGGATTGCGAAACCATCCAGGTGTCCATCGCGCACGCCTATCCCGGCACCGAGTTCTACGACTTCGCCAAGGTCAACGGCTTCATCACCAACGAGAAGATGGAAGACGGCGGCGGCCACCAGATGGCGCACATCGAGTATCCCGGCCTGCCCGTCGATTACGTCATGGAGATGGTGCACCGCTTCTACGACGAGTACTACTTCCGTCCCAAGGCGGCGTTCCGCGTGATCTGGAAGGCCATCGTAAACCGCGATGTGCCGCGCCTGTATGTTGAAGCCAAGGCGTTCCTGAAGCTGCGTTCGCAACGCAACAAGATGGTGAAGCAGACACGCAAAAGCCAGGCTGAGGCGCGAGCCACTGCCGGCGCCGGCGCATAGAGAATTCCGAATGGGATTGATCGAAGGGCGGCGCATCGCGTCCGCCCTTCCTTTCTTTTGCGGATCAGGGGACCGCACGTCATCATGCCGCAACATAGCCTCACGCCGCATCAATGGATGATCCTGGGCCTCGTCGCCGTGTGCGCGCCGCTCGGCGATACATGCCTCTCGCGCGGCATGACCCACCTGCCCGCAATCACGCTCGCTCATCCAGGCACGCTGATCGCCGCCGTTTTCACACCCTGGATCGCGATTGGGATCGTCCTGCTCATCGGCTTCTTCGCCAGCTACCTCACCGCGCTCTCCTGGGCCGATCTCACCTTCGTGCTTCCCGCCACTGCGTTCGGCAACGTGATCGTAGCTCTGCTCTCGAAGTTCTGGCTGCATGAACAAATCTCGATGCAGCGCTGGGCGGGCATTGTCCTCATCACCGTTGGAGTGGGCTTCGTCGCGCAGGGGCCCGTCGTTACCGAGCGCCACGCGATCGACGTCGTCGCGCACGCCGCCGACGCCGAAAAGGAGCGCGTTGGATGATCCTCTATGTTCCCGGCATATCCACAACTCCGTGGTCGGCGGCAGCCATGATCGCCGCCATTGTCCTCTGCTCCACTACCGGCGAAGTGCTCACCGCCGCCGCCATGAAATCCATCGGCGACCTCGACGTCATCCGCGCGCACTCCGGAATGAAAGGCGCCATCAAGGCCGTCGTCACCAGCCCGCTCTTCTTTTCAGGAATCTTCTTCCTTGCGCTCGCATTCTTCGCGCTGCTGTTCGCGCTCAACCACCTCAGCCTGAGCCTGGTCGCCCCCGCAGCCGCCTCCTTGACGCTGGTCACCAACGCCATCGCCGGCAAGTTCCTCCTGCATGAGAACGTCGATCACCGCCGCTGGGCGTCCGCAGTCCTCGTCTGCATCGGCGTCTACCTGCTCGCCCACTGACCCCAGCAGCGTCTCGCCCTGTCATCCTGAGCACCGTCTCGCCTTGTCATCCTGAGCGAAGTTGGGCGCGCACGTTGCGCCCAACGCAGTCGAAGGACCTGCATTTCAGCATCTCGATGAGCCACGATCGCGGTATTCAATCCTCACGGAATTCGCGACATCGAAAAGCCTACCTGGTGAACCGCATCAGCCCGCGTGGCATGAGATCCGGCACGAGAAACCTCCGCGCCTCACCCGCCTCCGCGCTCACCGCCTCGGCCGCCAGATGCCCGCTGCGCGCCGCGCTTTCCATCGTCGACGGCCACCCCGTCTGAATCCAGTCGCCCGCAAGAAACAGATTCGGCCATGGCGAGTTCGACCCAGGCCGCGCGGCATCGATCCCCGGCGGCACACCGAACGTCGCCCGCACCTCCTTCACCAGCGCGGCCTTCACGACCTTCGCGCCTCTCGCCTCCGGAAAGAACTCCTTCACTTCCTCTACTGCTTGCGCGATCGCCTGCTCACGCGGCAATTCTGCAAAAGCGCGCGATGCGCTCTGCACCAGCTCGATGTAGTTTCCCGGCCGCCGCTGCAGCTTCGACTGGTTATACATCCAGTGCAGCTCGCGATCGAGAAGCACCGCGTGTTCCAGATCCGTCACTTCGCGGTCGAACCACAGGTGCACACTCGAAAGCGGCCAGTGCACGTGCCGCTCAATCTGCGCCGCAAGCGTCCCCTTGCCTTCCACCTCAGGCAGCGCCGGCAAAAACTTTTGCAGGCCCTCGAACGGCAGAGCCAGCACGACAAAATCGGCCCGCGTCGCCTCGTCCGCACCGCGAATCCTCAGCGACCAGGTTCGCTCCGCTGCATCCCATGCGAGTCCTTCCACCGTGGCGTTTAGAAGTACCTCGCCGCCCCGCGCCGCGAGGAACCCCGGCGCCTCCGCGTACAACTCGCTCAGGGGCACCGTGCTCATGCCGAGCGCGCCCGCATCGGCCGACTCCATGAACAACCCGCGAATCACCATCGACGCATAATTCACGCCGATCTCGTCAATGTCTGAATTCAGCGCGCTCGCAATCACCAGCCGCCAGAAGCGCTCCATCGCGCCCTTCGACTGCTTGTGCCGCCTCAACCAGTCCCCCAGCGACTCCCGCGGATCGTTCCCCTTCCCCCGCAGGATCGCCGTGAACGCCCGCACCAGCGATACCTTGTCCGCAAATGAAAACGCGCCGCACCGCAGCAGCTTCGGCAACCCGTGCAGCGGGGCGGGCAGCCGCGACGCACCCAGCGCAGATCGCCGTCCGCCCGGCTCGATCATCGTGTAGTCCGTCGTCCAGTGAATCTTCTCTGCCACGCCAATGCGGCGATAGAACTCCAGCAGATTCGTATACGCGCCAATCAGCGCATGCTGGCAGTTGTCGATGACCTCATTCACACCAGGATGCAGATACGACGACGCGCGCCCGCCAAGATACCCGCGCCGCTCCAGAAGTTGCACGTGATAGCCGGCCTCGGCCAACGCGGCGGCAGCGCTCAAGCCGGCCACGCCGCCGCCAATCACCGCAACTGTTTTCCCGTCGCTGTCCTGAAGATTCTCGCTCATGATGGTGTGCCGGAGTCCAGCTTACCCGACAAGCCGCGCCCAGCCCATGCGCAGCATGCCCACGGCCAGGATCTCCAGCTTCACGAAGGTCGGCACGCTCGCCCGCCGAGAAAACACATCGTAGTCCGCGCGCTGAATGCGAGTCAGCAGGCGATGATAGATGCGCACCAGCACCCACAGCGCCGGCCGGCTCTCCCGATCGATCAGCGGCAGCAGTTCTTTCGCCGATTGGTAATACCGCTCGGCCCGCGCGCCTATTCCCGCAAGCACCACGCGCTCCTCCGCGCTCGGCGGCACGCCCGCCTTCCGATTCAGCAGATCGCGAACCGAAACCCCGTGCGCCGTTAGATCTTCCAGTGGTAGATACACCCGGTTACGCGCCGCATCCTCCGCCACATCGCGCAGAATATTCGTCAACTGAAACGCAATGCCCGTCTCCTCGGCGAGCTTCTCCGCGCGCGGATCCGAGTACCCAAAAATGCGAATACACACCAGCCCGACAACCGACGCAACGAGATAGCAGTAGCGATATAAATCGTCGAAGGTCGCATACGTATCCGGTGCATCGCTCGCCGCGTGCTCCAGGTCCATCGCCGTGCCCGCCACCAGTTCATCCAGCAGTTCCGCCGGAATCCGGAATCGCGCCATCGCGTCGCGCACGGCCACAAACACCATGTCCGCCGTCTCGCCGCCGCGCTGAGCGGCGTCCCAATCGACAATCCACGCATCCATCCGCCGCCTGCGCTCTTCGCGCGGCAGCGTCTCGTCATCGGCCAGGTCGTCGGCCTGCCGCATGAACGCATAGATCGCGCAGATGGCATTCCGCCGCGCTTCGGGCAGCGCGAGAAATGCATAATAGAAATTCTTCGCCTCGCGTTTCGCAATAGCCCGGCACGCGGCGTAGGCCTGGTCGAGGGTGGGCTCCGCGGTCATCACTGCCGTACTCAAGCTGCCTTCCCCGTTCGTCGCAAATCCGTTCTCGATCCCAGCTGAAGAAACGGCAGAAACTTCCCCGTCAGCGCGCGCAACGCGAGCTGCAGTTTCGTCGTCTTGCCGATTGCCGGTCGCGCGCTCAGCACGTCGTAATCGCGACGCTCGATGGCATTCAGAATCTCCATGCCGCCGCGGCTGAACAAATCGAGATCGAGCGCCAGTTCGCGGTTCACCATCCCGATGAGCGGCAGCCCCTCTTCGAACAGCCCGCGCGCGTAATCTACCTCATGCTGCAGCAGCGCGCGAAACTCGGCAGTCGCCACGCCGCGCGCAATCGTCTCGTCGGTCACGCCAAAACCCCGCATGTCGTCCTGCGGTAGATACACGCGATCCTTCTGCCAGTCCACCCTCACGTCCTGCCAGAAATTCGCTAGTTGCAGCGCCGTGCAGGTAGCGTCCGAAAGCCGGAATTTCTCCTCTTGCGTCTCCGGCGTCACTTCGCCGCACGCATACAGCACCAGCCGTCCCACGGGATTCGCGGAATACTCGCAATACGCCAGCACCTCATCCATGTTCGCGAACCGCGTCACTGTCTGGTCCTGCCGGAATGCCACCAGCAAATCCGCAAATGGCTTCTTGGGAATGCCGCACGCGCGGATCGTCTCCGCCAATGAGACAAACACCGGATGCCGCGCGCGCCGCTCATAACACGCATCCAGTTCGCGGCCCCACAGGTCGAGCAGCGCCAGCGCCGCAGCGCGGTCGGGAACTTCGTCGCCCAGATCGTCGGAAATCCGGCAATACGCGTAGATGGAATGAAAATGCGGCCGCAGCGCCCTGGGCAGAAACCACGACGCCACATGAAAATTCTCGTAATGCGACTCCGCCAGCCGCTTGCAATACGCACGCGCCTCCTCCAGCGTTGGAGCCGCATCCGGTATCCGATACGCCGCGGGCAAGGCCGCCCAGCCGCGCTCGATCAACTCCGCTGAAGAAGTGCCTGCCTCGCCCCGTCCACTCGCCGTCGTCATCATGGCCTCAGGGCACAATCGCCGTCTTGATTTCGCTTGACCGGTTCATCAGCTTCTCAAACACGCGGTTCAACTCGTAGAGGTGCGCGTGACCGGTGATGAACTTGTCGGCCTGGAAGCGCCCGCCCGCAATCAGCTCCAGCGCGCGGCGGCAGATCGCGGGCGTGTGGTGGAACGTGGCCCTCAGGGTGATGTCGCTGTAGTGGATCTTGTTGGTATCGAGCGTGACAAGCGTGTCCACGGCGCACCCGCCGAAAAAATTCACCGTGCCGCCCTTGCGCACCAGCTCCACCGCCTCCTGCCAGGCCTCGGGCACTCCCACAGCTTCAATCGCGATATCCACGCCGCGGTTCTTGGGTGTAAGCGCACGCGTCATCTGGATAGCTTTGCGAATGCTGCTCGTCTGCACCACGTGGGCAGCGCCCAGTTGTTTCGCCGCCTCCACCTGCCCGTCGTGCTTCACCAGCGCAATCACTTCGCAACCGGCAAGCGCCGCGACGTGCAGGATCATCAAGCCCAGCGGTCCGCCGCCGATAATTGCCACCGTGTCGCCGGGATGAGGACGCGAATCTTCAAAGCCATGCACGGCGCAGGCCAGCGGCTCAGTCAACGCCGCATGTTCCAGAGGAACATGATCGGGCACGAGCAGCGTGTTCTTGGCCACGATCCGTGCCGGAATGCGAATGTACTCCGCATACGCGCCGTTGTTGAACAATAGATCGTCGCAAAGGTTTTCCTGGTTGCGCTCGCAGAAGTAACATTGCCCGCACGGCGCCGAATTCAACGCCACCACGCGATCGCCCGGCCGGAAATTGGTCACCCCGGCTCCCGCCTGCACCACCGTTCCCGCCAGTTCGTGGCCAAACAGCGCCGGCGGAACAATCATGCGCGCATGATATCCGCGGCGAAAAACTTTCAGGTCCGTTCCACAGGTTAGCGCCGCGCCCACTTCCACGATCAGCTCGCCTGGCGCCGCCTCCGGCACCGGAACATGCTCGATGCGGATATCTTCCCGCCCGTGAAGAATCGCGGCCTGCATGGTCGCCCGACCGTGATAGATTGCGGTTTCCACTGTCGCGCGTCCGTGATGCAAAGCGCTCTCAACCGAAGCCCGGCCATGATGAAGCACGTCATCCACCGTGGCCCGACCGTGTTCGATCGCAGTTTCAACCGTGGCACGGCCATGCTCGATCACGGTTTCCACCGTCGAGCGTCCCCGCTTGATTGCGCCTTTTACCGTGCCTCGCATCAGGTTCCCCCTACTCTGCTCCGGCCCCCGGCAGTGGCTCAATCATAATCTTCATGGAGTCAGCCTTGGGATGCGACGCAATCTCGATCCCCGCCACCGCCTCTTCCAGCGAAAACCGGTGCGAGATCAACTGCGTCAGATCGAACCCCTTACGATACCCGCCGAAAACCAGGTCCACGACTTCGTCTATGATGCCGAACGACGACGAATAGGACCCCATCAGCGTCTTCTCATCCATGCAAACCGCACCGGGATCGAAAGTTGCGTCCTCGTGCTGCGTCTGCGCAAATAACATCACTTTCCCGCCAGGCCGGCAGGCGTCCATGGCCGTCTTGATCAGCGCCTTGCCGCCCACTGCCAGGATCACTGCATCCGCGCCGCGTCCTTCGCTCTCCGCCAGCACCCGCTCCACCACATTCTCTTGTCCGGCATGGATGGGATGCTTCAGCCCGAACCGCGCCGCAATGGCATGCCGCTCGGGATACAGATCGGACGTCAGCACCTTTGCCCCCGTCCGCTGCGCCAGCGCCGCGTGCATCAGCCCGATGGGCCCCTGGCCGATCACTAATACGGTGTCATCCGGCTCCAGGTTCAGCATCTTCACGCCCTTCAGCACCGTGTTCACCGGCTCCATGAAGGCAGCCTGCTCAAACGGCACTCCGTCAGGGACCCGCACCACACCCCCGTTCGTGACCACGAAACTCATCACCCGGATATACTCGGCAAACCCGCCGCCCGAGGGCTCGAATCCCGCCGTCACGCCGGTCTTCTTATAGAGCGGACACTGCGCCGGCGTTCCTTTGCGGCAGTAGTAGCACTGGTTGCAGGGCACATGATGGTGCACCATCACCCGCTCGCCAAGCTCGAAACCGCTCACGCCCGCACCCCGGGCCACAACGGTGCCGGCCATCTCGTGTCCAAAAATGCGCGGCGCCGAGTGCGAGCCGTAATGGATCTTCTTCAGGTCGGTGCCGCAGATGCCGCACGTCGCAATGCGCACCAGCAGTTCACCCGGCCCGATCTCCGGCACCGGCACGGTCTCGATTCGCATGTCGTTGATACCGCGGTAGACAACGGCCCGCATGGTCGCGGGAATCTTGTCCAGCACTTCGAGTTCAGGGGTTGAGATCTGGGTTTCCATTCGAATTCCTGATGTGACCTCCCGCATCGAGAAACTCGAGCAGGGATTGGGAAATGGCCTGTGCCGCCTTCCTGCTATTTTCGCCCATTCTGATCAATGCAGGCCAGTACCAAGGGCGCATAAGCGCGAAAAGGACAAAGGCAGCCGTGCGAAAGCTGCCATCGGAGGCAATAAACCGGTTGAAGTCCGGCAACCTCTCTGTGAATTCGTCGCTCACGCCCTTGATGCAATAAAAGGGAATCTCGCGCATCGCGGCGAGTCGCGCAATGGCGGCGGCTTCCATATCGACGAGAGCAGCTTTGTAAGCGAGGGCGAGCCGGCGCTTCTCTGTTTCATTGGCGACATTAGGGCTCGTCGCCAGCCACAACGGCCCGGCATCGGCATCACAGTTGAAGCGCTCGCCGGTGCGTACGTCGAAAACGCCCGCCACGTTGTGGGCTGTGCCGCCGGAAATTTCCTCCCTCAGCGCCCCTGCCCAGCCAACGGAAAACACCAGGTCAATCGGACCGCCGTCTTCGATGGCCGCGAAGGCACGCGTGGCCGCCGCCTGCCCTGCCCCGGCGCAGGCCGCAATCCACTCCTCTTCTTCATCCCGCTGCGCCCAGAAGTCGATGCCGTTGCGGGTCGAATGGGGCCAGCCTTGGACCAACGGCTTCAGCTCGCCGGGGAGTGCGGCAATAATGGCAACTCGGGTCATGCGTGGAAAAATTGGGCTCCCATTCTTTTGAATATCTACTTCGGAGGGCAAAACTCAAATCTCTGATCCGTGCCATGCACAGCGAGCACGATATCGAGGTGACACTCTTTATCGCCCGGGCATATTTCAGGCTTCGGCTGATCAAAAAGAGGCAATCGACTGATCTTCCTGTCATGTTCCCAAAATGCGATTAAACGGAATTCTCCGGCCGGCACGATTCCGAGA
>Ga0134126_10004386_pt1 | contig 17659 bp, 17 predicted proteins | sample KB31752_FD_96881 | JGI IMG/M metagenome (GOLD analysis project Ga0134126, IMG submission 96881) | Terrestrial soil microbial communities with excess Nitrogen fertilizer from Kellogg Biological Station, Michigan, USA - KB3-175-2 | ecosystem: Environmental > Terrestrial > Soil > Unclassified ...
AGCACGTCACCTACGCCACCACCATCACCACGCCCGGCCAGACCACTCACACCAGCACTGACCAGGCCAGACACCCCGCCAGACAGCCAGAAAACCCCCCTTAAATTCCTGGCATTGCGTACTAGCGACGTGAGAGCAACAACCACGTCGCTGGGGGATGGCCGGGCTCGCGGCGGAGGCGGGACCGGCGGGGCTGGCGGGGCTGGCGGGGCTGGCGGGACCGGCGGGGCTGGCGGGCCGTTCTGGCCCGGTGATCCTGGGCCGGGTGCTGGGCGAGATGGAGCCGGGAGAACCGTGGCCGTTAATCAAAATGGTCGTCTAACGCCTGCCTGAACTCGTCATCGGCTACATCCGGCTCCAGATCAGCGCGGTCCGGCCGCAGCCGTCGCGAGCCGCCGGGGCCGGCTCGCGCCGCGGCGTCAGGGCTTTCGGCCGATGCCGACCCAGCAGGAGACCTCGTAGGAGCTGACGTCCAGGCCGTGCGCGGGGCGCCAGCGATGGGCCTGGACGACACCCGGCTCGACTAGCTCCAGGCCGTCCAGCAGGCGGGTGACCTCGGCCTGGTCGCGCCGGGTCTGGGCGGTGCTGGAGGAGGCGTTGTAGCGGCGCGCGCCCTCGGCGACCACCTCGGCGTCGACGTCGCTGGCCGGGTGGGTGACCACCAGATAGCTGCCCGAGGGCACATCGGCCATGAGGCGGGCGGCGATGCCGTACGGGTCCTCGTCGTCACTGATCAGATGCAGCATGCCGATGAGCTGCACCGCGATGGGCCGGCCGAAGTCCAGTGTCCGGCGGGCGTGGTCGAGGATCTTGTCCGGGTCGCGCAGGTCGGCATCGACGTAGTCGGTGGCACCGTCGCGGGTGCCGGTCAGCAGCGCGCGGGCGTAGGCCAGCACGATCGGGTCGTTGTCCGCGTACACGATCCGGGCGTCCGGCGCGATCTCCTGGGCGATCTCGTGGACGTTCGGACTGGTGGGGATGCCGGTACCGATGTCGAGGAACTGCCGGATGCCGGCGTCGTGGGCCAGGTAGGCCACCGCACGCTGCATGAACGCCCGGTTGGCCCGGATGTCGCGCACGACCGTCGGCCGGGCCGCCATCACCGCCTCGCCGGCCGCCCGGTCGGCGGCGAAGTTGTCCTTGCCGCCCAGCCAGTAGTCGTAGATCCGGGCCGGGTGGGCGACGCCCGTGTCGAACCGGGCGAGGTCGTCCGCTGCCTGACCGGCCTCGGATGGGTCGGGCGAGGTGCCTTCCGCGCTGTCAGCCGCCACGACGGGTCCCTTTTCGCTGAATCGGGAGTTAACAAGCCTCCCCAGACAGCTTACTTTCGCCCCGGCGGCCGGGGTCCGGCGGCCGGGTGCGTCCGGCTGGGAGTGGCGGCTGCGCGTCCGCTTAGTCGTCCGGCAGCACCTCGGCGGCCACGCGGCCCGCGGGCAGGTCAAGGTCGCGGGCCAGGCCCGCGCCGACCCGGCGCACCAGGTCCGGCGTGAACACGATGACCAGGGCCCCGAGGACCAGCCAGCCGAGCAGTATGTAGGGAAAGAGGTTGTAGGGCGCGGCGGGGGCCGGGTACACGTTGGCGTACAGCACGTAGCCGACCAGGATCACCGCGATGCCCGGCAGGATGCCCCGCCAGCGCGGCACGCCCAGGCTGTTGTCCAGTACCGCCCTGGTGGCGCCCGCGTTGACCAGGCCATAGCCGACCAGGATGGCGAGCGTCCCCAGGGTGCCCAGGTACTGCCAGACCTCCAGCCCGGTGGCCCCGAGCGAGCGCAGGATGACCAGGCAGAGCACGTTGACCGCCATGACCAGCAGCACCGCAGGCCGCGGCGCCCCGGATCGCTCCGACACCCTGGCCAGCGGCGTCTTCGGTGCGCCGTCCCTGGCCACGCCGAAGATCAGCCGCGCCCCGGCCACCGCGGCCCCGAGGCCCGCGCCGAAGGCGCTGAACGCCGCGCCCAGCTCGATCAGGTCGCGCATCGTGGACCCCACGTAAACCCCGGCCAGCTGGAACAGCGGGCCGCCCGAATTGGCGAACGCGGTCGATCCGGCCTTGGTCGCCCCGAAGCCCAGCGACTGGACGGCGATGCAGGCGACGTAGAAGACGGCCAGCGCCACCACCGACGAGCCGATGGCCCGCGGGATGGCCCGCTCCGGGTTCTGCGCCTCCTCGCCCAGCGCGCCCGCGCCCTCGAACCCGGCGAAGGCCAGGAAGCCGAACACCGAGCCCAGGATCAGGGCGTGCACGTTCACGCCCGCCGGCAGGGTGAAGATGCTCCCGGTCAGCGTGCCGCCGTTGAGGCCGTGACCCTGGCCCACCTTGACCACGATGATCACCATCAGCACCAGGATCAGCGCCACCGTGGTCGCCTCGATGTACAGCAGCGCGCGGGTGGACCGCTTGATCAGCCCGGCCGCGAAGGCCCACAGGATCAGCGTGATCGGCAGCGCCAGCCAGATCCAGTCCGCGTTGTGCCACCAGCCGATGTCCTGCAGCACTCCGGCCAGGAAGTAGCCCGACGCCGCCGCCGAGGCCGGGACGAACACGAAGTACATCAGCGACATGGCCCAGCCGGAGAACACCCCGAGCCGCGGGCCGAGCGAGGCGCCGACGAAACCGTAGACCGACCCCGCGTGGTTGTACTTGCGGGTCAGCAGCATGTAGCCGTAACCGATCAGGCAGCAGGTCACGCCGGCGAAGACGAACGAGAGGGCGGCGCCCCGGCCGACCAGCCCGGCGACGCCGGGCCCCGAGAACGACATGGCCAGGGCCGGGGACATGGCGCCGACCGACAGGCCGATGGCCTCCCAGACGTGCAGGTTGCGCTTCAGGCCATGTCGGGTGGCCTGGCTGTCGGACGAAGCGATGGACTGGTCGGACACCCAGGACCCCCCTCACCGGCGGGTCGCTGCTTCGGGGGCGAAGTCAGGAAACGCCAGTCGTGGCCAGCAATGCGTCACTAGTTACGGTACGTACGCATAGTTACCCATGGCAATAGCGTGACTGCTGTTATCAATTGGCGGGCTCTGTCCTTGCCTGTGCCTCAGGGTCCGCTCGGATGTACTACGCGTAGTACAATGAGGGCATGGAAGCAACGGCTCGCGAGCTTAACCAGCAGACAGCTCAGGTACTCGCGCGTGTTCAGGCGGGTGAGACTGTGACTGTCACCAGGAACGGCCAGCCCGTGGCCGTCCTGCGCCCGTACGGCCAGGAGGATCCCCCGGCGTATTCGTTCCGTACGGATCCGATGGGTCTGGACGATGACGCCCCGATTTTCCGGGGAGCGCCCGACTTCTCCGAGAGGACGGAGGATCTGCTGGCTGGATTCGGCTCTGATGGCTGAGCCGGTCGCCATCGCGGATACCTCGGCCCTGATCGCCTTCTTCAACGAGACCGACAAGCACCACCAGGCGGTCCTGGACGGTGTGGCGAAGGTGGGCCACCTCGTCGTCTCGCCGTGCGTGCTGGCCGAGCTTGACTACCTGATCGCCACCCGGCAAGGGCCCCAGACTGCCCGCCAGGTGCTGGCCTATATCGCGGGCCGTGTGGCGGGCGGGCGCTGGGAAGTGCCCGCCATCGGAGCCCTGCTGCTGGCCGCGCACGCGGTCCTGGACGATTACCCGGCCATTGGACTGGCTGACGCGATGAACGTCGTGCTGGCACGCGAGTTCCGCACCGACGTCATCGCGACGCTGGATTACCGGCACTTCCGCATGATCCGCCCACTGACTCCGCATGACGCGTTCCGGCTACTGCCCGACGACATCACTGGTAAACGGCCATGGCCACGCTAGGCGGCGGGCCTGCGCGCGCAGCAGGCTGCCGCCTACCCTGGGGCGGTGGAAGCGAGCCGGACCGAGGAGCGCGCAGCGCTGATCGCCCTGCTGCGGGCCCCCGAACCGTCGCGGCCCTGGTCCGAGATCACCGCTGACGTCGTCGAGGCGGGCAGCGCCCTGACCATCTGGCGGCGGCAGGCCGCGCCCGCGCTCCTGGCTCCGCCCGGCGAGCGCGATCCCCTGGCCACCGCCGCCGAGCAGATCAGCCGCTGGGCCGGCCAGGGCTGGCGGCTGACCACCATCCTCGACCCCGACTACCCGGCCCGCCTGCGCGACGTCCACCAGGCCCCGCCCGTCCTGTTCTCGCGCGGCACCCTTATCGCCGACGACCCCGCCGTCTGCGTCGTCGGCTCGCGCCAGGCCTCCGAACGCGGCCTCGACATCGCCGGCGGCATCGCCCGCGAACTCGCCGCCCGCCGCATCACCGTCGTCGCCGGGCTGGCCCGTGGCATCGATACCGCCGCCCACCAGGCCACCCTCGACGCCGGCGGCCGCACCGTGGCCGTCATCGCGACCGGGATCTCCCGCGTGTACCCGCCCGAGAGCCACCGCCTGCACGAGGAGATCGCCGCCCGTGGTCTGCTGCTGTCCCAGTTCTGGCCCGAGGCCCCGCCCCAGCGGCACACCTTCCTGATGCGCAACGCCACCATGTCCGGCTACGCCCTGGCCACCGTCGTCGTCGAGGCCGGCGAGAAGAGCGGCGCCAGGGTCCAGGCGCGCCTGGCCGTCGAGCATGGCCGTCCCGTGATCCTCACCGACGCCGTCGTGGACCGCAACGACTGGGCCAAGCTCCTGGCCGGCCGCCCCGGCGTGCGCGTCGCGCGCCGCCTGCGCGACGTCACCGACGCCGTCACCCAGGTCATGGCCGACCGCGCCGACCTGGACGCCGAACTCCAGCGGCTGGCGTCCCCCCGGTAATGTCCGGCAGTCAGGCCTTAGCCCGGTTAAGCGCCGCCCTGGTCACCCGGGCCGGCGGCTACTTATTCAACCCGGTGCGCGAAGAGGGCCGGACCTGCCTCGTGTGCGCGACTCCTGTCACTCACCGTAAGCACTGCTACCAGTGCGAGGGGCATCGCCACCACGACGGCCTGGCCGACGCCTCGGCCTTCTTGACCTACGCCGTCGCCGGCCAGCAGTCCGGCTATGTTATGCGGGGCTACAAGGCGCCCGAGCCGCTGGCCGAGCACCGCACCATCGTGACCCTGCTGGCCTACACCGGCCTGGCCCGGCACGCCCGGTGCTGCGCCGTGCTCGCCCACGCGCCCGTGACCCACTGGGCGACCGTGCCATCGTTGCCCGCCAAGCCCGGGGAGCACCCCTTTCACCAGCTCGTCGGCCGGCTAGCGCCTGGCCAGGAAGCCCGGCTCACGGCCGCGGACTCGGTCGAGTACCCGCGGGCCGCCCGGCCCGAACACTTCAGCGGGCCGGGATCGCTGCCCGCGGGTTCCCACGTGCTGCTGATGGACGACACCTGGGCCAGCGGCGGTCACGCCCAGTCGGCCGCCCTGGCCCTGCACCGCGCGGGCGCGGCGCGCGTGTCGCTGCTGGTGGTCGCCCGCTGGATCAGCCGGGACTACGGCCACAACGGAGCCTTCCTCCGCCAGCTAGCCAAGCGCGACTACGACCCCGAGCTCTGCCCCTGGACCGGCGCCGCCTGCCCCCAGCTGGACCGCCCGACATGATGTCGCCTGGTGCGACGGACTACGTGCACCGGGTGGTCGACGCCGAGCTTGACGTCCTGGTCCCCGGGCTGCCAGCTATCGCTCTGGAGGGCGCCAAGGCAGTCGGCAAGGGATGCATTCCGGCGCCGGGCGGATCGTCCGAATCCGCATGCGCCCGCTGGCTCTGGCTGAGCGTGGTGGAGCCGAGCCGACGGTGAGCCTGGCCGGACTGCTCGCCGGCGGACGTGCGGCTGTCGGCGGCGCGACCAAGGTTTCCGTTAGTTCTCAGCCGGTCAGGCGGGCGAACCAGGCCGCGATCGAGCGCTTGTAGCCGTCTGGCATCGTTAGTCCGCCCACCTCTACGGCCGTGAATAGACCCGCTTGCTTGTGCTCATCGCTGACCACCGGCGGATCCGTGCTCAGCACGTGACAGCCGTAGGTGACGATGACGACGTCCTGGCCCTCGCGGATGTGGTACTGCCAGCAGTCCAGCAGCGGCCCGGCCCTGACTCGCCAGCCGGCTTCCTCGCCAATCTCCCGCACCACGCAGTCGGCCGGGTCCTCGCCTAACTCCAGCTTGCCGCCGGGCAGTTCCCACTCGTTCCGCTCGTTCTGCAGGAGCAGGACCAGCCCGTCCTGAACGGCGACACCCTTAACCGACACTGGGAATCTGTGTGCCGGGGTATATGGCGATTCCACGTGCTGCTGGTCCTTGCGAGAGTAGAAGGCTTAGCCGCTGAACGGCGAGGTCACTCTAGACCAGCGACCTCAGCATCGCGCGGGTTTCGGAGTCGGTGGAGTAGATGACCGTGCCGAGCATGCCGCGGGTCAGCAGGACCTTGTAGACGTTGCGGACCAGGCGGCCGAACTCGTGGTCGTCCACCTTCTTCTCGCTGCGCAGATCCGGGTCGCGGCTGGCGTCGCGCCGGGCAATCCAGCCGCCGTCCCGCCAGACCAGGTCGGGTCCCATGATGACGCCGTTCCAGTCGTACTCGAAGCCCTGCGCTGTGTAGACGCACCCGACCTGCCCGAAGCCGGCCGGATCGGTGGCCCACAGCGCCGACGGCGGCGCGCCGCCGACCGAGCGATCGCCGCGCAGGTTCCAGGGCCGGGCCCAGTCGCCGATGACAACATCGGACACCAGGGATCCGTCCGGTCGCGGCGAACTCCACGGCCAGCAGAACCCGGCCGCCATCCGCGCCCCGTAGCCCGCATTGAGCCGGGACCGCAGCAGGTGCTCCAGCTCGTGCGGCGAGTCGGCGACCTGCACGGCGAAGGCCGGATCGCCATCCCAGGGCAGCGGGCCGCCCGGTGCGAGCCCCAGCAGGCGACGCACCCATTCGAGGTAAGCCTCGCTTCCGCCGCAGCGGAACTGGTCATCCAGGGAGATCTTGCGGACGGCCAGGCCGAGATTGCGCGCGTGCCCCTCGATGTCCTCGACCGTGCCCAGCTCGCCGGGGCGGACCACCTGGTGCTCGTCCAGCAGGAAGACAGGAACGCGGGCCGCCGAGATCAGCTCGTCGACCTGCGGTCGCCCGCTGCGCAGCTTGGCGGGCGTGTAGCGGCCGGCTGAAGTTTCCCTGATCCGGTGCGCTTCGTCGGCGATGAGGACTTCCAGCCCGTTCCGCTCGGCGGCGATGAAGTCATTGAAGTACTTGAACAATCGCTGCGTCCGGCCTGAGCCCTTCCCGGCGACCTTCCGTAGGGTCTGGGTAAAGGACCGGGAGCCGGTCGCGTGCACTGCTGTCCGGCCCTGACGAGCCAGTTCGCCCAGCAGCGAGAGCGCGATGACGCTCTTGCCGCTGCCGGGACCGCCGGTGACGACAACGACCGTCTTGGCGTCGCCCGACCTGGCCGCCTCGGTGGCGTGCAGGACGAGGTTGTACGCCACCCGCTGCTCGTCGAGCAGCACGAACTGCTCGCGGTCGCGGATCTCCTCGGCGGCCACCGCGAGCAGCTGCCTGCTGGGCGCGACCCGGGAACTGAGGAACGCGTCCGCGTAGGGCGCTCCCGGCGCTTCGGCCGACAGGCGAGTCCTGAGGAACTCCATGAAGTCGGCCCGCCGCTCTCCGGTGAACAGCCGCGCCTGGCCGGACTCGGGCACCTTCCGCAGGGCGGCGATGCCGTACTCGGTGGCGTTGTGGAGGTACGCCACCCCGCACACCGCCTGGTCGGCATCGCACAGGCCCGGCAGGAAGTCCGCGAGGTACTCGCAGTAGCCCCGGACCTGCTCCAAAGGATGGAGCCTGGGCTGATGCCCGAGGCCGTCGATCACGACCAGGCCGGGCGCGTCCTCGTAAAGCTCGGCGCCGCTCCACTGCTTCAGTTCGACCACGACATACGAAGCCTCGCCGGTAACCGGGTGGCGGCCGGCCAGGACCGCGTCGACCCGGCGGCTGCACAGAGGCAGTCGATGTTCCAGCAGGACTTCGACGTTGCCCAGCCCGGCCTCGACCAGGTCCCGCGCCAGAACCGGAATGCTGCGTTCCCAGGAGCGGGCCTCGGCGGGCGAAGGCCGGGACTGGTATCCGTGCACCATCTCGGCGAACATGAGCTCCGCCACGCTGCCATTGCTGGCCAGCTCAGCCAGGCCCGCGGCCGAGCGCCGAATCAGCGTCAAGAACGGGCTCCCACACGGCACGCAAAGATCGCGCGGGTGGGGGCGTGTCCGGAACGGTCGCGCCTTTAGGCGCGGAACGCGGAAGCCCGTCGGGCCGCTGTATTACAGGCCACCTTAGCGGCTATCGCCGGGTCCTCGCGGTGAGCCGTGGCCGCCTAGCTCCTGTCCAATCTCTAACTCCGCGTCCACCGCCTCGACCCAGACCAGGGTCTTGCCGCGATAGTCGCGGTTCTGCTTCCGCCAGTTGTCCTTACCGAAGATCTCGTTCAGCGCGGGGTCGACAATGCTCAGGCCCCAGGTGAACCCTTCCCTAACGATGTCCTCGCCCGGCCCGTAATCGCGCAGCTTCTGCGCCACCCGCCACAACCACGTGCCGGAGATCATCTCCTGCCGGAAAGCCCGGTCATCGCGCAGGCGCGCGATGGCGGCGGCACGGTAGACGGTGTCGGGGTCCATCGGCTGCGCCGATCGGGCGCCCGAGGCACCACTAGCCAGAATGCCAGCCGCCTGTGACACCGCCGCGGCGAACCGCTGCCGCAGTCGCGCCGCGTAGATATCGAGCGGCCCCTTGTCATAACCCGGATCGAGTAACAAATGGGCCTGATTGAAGTCGAGCACGCGGACTGACAGGGGATAGGGCTTGGCGTGCTCGTCGGTTCCCGGAGCGCTAGACCAGAACACGCCGTGTCCCACCAAGGGCTCATTCAGCAGAGCGGCCAGCAGGTCGCCCGAGAAGTGGGCGTTGGCCCGGCGCAGCGCGTTCAAGTCACCCTCGGCCAGGAGGTGGAAGACGAAGAAGTTGTCGCCCTGGCTGACCAGCTCGGCCGGGATGCTGCCCGGCTGCTGGGTGATGAGGAACGCGCCGAGGTCGTACTTGCGGCCTTCCTTGACCCACGACACGAACGGGCCGTCGTCGCGGCCGCTGCCGGCGCCGAGGACCGACTGGGCCTCCTCGATCACGGCAATCGTGGGGATGGTGCGCGGCACGGCCTCGGTGAACTGCTCCTGATTGTGCTCGAAGATGTCGCTCAGGATGATGCCGGCCAGCTGAAGCCCTTGCGGCCCGCGCATCTGGGAGATGTCGACGACGCAGAGCTTGCCGTCGGCGAGCGCCGACTTCAGGGCCCGCAGCAGCTGGCTGGACGGGTCGTGCAGTTCGCGGACGATCCGCACCATGTGCGAGATGGCCGCCCCGACCTGAACATCGTCGCCGCCCTTGTCTTTCACGATGCCGAGCAGTCGTGCGACCCGGCGGGGATCGGCTTCGTAGCGGTCGGCGTCGATCAGGTCGACCAGCTCGTGCCACTTCTCCGGCGGCAGGCCCTTGAGCTTGAGCACATTCTGGTGATCTTGCTTGTCGGCGGGCAGGGCCAGCGAAATGACGCGGGCCGCGGGAAGCTGGCGGAGATCGAGCCGGACCCCGTCCACGACGAAGGAGCCGTACGCCGGGCTGGGCGCCGACCGGCCGGTGAAGACGACTAGGCGATCGGCCAGGTCGTCCACGTCGCAGAGGCCCGGACGGCCCTGGTGGTCGGGCCAGAAGTACTCGCCGTCGGGGTCGAAGATGACGGTCCCCACGGGCGCCCGCGTCCCGTTGCGGCGCGGGACCACGGGGTCGGTGGCATACAGGCGGGAGAACAGCAACTTGACCAGGTTGGACTTGCCGAAGCCGGCTCGGGCGAATACGAAGCTGCGCCGGGACAGCAGCTTGCTGATCTGGAACTTGGGGATGATGGCCGGCCACATGGTGACCATCCACGGCGCTGAGGAAGCGCGCGGATCGCCGCCCGCGTAGACGAACTCGCCGAAGGCCAGGAAGCCGATCTCGGCCGCATCCTCGGCCTTGTCGTTGGCGTTGGCCACCTCGGCCAGCAGGTCGGGGCCGAGGAACGCGACCTTGGCCCCGACGTGAGGCAGCCGCCGGTGGCTGGGCACGAATGTGAGCCGGGATGCGGTCTGGCGCAGCACGCCGAGGACCCGGATGTCGACCTTGTACTTGAGGTACTGGTCGCGGAGCTCGTCAGGGATGGGCCGCTGATCCCGCACTGCCCGGACGGCGTAGTCCTCGCCGATCGGCGAGGTGAGCCGACCCTGGGCGGCGATGCTGGTAATACGGCCGAATACGGCTTCGTGCTCGTGCTCTAACTGGACCAGGACGAATTGCCCGTGCATCGGGATGGCCTGGAACTCATCGCGGTAGGGCATGACGATGTCGGCGTGGAACTCCAGCCCGCCCTCGGAAAAGCCGCGAAATACGCCGACTATGTGCTCGCGCTCGAACAGGGTCATGTTCTTCTTCGGTCCTGTCGTTCCCTGGCGCCTACTCGTAGCGGCGCGCGGCCACGTCCGTGGCCATCCGCAGCTCGTCGATGATCGGCGCCAGATCGGCACCGACCTGGGCGCGGATGGCCTCGATCAGGCTGTCTTCGACGATGTCCAGGTCCAGGTCGGCCACCCGCGAGTGGCTGTCCGCCTGCTGCAGGCAGTTCGGGTAGAACGGCACCGGGAAGCCAGCCACGGCATCGGTCAGCAGGTAACCGAATATCGTCTGCGCGTCATCGGTCTGGCAGTCCAGCAGGTCCACTGTCCACACCGGGTCACCCGACCGGGATCCGAACCGGGCGAAGTGCATGGCTCCCATGTTGAACCGTGCGTAGTCATCGGGCCCGCGGGTGTATTCGTCCCAGCGGTACACGCGCTCCTGCATCACCTCGGGAACGGCGGCAAAGCACGGGGAGCCGCGGTCAAATATCCCCGACAGTGATATCGCCAGCCGGTACTGCTCCAGGACCTCGGTAGTCTTGGCCAGTCCGACCAGCCAGATATGGCGGCGATCCTCCTGATAGACGCGCTCGATATGAGCCCTTATACGATCGTACATGCGAATGAAGAGATCATCGCGAAATAGCATGGAGCGCAGCAGCCCGTCGTGCATGAGCACGGTGTCCTGAGCGAATCGCCGTGAGCAGATCAGCTCGTATAAGGTCGCCCACTCGCACAGGTCGCGATAGGTCTGGACCCACCGGGCGAACCCCGGATTCATCATGGGTGATAGCTCGCGCAGGTCGCTCACGCCTAGGTCCAGCATCAGGCGCCCTAACGGGCTATGTGCGCCAGCCCGGTCGAGGTGCCGTCGGCTGAGCTCGATCACGTCGCTGGTCGGCGACACCACGTCCAGGAACAGCTCCTTGCCGTGGGAGTCCACGACCCGGATGACCTGCAGGTAGAACGGGTTGAATGAGACCTTGTTGTTGCCGCCGTCGGCGGCCATAAGTGCGACCGAGGTGGCGCTGCGAGGCTTAATGACGCGAACGGCGCCGATGCTGCGGACCTCGGATAACAGCCGGTCGAGTAACGCTTTGTCGCGGGCGGCCTGCTCGGCGATCAGCTGCCTGAGCTCTGAGAGCTGGTCGGCTTGGAACACGGAGCACCCTCCCATAGTCCCTCTAACCTAACCCGGACAACCGCCGTTTAGTTCGTGGCCAGGTGCATTTTGCCACGCCGCGGTGACAGCCCGCAGCTCTACGATTGCCGTACGGATGATGAGCCGACCCGTAGGCTGTCGTGACATAGTCTTTAAGCCTCTCCCTGGAGCATTGCGGACATGCTTGTACTGCACGGGTTCTGGTCGGCGCCCCATGGCTTGTGCCTGTGGGCCGAGGACTCCGCGGCTGCCGTTAAGAGCCAGAGCTGGGCGCTGAGGTCCGCGCGCCCGCATACCTTCGCCGCGCCGGCCAGCACGCTGACGGCGATACACGAGGGCACGCCCGGTGAGGCCGTGCTGCTTCTGCCCTCGCTGCGCATGGCGCCGCTCGACTCCCCGGAACTGATTCGCGTTACCCCGCGGCCTCCCGCGCGCTCGCCAGCCGTGCTCCTGCCGTGGCGCGTGCCGGTGGTGGCGCTCGAGCCCTCCGCGGGGCTCGCTGCGCTGGCCGCGCCGGTCCCGGATGTCCGCTACGGTGCGTCCTTCCGCTATCTGGCTGAGGTCGCCGCGTTCGCGCGGGACCTGGTCGGCCGCGGCCGGGTCCTGCCGACCGTGATCCGCGACCAGGCCGGGGCGGTGGCCAGGTGGCGGCCCTTCCTTCAGGGTCACGATGTCATGGCGGTGCAGTCCTTCGTGCGGGCGATGCCGCCGGTCTGCCGGGCGGTGCCCGGCGGCGAGGATCCGCACGAGCGGTTCAGCACCGCTCTGACCGCCCTGGTTGATGCGGCAGCACGAGATGTCCTGAGCGGCGGCCTGGCGCTGGCGCCGCCTCGCCGCGGGCGCGGGCCCTCCCGGCTGGCGGCGGCGGAGGCCTGGCTGGCCGCTCTTAGCTCCCCGGACGGCCGGTTCGACGCTGACCCGGACGAGCTGGACGCCCTGGCGGCGGCGCTGCGGCCCTGGGATGAGGAAGGCACCGGCCTGACCGGACCGGCCCGGGTGATGTTCCGACTGGCGGAAGCCGCCCTCGACCCCGGAGACCCAGGCGGAGCCTGGCCCGGTGATGAGCAGCCCGACGGCGCGGCGAGCGCCGACGGCGGCCGGTGGCAGCTGGACTTCCTGGTGCAGTCCATGGCCGACCCGAGCCTGCTGGTGCCCGCCGCGCAGGTGTGGGCCGGGGACGGCAGCCTGAGCCGCTGGCTGTCGCGCCCCCAGGAATTGCTGCTCGGCGAGCTCGGCCGGGCCTCGCGGGTCTACCCGGAGCTGGCCGGGGGCCTGCGTCAGGCCCAGCCCTGCGCACTCGGACTCGATGCCGACGGCGCGTACCACTTCCTGGGCGCCGCCGCCCCGGCCCTGGACGAGGCGGGTTTCGGGGTCCTGCTGCCGTCATGGTGGGACAAGCGGCGCCGGCTGAGCCTGACCGCGACCGCCGCCACGCCGGTGGATGGCGTTGTGGCCAGCGCCGGACGGTTCGGCCGGGACCAGCTCATGGACTTCCGCTGGCAGCTCGCGGTCGGGGACGACACCCTGACCGAGGAGGAGATCGCGGCGCTCGCCCGGGCCAAGGCTCCGCTGGTGCGGCTCCGCGGCCAGTGGGTCGCCGTCGATCCCGATCAGCTCCGGCGCGGGCTGGAGTTCCTGGCCCGCGAGCAGGCCGGCCAGGCTACGGTCGCCGAGGTCATGCGCCTGGCCGCCAGCCATCCCGACGATCTGGACACGCCGCTGCCGCTGACTGGGGTGACCGCGGATGGCTGGCTGGGCGAGTTCCTCGGCGGCGGCGCCCCGCGGTCGATGCGGCCGGTGGAACTGCCCGACCATTTCCTGGCCCGGCTTCGCCCCTATCAGGAACGCGGGCTGGCGTGGCTGGCCTTTCTTTCCTCGCTGGGCCTGGGCGCCTGCCTGGCCGACGACATGGGCCTGGGTAAGACGGTGCAGTTGCTGGCCCTGGAGGCTACGCATCGAGCCGAGGATCCCGCGGGCGGTCCGACGCTGCTGCTATGCCCGATGTCGCTGGTGGGGAACTGGGAGCGCGAGGCGGCGCGCTTCGCGCCGGGCCTGCGGGTCTATGCGCATCATGGGCCGCAGCGCTTGCACGGGGACGAACTCGCCGGGCAACTCGGCAATGCGGACCTGGTCGTCACCACCTACGCGACCGCGACCCGTGACATGGACGAGCTGGTCGGCCATCAGTGGCGGCGGGTAGTGCTCGACGAGGCGCAGGCGATCAAGAACAGCCTGTCGCAGGTGGCCAAGGCCGTGAAGCGCCTGCGCGGTGGCCACCGCGTCGCCCTGACCGGGACGCCCGTGGAGAACCGGCTGGCCGAGCTGTGGTCGATCATCGATTTCCTCAACCCCGGCATGCTGGGGTCCAGCGAGCAGTTCCGCGCCCGCTACGCGATACCGGTGGAGCGGCATGGCCAGACGGAGCCGGCCCAGCGGCTGCGGGCGGTCACCCGGCCCTATGTGCTGCGCCGGCTGAAGACCGACCCGACCATCATCAGCGACCTGCCGGACAAGATTGAGATCAAGCAGTACTGCCAGCTCACCACCGAGCAGGCCTCGCTCTACCAGTCCGTCGTGGACGACATGATGGACAAGATCGAGAACTCCGATGGCATCGAGCGGCGCGGCAATGTGCTCGCGGCCATGGCCAAGCTCAAGCAGGTCTGTAACCACCCCGCGCTGCTGCTGCACGACCGGTCCGCGATCGGGCGCCGGTCGGGCAAGGTGATCCGGCTGGAGGAGATCCTCGAGGAGATCATCGCCGAGGGCGACAAGGTGCTGTGCTTCACCCAGTTCACCGAGTTCGCCGAGATGCTGCTGCCGCACCTGGCCGCGCGGTTCGGAACGGACATCGCCTACCTGCACGGCGGCACGCCCAAGCCGCGTCGCGACGAGCTGGTGACCCGCTTCCAGTCCGCCGACGGGCCGCCGGTGTTCCTGCTGTCACTGAAGGCCGGCGGCACCGGGCTCAACCTGACCGCGGCCAGCCACGTGATCCACCTGGACCGATGGTGGAACCCCGCCGTGGAGAACCAGGCCACCGATCGGGCGTTCCGCATTGGCCAAACCCGGAACGTGCAGGTACGCAAGTTCGTCTGCACCGGGACCCTGGAAGAGAAGATCGACGAGATGATCGAGGAGAAGAAGGCCCTGGCCGATCTCGTAATCAGCGATGGCGAGGGCTGGCTCACGGAGCTGTCCACGCACGACCTGAGGAAGGTATTCGAGTTGTCCAGGGAGGCCGTCGGTGAGTAACTGGTACCCGCCGCCATCTCGCCCGCGTCCGGTCGAGGACGGGATCAGGGCTCGCACCGCGCGCGGGCCGATCGCCCAGACCTGGTGGTCGAGGCGGTTCGTGACCGTCCTTGAGGACATCGGCCTGGGGAACCGGCTCCAGCGGGGCCGCACCTATGCCCGCAAGGGCCAGGTGATCTCCCTCGCCGTTGACGCGGGCGCCGTGACAGCGCAGGTGCAAGGCAGCCGGGCGCGTCCCTACCGGGTGCGGATCGGCATCACCGCCTTCGGCAAGCCGGAGTGGGGCAAGCTGGAACGCGCGCTGGCCGCCAGCGCTTGGTACAGCGCCAAGCTGCTGGCCGGCGAGATGCCAGAGGACATCGAGGAGGTGTTCGCGGCCCAGGGGCTGCCACTGTTCCCGGCGGCGGCCCAGGAGATCTCGATGGACTGCTCCTGCCCGGACTGGGAGGTGCCGTGCAAGCACATCGCGGCCGTGTTCTATCTGCTGGCGGAGAGCTTCGACGACGATCCGTTCACGATCCTGACCTGGCGTGGCCGGGAGCGAGAGGACCTGCTGGCCAACCTGGAGGCGGCGCGCGGCGACGGCCCCCCAGCCGCCGACCTGGCCGGCCACGCGGGCACGCCGCTGGCCGAGTGCCTGGATACCTACTTCACCCAGCTCGGTGACATCGCGCCGGGCGCCCCGTCGGCAACCGGCAGCGGTTCGGTACTCAGCCAGCTCCCGACCTTGGAGCTTTCCGTCCTCGGGCAGGCGCTGGCCAAGCTGCTTCAGCCCGCCTACGCCCGGTTCGGTGATAGTGAATCCGCTGACGGTCCGTAGCCAGTCCGCTCATCACGAGCGACTCTTACCGTGGCACTACGGTGACCGGACAGCGGATTCCCAGGGCCCGGCTGAGCCGCGCATCCGCGGTTACCAGCGCGCAGCCCAGTCTCTCCGCGAGCGCTATGTACCCCGCGTCGTAGGCCGACAGGTTGTCGCGAAGCTCCCAGATGCGGTCCAGCACGACCGACGGTAACTCGCACTCCGGACTAGCCACGAGCAGCCTCTACGGCGCGCTGGGTCTCCTCGGCGATCAGGTCCCAGTTGAGGGTCGCTCCGGCGGTGAGGCCCTGGGCGGCGGCGCTGATGACCTGGGCCGAGAGGTCGGTGACGTTGCCGGCCACCCAGACGCCGGGCACGGCGGTTAGTCCAGTCCGGTCGGACTCGATGAATTCGCCCGCCTCGGTGCCGAGCGGGTGCGGCACGGGCTGCAGGCCCAGGCTGCGCAGCAGGCCCGAGCGCGCCACCATCCGGGGTCCGGCCACGACCACGTCACGGGCGATATAACTGCCGTCCTGCATGCGCACCCCGGTCAGCCGCCCGTCGGCGGTTTCGAGCCGCTCCACCGGACCGATCACGATGCGGATGTCGCGGGCGGCGAACTGCTCGGCTTGCTCGGGTGTGGGCGGGGGCGCGGTGTGGGTGAACAGCACGAGGTCGTCGGTCCACTGCCGGAACAGCAGCGCCTGGTGGACGGCCAGCGGCCCGCTGGCCAGCACGCCGATGGATCGGCCGGCGACCTCCCAGCCGTGGCAGTACGGGCAGTGCAGCACGTCGCGACCCCACAGTTCGCGCACGCCGGGCACGTCCGGCAGCTCGTCGGTCAGCCCGGTCGTCACGACCAGCCGCCGGGCCAGGACGGTCTCGCCGTCGCCGGTGGTGACCTCGAAACCAGCGCCCGCCGGCCGGGCCGCGGTGGCCTCGGCCCGCACGATCAGGGCGCCGTACTGCTCGGCCTCCTTACGGCCGGCCGCGAGCAACTCGCTCGGCGGCATGCCGTCGCGGGTCAGGTAGTTGTGCACGCCGTCGGCGGGGGCGTTGCGCGGTGCGCCGTCGTCCAGCACGATCACGCTCCGGCGAGCCCGGCCGAGGGCTACGGCGGCGCTCAGCCCGGCGGCCCCGCCGCCGATGACCGCGACGTCGTAACGCTGCGCCCCATTTTCGGTCATGGTTTCCATTGTCATCAGTCCTCCCGCGAGACAGCATGCCCAGGCCGCCACCTCGTGGCAAGGAAGCTTGCCGTTCTGGCAAACTAGAAGGCATGGATGACGAACTGGGCGATGTGCTGGCGTCGGTCGGCCCGCGGCTGCGGGCCCTGCGACAGCAGCGCGACATCACGCTGGCGGCGCTGGCCGAGTCGACCGGGATCTCGGTGAGCACGCTGTCGCGGCTGGAGAGCGGCCAGCGCCGGCCGACGCTGGAACTGCTCCTGCCGCTGGCCCGCGCCTACGGCGTGCAGCTGGACGACCTGGTTGGCGGGCCGCAGACGGGCGACCCGCGGGTGCACCTGCGCCCGGTCACCTGGCACGGCATGACGGTGGTGCCGCTCACCCGCCGCGCGGGCGGGGTGCAGGCCTACAAGCTGCTGATCCCGAGCCGGGGAGAGATCAGCCTCAAGACCCACGAGGGCTATGAGTGGCTGTACATCCTGGACGGGCGTTTGCGGCTGGTGCTGGGCGACAGGGACATCGTCCTCAAGCCGGGCGAGGCCGCGGAGTTCGACACCCGGGTCCCGCACTGGTTCAGCAGCGCCGATGACCAGCCAGCCGAGCTGCTGAGCCTGTTCGGGCCGCAGGGGGAGCGAGCCCACCTGCGGGCCCGCCCCGCCTGACCCCGCCCAGCGACGTGGCTGTTACAGCCACGTCGCTAGAACGCAATGCCGGGAACTTAAGGGAGGTAACGGCTGGGTCGCGTGCTGCGGTGGTGTCGGCGTGGCGGCCTGGATGTGGCGAAGCTCCTCGCTAGAACGGGTGGTTACCACGCCGTCCGTTCGCAGCAAGGAGCTTCGTTGGCTGCTCATGGTGTCATGTCGCGGGGCTGGC
>Ga0134126_10004387_pt1 | contig 17659 bp, 19 predicted proteins | sample KB31752_FD_96881 | JGI IMG/M metagenome (GOLD analysis project Ga0134126, IMG submission 96881) | Terrestrial soil microbial communities with excess Nitrogen fertilizer from Kellogg Biological Station, Michigan, USA - KB3-175-2 | ecosystem: Environmental > Terrestrial > Soil > Unclassified ...
GCGGCTGCGACATCGTGCGCGAGATGTTCGAGTCGGGTGAGCTCAGCGAGGTGTTGAAGGGCAAGGGCATCGAGACTCGCGCCTGAGCCGATTTGACGCAGCGGCGGTAACCAGAGATCAATCCTCTAGTGTTCTCATCGGGCGGGGCAAAGGCCCCGCCCGATTGTGTTTCCGTGTACCGAGGACCTACCCGCAATCTGCTGGCGCTCCCGGAGAGCCGCCGCTGCCGCACCGCGACTGACGAGCGGATCGTGCGCCATTACGCCGAGACGGCTGAGCTTCGGCTGTTTAGAGACCGGGCGGCCAGCCGCGATCAACGGTTTGGGGCTCTTCGCCGCGGGCATCATTGATCTCAGGTGCAAGAGCGTGGCGCGCCACTCGCTGTGGGCGAGGCCAAAGCGACTTCTATCTCCTCGCCTCGGTCTGCTCAAGTGGTGCCGGTCAGTCGCGGTACCGCTCGGCGAAAAATCAGCCGGTCGGTTTCACGATGGCCGCGACCGATTTTGCGAAGCCGTCCTCGACGTCATCCATGGTGGTCGTGCCTCCATAGATGCCGCCGAAGGCGAAGTCCTTCGAGACCTCATACTTGCCCACCTGCTGGCCGGTGCGTTCATCAATGAAGAGCACGTCGGCCGTGAGTTCGATCTGCCCCAACCCGGCAAGCATAAAGCGAGCGACGGCATTTCCCTTGTCATACTTGGTAACGACGAGTTCGACCTTGACCGCGGGCCTGGAATCGGCGCTGGCTTTGACAACCGCTGCCTGAGTGGGAACGGCGAGCGCCGCCTTCACCTTGTACACGAGTTGATCGAGCTCTGGCGGACTGATGAAAACGCCAGGGGCCGCCGTTGCCGTTACATCCGTAACATGCATCGCCTGCTTTTCCGGCGCCGGCAGATCCTGCATCGTCACTGGCGTCGCAACGCTGCCTGCACAAGCGGCAAGCGTCGAGACAATGAACAGAATGGCGGCGCCACGGAAGAACTTCAGCATTGTCTCCCCCAATGTTCGTCGCTGCACGAATGCAGTTTCTACACGAATAGAGGGAAATCGCGCAAAAGCAAATAGTTCTCCAACGATTTTCTCGCGATACGTTTGCTACGCACAAGCAGTCGGGCAGCCTCCCGGTAGTGCTATAAGTCATGAGGCGAATTGCTACTGCGACTCTCCGTCTTTTTTCCTCTCCTTGTGGGCGATGGTCGCGAGCAAGAGCGTCGCGGCAGACTGACCAATCATTTTGTTCCCAGTGGAAAAGGGGCGGCAATTCTGCCAATGTGCCTGCCCTGGAAGAGGGCTGGGCGTGTCAGTAATGATTTGCGCGGTATGTTCGAATTAATCGAGTGAGCTAGTTCCATGGATGGAATAGAGAAGGGGCAGAACCTGCAGGAGGCGACGCTCGCTTCCTTGATCGTCAAGACACTCAACCTCGAAATCGCGGCCTCGGATATCGCGCCACTGGCACCCCTCTATGGGGAAGGGTTGGGACTAGATTCGATTGATATCCTGGAAATTGCCCTGGCCGTTTCCAAGCAGTTTGGCGTGAAGCTCCGCGCCGACGACAAGAACAACCGACAGATCTTCAGCTCGCTCCGCAGCCTCAGCACGTATATTCAGCAGCATCGAGCCGCTTAAATGGCGGTGGGAACCGGGCGGTTGGCGCGTCGCGGGATTTTTCTTGTGCTGGGTGTAGGCCCGGTCGTAATCCACGTCCTGGCAGTCTGGTACGACCCCCTGTTGCGTACCACCGGGGCCGGGCTTTGGCATACGATGGATTTGGGCCTGATAATCGCCTCGGGATTGCCGCACACGCTGATCTACTTTGTGCTTCTGGCTATGTTCGCTGCGAGCCTGAGGCCGCGCCGCGATGCGCTGATCACCGCGCTGGCCCGCCGCATGTACGGCGCGATAGCCGAGGACATGGCGACTTATACCCGACGCGTTACTTGGGCTTGGTGCTTCTTCTTCGCAGCGCAGCTGCTCACATCGCTGACGCTCTTCCTCACCTCACCCATCGAGGTCTGGTCCTTCTTCGTCAGCGTTCTGAACCTCCCGCTGGTGGCGTTGATGTTTATCGTCGAGCAGGGCCTTCGCCCGATGCTGTTGCGAAATGCGCCGCGGCATTCGCTGGGCGATGTCATGCGGATGATAGGGCACGTCACCGAAGGCCTTTCGAAGGCGAGGACTGGTTGATGCATGGGAGTCCGCCCGCCCCTTCGAAAGCGGCCCCCTCCGCCGTTGCATATGCGCTAATCCAGCACAGCGATCCCGAGGCCATCTTCGCGTTCCGCGCCGGCCGTCCAGTTACCGCCGGGGCTTTTCTGCGGGATGTGGCTGCGCTCGCCGCGGTACTTCCGGCACGACAGCACGTGTTGAACCTCTGTGCGGATCGCTATCGCTTCGCCGTTGGGCTTGCCGCGGCGCTCTGCCGCGAACAAGTGACCCTGCTGCCACCGAACGACATGTCCGGAACGCTCGCGGCGCTCGCTGGGGATTTTCCTGATCTCTACTGCCTCGAAGATGGCAGGCCCGGGGCCCCTTCGTTGCTGGCGGTTGCCGTGCCGGACGAATTCGTCGGAGCCCCTTCCCTTTCGGCTATTCCAGTCCTGCCGGCCGGACAGCCGGCGGTCCTGCTCTTCACATCAGGTTCTACCGGCCGGCCTAAACCAGCGCCGAAGTCCTGGGGCACGCTCGCCCGCAGTGCGATCGCTGCAGGGCGGCGCCTCGGCGTCGATAGCCTGCCCTCGGCAGTGGTGGTGGGAACCGTCCCGCACCAGCATAGCTATGGACTCGAATCGACGGTCCTCCTCGCGTTTCAACACGGGCTCGCTCTGCAGGCGGAGCGGCCATTCTACTCCGGCGACGTCGTCGCTGCTCTCCAGAGCGTCGAACGGCCGCGCATCCTGGTAACGACGCCGATCCATATCCGCGCGCTGCTTGCGGAAGGAGACGCTGTGCCGCGAGCCGATCTCATCATCTCCGCTACCGCCCCACTGACGCATGATCTTGCCGTCGAAGCCGAGAAGCGCTTCTCGGCACCGCTCATCGAGATCTATGGCTGCTCTGAGGCCGGCCAGGTCGCGACGCGCCGCACCGCCCTCGAGCGCGGCTGGCACTGCCTCGAAGGCATTGCGCTGCGTCAGGACAAGCACGGCACTTGGGCCGCAGGCCCTCCGGTCGAAACCGAAACCCTGCTGCACGATGTGATCGAACTTTCGGATAGCGCTTCCTTTTTTCTCCATGGCCGCTCCGCAGATCTCGTCAACATCGGCGGAAAGCGCAGCTCGCTCGCCCATCTCGATCACCAGCTCACCTCCATCGAGGGTGTACTCGACGGCGCTTTTCTCATGCCCGACGACTCGGACAGGGGCATCACCCGCCTCATCGCTTTCGCGGTCGCGCCCGGCCTGTCAACTGACGCCATTCTCGCCGCGCTGCGTGCGCGAATCGATTCCATCTTCCTGCCGCGGCCGCTTGTGCTCGTCGACTCCTTGCCGCGCACCAACCTGGGCAAGCTGCCGCGCCAAGCGCTCCTGCAGCTCGCGTCGCGGAGCTCCTAGCTCCATGCGGCAGTCACGCGAGCTCCGCTTCGACGTCAATCACCCATCTGCGGCAGGACATTTTCCCGGCAATCCGATCATCCCCGGCGCGCTGCTCTTGGACGAAGTGGTGCGTGCGATCGCTGACGGCGAGGCTGGTGACATCGCCATACGCTCGGTGAAATTCCTGCTACCGGTGCGGCCCGGCGACGGCGTCGAACTGCAGTGGGAGAGGGATGCCGATGGCGAGACACGCTTCGAATGCCGTATTCTCGAAGGTGGCGGTCTTGCGCTGGTCGGTAGCCTGCGCCTGATGGGACAGGCTTCGTGACTGCGGCTGCTCCGCCGGAATGGGCGACGCGCCGCGAGCGTGGCGCAGTGCCGTTAATCCGCGCCATCGTCTGGATCGCGCTCCGCCTCGGGCGCCCGGCGGCGCAGCTCCTCCTCTATCCGATCTGCGCCTATTACGTGATCGTCGCCGGCGCGTCACGCCGGGCGTCACGCCAATATCTCTCGCGCGCGCTCGGCCGTAGCCCCAGCCTCGCCGATGTCTTCCGCCATTTCCTCTGCTTCGGCACCTGCGTGCTCGATCGGGTGTTTCTTCTCAACGACCAGACGCAGCTGTTCGACATCCGGATCGAAGGCGAGGATATCGTCCTGGACATCCTGCGGCGAGGCGGAGGCTGCATCTTGGTGGGTGCGCATTTCGGCAGCTTCGAAGTTGCACGCGCCCTCGGCCGCCGCCAGCCGAACCTGCGAATCAGCCTCGTGATGTACGAGGAGAACGCGCGCAAGATCCGCGCCGCACTTACGGCGATCAATCCGCGGCTGGCGATGGACGTCATCGGGCTGGGATGCTCGGATTCCATGATCGCGGTGCGCGAACGCCTGGAGGAGGGCCAATTCGTCGGAATGCTCGCCGACCGTAGTGTCGGTGGCGAGGAAAGGATTCGGTACCCCTTCCTCGGCAGCGAAGCCGCGTTCCCCGCAGGTCCCTTTCGCATCGCGTTGCTGCTGCAACGGCCGGTGGTGCTGATGTGCGGAACATATCACGGCGGCCGGCACTACGAGGTGCGCTTCGAGCGGCTTATCGACCCTGCGTTTCCCGCCGCTTCCAACCGCGAGGGCGACGTGCGGCAGGCCGTGCAGCGCTATGTCGCCCGGCTCGAACGATATTGCCGGGAAGCGCCCTATAACTGGTTCAACTTCTATGACTTCTGGGCATAAAGTTATGCGCCTTGGGGCTTCCGTGCTTTGGCTCTGCGTCGCACTCGCTCCAGAGCTCCCGTCGGCACCGGCGCTGGCCGCTGCTCCCCCTGCCTGGGGGCTGACGGAGCTGATGGCGGGCCTGCGCAGCGTTAAGTCCGCTTCCGGGCAGTTCACCGAGCGCAAGACCCTGCACCTCGTCAGCCAGCCGCTCGTCAGCAGCGGCACCCTGCTCTACGTCGCGCCCGACCAAGTGCAGAAGATCACTGTCTCACCCCAGTGGGAGCGCCTCTCGCTCGACGGCGACATGCTGACTATTACGGGCGGCGGGCAGGGCCAGAGCCGCACACTCTCGCTCGAAAGCTATCCACAGGTCGCCGCCTTCGTCGAGGGCGTTCGCGCGACGCTTGCCGGAGACCAATCGGCGCTCGAGCACTATTACATCGTGCAGCTCGCAGGTACTCCCGCTAACTGGCAGCTGCTTCTGGCGCCGCGCGAGGAAAAGCTGCGCAAGCTCGTGCGATGGATCCGCATCTGGGGCGATCAGGACAAGATCCGCACCGTCGAGACCGAGGAAGGCGACGGCGACCATTCCGAGATGAGCATCGTCGAAGACATCCATGATCGGCGGTAAGCGGAGCCTCGCGCTCGGCCTCTGGATCATCGGCATGACGGTTTGCGCGGTCCTGCTCACGCGAACGCATCTCAGCACCGACATGTCGGCCTTTCTACCGCGCTCGCCCTCCGCTTCCCAGCAGGTGCTTGTGGATCAGGTGCGCAACGGCGCCGTCTCGCGGTTGATCCTGGTCGGTCTCGAAGGCGCATCGCCCGATCGGCTCGCCGCGCTGAGCCGAGAGCTTGCCGCGCGGCTGCGCCGCGATCCCACGTTCCTCGCCGTCAACAACGGCGAGGAAGACGCGCTCTCCGGCGAGCGCAAACTGCTCTGGCAGAACCGCTATTTGCTGAGCCCCGGTGTCCGCCCGGAGCGCTTCACCGTCGAAGGGCTGCACGCCGCACTCGAGAACGACCTTGCGCTGCTGCGCTCCGATCTTTCGGTCCTGGCAAAACAATCGCTGCCGGCCGATCCCACCGGCGAGGTCTTGACCCTCATCGGCGAATTCGCCGGGCCGACGCGCCCGCATAGCCGCGACGGCGTGTGGCTCTCGCCGGACGAACGACGCGCCGTGCTCCTGGTGCAGACGCGCGCGCCCGGCTTCGACATCGATGCGCAGCAGCAGAATTTGCAAACCATAAGCGCAGCCTTCGACGCGGTGCAGGGTCAGGTGTCCGGCACCGCGGCCGTACGGCTCCTCGAGACCGGTCCCGCCGTATTTGCGGTCCACACGCGCGCGACCATGAAGCGGGATGCGACCCGCTTCTCCCTCTTCGCTACCTTCGCTGTCGCGGGCGTCCTGCTCTTCGCCTACCGGTCAGCCCGCGCGCTGCTGCTCGGCCTCCTACCGGTCGCAAGCGGAGCGCTCGCCGGCATCGCCGCCGTCGCGCTCGGCTTCGGCTTCGTCCATGGCATTACCCTCGGTTTCGGCGTCACCTTGATCGGCGAGTCCGCCGATTACGCGATCTACCTCTTCACTCAAAGCGCATCGGGCAGTTCTCCCGGCCGCACTCTCTCGCGCATCTGGCCAACCTTGCGGCTCGGCATGCTCACCTCGGTTGCCGGCTTCAGCGCCATGCTCTTCTCAAGCTTCGTCGGCTTCGAGCAGCTCGGCCTGTTCTCAATCGTGGGGTTGATCGCCGCACTCGCAGTCACCCGTTGGGTACTGCCGGCGCTGCTGCCGGACGACTTCGTCGCCCCAGGCGCGCTGCCGCTGGCACGACCGCTGCTGGCGCTCGCGCGGCGCTCGCGCCCGCTGCGGCCTGTGGTCATCCTGCTGGCCGCGGCGGCAGCGGTGCTGCTCGCCTTTCATCGCGGCAGCTTCTGGCAGCAGGACCTGTCGAGCCTAAGTCCGATCCCTGCGGCGGCGCAGCGCATTGATCGCCAGCTGCGGCAGGATATCGGCGCGCCCGACGTCCGCTACCTCCTTGTCCTCGGCGGGGACAGCGAGCAGCAGGCGCTTGAGGAGAGCGAGCGGATCGCTCAGCTGCTCGACGGTCTGGTCGCCCAGCACGCGCTAGCAGGGTTCGATGCCGCCAGCCGGTATCTGCCGAGCGATGCCGTGCAGCGGGAGCGGCAGGTGAGCCTGCCGCCGGAGGACGTGCTCCGCGCGCGGCTCGCCGAGGCGCTGGTCGGACTGCCGTTCCGTCCCGATGCATTCGATCCTTTTCTGAAGGCGGTCGCCGCCGCGCGCGCCGGGCCGCTGCTGACGCGCGATGCGCTGCCGCCGGCGCTCTCTCTGAAGCTCGACTCTCTGCTATTTGAGCGCGACCATCGCTGGAACGCGATCCTGCCACTGCGCGGCGTCGCCGATCCTGCGCGCATCGAGACGAGCATCGCTGCGCTGCGCCAGCCCGGTGTCGCCTTGGTCGATCTGAAGCAGGAGTCCGACCGGCTGCTGCACAGCTACGAGCACGAGGCCGCGATGCTGGCGCTCATCGGCGCGCTCCTCGTGCTGGTGCTGCTTGCAGCGAGCCTGCGTTCGCCGGCGCGGGTACTGGCCGTCGCGGCGCCACTTGCCGCTTCCGTCCTGGTCACGGCAGCACTGCTTTCGGCCGGCGGGCAGCCGCTGTCGATCTTCCATCTGGTGGGGTTGCTGCTCATCGTCTCCGTCGGTTCAAACTACTGTCTGTTCTTCGAGCGGCTGAATCACGACTACTCCCATCGCGAGCGGGCGGTTGCTTCGCTCGTTCTCGCCAATCTCTGCACCGTTTTCGGCTTCGGCATCCTGTCCTTCTCGGGCATTCCGGTTCTGCACGATATCGGCGTGACGGTCGCCATAGGCACTTTCCTGAGCCTTCTCTTCTCGGCGGTGCTCGGCAGCGGCGGCAGTGCTGTTAGCGACGCCGTCGAAGCGCCGCAGGCTGCTCGCACCTTCAACGGACGCGCCCATGGACCTCGTTCGCCGTAATGCCCCCGGCCGGGGCGGCGAGCGCGTCCTCCTCGTGATGCTGCCCGGCATCGGCATCGGGGCGGAGGAATTCGCCGAGCGGGGATTCATCGATGCGGCTCACGGTTCCAGCGCGCCGCCGGACGTGATCGCCTGCCGCCCCGATCTCGATCTGTATCTCGATGGCACCGTCGCCGAAGCGCTCGAGCGCTCGGTGATCGCCCCCGCGCGCGCCGAAGGCTATAGGCGCATCTGGTTTCTCGGCCTGTCGCTCGGCGCGATGGGGGCGCTGCTCCACGCCCGGGCGCATCCCGGCGAAATCGAAGGGGTATTGCTGATTTCGCCCTTTCTCGGCACGCCTGGCCTCATCGCAGAGGTCGCACGTGCCGGCGGCATCGGCGCCTGGCAGCCCTCGGCGGTCACCAACAACGACAGCGAGGGGCAGCTGATGGCCTGGCTGGGAGACCATCTGCGGCTCCGGCCGGAGCGACCTGCACTTTACCTCGGCTACGGATTGAGCGACCGCTTCGCCGCCGGCCATGCGCTCCTCGACCGCGAATTGCCGGCAGCCCGAGTTGTGCAAGATGCCGGTGGGCATGACTGGCCGACCTGGAGCCAACTCTGGCGGCAACTCCTGGCGCTGCGCCCCTTCGGAGCGCGGCGCGATGTTGAGTGAGGCGTCGATGCTGGACGCAGCAGCGGCAGTGCGCCTATGCTGCCGGCCGAGAATGATGTCTTTGCAGCGCATTGGCCATTCCTGCCTCGCGGCGCTCACCACGCTCGCGCTGGCGGCATGCAGCACCGCGCATATCGACAAGATCGGGTCCGCGCGCGACCAGCGCCTGTATGCCGAGCTCCATCCCTATTACGTCGAAGTCTGCGCCGTGTCCGAGCTCAAGAAAAAGCCGGGCTTCGGCATCGAGATCAGCAGCGGAATGGGCGGCCATTCCATCATTTATCTGAACGGCGTCTGCCGCGATCGCCGAGCCGGGTATCCGGTCATTGACTTCTGCGATCCCGAAACGCCCCCTGACGAGCGCGGAGTGGGCTTGAGCGACAATGCTCATTTCAAGAATGCCGAATGGGTCGCGGTGCCGGGCCGCGATTTCCTCTTTCACGGAACCTTAAAACCGGGCGAGCGGCTCACCCGCTCGGTCTATTTGGCAACGCAAGCGCGCGCCAAGGCGCTCGGCCTCTATGATGGGATCCGCTTTCATCGCGACGTCTATGACGATCGGCCGAAAGACATGTCGCGGCGCGATTTCAAGTACGAGATTTCGGTCGCGACCGACTATGCTATAAGCTTCGGCCGCGATCGCTACTGCGCCCGCGTGCCCGTCGACCACGACCAGATGGCGGCGGTGATCCGCTTCCTCAACGGGCTCAACGCACCATACCGCGAGGGGACGAAAAACTTCGACTGGAACGTCTTTAACAACAATTGCTCGCATGTCTCGCATAACGCGCTGGCGAGCGCGGACATCTGGAACCGCTGGCCGACCGGCGAGTTCGCACCGTTCGCCGCTTTCGATTTTCCGGTACCGAAGAACGAGTTCGTCGATGTCATGCGGCGCACTAACGACATGCCAATCAACGACATCGACGCCATCTACGATGACCTCGCCGCACGTGCGGCGCTGCTGCACGACGACTCCCTGCCAACCGGGCCCGGCGCCCTCGCCGAGGCTGAGCCTGCGGCGCAGCAGAATGATCTCTACGATACCGATCTCCGGCTCATCTTTTACGACGATCCGATCTTCGGTTCCTACAGCCCACGTTTCGATCGCATCTTCAGTGAGCCGCGTTATACCGATCTCGAGGCCAATCTGCAGCATTTCGCCGCGCTTTATCGCCGCATCGAGCAACAGCGGCAGCCGCTCGCCGCCTTTGTCGCCCGACACCACCCGTCGAATGGGACGGAGCGGCAGCAGCTCACCCGCTTCTATGACCGCTACTACCGCTACATGGCGCGTTCCGCAGCGCTCGTTTCCGCGCAGCGGGCTGTTCTGGCGCGCGCCGAGCCGACTGCCGCGCCGGAACTCTCCGCACGCGGCGAGGAGAGCGGATCCGCCGCCTCCGCTGCTCGTCGCAGCGCCGAACCGTCGGGGGTTCCCGGAAGCTGAGTCCGTTGATACCATATTGCGATGCAATCCGGAGGCCTCGAGCTCAGTGCTGGCTGGAGCATTTCTGAACATGCAGCCGGTTGCCGTTAGCCAGTTTTCGCTCGTAACCTGCCTGGGCGCCGGTCGAGAGGCCACTTTGGCCGCGTTGCGCCAGGGCCGCAGCGGGCTCACTCCGAACCGCTTTCTCCCGGCGGCGCTGCATACCTATGTCGGCGAGATCGACGGACTCGATGCCGCACCGTTGACCGGCGAACTCGCTGGCTTCGACTGCCGCAACAATCGCCTCGCCGCTCTCGCCCTCGCGCAGGACGGTTTCGACGAAGCGGTCGAGGCCGCTGCCGAGCGTTACGGCAGGGCACGCATCGGCGTCTTCGTCGGTACCAGCACCTCGGGCTTGCTGAAGACGGAGCTCGCCTATCGGCGCCGCGAACCCGAGACCGGCGCTTTGCCGCCGGAATTCGACTACGCCCGCACGCACAACACCTATTCGCTCGGCGATTTCGTGCGGACGCGGCTGCGCCTCGAAGGCCCTGCCTATGTAGTTTCCAGTGCCTGTGCGACCACGGCCAAGGTGTTCGGCAATGCCGCGCGCATGATCGCCGCGGGAATCTGCGACGCAGCGGTGGTAGGGGGCGCCGACACACTCTGCGGCACCACGCTCTATGGCTTCCATTCGCTTGAAGTTATGTCGGACGAGCCATGCCGGCCCTTCGATGCCGAGCGGTGCGGTATCTCGCTTGGCGAGGCTGCGGGTTTCGCCCTGCTGGAGAAGCCGCGACGCAAGCCTGGCGACGAGCCCGTCCTGATGCTCGGCTGCGGTGAGAGCAGCGATGCCTATCACATGTCGTCACCGCATCCGGAGGGCCTCGGCGCGCGACTCGCTATGGAACGCGCTCTCGCCGCGGCAGGGCTTGTGCCCACTGCCATCGATTACATCAATCTGCACGGCACCGCCACGGTGGTCGGCGATGCCGCAGAGGATCATGCCGTTTTCGATCTCTTCGGTGCGGCCGTTCCGTGCAGCTCGACGAAGGGCTATACCGGCCACACGCTCGGCGCATCCGGAATCGTCGAAGCGGTGTTCTCGGTGCTGAGTGTGCTCGAAGGTCTGCGCTTCGGCAGCCCGCATACGCGCACCGTGGACCCTTCCTTCAGGAGCCGCTATCAGCGGGAGACGGTCGCCGCGCGCGTTGATCGCGTGATCAGCAACTCTTTCGGATTTGGCGGCGCCAATTGCAGCCTGCTATTCGGACGGGCGGCGTGATGCAGCTCTACGTCGAAGGAGTGGCACTACTCGGCCCCGGCCTCAATGGATGGGAGGCAAGCCGTCCGGTGCTTGCCGGCGAGCTCAGCTATCGTGCCGCGGCGCTCGAGCTGCCGTCGATTGCGTTGCTGCCGCCCAATGAGCGGCGGCGCACGGTTAAGACGGTCAAGCTGGCGCTTGCTTTGGGTGCGGAAGCGTTTGCTGCCGCCGACCGCCACCCGGCGGAGACGCCGACCGTTTTCACCTCTTCCGGCGGCGACGGCGATACCATCCATGAGATCCTCGATGCTCTGGCCTCGGACAAGCCGGCGCTCTCGCCGACGCGCTTCCATAACTCCGTACACAATGCGCCCTCCGGCTATTGGGGCATTGCCACGCGCTCTCACGCTGCGTCGACGAGCCTCTGCTGCCATGACGCGAGTTTCGCTGCCGGCCTGCTCGAAGCCTCGGTTCAAGCCACGGTGGACCGGAGCCCGGTCGCGCTCATCGCCTATGATCTCTGCTATCCGGAGCCGCTCCACAGCGTTCGGCCCATAGGCGCGACCTTCGGCGCCGCGCTCATCCTTGCACCACAACCGAATCCGGCCGCTTTCGCCCGGCTAGAGCTTGAGCTGCGCCCGAGCTCGGGCCCGACCCGGGATCTGCTGCCGCCAGCGCTCGAAGCATTGCGCTGCACCACGCCGGCCGCGCGCAGCCTGCCCTTGCTCTGCGCCTTGGCGGGCCATGACCAGAAAAGCGTGGCGATCGACTACCTTTCCGGACTCGAGCTTGCCCTCGCCATCCACCCGCTCCGCTCTGGTCGCTCCGCCGAAAGCGACCAGGCACATCCACCCGGGGTCGTCGTCTGATGCAGCTCTACCGACAGCAGATTGCCGCTCTCATCCCTCACGCGGGCAGCATGTGCCTGCTAGACACCGTGCTGGATTGGGACGAAGGATCGATCCGCTGCATCTCCCGGCGTCACCTTGCGAAGGATAACCCGTTGCGGTGGGCAAGCGGTCTGGGCGGCATCTGCGGCCTGGAATTCGCAGCCCAGGCTATGGCCATTCATGGCCGGCTCGCCGCCCCTGCGGGTGCGGCCCCGTCCGCCGGCTATCTGGCGAGTGTCCGCGAGATGCTGTGCCACGAGCGGCGTCTCGATCACTGCGGCGGCGAGCTCCTTGTCTGCGCCGATCGGCTGGCCGGGGACGAGCGCCAGGCGCTCTATCGCTTTGCCGTTTCGTGCGGCGTGGGCGAGCTGCTGAGCGGACGGGCCGCGGTGCTGCTTCACGCGGCGGTGCCATGAGAGGGGCCCTGGTGACTGGCGGCAGCGGCGCGATTGGCACCGCCATCTGCCGCAGGCTCGCGACCGCGGGCCATCACGTTCACGTGCACGCCCATGCTAGCAGCGAACGCGCAGAGCGGCTGGTGCACGAGATCAAAGCCGCCGGCGGTTCGGCGGAGCTGGTGGTGTTCGATGTCACCGATGCTGCGGCGACCGAAGCGGCGGTCGAGCCGTTGCTCGCGCGCGGCGTGCCTCAGATCCTCGTCAACAATGCCGGCATCCATGACGACGCAGTGATGGCTGGGATGAGCCGCGAACAATGGGCACGGGTCATCGACGTGTCGCTGAATGGCTTCTTCAACGTGACCCAACCGCTGCTGTTGCCGATGATCCGAACGCGCTGGGGCCGGATCATCAATGTCTCATCGGTCTCAGCCCTCGTCGGCAATCGTGGGCAGTCCAATTATGCTGCTGCGAAGGCGGGCTTGCATGGCGCGGCGCGCGCGCTCTCGCTCGAAATCGCGTCCCGCGGCATCACCGTCAACACCGTGGCGCCCGGAATCATCTCATCACCGATGAGCGCAGAAATTTTCGGACAGGAGGAAATCGACCGTCTGGTTCCAATGAAGCGCGCCGGCCGGCCGGAAGAAGTGGCAGAGCTCGTGCATTTTCTCGCTTCCGAAGCCGCAGGCTACATCTCGGGCCAGATCATCTCGATCAATGGCGGGATGATCTGAGCCGCCGCAACAGCAGCATCGGCAAGCGCAGGACGAATTCCGCCATCAGCCGCATGTGCATCCAGGTAAGCAGCAGATTGTCGCGCACATACCGAAAGTGCGAAACGCCGCCTTCCTCCGGCCGGAGGTAGCGGACCGTGGCGGGCAGGTTGAGCGCCTGCACGCCCTCCCAGGAGAGCCGCACCGCGGCCTCGGTGTCGAAGTCGAAGCGGCGCATCCAGGGCGTGCGTTCCATAAGCGAGCGGAGCTTCGCCACCGGATAGACGCGGAATCCGAACAGCGAATCGCCGATCCCCGCCCCCAAGGTCTCGAGATGCGCCCAGGCATTGGAGATGCGCCGGCCGCGCACGCGCAGCAGCGGCGCACTCGCGTCGAACACCGGCACTCCAAGGATCATTGCATCTAGGCGGCGCGCAGAGGCCGCCATGAATTCCGGTATGCGCGCAGCCGGATGCTGCCCGTCCGCGTCCATGACGAGCGCATGGCTGAAGCCTTCCGCCGCAGCCTGGCGGAGTCCTTCGAGCACCGCCGCGCCCTTGCCGCCGTTGCGCACCCGTTTGATGACATGAAGATCCGCCTCGTCTGCCATTAGTGCCGCGAGCAGGTCGCCGCTGCCGTCGGTGCTGCCGTCGATCACCACCCAGACGGGGCGCCAGAAGCGAAGAGCCTCGGACACGGTCTCCACGAGCTTTGCGCCGGAATTGAAGCTTGGGATCAGGACAAGGTGCCGCTGCGCTGGCATTCGCCCCGCCTCAGGAGCGCGGTTCACGCGCCCCGAGCTCCTGCTGAAAGAGGTGCTGGAGCCGTTCCACCGCTTCATGGACGTCGCCCGCCACCCGCACCGGGCTCCCCAGGCGCAGGCGATAGACCAGCGGCAGGTAATCGGGCCGCTTGAGCAACGGCCAGCCCTTCCCAAGAAAGCGCGATCGGGTCTCTATGAAGACCGGTTGAAGCGCCGCCTCGGCATGCTTGGCAATCAGTGCGAAGCCGCCCTTGAAGGGGCCCGTCGGCCAAGCGGACGACCGCGTTCCTTCGGGGAAGATGAGCACGTGGCAGCCCGAGCGGCATTGCCGGATCGCCTCGCGGACGAGCCTTGTGGGCGAGTCATTGCGCACGAAGCCGGCTAGCCGCGCTGCACTACCGAGCAGCAGATTGTCCCAGATCGGCGCTTTCGCCGCGCACACGACCTGCGGTACGCGCGCCATTACCAGCGCCGCATCGAGCAGCGAGGGGTGGTTTGAGACGATAACGAGCGGCTCCGCCACGGCCAACGCATCGAGCGCCGCCGTCTCGCAGCGCAGCACGCCGCAGTGTTCGGCGGCACCAATGAAGGCACGGAAGCCCGCTCCGATCACCCGCCGCCCGAGCGGCTGGCCGAGCTTCGCGGGCAACAGACGAAAGAGCGCCGCGGCAAGAAGGCTCCATATCAGGCTGGTGAGACCGAAGAGCAGCACCAAGCCATAGAGCGCCGCCAGCCGGTGGCGGGGCGTGGTACGGAGCGGCTCCGCCTCGATAGAAAGACGCGGCCCGGCTCCTCCCGGCTCGGCAAGACGGCGTGCGTCCAGGTCGATCACTTCAGCTGGCCGGCTCCGGCAGGCGGCGCGGCTTGGCGCCGGAGATGAGGTGCCGTCGCGCCTGCCCGATTCGCGTCAGGTAATAGACGAGCTTGAAAGCGAAGAGCCTGAGGCCGATCGGCGAGCGGCCGAAAACGTCCCCGGCCAGTAGTGAGAGCACCGCCTCCTGGATTCGGAAGTCGTTCCGCGGCGACATAAAGAGGCTGCGGAATGCCGGCTGGGGGATGCGATAGATGTACCAGGTGAACGCGGCAACTCCGCGGCGGGCCGCCGCTTCATAGGCGCGCAGCAGGCGCTTGCTGTGCTGCGGCGATTTGAGGCACGCATCCACCGCCTCGGCGCCGAGCGACGCGGTCGTCATCGCCAAGTAGACCCCGGTGGAGAAGACCGGGTCGACGAAGGAGAACGCGTCTCCGACCAGCAGAAAGCCTGGGCCGGTCATGCGGCTCGCGGTGTAGGTGTAATTCCCCGTGGCGGTTACTGGTGCAGTGAGCTGAGCATCCTTCAGCCGCGCGGCGAGTTCCGGGCAGGCGGCGACCGTGCTCATGAAGAAATCCGTGAGCCCGGCCTTGCGTGACTTGAAGAAATCCGGAGGTGCGACAATGCCCACACTGGTGGTGCCGTCGGCCAGCGGAATGAACCAGCACCAGCCGCGCTCAAGCCAAAAGATGCTGATGTTTCCCTCTGCCTTTCCGGCGAGGCGCTGTGCTCCGGTGAAATGGCCAAACATCGCCGCACTGTTATGCCGCCGATTGCGCCGCTTGAGGCCGAGCTGGCTCGAAAGCAGCGTGTCGCGGCCGGACGCGTCGATCACGAAGTCGGCGTGCCAGCGGCGCTCGCGCCCGGCCTCGTCCCGCGCACGTATCTCCGCGCGACCATCCGGTAAGAAGGCGACGTTCTCGGCGCGCATGCCTTCGACCACCGTCGCACCTTTCGCGGCGGCGTTCTTCAGCAGCAGATGATCGAATTCCGAGCGGCGCACCTGATAAGAATAGGGCAGGCTCTTGTCCCAGGCCTGGGCGAAGTCGTAGGTCACCGCCTTCTTGTGCTGCGGCGAAACGAATTCGACGCCGTATTTCGGCATCGAGCAGCGCTCGATTTCTTCGCGGATGCCAAGCTTGTCGAAGAGCGGCAGATTGAGCGGCAGCAGAGATTCGCCGATGTGGAAGCGCGGGTGCCGATCCTTCTCGATCAGAATCACCTTCCGCCCGCGTTCCGCCAGCAGTGCCGCCGCGGTGGAGCCTCCCGGCCCGCCGCCGATGATGGCCACCTCGCAGCACTCCGCCGCATTTTCGGCAGACTGCAGCGCATCGGAGTCGATCGTCACCCCGTACCTCTAATCAAGTGCACCCAAATAAAGAGTACCAACCTCGGTTGCTGATTTCCAGCGCATGGCGTAATAAAGGACCGGTCAGCAGGGAGTCGCGCGTGCTGCAGCAGTTGCGAGGCCGGAGGGTCATCGAGCCGCACCCGGTCGCCAGCGAATTGCCTGCCGACCAGGATCTGCCGTTCGTGCGCGGCCTCTTCAACAGCACCGCGCCGCATTACGACGTGATCAATCGGTGGTTCTCGCTCGGCTCCGGCGCTTGGTATCGCCGCCGCTGCTTGATGCGCGCCGGCTTGCGTCCCGGCCACCGGATCGTCGATGTCGCAGTAGGGACTGGCTTGCTCGCCCAAGAAGCGGTCGCGCTCACCGGTGATCACGGCGCAGTGCTGGGCATCGATATCAGCGAGGGTATGCTCGCAATCGCGCGCGAGAAGCTTGGCATTCCTCTGATCCAGGGGACGGCCGACGCCCTGCCGTTGGCCGCCGGGGTCGCCGACTTCGTGACTATGGGGTACGCCCTGCGCCATGTGACGAACCTCACCGTCACACTGAGCGAGTTCCGACGCGTTCTCAAGCGCGGCGGTAAGGTGCTGTTGCTTGAAGTGAGTCGTCCGAGCAAGGTCCTCAACCGCCTCTTGGCGTCACTTTTTCTTGGCGAGGTCGTGCCGCGGCTGTCCCGCTTGACCACGGGAGAACCCGAAGCCGAAGCGTTGATGCGCTATCACTGGCAGACGATGGAACGTTGCGTGGCGCCTGAGATAGTCATGACGGCAATGGCCGCAAGCGGCCTCCTTGACGTGCGTTGCAAGACCGACCTCGATCTCTTCCGCAGCTTCGTCGGGCGCAACCCTTAAGCAGGACAAAGAAATCGGCCCGCAGCGCGCGAATCTTGGGCAGACGAGCGAATATAACGCTATCTAACGGGCCGCGTTCGGCGGCGCATCTCCACCCCCGTACTCATGCTGGGGAACAGTTCTGTCCGCTGCTGCACCGTCGCGATGAGCTTTATCAGTGGCGGGTTTTGCCGGATGGTCGAGGGATCTGCAGGACTTCTTGGTGCCGCTGGTCGGGTGGCCGCCAAAGGCGCAAGGAATGTCGTCCTGGAAGAAGTGCGGAATGTCCGTCTGGAACGTTCGTCGCAGATCGTCGAAGAAGTCCGCCTGGGCCGGAGAAGATGCGAGCGCTGCGGAGATCAACACAAACCCAACGCAGGCAAAGCGTAGACAGACATTACGAATCATTGGCCTCTCCTGCTCCGCTTGGTCAGCCTAAGCCCAGCGTACTTCGGGTATACAATGTCTCAAAAAATCGGTGAACTGGAAGACCTAAAATTCATCAACCTGTCAGATTGCCGTTGGTAGTACTCGCTTCCGTCCCCATCATTTGATCCGTCATCGTTTTATTCGAATTTGCCCTGTCCTGGTATGGGCGAGCGAAGGTCATGGCCGCACGCAAAACCCGCGCGTCATGCTGCCACGGGGAGAACTAGAGCAGATTGACCTGCACCGGCGGCCGGGCGGGAGGAAACGCTGATCAACCTCGTCGGGGTGCGCTCGTGACCGGACGCGCCCGCGCCCTCAGCTCGCCGACGATGCCGGCTGGGAAGAAATAGACGACGAGCACGAA
>Ga0134126_10004389_pt1 | contig 17645 bp, 19 predicted proteins | sample KB31752_FD_96881 | JGI IMG/M metagenome (GOLD analysis project Ga0134126, IMG submission 96881) | Terrestrial soil microbial communities with excess Nitrogen fertilizer from Kellogg Biological Station, Michigan, USA - KB3-175-2 | ecosystem: Environmental > Terrestrial > Soil > Unclassified ...
ATCGAGCTGCTCGTGCCCGGCGCGCGCGACGTGGTCCTCCTCATCCACGGCTTCGGAGATTCCCCCGATACGCTGCGTTTTCTCGCGGGTGATCTGCACGCGCGCGGATTCTCCGTGTACGCGCCGTTGTTGCCTGGTCACGGCCGCACGCTGGAGGCATTCCGCTCCTCGGCGCGCGGCGCGTGGCTGAATGCGTCGCGCGACGCGTATGCGAACGTGTCGGCGCGATTCGAGCGCGTGGGCGTGGTGGGGTTGTCGATGGGCGGCGCGCTGGCCGTGCTCGTCGCGGCGGACCAGCCGCAGGTGGCGGCGCTCGCGCTGCTGGCGCCGTACATCGAGACGCCGCGGAGCCTGCGATGGTTCGCGCGTGCGGCGCCGGCGGCGGGTATCGTGATGCCGTATTTCGGGCGCGGTGTGAGCAATCGGCGATCGATTCTCGATCCCGCGGAGCGGGCGCGATCGCTGGGTTACGGCGCGTCGACGCCGCGCCTGCTGGCCGAGCTCGACGCGCTGGCGGCGGCGGCCCGTGCGGTACTCGGCCGGGTGCACGCGCCGACGTTGTACGTCCAGTCGCGCGAAGACAACCGCCTAACGATGAAAGCCGCCGAGGAGACGTTCGCGGCCATCGGCGCGCCGGTCAAGCGACTGGAATGGGTGAGCGGCAGCGGCCACGTGATCACGGTCGACTACGCGCGCGATCGGGTGGGCGAACTCGTGACGTCATGGATGGTGGATCATCTGCGCGCGCCGAGCGGCGCACCGATCAAGTCCTAACGGAGCCATCCGGTGTCACGCGCCGGCGTGCAGGCTCGTCGCTGTCTCCCATACACGGCGCAGGTCGTCGTCGGTGGCGAGTGTCTTGGCGTCTTCGGGCACGACGGCGCGTCGCACACGGCCAACGTCGTCGCGAAAGAACACGAAGAGGCGCCGCTCGCGTTCGTTGCCCCGCCGCATGAGCTGCGCACGTTCATGCTGAAACTCGACCGTCCACGATGCGCCGTCCGACATGCGGATGCGCCGCGGAGATTGCGCGTGCTGCGTCATGTACGCAGCATGCATCGACGACGGGCCCGCATCAACGGGCTGACGGCGCGCACGCGCGGCCGGTATATTGGCAGCACGAAACGTTCACTTCAGCAAGCGAGGAGCAGTGCGTACCACCACTTGGACTCTGACCGCGCTCGCATTCTTGGCCACGGCGTGCGCGAAGACCAGCGATGCCAGCAAGATGGGCGGCGATTCAGCGAGCGCACCTGCGGCGGCATCGGCAGACACGTCGAAGGGAATGGCCGGCATGGCGGATTCGGACAAAGCCGCGCCCGGCACCGGCGTACCGACGGGATTCCAAGCGATCACGGACCACGCCGATGCGAGCATTGCGAACGCGAAGTACACGGCGAACGGCGGCAAATGGGAAGTGCAGACTGGGCCGGCGCACATCCTCTACGCGGCGAAGGACTCGGGCTCCGGGGTCTACCAGGTGACGGCCGAGATCGATCAACTCGAGAAGCCCAAGCATCCTGAAGCGTACGGCATTTTCTTCGGCGGGCAGCACTTGGACGATCGCGCGCAGCAGACGTACGGCTATTTCCTCGTGCGGGGCACGGGCGAGTTCCTCATCAAGCGTCGTGACGGCGCGAAGACGACCTCGGTGGTGGATTGGACCGCGAATCCGAACGTGCCGAAGGAAGACGCGTCCGGCAAGGCGACGTACACGCTCAAGGTGCACTTCGCGAAGGACACGGCGCACTTCCTCGTGAACGACAAGCTGGTGGACGCGGTGCCGCGGAGCAAACTCCCGACCGAGGGCGTAGCCGGACTCCGCATCAACCACAACCTGCACGTGCTCGTCGCGCCGGTTGCGATCGAGAAGTAGGCGGGTCAGCTGTCGTTAGGCGGGACGCGACGCGTCTCGCCTAACGACAGAATCCAGAGCCGGTCCGGATCCAGCCCCATGCCGCCCCAGGCCGTCCTCGCGCGCCGGGGCGGCTCGTCCATCGGCTCGTCGGCGAGCGAAAACGTGCCCCAATGGACGGCGAGCGCGACAGGCGGCGCGTGGCCGGGATGGGTACCGGCCAGCTCGGCGTACGCTCGCACCGCCTCTTCGGGATTCACGTGCACGGGCCGCATGAACCAGCGCGGCTCATAGGCGCCGATGGGAAGCACGCACAGATCGAACGGTCCGTAGCGTCGCGCGATTTCGCCGAACTCGGGATGGTAGGCCGTGTCGCCGGCGAAAAAGATCGCGTGCGGCCCGGCGCGCAGCGCCCAGCCGCACCAGAGCGTTCGCATGCGATCGAACGGCGTACGTCCGCTCGCGTGCTGTGCCGGTGCGCAGGCCACACGGATTCCATCGATCTCCACGGCGTTCCACCAGTCCATCTCGACCACCGTGCGCGCGCCCCATTGCCTAACGTATCGGGCCACGCCGAGCGGCGCGAACCAGCGCGCCGAGGGATGCCGGCGGACGAGGCTGTGCACGGAATGGGCGTCGAGATGATCGTAGTGGTTGTGCGATATCAGCACGACGTCGATGGGCGGCAGCGCGTCGAGCGCGACACCGGGCTTCGTTAGGCGGCTGGGGCCGGCCCACCGTAGGGGCGACGCGCGGTCGCTCCATATCGGGTCGGTGAGTACGTTGAGCGCTCCCACCTGGAGCAGCACCGTCGAGTGTCCGACCCACGTGGCCGACAGCGTCCCGGGTGCCGCGCGCGGGTGCTCGATCGCCGACGGCACGGACGCCGGCAACATGGGCTGCGAACGCTGCACCGGGGTGCGAACGCGGCGCCACCTGATGACATCGCGGAGGGTCGGCGGCGTGGCGTTCGGCCAAGGATTCCGGAAGCGACCGTCCGCGCGATGCCTCGACGTCTCGGACGCGACTCCGTCCGGACCGTACTGGTCGGGCGACTGCGGTCTATCCACGCCGCGCGGCGGCGAGGTTCTCGTGCAGGTGGCGAACGGACTTCATACCGACGAGCGCCGCAGTGACCATGGGCAGCGAGCGCACGAACGCGATCGCCCGCTGGGCATCGGTCGAGAACCCGGGCAGCGCGTCGTGGACCGTGGAGGGGAGATCATGGGCCAACTTCCCCTGAAGGAGTGCGGCGCTGGCAACGACCGCCACGCCCAACTCGGCAGCTGCCTCCAGGAGCGGAACGGTGTGCGTGCCTAACGGTTGGGTCGGCAATCGGACCGCCTCGGTACACGCGAGGTTGAGCGGCAGCTGCACCGCGGCGAAGTGATGCGTGTCACCGCACACATCGCGAGCGAGCGACACCAACTCAGCGAGGCTCACGTGGCCGCGCGTACCCGGCGTGACGCGCAGCCCGTTCCAGGTGGCACAGCCATAGGCCGCGATCGCGCCGCTGTCGCACTGGCGCTCGAGCATCTCGAACGCCGATCGGAGTCGCGCCGAGAGTTCCGCCGGCGTCACGGCGTCGAGCTGCTGCTCGGGATTGTGTACGTAGTACACGTCGATGGTTTCGATGCCAATGTTCGCGCGGCTGCGCGCGATCTGCGCCTCGAGGAACGACGGGGCGATGCAGTGACCCCCGGCCACGATATCTTCGGGCCGCGCGAGACCAGTCGCGATGTATTCGCGCTCGACGTACGCCTGGTATTCCTCGCGCGTGGCCGGCGGAGTGTCATCCAGCGGGATGTAACCACCCTTCGTGCACACGACGACCTCATCCCTTGCAACCGTCTTTTCCCGAACAGCCCGCGAAAGCGCCCGTCCGACTGCACGTTCGGACCGTTGGCAGCGGTAATTGATTGCCGTGTCGATGAGCGATATCCCCGATGCGAGGGCATGATGCGCCACGTCCGCGTAGTCGCGATCATCATCGGCATTGCATTCGCCCAAATAGGTGCCGAGTCCGATGGACGAGACAAGCAGTTGATTGCTGCTGAACAAACGGAAGTAATCGGAGGCAAAGCGCGCGGCGTGTCGCTCGGCGAAGCGCTTGGTCCCGTCGGCGGTCGCGCGTTCGGCTATACTGGAGCCGGTCGGATGCGACGGCGCCGTGCGGCGCTGGTTCTTTGTCACGGTTCGACGCTACGATGTATCGAGCACGGCGGCAAGAAGGGCGGCCGTTACCGGTAGCGGGCTCACAAGTCGACTCAAGACGGGTAGAGGGCACCTGCTTCGAATGTTGGCAGGGGGGCGCCACTATGCTTAGATTGTTATAGGAGACCCGGTTCCCGTCGAGTTCAGGGCAGGCCGGTTTGCAGGCGTCGTCCCGCCGTCGCGCGAGCGATATCGTCAATACTCCTCAACAGGAGTGCGGATAAGCATGCCAGGGTTCGCGGCTCTGGCTTCCCATTGGTGGAAGCCCGTTCTTTTCATCATCCTCGCCGGTCACATCACGAATGTGTGCGTCACGCTCTTTTTGCACCGTTCGCAGACGCATCGCGGGGTGACGTTCAGCAAGATTGCCGAAGTACCGATGCGAATTTGGCTGTGGCTCTCGACGTCGATCGTGACGAAAGAGTGGGTGGCCTGCCATCGGAAGCACCACGCGTTCGCGGACCGCGAAGGCGATCCCCATAGTCCGCTGCTCGAGGGTCTGCGCAACATCATCATCAAGGGCGCGTTTTACTATCGGACGGCGATCAAGCAACCCGGGATGCTCGAGAAGTACGGCAAGGGCACGACTAACGATTGGCTCGAGCGCCACGTGCTCGCCCGCCTGCCCTGGTTGGGCATCGTGCTGATGCTGGGCATCGACATCTATCTCTTCGGCTTCTTCATCGGACCGCTCGTCTGGGGTGCCCAGATGCTGTGGATCCCGTTCTGGGCCGCGGGCATCATCAATGGGGTTGGTCACGCGTTGGGGTACCGCAACTTCAACGTCAAGGACGAGAGCCGGAACATCTCGCCCATCGCCATCTGGTTGGGCGGCGAGGAGCTCCACAACAACCACCACGCCGATCCGCATTCCGCCAAGTTCAAGGCGAAGTGGTACGAGTTCGATGTGGGCTGGGCGTACATTCGCCTCCTCGAGCTGTTCGGCCTCGCGAAAGTGACGTACGCGCGGGGGTAGCTCTCCCGCGCCCCCGATGTGGGGCGCGCGCTCCTCGAGAGGGTCTCGGAACGGGCAGGAAAAGATCGCTATCTTTCCGCAGACTCTCTCGAGGCCCTGATCCATGGACATCACTTGCACCCGCTGCGGCTCCACGCGCGCGGGATTCGAGCGCCCACCGTTCCCGGGTGCGATCGGCGCGCGCATTCAGTCTGAGATCTGCTCGGAATGCTGGGCGCAATGGTTGAAGCAGCAGACGATGCTCATCAACCACTACGGGTTGAACCTCATGGACCCGCAAGCGCGGACGTTCCTCACGCGCAACATGGAAGCGTTCCTGTTCAAGAGCAGCGAGCAGCAATCGGTGGACACGACCAAGCAAGGGACCATCGCTTGGTGAGACGGGTGCGTGGGCCGGCCCCGTGGTGGGCGCTCCTGCTCGTCGCGTGCGCAGCATGCGCGACAGTAAAGCCTTTGTCCGGGCCGCTCGCGCCACACGAATCCATAGCAAAAGCATGCGCTTCCCAGACCACATCTGATGGCTGGGTGAATTGCACGCTCTCGCGCATGACGCTGCGCGACAAAGTCGCGCAGATGGTGTGGCCACAACTATACGGCGACTACGTGGCGGCCGATGCGCCCGCGTGGCGCCGATTGCGCGGCCTGGTGCGCGACGATCACGTGGGCGGGTTGATCATGTCCGTCGGCTCGCCGCTCGAGATCGCGGCCAAGCTGAACGCGCTCCAGTCCATGAGCGATCTGCCGCTGTTGGTGAGCGCGGACCTCGAGGCCGGCGCCGGTTTCCGCGCGCGCGGCGGATACTTCCTGCCTAACGCAATCGACCTGGGCGGCGCCGTGGTGTTCCCGCCGGAGATGGCGTTAGGCGCGACCGGCGACACGACGCTGGCCCGCGAACAAGGTCGCGCCACCGCCGTCGAGGGCCGCGCGATCGGCATCACGATCGATTTTTCGCCGGTGCTGGACGTGAACAACAATCCGGCGAATCCCGTGATCAACGTGCGGTCGTTCGGCGAAACGCCGGAATCGGTGGCGGCGATGGGCGTCGCGTATCTGCACGGCATCGAGGCGGGCGGCATGATGTCCACCGGGAAGCACTTCCCGGGACACGGCGACACCGGCGTCAACTCGCACCTCGCCTTGCCGGTGGTGAACGCATCGCGCGCGCGGCTCGACACGGTAGAGCTGGTGCCCTTCCGCGCGGCGATAGACGCCGGCGTAGGCGGCATCATGACCTTCCACGGCGCGATGCCGTCGCTCGATTCGAGCGGCGTACCCGGAACATTGTCTCCGCTCGTGTTGACCGGATTGCTGCGCGACCAACTGCACTTCAGCGGCTTGATCGTGACCGACGCGATGGACATGCGCGGCGTGCTCGATCTCTTCGGCGCGCCGGAGGCGATGCAGCGCGCGGTGGCCGCGGGTGCCGACGTGTTGCTCATGCCGGCCGACGTGCCGCACGCAATCGACGCGGTCGTGCAGGGCGTCGAGCAAAAGCGATACGACGAAGCGCGGATCACGGATTCGGCGCGTCGTATCCTGGCGCTCAAGTGGCGACTTGGCCTCGAGCGGCGCCGCTTGGCGGACCTGGACAGCGCGCGGGCGGTGGTCGGCGATTCGGCGCACCTCGCTCTCGCGGCGGAGATCGCCGAGCGGGCCGTGACGTTGGTGAAGGACTCGTTGAACCAGGTTCCGTTAGGCCGGCTGTCGCGTGCGGCGCGCGTGCTGTCGGTGACCTACGCCCACCGCACGGATCTCGGCGCAGGCGTCACGTTCGACGCCGAGCTCCGTCGCACGTTCCCGTCCCTCCGGAGCGAGTTCGTGAGCGCCGATGAATCGGCGCCCGACTATTGGCGCATCCTGTCGTTGGCTGACTCAGCGGATGTCGTGGTGGTGAGCTCGTATCTCGCGGCTGGGTCGACGGTGTCGGACCTCTCGGCGCCGCAGGGCTTTCTGCAGTTCGTGAGCACGTTGGCACAGCGCGGCGCCCATCCGATCGTGGTCGCGCTCGGCAATCCATACTTGTTACAACAGGTGAGCGAAGTACCGGCGTATCTCATCGCGTGGAGCGGCGCGCCGGTGTCGCAACGTGCGGCGGCGCGCGCGCTGGTGGGTGCGGCGCCGATCGGCGGCCACCTGCCGATCAGCATTCCGCCGTTGGCGGCGGTCGGCGGCGGTCTAGTCCGCGGCGCGCTCACGGGTGCAACGGTTTCTTCGGGCGCACCGTAATTCGTGCACGCAATCGGGTTGACGCTGTGCGCGGGCGCCGGTATCGTCGCGTCGATCAGGATTAACGGAATTTAGTTTCAGAGCGCTACGAATTAGCGGCCTTGACATTAGTCACAATTCGTGACTAATTCGTCATGCATGCCTGATCGTCCTGCCTCTGCTTCCGGCCGAGGGTCTGCGCGCCGCCCAGCGCTCTCGGTGGATATCGTCTCGCTGACGCCGCATGGCCGGCGTCTCACCGTGCTGTTGGTGCGCGCCGGAGACTCGCGGGCGAAAGAGCGCTGGGAGCTGCCGAACGACGCTCCGCGCAGCGACGAAACCATCGATGAAGCCGCGGCGCGCGTGGTGCGGCCGAGACTGGGCGCGCAGCCGGCAATGCTCGAGCAGGTAGCCGCCTTCGGCGACCGTCGGCGGCATCCGTCGGATGCAGCAGTGTCGATCGGATACGTGGCGCTCGTGGCTTCCGGCGCGAGCGCGCCGCTGGGCGGCGAAGCCGCGTGGTTCCCTGTGGACGAGCTGCCCCCGATCGCGCCGCGTCAGCGTGCGATCGTGGATGGCGCCATGCACGCGGTACGCGCGCGACTGGATCAGTCGCCGATTGCGTTCCGGCTGTTGCCGTCGACGTTCACGCTGAGCCAACTCCAGGAGATCTACGAGCTGCTGCTCGGCCGTCGTCTGCACAAGGCGAGTTTCCGGCGGGCGCTTCACGCGTCATGGTTGGTCGAGCCCACGGACGAATGGCGCAGCGAGGGCCGCGGGCGTCCGGCACAACTTTTCCGGTATGCGCCTCGTAAGCGGCGCGGGAGCCGGCGCGGAGTGCGGTTCGAGGGAGTGAGCGGGACCTGAGGCAGTTGCTCCTCGTGACCGAACCATGACGGGATCGCGACCGGCGCGCGATTGCCGCTCGCGAGATTTTAGTTGCAAAATGTGTCTAAGGACAAAGGAGTCCACCGTGGGACTGGAGACGCGCCACATCACGCTCCGTGATGGTGCCCGCTCGCAAGTCACCGTCATCGCCCGTCTCGTGTCGGACGACGGCGAGGCCGGACAGGAGAGCGCATGCCTCGTGCTGCGTTTCGAGTGTGCGGCCTCGCGTCGCCGGCCGGCGCGGGTCGTGATGGTGCGTGCGCGGTCGCTTCACGCGGTGGATGAACACGCGCTCCGCAAGCTGGCCGAGGGTGGAGGTGCGCCGGCTGCTCCGACGGCTCGCGCGGCGATGGGGCCACGACAGCGTGTAGTGACGCGGCGGTAGATGGTATTTGCCTAACCAAGAGTGGCGGCGTCCCGATGGGACGCCGCCACTCGTGGCATCATGGGGCCGCGCCGTGCGCGGTGTCGCGTTTGAGGCGCCGGGCCTGCCAGATGAGGAGGCCGCGCGCCACTGCGACATTGTCCGCCGCAATTTCATAGAGCGTACGGAATGCCGCCGACTGGGTGAGCGCGCTGACTTCCGCGATCACGGGCGGCGTGTGGCCTTCGCGCCGCCGCGAGTCGCTTCGCCGCTCGACCGCGAGCCGGCACGATACGGCCGACCCATCGCCGCTCGTGGCTTCGATCGTCACCAAGCCGCCACCAGGCAGCTCACGCAGGTACAGAAACACGTCACTCGACCATCAAGGGAAGGATGCGGGCGGATCGCCTGCCTAACGCGTTAGCGGATACCAGCTGCGGTGCGCCCTCGTTTGTCCGCGGGCGCCGAGGCCTCGCGAACGGCAGACGCGGAATTGCCTTGCTTGAGTCCGGCGCGCCAGAGATCGCCGACGCGATCGAGACGGTCCGGCATCGTGGACGTCGTGAACTCGCGCGGATCGAGCGAGTCGCCGACTTCATCCCATTTGAGCGGAGCAGACACCGTAGCATCGGGTTTGGCGCGAACCGAGTATGCCGCCGCGACGCTTTTGCCGCGCGCGTTCTGCAAGCAGTCGACATACACCGCACCGCGCGGCCGGTTCTCCAGAGCGCGCTCCACCGTGGTCTGTCGCGCGTGTTGTTGGACGACTCGCGCGGCGGCGGACTGCGCCGTGGCGATCGCGACGTGAAACGATGTCGAGCGCGGCAGTGGGATCGCGATGTGGATGCCGCGCGAGCCCGATGTCTTGGGCACTGAATGGAGACCCAAGTCCGAGAGCGTTTCTTCGAGCCATCGCGCGACGCGCGCGATGAGCTTGAACGGTGCCGACGGTCCAGGGTCGAGATCGATGATCGCGTAGTCGGGCGTGTCGAGCGAACCGATACGCGACATCCAGGGATCGATGGATATGCAGCCGAGTTGGACGAGGTGCAGCAAGGTCGGAAGGTCGCCGCCCACGAATCGGCGCTGCGCTTCGCCTTGAGAGGCGACGTTCTCGACACGTACGCCATCGGGTACAGATTCGGGAGCGTTCTGTTGAAAGAACAGCTCGCCCCCGACACCATCGGGCGTGCGTTTGAGCACGAGAGGGCGATCGGCGATGGCGGGCAGTATGAACGGGGCGGCGCGCGCATAGTAGCGCATCACGTCACCCTTGGTTACGCCGGCGTCCGGGAAGAACAACTTGTCGAGGTGCGACACCTCGATGGACCGGCCCGGTGCGATGTCGAGCGAGCCGGAGCCGCCGTCGTGCTCTATGGCGTCGAGCGCGGAAAGGATGGACGCGCTGCCCGCCTTGCTTCGGGGCGCACGACGGGCCGAGCGTCGCGGGCGGACCGTGCGGGAGCGGCGAGCGGGCATGCGGTCTCCAACCAGGAAAGGGCCTGCGCGGTCATGCGTAGCATCGCCGCGTTCGTTGCACAAGATGTGCTAACGAATCGAGACAGATTCAAAACGAAAAGCTCCGGCTGGTAGGCCGGAGCTTTCGCGTTGGGGCGCATGGGAGCGGGATCAGAGCTTCTGCACCTCAGCTGCCTGCGGGCCCTTCTGGCCCTGCACGATTTCGAATTCGACCTGGTCGCCTTCCGCCAGCGACTTGAAGCCGTTGCCTTGAATCGCGCTGAAATGGACGAAGACGTCTGGGCCGCCTTCACGCGAGATGAAGCCGTACCCTTTCGCGTCGTTGAACCACTTCACGGTGCCCGTAATGCGAGACATGGTACCTTACCTCTCCCCCAGTGTGGGGCGAAACTGTGATGCAAGATCCCGCTCGAGAGACTGAAACCACCACGTGATTTCAGAGCCTGCCCAACGGTGATCGGAGGACGAGCCGCAATCTAAACATCCGATTTTGCGGATGCCATGGCGGCTGCATGCCAATACTTCATGAATCGGGCCACGCATCGGATTGATGCGCCGTGAAATAGGTCGAGAATCGTCTGCGCGGCCGTTGGTCGGCTGCACGCAAAAACAGACGCGAGAGTTTTTTCTTGGCGAGCTATGCGGCGCCGGCGATGTAGCGCGCGATGCGACCGCAGTTGGCGCAACGCAACGTCACGTGTGAGCGCGGAGGAGGAGGACTGGAATCTGGATCACGCACGATGTCGCCGGAGCATGACGGACAACTGAGCGGCATTCCGCTACGATCGTGGGAGATGAGCTGAAGCGCTTGGGCAGGGTTATACGTGGCCGGGCGTGGCTTGCGCATTGAAGTCCTCCAGAGTGACACACAGCGGCATCCGTCGGCCGGGGCGGACGCCGATCGAGCACGGGCCGCTTGGGGGCAACCCGTTCACCTCCTCGTCTCACAAAGTAGAAACGCTCTTCGGCGCGAGAACGTTGTCGCGCCGGCGAACCGCGGACTACGGGAGGGATGGGTCCGGCATCAATCGGGTGCGAAACGCGCCGCCCGAGAGCCGATCACCCGCTCAGTACTTTGTTGAACGTTGGAAGGTTCCATCCGTACCCGATTTGCGTGAATTAATCGGTTACTGGACGAGCCATCAGGTCACATAGACAATTTCGCCTTCGTCGTCGATGCCGAGCTCCTGCTGCATCCCGCACACGCCGCAGATCTTCACAGCGTGCCAGGCTTCGCCGAGCTCATCTCGCATTGCCGGACTCGCCGGTTTGATGCTGAGCTTCTTGTAGCTGTACTCGCCACAGTTCTCGCACGCGTGCGCTTTGGCGATTCGCTCGGCGCGATCGCGGGAGATTTTGGCCAACGCTTACTTCCCTGTGGGCGCCGCCGGCGCGGTGGGTGGCGGCGTGGGTGCCGTGCTCGACGGGATCGCTGGACGCGAGGGCGCTGCGGTATCGGGTGCGCTGCTGGTACGTTCGCCGACTCCGGTGCGCGACATGAGCTCGCGGAGTCCGCCCAACGCACCCATCACACCTGCGGCTTCGGCCGGCAGGAAAATGGTGGACCCTTTGCCCTGCGTGAGCGCGGGCAACGCTTCGAGATACTTGAGTCCGAGCAGATATAGCGCGACATCCGCCGCCGGCATCGCCGCGCTGATGCGCTGGATCGCCTGTGCTTCCGCGTCGGCCATGGCTAACCGGGCTTGAGCCTGTCCTCTCGCGCGAAGCACTGCGGCCTCCATTTCACCCTGAGCGCGGCTCACCTGCGATTGTTGGACGCCTTCGGCCTCGAGGATGGCGGCGCGCTTCGATGCTTCGGCGTTGGTGACCGCAGCACGGCGCTCGCGTTCGGCGCGCATCTGCAGTTCCATGGACTGTTGGATGTCGCGCGGCGGCTCGATGGCTTGCAGCTCCACGCGCGTCACGTCGACGCCCCACCCGATCGATGCCTCTTCGATGATCTCGCGCATGCGCTTGTTGATCTGATCGCGGCTGGCGAGCGTGCTGTCGAGCTCCATTTCACCTACGATGTTGCGCAGCGTCGTGCGCGTCAGCGTCTCGAGCGCGAACGGGAGATTCTGCACCGCGTACGTGGCCTTCTGCGGATCGGCGATGCGGTAGTAGAGGACCGCATCGATGTCGATGGTCACGTTGTCTTTGGTGATCACCGGTTGGCTCGGGAAGTTGAGCACCTGCTCGCGGAGATCGATGCGCGTGGTGGATCCGGAGACGAGGCGTTTGGCGCCGCTCGGGTCGCTCATCGCGTAGCGCACATCGATCGCGCGGGGCCGCTCGATGAACGGCACCAGGATGTTGAGGCCGGAGCGCGCGATGCGGTTGAATCGGCCTAACCGCTCGATCACCATCACTTCGGCTTGCCCAACGACGCGGAACACGCGGGTGGCGCCATACAACCCGATCAGGAGGATGAGGGCGATCACGATGGCGGTCATCGAATACTCCGGTCGAAATCTGGGGAAGAGATGTGGTGGTCAGCGGGCGGGAGCGGCGTCGGCCCACCGGGCGATGAAGACGTTCGTCTCGTGCGGGTCGGGCGCGTTGCGGCTCGACGCCCAGACCAAATATCGCCCGTCGGGACTGAATTGCGGGAATCCATCGAATCCCGGATCGGTGGTGACTTGCTCGAGGCCCGAGCCATCGCCGTTGACGAGATACAAATCGAAATTGCCGCTGTGCGGATCTTTGTAGTTGGACGAGAAGATGATGTGCGTTCCATCCGGTGTGAAGTACGGGGCGAAATTGGCCCCGCCCAGATGGGTGATCTGGTGTTGATCGGTCCCGTCCGCGTTCATGATCCAGATTTCCATCTTGTTAGGCCGGACGATCCGTTGGGCGAGCAGCGCGCGGTACTCGGCGAGCTCCGTCGAATCCGTCGGGTGGTTGGCGCGATAGACGATCTTGGTGCCGTCGGGCGAAAAGAAGGCGCCGCCATCGTAGCCCGGTGTGTCGGTGAGACGTCGCACGTGCGTGCCGTCCACGTCCATCGCGTACAGATCGAGATCGCCATCCTTGAGCGACGTGAACACGATCGTGCGGCCATCGGGCGACAGCGTGCCCTCCGCCGTGTAGACGCCGTAGTTCGTTAGGCGCTCGAGCCGCGAGCCGTCGGCGTTCGCGGTGTAGATGTCGAACGGGTCCAGGCCCCACACGTACCCCTTGGACGGATCGGGCTTGGGTGGACACGCGGTGTCCGCGGCGTGTGTCGACGCAAAGAAGATGCGCTTGTCGTAGGCGAAGAAATACCCGCACGTTGTTTTGCCGGTGCCCGTCGACACGCGGCGCACACCGGAGCCATCGACGTTCATGATGTACTGCTGATCGCAGCTGCGTCCGTCGCGCGTGGACTGGAAGATCAGCCGCTTGCCGTCGTGGCTGAAGTATGCCTCGGCGTTGGCGCCGCCGTGCGTGAGCTGGCGAACCTCGGTGAGATGCGGCTCGAGCGCTGCAGATGCGGGCGCGATGGCCGCGCTGGGCGCGGGATGCCCACATGCGACCGCGGCCACGAGTGTGGCCGCGGCGACTCCGTGCGGGGCTCTCATGCCCCCAACTTACCGCTTCTCGGGCCTGCTCGCTTGAGCCATTGAGAAGAGGTCCTTCTGCGTCGCACCCTTGCGAAGCAGATCCATGGCCCGCTGCAGCTGCGAGTCATCGGGAATCTGCCGGCGGAAGGCCGTCGAATCGCCGAACGCGAGCTCAGCGATCTGGCCACCGATCCATCGATCGACCAATGGCGCAGCCGCGTTGTACTGCGCGCGATCCACCGCGATCTTCGCGGCCTGCAGTCGGCGATAGAACTCGTCGCGCCATTCCGGTTTCACCGTGAACGTGGGCGACACACTGCCCTTGAGCTCGAGCGCGTAGCTGTACAGGACGCCGCGCACCGCCGGATACTTGGGGGCGATCGCCTTGAAGAACGTCTGCTCCGGCGTGGAGATCGTATCGTCCGCGACGATCACGTCTGGCGTGATGCCGCCGCCACCGTACACGATGCGACCCGCGTCGCTGCGATACGTCGGCCGATTCTGCTTCACCGATTCCTTCTCGAGAGAATCCGGCGGAGTGTCGTCGGGAGGACTGGCACCCACGAGCTCCGGGTCAGCCGGCTTCCGATTTTTCTGAATCGAGCGCCCGCTCGGCGTATACCACTTTCCGGTGGTGATCTTGAGCGCCCAACCGCCATCGATCGGGAAGACGGTCTGCACGAGTCCCTTTCCGAACGACGTGGTGCCGACGACCAGCGCGCGATCATGGTCCTGCAGTGCCCCGGTGACAATCTCGGCGGCCGATGCAGAGTGACCGTCTACGAGAACTACGAGGGGTACGTTCTGTACGTGCTCATCGTCGTGCGCCGTGTAGACCTGGGGCTGACCTTGACGCATGCGGACGCTCGCGATCTGCTGGCCGCTCTTCAAGAACAGATCGGCCACCTGCAGACCTTGGTCGAGGATGCCGCCCGGATTGTTGCGCAGGTCGAGCACGATGGACTTGGCGCCCTGCTTCACGAGTCCGTTGACCGCGTTGTCGAGCTCGTCCGCTGCGTCCTCGTTGAAGGTTTGCAGCGGGATGTACGCAATCTTGTCGGTCAACATGAGCGAGTACGGCACGGCAGGAACGTGGATCTCGGCGCGGGTGAACGTGTTCTCGATTGCCTCGGAAACGCCCGGCCGCGAGAAGCGCACTTTCACTTGCGTGCCGACGGTGCCGATCAAGACATCGGATACTTGCTGTGAGGACCAACCGCGCGTAGACGCGGTATCGATGCCGATGATGTGATCGCCGTCTTGAACGCCGGCCGCTTGCGCAGGGCTGTGTGAGAAGACGTGGACGACGACGATATTGCCGTCCTGATTTTCGATCTGCATCCCGATGCCGCCATAGCGACCGGTGGATTGCGTCGAGAATCGCTTGAGCTCAGTGGGGGAGAACAGCTCGGAGTACGGATCATGGAGCTGCGTCACCAAACCGCGCGCCGCTTTTTCGTACAACGCAGAAGCGTCGACGGTGTCGACGAACCGGTCGGATACGAGTGACATGACCTGGTCGAACACGCGGGCACCATCGTGCGCAACGTGCTCCCGGATCGAAAACCCGCCGATGACGACGGGGAGGAGCAGGGCGCCGGCGACGACAGTCGCCCGGAGTCGACGAGTCATGGATCCATCCCGGTGGAGGGAAAGACGCGCCGGAACTCCGGCTCGTCTGCTGTAAAAGATACGGTTTCAAGGCGCGAAGTGTTCCGCGCGCCCCTCCATCCACCCGCACCGCTCATGCCGTGCCGAACGGCGCTCCCCCCGGTGAACCGCCGTCCTCACTGCCGGTGGCGAGCAACTGCTTCCACGTGAGCTCCGGTCCTTTGCGAAAGCCCTTCTGGGTGATTTTCACGCCTTCTGGGGAGATCGCGACCATGTACGCTTGTCCCTCGATCTCGATCTCGCGCTTCAGCGTCTTCTCCAGCTTGGTCGCCATGTGTTGCTCTCCGTGGGAGTCAGGATGGAAACGAGTGGTGACGGCAGTCGATGCCGTGCATCAGGTCGCCCGCGCCGACAAAACATAATCGACAAACCATTCGCGCCGGTGCTGCCGTACCGCGACGTCGCGGAGTAGCCCAGCAGCCAACAGCATCTCATGGGCCGGTTGCAGCACTCGCTGCAGGTGAGACGGGTACCGTTGGGCCAGCGGAATACGCTCGGCGAGCTCTGCCAGACCCACCCTCCAGGTCAAATTGCCCTCCTCACGAGCTACCTCCATGAGTCTGTACAGCCGCCGAGCGACGGGGGAAGATAGCGCTTGATAGTGCGGCGCCGAGAGCGATACGACATGTCCGGCTGCAATGTTGGCGCGGGGACCGGCTGATAGCGTGACGACCGCCTCGCCGGGCTCTGCCGCTGCGATCGCCGGAAAGAGCGTGAGTTGATCGCGGTCCAACATTCGCCGACGCTCGATGAAGACAGCACTCAGCACGTTGAACCGCCTCTCGACGCTCGTCTTGGTTGCAGCATCGAAGTACGCCCCTTGTGATTCGAGCGTGGTGTGATTGAGGCGAGCGAGCGCGGAGCGGAGCTGCTCGTACGTTCTGCCGTCGACGCGCCGTCCTATCGAGCGCAGAAATGCGTGCAGTGTGAATCGCACCACGCCATCGGCGGGCGCGCCCAGGTCGTGATAGCGATGCCACAGCTCGATGTACACGTCCTGATCGAACGTGCCGGGCAGACGGTCTCCGGGTCGAGGGAGGACGCGCCAGCGCCCGCCCGACGGCGGTGTATAGGCGATTGCGGTGTCGTCGGCCGAGTCGCTGAGACGAAAGAGCGGCAACGCTTCGAGCGAACGGTCGAGCGCGATGATGCGGGTCGTGATTCGTCGTCGCGCCGCGAGACTCATGCTCTAAGGTACGGGTAGGCGGGCATTGCGGGCCAGATGAGTCCGACGAGTCGGAGGTCATCCGAGTCGAATCACCTGGCCGGTGACGGCGCGAGAGGCGTCCGAACAGAGCCACGACACGGCGGCGGCGACGTCCTCGCGCTCTACGTATTTCGTCTTATCGCTCATGCTCGACAGGTTGGCTTCGGTGCGAATGGCGGTGGGTGCAAGTGCGTTAGCACGCACCCCGCTCGTACGTTCCTCTTCGGCGACGGCTCGCATGAGAACGATCACGCTGCTCTTGGAGGCGGCATATGCCCACATGCGTGACACGTTCGCACCGGGGAGCGCGGCGGCCGACGAGAAGTACACAATGGACCCGCGTGCCGCGCGCAACATGGGCAGGAACGCGCGCGTGGCGAGGTACGCGGTCGCAACGTTGATCGACAACCGCGTGTGCCACACATCGAGCGTGCTGTCGGCTACAGGACCGCTCATGGCGAAGCCGCCGGCGATGTTGACGAGCGCATCGACGCGCGGTGGTGAACCGGCGGTTTGTGCGACGTCACGGGCGAGCTTCGCCACCTGTGATTCGTCGGACAGGTCGCACGCGAACGAGACCGCGTCGTGTCCAGCCGCGCGTAGATCGTCGGCGCGTGCTTTGGCCTCGTCTCCGCTGCGAGCGATCGCGACGATGCGCATGCCGGCTTCGGCGAGAACGCGCGCGATCACTTCACCGGTCTGTCCGGTCCGGCCGATGCCGGTGACCACGGCGATCCGACTCGACTCCTGCGTCATGCCCGTAATCCGGTGCGCATGGCGGGGAGCATGTGCCGGGCAGCGCGCCGTGGCAAGGGCGGTTTCCCCGTCCTACTCCGTGTCGCGATAATTTTGGTGATGCCCCGGCGCCCCTCCTCGCGCGATGCCGCGCTCATGCGGAAGTTCCACCCGGTCGTGAGCGCGTGGTTTCGCGACACATTCGGCGGACCGAGCGAGCCGCAGCGATCGGGATGGCCGGCGATCGCGAGCGGCGACCACACGTTGATCCTGGCGCCCACGGGGACCGGCAAGACATTGGCGGCGTTCCTATGGGAAATCGACCGGCTGATCGCGCGCGGCCTCGACGCGCCGCTGCCTAACGCAGTCCAGATTCTTTACATCTCGCCGCTCAAGGCGCTGAGCAACGACATCCATCGCAATCTCGAGGTGCCGTTGGCGGAGCTGCGCCGGCGGTTCGAGGAGATTGGGGAGTCGTTCCCCGACATTCGCGTCGCGGTGCGGACGGG
>Ga0134126_10004391_pt1 | contig 17642 bp, 19 predicted proteins | sample KB31752_FD_96881 | JGI IMG/M metagenome (GOLD analysis project Ga0134126, IMG submission 96881) | Terrestrial soil microbial communities with excess Nitrogen fertilizer from Kellogg Biological Station, Michigan, USA - KB3-175-2 | ecosystem: Environmental > Terrestrial > Soil > Unclassified ...
GCGGGAGACGTTTTGGGGGATCCATGTCATCGTTCCGGGACTTTCAGCCTGGCGCGGCGCTCGTGCTCGCGCTGTCGCTCTCGATCTTGCCGACCAGGAGCGGTGCCTATACCCCGGAAGAGCAGCAGGCCTGCCAGCCGGACGCCTTCCGCCTCTGCTCTGCCGAGATCCCCGACGTCGAGCGCGTCACGGCATGCATGATTGCCAGGAAGTCGCAGCTCTCGCCCGAATGCCGCAGGTTCTTCCGCTCCGATCCAGAGCCGGATGAGGCGCGGGCCGCTTCCCCGGGTAAGCCCTTGAGCATCAAGCCTGCGGCCGTGCACGGGAAGAAGGCCAGCAAGACGACAAAGCCCCACACGAGGTGATCGCGTACCGGTCACATGGCCCACCCCCCGGCTCATGACCGGACTCGTTTTGTTCGCGGACGCCGGCGGCCCATGACAGGCCGAATGATCGCAACTCCCTTTGCAGATGAGCCAGAATAGATCGCGCCTTATGCCGTAATACCAATGCAAATGCAGCGTGATCTTCAAGTTGTATGGAAGCTTTCGCGAGCAATTGGTTCAAGCTGTGAGCCCGTCTGCTCTCGTTTCGCCTCCAAGGCGCCTGTGACTCAAAAGCCAGCGTTCCTTGTTTTCCCGTGGCTTCGTCACATTTGCCCATAAATTTGTCTTTCACGAATCAGCGCGGTGATTCATTTTTGCTTTCTGGGGTCAATCTGGAGGCCAAGGGTATGAACGTTATTGTTTTCGCATCACGAAAGGGCGGTTCAGGAAAGAGTACCCTGGCCGCCCATCTCGCGGCGCAGATCAAGGCGACCAAGCCGTGTCTGCTCGTCGACGCCGATCCACAGGGCTCACTGACGCTGTGGCACAAGCTGCGCGGCACCAACGAACCGCCGATCAAGACCGCTGTGAACTCCGTGAGCGGGATCCTCGCCGGCGCCAAGCGCGACGGAATGGAGTGGGTGCTGATCGACACGCCGCCGAACCTGTCGGCCGTCGTCGACGACGCCATCAAGAACGCCACCATGGTCATCATTCCGGCGCGGCCCGGTGTGTTCGACGTCAATGCGGTGCAGGAGACGATTCAGATGTGCCGCTCGGCGCGCAAGCCCTATGCGGTAGTGCTGAACGGCGCGCCCGCGCGCAGGGACGATGCCGAAAGCCCGATCGTCACCATCGCCCGCGAAGCGCTCGCCAAATTCCGCGCACCGGTGTGGGGCGGCCAGATCACCAACCGCGCCGATCTGTTGATGGCGCTGGGACAGGGCGAAGGCGCGCTGAATATTATGCGGAAGGACGCGCAGCAGCCGAGATCGGAAGGCTTTGGGCCGCGATCGAACGCTCCGTCAAGGCCATCCGCGGAACCGCGTCGGCCACCGGCGCGATGCACAAGCAGGCGGCGTGATTCTTTCACACCGCTTTTTTGAATGCCCGGAGAACGCGCGGGCGCCGCGCGTTTTTGCTTGATCTCTTACGCCACCATCAGCATGTAGAACACGATCACCGGCGACAGGCACAGGATCACGCTCCAGATCCCAAGTGCCCAGAGAATGTCCTCGGTGGTGAAGCCCTTCTGTTCAACGACCAGTTCTTGCTCGTTATTCACGACGCCCCCGCGCTTTTTTGTGTTGTGGGGCAGCGTGATACGCGACAGCTGTTAAAATCCTGGTCCGGCTTTCGCTCGGATTTGACCACAGGTGCTACCGCGGATTAACCAACAGTGGAGTGGATTTGACATTCGCCTCCCGGTTCGCCGCGCATTCGTCAGGCGAAGGTCAAATCCACTCCACTGAAAATTAACATGGGGCTAGCGGTCATCGACCGCTAGCGCAGCGCCTCGGCAAATCTACCAGGCGATCAGCGCATGGATGGCGAGGACCGGCACGAAGCCGATCATCACCGCCCAGAAGCCGAACGGCGCAACGACGGCAAAATCACGCGCGGCTTCGCGCATGACCGCTTTGGCTTGAACGCTCACGGTTTCCCCCAAGTCCCTTTTGTTGTTGGTGCGGAAATCCATACGCCGCTCGTCTTAAGGCCGGCGCCGATTCAAGCCTTCAAATTGAAGCGTCGCTTTCACCCCGCATTAACCAGGCGAAGCTCTGCACGGCTTTGCGATCGCCGCGCAATCTCGCGATCGAGCCTTGTCGCGAGCTCCGCGCTCACGTCCACCATCGGCGAGCGCACCTCGGCAGAGGCAATCAGCCCGGTCTGCGCCAGCCAGTACTTGGCCGGTGCCGGGCTCGGCTCGGCGAACAAGAGCCGCGTCAGCTCGGCGACGTCCTGCCAGCATGCGGACGCGCCGTCGCGATCGCCGGCCTTCAGTTGCGTCCGCACGCGCGCGAAAATGTCGGTCGCGACATGCGCCGACAGCAGGATGGCGCCATCGGCGCCGTCGTCGAGCGCGTTGAAATATTCCGCGTCGTCGCCGTTCAGCACGCGAAAGCCGTCCGGCCGACGCTTGAGGAGGTCGATCGATTGCGCGCGGTCGGCCGAGCAATCCTTCAGGCCGACGATGTTGGGATGCTGGGCAAGGCGCAGCATCGTATCGTTGGTGATGTTGACCGATGTCCGATAGGGAATGTTGTAGAGCACGAGCGGCCATGAGGCGTGGTCGGCGAGCGCGGTGAAATGGGCGAGCAGCCCGCGCTGCGAGGGCCTGAGATAATAGGGCGCCGAGATCAGATAGCCGTCGATCGGCCACGCCGCGGTCTCGTCCAGCATCTCCTGCATCTTTTGCGTAGCCGCGCCGGCAAGCCCGAGACACACCGGCAGGATGCGCGGCAGCGCCGCAAGCTCGGAGCGCACGCCGGCTACAAGTTGCTCCATCTCGTGGGTCGCAAGCATCAACCCTTCGCCCGAGGTTGCGCCCAGGATGAATCCGTCGATCGGTCCGTTCGCGTAGTGCCGCACCAGTCGCCGCAACGATACTTCGTCAAGCACACCATCGCGAAACGGTGTCACCAGCGGCAGCCACAGGCCCCGCAAGCGGTCTCTCAACTCGTCCATGTCTCCATCTCCTTTTCTGCGGTTAAAGCGCCGGAGACGGGAAACAAAAAACCCCGCGGCTCAGGCGGGGTCTCGGATCGGCTGGAAGCGTAACGGTTCTAACGCGCGCGCCGATCTGCAGGCCCCGAACGGGGACCTTTTTTCGACGACAAGGCGGCGCACGAACTCGTGATCATGCGTACATGATGCTCGTTGCCGCGAATCCTGTCAACGACGCGCAAAAAACGACGAGGCTGTGACACACGCACCACGCGAGCGCGAAAAAAAAGCCGGGCCCGAAAGAGCCCGGCTTAGGTATTGGCCACGTGAGGCCGACACAATCACCTTCCAAGAGGGATTACTGAGTTCTCGCGCCACTGGAGGAGGGGGACAAATGCGCAACGCGAATGCTCAGCGTGCTGTCATTATGGTCCCGCGCTGCGGCATGCAGCAACCGGGGTGGCCGCATGTCAGACATGCGCAAAAAACCGGCGTGACGCCGCCTGCTGACAGGCCTCAGATCGCTGGCATCAGGACGGCCAGCGCTGCGCTTTGCTCACCACGAAATCGCGGAACACCTGGACCCGCGCCACGGTCTTCAGCTCTTCCGGATAGACGAAATAGGTGTCGAGCTGGATCGAGTCGGACTCGCCGAAAAGTTGCACGAGACGGGAGTTTTCCTCGACCAGGTAATCGGGCAGCGCGGCGATGCCGAGCCCCTGCTGGCAGGCACGCACGAGGCCGAGGACGTCGTTGACCTTGAAGAAGGCCTCGCGCGGACCGCTGCCGTTGCGGCCGGCCTCGATCAGCCAGTTGCGATTCTGCAAATGCGCGGGAACCTGCGAGTCGCTCAGCAGGATGATGCGATGCGAATCGAGGTCGTCGAGCGTGCGGGGGGTGCCGAAACGCTTGATGTAGTCCGGTGAGCAGTAGGCATGAATGCCCATCGCGAACAGCTTGCGCTGGATCAGATCGGGCTGCGTCGGCTTGCGGGTGCGGATCGCGACGTCGGCCTCGCGCATCGAGAGGTCAAGCTCCTCGTCGGTTACGATCAGCGAAATCCGGATATCCGGATAGAGGGCGGTGAACTCGCTAAGCCGCGGGATCAGCCAGTTGATGCCGACGCCCTTCGTGGTGTTGATCTTGAGGTCGCCGCTCGGCCGCTCGCGGCTATCGGTGAGCTTGGCGCGCGCCGCCTGCAACTGCATGAACACGTCATGCGCGGTGCGGAACAAGAGGTCGCCCTGTTCGGTGAGGATCAGGCCGCGCGCGTGGCGGTGAAACAGCGACACCGAAAGTTCCTGCTCGAGCGCACTGACCTGGCGCGAGACTGCCGATTGTGAAAGTCCAAGCTGCTCGCCGGCATGCGTGAAGCTGCCCGCTTCCGCCGCGGCGTGAAAGACTTTCAACTTGTCCCAATCCATATCCGTAAATCCGTCGCGGGTTCTAGGCATGTGTACTCGGTTACTCCGCTGCTGCACGCTCGCTGGCGCGCAGCGCCAGAAAACGTTCGGCTTCAAGGGCTGCCATGCAGCCGAGGCCGGCGGCGGTGACCGCCTGGCGGTAGACATCGTCGGCGACGTCGCCGGCGGCGAACAGGCCCGGCACCGAGGTCGCGGTGGAATTCGGCGCCACCTCGACATAGCCGGAGGCTCTGAGCTTGACCTGGCCGGCCACAAGCTCGGTCGCCGGCGCATGCCCGATCGCGATGAAGACGCCGTCGGCGGCAAGCTCGGTGAGCGCGCCGGTCTTGACGTTCTTCAGCCTGACATGGGTGACCTTGGCCGGTGTCCTTTCGCCGCCGATCTCGTCGATCACGCTGTCCCAGATCACCTTGATCCTGGGATGCTTGAACAAGCGATCCTGCAGGATGCGTTCGGCGCGCAAATGATTGCGCCGATGAACCAGCGTCACCTTCGAGGCGAAGTTGGTGAGGAACAGCGCTTCCTCGACGGCGGTATTGCCGCCGCCCACCACCACGACTTCCTTGCCGCGGTAGAAGAAGCCGTCGCAGGTCGCGCAGGCCGAGACGCCAAAGCCCTTGAAGCTCTCCTCGGAGGGAAGGCCGAGCCAGCGCGCCTGCGCGCCGGTGGCGAGGATCACGGTCTCGGCGAGATAAATGTCGCCGGAGTCGCAGGTCAGGCGGAACGGCCGCCGCGACAGTTCGAGCCCGGTGACGAGGTCGGTGACGATCTTGGTGCCGACATGGGCGGCCTGCTTCTCCATCTGCTCCATCAGCCAGGGGCCCTGGATCACGTCGGCAAAGCCCGGATAGTTTTCGACGTCGGTCGTGATGGTGAGCTGCCCGCCGGGCTGGATGCCCTGGATCAGGATGGGTTCGAGCATCGCGCGCGCGGCGTAGATCGCCGCCGTGTAGCCTGCCGGTCCCGAACCGATGATGACGACCTTGGCATGGGTGGGGGCGGGCATGGGCAGATGTCTCACGTAGAAGCAGTCAAACCAGCACCGCCGCAGAAACTGCCCGCAAAGGCATCGCGGCGGTGCCGAAAGTGTCAAATCCAAGTCTAAGGTATGTGGCGAGCCATGCAAGAAATGCAATTCACTTCGGCTAATTTTCCCCGTGAGCCGAGGAAAATGGCGCGCTGCACGCGCAATAAAATTGCGCAAGGCGCCAGAGCTGGGCTAAGAGAGTTGCCGGCACGGGCCATGAGCTCGAAAGCCGCAGGGAACTCGAATTCACGTGTCGAAGAATCTAGATGAAATCGACCTCAAAATCCTGAGCGAGATCCAGGCCGACGGCCGAATCACCAATGTGGAACTCGCCAAGCGGGTGGGCATTTCACCGCCGCCGTGCCTGCGCCGGGTACGCTCGCTGGAGGAGGAGGGCTACATCCAAGGCTACCGCGGATTGCTCGATCCGCGCCGGCTCGGCTTCGATGTCACGGTGTTCGCCTCGGTGCATCTGTCGAGCCAGGCCGATGCGGACCTGCGCGCGTTCGAGGCGTTCGTGCGCAAGGAGCCCTTGGTGCGCGAATGCTGGATGCTCTCGGGCGAGGTCGACTTCATCCTGAAATGCGTGGCGCCGGACATGGCCACGTTCCAGGACTTCGTCACGCATCTCACCGCCGCGCCCCATGTGCGCAACGTGCGGACGTCGCTGGTGCTGCACAATTCCAAATACGAAGCCGCAGTGCCGCTGGACGTGAGGGGGCGGACTTAGCAGGCCCACATCATTGGGCCGGGTGCCCGACCTCGTCCCCCACATGCGATGGCCTGCTCCTTGCGCCGATCGCGGCATCGACGCTGATCGGGCCGCCGCCTGACGCCGACAGATAGAGGCAAGCGAAGCAGAACAGGATGGCGGCCGTGCCGCCGTTGTTGAGCGGGTGAAACACCGGCTCGCCGGTCTTGAACATATGCCCGAGGAAGTAAGCGAACGCCATTTCGCCTGACAGAACGAATGCGGCCAGCCGAGTGAGGAGGCCGACCGCCAGAAGCCCTCCGAGCACAAGTTCAATCGCTCCGGCCGTCATGATCAGCGGCGGAGGGTTGGCGAAATAGGGCAGCGGCGGAAATTTGAAGATTTTTGCGATGCCATATTGGAACAAAAGCAACCCGGTGATGAACCGGAAAAGGCTCAACAGATAGGGCTGATAGGCCGCGCTGTAACGATCCAGGCTCATCATGCTCTCCGACGGACAATCCCCTACCGAAGGCGCTAACAACCATCGCAACCGTTGGTTCATCGGCGAATTGCAGGACTGACATGCTCGAGCAATTGTGAGTTGTCCGCTCCGCCGTGGAATAGGCAGGCGAGTAGGGTGTTGCCGAACCCGAGCCTTGTCCTGCAAGGGCGGAAAAACTTGAGGGCTGCCATGGCAACGAACGGTCGGCCGAAGCTGATTTTTCCGGCGCTCTCCGGCCTCTACGACAGCCTGTCGCCATTCTCCTACGCGATCATGCGCTTTGCCACCGGCGCGATCCTGCTGCCGCATGGTGTGACAAAGGTCCTCAACGTTCCCGTCGACAAATTCGCGCAGAATATCGCGGCCAAGGGACTGCCGTTTCCGGAAGCCTTGTCCTACCTGACCTATTTCGCCGAGTCGGTTGCGGCCGCGTGTCTCGCGATCGGCCTTCTCACCCGCATCGCCGCCGCCATGATCGGCATCGAGATGCTGGTCATCGTCCTGCTTTTCCAGTGGCAGTTCGGCTATTTCTGGACCAGTCGCGGTTACGAGTTCGCGCTGCTGTGGACGCTCCTGTGCATCGCCCTCTTCTTCAAGGGCGGCGGCCGCTATTCGATCGACCGCCTGATCGGCCGCGAGTTCTGAACTCAGGTTGTCCTGCCGCGCATCGCGTCCAGGCTGATCGAGCCACCTCCCGCCGTTGCGAGGTAAAGGCAGCCGAAGCAGAGCATGATGGTCAATCCGCCGTTGTTGATCGCCGGATAGAAGCTGCGCGGAAAACTCTCGATGAAATAGGCGAAAGCCATCTCGCCGGAAAGAATGAATGCGGCCGGACGTGTCAGGAGGCCAAGCACCAGGAGACTGCCGAAGACGAGCTCGATCATGCCGGCGGCGCCCCATAGCGACAGCGGCGTGACGTCCTCCAGGTAACTGACGGGTGGGAATTTGAACAGCTTGGCGATGGCGAAGTGAAGGAATATCAGGCCGGTGATGAAACGGAACAGGCTGAGTGCGATCGGCCGCCATCTGGAAAGCACTTCATCCATGGTCGATCCTCCCGCTTGTGATCGCCGTCAGCTTAACGCCTGATCTCCTGCATTGATAATGACCCTCCTGGAATGGAATCATTCCGGGAGGGCTATTGCGAGGCGACAAATGCGCGGAAAGCCGTTCACGCGCAGTCCGTGTCAGGTTGCCTCCTTGCCTTGCCGCAGCGCATCAAGGCTCCAGGGGCCAGCGCCGGCAAAGACGAAATAGAGGAAGACAAAGCAATAGAGCGCGGCGAGCTCGCCGCCATTGAGCACCGGATAGAATCCCCGCGGCGCATGCACCATGAAGTAGGCGACTGCGGTGAAGCCGGAGAGAATGAAGGCGACCGGCCGCGTGAACAGGCCGAGCAGGAACAGCATGCCGCCGATCAGCTCGATCAACCCGCCGGCGCCGGCGAGCGTACCGATCTGGATATGGGCAAAGCCGGGAACCTTGGGAAAGCCGAGGATCTTGCCGGTGCCGTGCTGCAGCAGGCTCAGGCCCGTATAGACGCGCAGGATGCTCTGAAAGCTCTGCACGATGCGCGGTGAGGAGAGAACAGTGTCCATGGCAGTCTCTGATAGTTATGAGTCATAATCATCTCACGGCGCATACATTGCGCCGCTTGACGTTCCAACTCACAATCTCCGCGTGCCGCCTCACGAACACGTTATTTCAGGATTTCAAAGCGAAAAAGCCGCGCCCGAGCGCGGCTTTTCGTTGAGGATGCCGAGCTTGACTGCTCAGCGCCACTCGACCTTCGTGACCTCATAGGCCTTGGCGCCGCCCGGTGTATTCACCTCGACCGAGGCGCCCTTCTTCTTGCCGATCAGGGCACGCGCGAGCGGCGAGGCAAGCGAGATCTTGCCCTTCTTGATGTCGGCCTCGACCTCACCGACGATCTGGTACACCGCCTTCTTCTCGGTATCCTCGTCGATCAGCGTCACGGTCGCGCCGAACTTGATGGTGTCGCCCGAGAGCTTTGAGATGTCGATCACGTCGGCGCGCGCGAGCTTGTCCTCGAGCTCGGCAATGCGGCCTTCATTATGGGACTGCTCTTCCTTGGCGGCATGGTATTCCGCGTTCTCCGAAAGGTCGCCATGCGAACGCGCTTCGGCGATGTGCTCGATAATGCGTGGACGATCCACCGACTGGCGATGCTTCAATTCGTCCGTCAGTGCGGCATGGCCGACCGCAGTCATCGGAACCTTTTCCATCATCTCTCTGGTCCTTCAATCGCGCGGGGACCTGTCGGCACGCGCGAGGCGCTTGGCAGTTCAGCCTTTCGTGGGCCGCTGAGCAAAGCCCTACGGCCCGTTGAATCCGGGGCCCAAGAAGGGCCGGGACAACATTCATACGGGGCGGTGAGTTCCAGCCTGGCGGCTTTGTTGCCAATCATTTGGCCGGCACTTTCCGGCCGGCCAGTGATCAGCTCTCGGAAAAATAACTCTGCAATGTGCGGACCTCAAGGTCTCCGCCGAGATAGGCGCGGATGCCCTGGGCGGCCGCCACGGCACCCGAAAGAGTGGTGTAATACGGCACTTTATGCAAGAGGGCAGCGCGCCGCAACGAGCGGCTGTCGGCCAGCGCCTGCGGCCCCTCCGTGGTATTGAAAACAAGCTGGATATCGCCGTTGGTGATGGCGTCCACGATGTGCGGCCGTCCTTCCAGCACCTTGTTTACTTTTTCGGCAGGGACGCCGTGCTCGGTCAGGAAGCGCTGCGTGCCGGAAGTCGCCATCACCTTGAAGCCAAGCGAGAACAACAGCCGCACCGCGTCCTTGACGCGGGCCTTGTCGATCTCGCGCACGGAGACGAACACCGTGCCCTTGCGCGGCACGCGGGTGCCGCCGCCGAGCTGGCTCTTGGCGAAGGCGACCTCGAACGAGCGGTCGATGCCCATCACCTCGCCGGTCGAGCGCATCTCCGGTCCCAGCACCGTATCGACGCCGGGGAAGCGCGCGAACGGGAAGACCGATTCCTTGACGCCGACATGGTTGAGCGCGCGCTTCTTCAAGCCGAAGTCAACGAGCTTCTCGCCGGCCATGATGCGGGCCGCGATCTTCGCAACCGGCGTGCCGATCACCTTGGCTACGAACGGCACCGTGCGCGAGGCGCGCGGGTTGACCTCAAGCACATAGATGTCGCCGTCCTTGATGGCGTATTGCACGTTCATCAGCCCGACCACGTCGAGGCCGCGCGCAAGCTCGCGGGTCTGCCGCTCCAGCTCCTCGATCATCCTGGCATCGAGCGAATGCGGCGGCAGCGAGCAGGCGGAGTCGCCGGAGTGAATGCCGGCTTCCTCGATGTGCTCCATGATGCCGACGATGAAGGTGTCCGTGCCATCGGAGAGGCAATCGACATCGATCTCGGTAGCGTCCGAGAGATAGCGGTCGAACAACAGCGGGTTCTTGCCGAGCACGGTGTTGATCTGCCCGGTCTTGTCGTTCGGATAGCGCGCCTTCACATCCGCCGGCACCAGCTCGGGGAGGGTGCCGAGCAGGTAATCGGAGAGCTGGGTCTCCTCGCGGATGATCTGCATGGCGCGGCCGCCGAGCACGTAGGACGGGCGCACCACGAGCGGTAGCCCGAGGTCGGCGGCGACCAGCCGCGCCTGCTCGACCGAATAGGCGATGCCGTTCTTGGGCTGCTTCAGATGCAATTTATCGAGCACCCGCTTGAAGCGGTCGCGGTCTTCGGCGAGGTCGATCGCATCGGGCGAGGTCCCGAGGATCGGTACGTCGGCGGCCTCGAGCGGCCGCGCGAGTTTCAGCGGGGTTTGGCCGCCGAACTGCACGATCACGCCGATGAGTTGCCCGTTCTTGCGCTCGGTATCGACGATCTCCAGCACGTCTTCGGCCGTCAGCGGCTCGAAATACAGGCGATCGGCGGTGTCGTAATCGGTCGACACCGTTTCCGGATTGCAGTTGATCATGATGGTCTCATAGCCCGCCTCGTCCAGCGCGAAGCAGGCATGACAGCAGCAATAGTCGAACTCGATGCCCTGGCCGATCCGGTTCGGCCCGCCGCCGAGGATGATCACCTTCTTCTTGTCCGACGGCGCGCTCTCGTCCGAAAGCGTGCCTGCAAACGGCGCCTCGTAGCACGAATACATGTAGGCGGTGGGGGAGGCGAATTCCGCCGCGCATGTGTCGATGCGCTTGAACACCGGGCGCACGCCGAGCGCATGGCGCCCGGCCGTGACCTCGGCTTCGGTGGTTTCCGAAAGCACCGCAAGGCGCGCGTCGGAAAAGCCCATCGCCTTGAGCCGCCGCATGCTGGAGGCGTTTTTCGGCAGGCCGTTCTTGCGAACCTTCTCCTCCATCTCGACGATACCGCGCATCTCACCAAGGAACCAGGGATCGATCTTGCATGAGTTGAAGATATCTTCGTCCGACCAGCCGAGCCGCATCGCTTGCGCCACCTGCATGATGCGGTTCGGCGTCGGCGTGCCCAGCGCCGCGCGGATTGCGTTCTTGTCGTCGCCGCGGCCAAGCCCCTCGATGTCGATCTCATCGAGGCCGGTCAGCCCGGTCTCCAGCCCGCGCAACGCCTTTTGCAGGCTCTCCTGGAAGGTGCGGCCGATCGCCATCACCTCGCCGACCGACTTCATCGAGGTGGTGAGCGTGGTCGCAGCGCCCGGAAATTTCTCGAACGCAAAACGCGGGATTTTTGTGACCACGTAATCGATCGTCGGCTCGAACGAAGCCGGCGTCGCGCCGCCGGTGATGTCGTTGGCGATCTCGTCGAGCGTGTAGCCGACCGCGAGCTTTGCCGCGACTTTCGCGATCGGAAAGCCCGTCGCCTTGGAGGCCAGCGCGGACGAGCGCGACACGCGCGGATTCATCTCGATGACGACCATGCGGCCGTCGACCGGATTGACGCCGAACTGCACGTTGGAGCCGCCGGTCTCCACCCCGATCTCGCGCAGCACCGCGATCGAGGCGTCGCGCATGATCTGGTACTCCTTGTCCGTCAGCGTCAGCGCCGGCGCAATGGTGATGGAATCGCCGGTGTGCACGCCCATCGGATCGAGGTTTTCGATCGAGCAGATGATGATGCAGTTGTCCTTCTTGTCGCGCACCACCTCCATCTCGAACTCTTTCCAGCCGAGAACCGATTCCTCGATCAGGACTTCGTTGGTGGGCGAGGCATCGAGCCCACGCTCGATGATGTCGATAAACTCCTCCTTGTTGTAGGCGACACCGCCGCCGGTGCCACCCATGGTGAAGGAGGGGCGGATGATGGCAGGCAGCCCGATCTCGGACAGCGCCATCAACGCTTCGGCCAGCGCCTGCTGCTGGTAGCGCTTGCGTCGCTCGTTCTCCCCGGCCGCCCATTGCCGCTCGAACTCGCCCAGCGCGCTGCCTGAAAGCCTCGCGCGATCGGCGAGATATTTGTCGCGGTCTGATTTCTTCAAGCCGGAGGCGTTCGCAAGCCGCGAGTTCGGTGTCTGCAGCCCGATCTTCTCCATGGCGTTGCGGAAGAGCTGGCGGTCTTCCGCCTTGTCGATCGCATCCGCCGTGGCGCCGATCATCTCGACGTCGAATTTGGCAAGCGTCCCCAGCCGCCGCAGCGACAGCGCGCAGTTGAGCGCGGTCTGCCCGCCCATGGTCGGCAGCAGCGCAAAGCCGCCGGGAACGACGTGGCGTTCCTTCTCGATGATCTTGGCGACGATGTCCGGCGTGATCGGCTCGATATAGGTGGCGTCGGCCAATTCCGGATCGGTCATGATCGTCGCCGGATTGGAGTTGACCAGGACGACCCGATATCCTTCCTCCTTCAGCGCCTTCACCGCCTGCGTGCCGGAATAGTCGAATTCGCAGGCCTGGCCGATCACGATCGGGCCGGCGCCGATGATCAGGATGGTGGAAATGTCGGTTCGTTTGGGCATCAGCTCTCAACAGCAGGAATCGGGCACAAAAAAAGGGCGCGCCGGCCGCGCGTCCCTCGAGCAAGTAGCGTGAGGGAGGCCCTCGCGCGCGAGGCGTCTTTAGACCAGATTTTTGAGGGGTAAAAGGGCTTTAGCGGCCCAATCAACCGCGATTTTGAGCCAATTTTGAGGGCGGCGGCCGATTGAGCTCATCCTCGCTCTTCGAACTGGCGGCGCGGCTAGTCCGTCTACGCTTTCGCTTTGCTCAAGCTACGCCGGACACGCTTTGCCCCGCCGGTCTGGCGTGGCTGCGCCACGCGTAGCCCGTCAGGGCGAAGCGTGGAGACCCGGCCTGGACTTGAACCAGGATAAAGAGCGTTGCACCGCTCCCGCGTCGACGCCATTCCGCCACCGGGCCGAGGCGATCATTGCCCGTCCGATGCGGCGCAAGCCATTGCTTCCGCCGATTAACCCTAACCGTTGCCCCGCGCCAAGGGTTGACGCGCGATGAAGGTCATGCGCCAGGGATTATGGCCGATATTCACGTGCGCGCGTGAGGGGGAGAAGCCCGCGGCCGTGAGCTTGGCCAACATGTCTGCTTCGCTGTAGCGCGTCAGCCCGACCCTGGTGCGCAACTGCCGGTAGTCGGACAAGGCGGTCGAGACCAGCCCGATCAACGCGTCCTTCAAAAACCCATGTTTGGATGCGAAGCGGAGCAGCGCGACGACATCGGCGGCCATGCCGACCTCGGGACGCAGGATATCGCCGAGCACGAGCCGGCCGGACGGCTTCAACAGCCGCTTGATGACGATCAGCGCCGCATCCAGCTCCGTCGGCGTCATGTATTGCGCAACCGAGTTCATCACCACGAGATCGATGGATCGCTCGTGCATTTTCCGCACGTCCTCCAGCGAGCGGACCCGGATCCTGGTGTCGGGCGCAAAGCGCGCAATCAGGCGGCCCCGCACCCCGGGCGCGGGCTCGGCGAGGATCAGCATGCCGCAGGCGTTCGCGACCTTCGCCGCCGACAGCGCCTCGCCGCAGGAATAATCAAGCACCACCGAGTTGGGTGAGGGAATGTAGCCGATGATGTCGCGCGCAATCCGCTCGAAATGCAGATCGCGATGCCGCTTGCTCGCATAGATCGTATGCGTGGAATCGTAATAGTCGATCCAGTCGTCCATGGCCTCAAGCGATCCGGATAGGTGCGGTTTCCCGACGAGGAACCCGCGCCGGAATGCTGCGTTAAAGGGTTCGCAAACCCTTGTCCATGGCCCGGTTCCTAACAGGAAGGTGCATCGTGAGCAAAGCCAAGAACGACAACAAGTCAGATAAAATCTCACCCGATCTCGACACCCCGACCGACATGTCGCCGGAGGCCGTGAACAGGATCTCCGCGTCGCTGAACACGCTGCTCGCCGACGCCTTCGCGCTCTATCTGAAGACCAAGAACTTCCACTGGCATGTCAGCGGCCGGCATTTCCACGACTATCACGTGATGCTGGACGAGCAGTCGGACGCGATCTTCGCCACCACCGACCAGCTTGCCGAGCGCGTGCGCAAGCTCGGCGGCACCACGCTGAAGTCGATCGGGCAAATATCGAAGCTGCAGACCATCCACGACAACGACGAGGATTATGTCCCGCCACGCGAGATGCTGCGCGAACTGATGGAGGACAACAAGCACATCGCGGCCGCCATGCGCCAGACCCACAAGCTCTGCGACGACCACCAGGATTCCGGGACCGCGGGCCTGCTGGAAACCTTCATCGACGAGACCGAGCGGCGCACCTGGTTCCTGTTCGAGGCAAGCCGCCAGGAAGGCAGCAACGCGGCGTAGGGATCATCCTCTCCCCTTGAGCCCCCTTGAGAGGGTGGCGAAATCGAGCGGAGCGAGATGAAGCCGGGTGAGGGGTTGCATCCGCGGATAGAGAGCTCTCATCCGGCTCGCATCTGTCGATACGAGCCGCCTTCCTTGACCAGAGGCAGCCGAGCAAATCGCCGCGTTTCGCAACAAGACGCGGCGAAAGACGGCGAATTGACGCGCTTCAACGCCAGAGCGAGAAAGCTCAAGAGCTAAGTGACGCTTCACACGCGAACGTTGCTGCGTGGCTGAGAACCAGCTTAGCAAAACTCACCGATGCGTGAAGGTCTGCTTGATTTGGATCAAACCACCCCCGTGGCGCCGATTGTCAACCTCTTTCGCGGGGGCGAACCACGCGAGATCCAGGGAGCTTGCGATGATGATCAAGAAAGTAGCCCTTGCAACAACGGCCGTTCTCATCACGGCATCACCTCTTGCCTACGCCGCCGAGACGTCCTCCAACACTGTAGGGATGACGCATCCGAGTACCGAAGACCTCAAGAGCTTGACGGATGCGCATGTGGCGATGATCAAGGCCGCTTTGCAGCTGACACCTGATCAGGAAAAATACTGGCCCGCCGTGGAGGATGCCATGCGGGCCAGAGGGAAGAATAGGCAAGCCCGGGTGGAACGGCTGGCGGAACTGCGGGATAGCAGCCCGGCTGCAGCCCTTCACGAGCGCAATCCGGTCGAACTCATGCAACGTCGGGCGGAGTTACTTGGTCAACGTGCCGCCGACCTCAAGAAGGTCGCCGATGCGTGGGAGCCACTCTTCAAAACATTAAGCGACGACCAGAAGAAGAGGATGGCTTTCGTGACAGTCGTAGCCGCGCGTGGAATACGAGACACGATTGAACGCCATATGGAAACCGAAGATGACGACGAATAGGAGGAGCGCCATGCTTCGATATGTTCTCGCTGCCGTGGCAGCGTTCGTTCTCATTGCCACCAGCCTCGTTCCTGATGAAGCATTTGCCCGCCGTGGCGGTGGCGGTGGCATGCGTGCCGCCCCTGTGCGGGGCGGCGGATCTGGAGTTGCGGGCCGTGGATACGGATATCGGCCCATTCCGGGTCGCCCCGTTGCACGCACCGCAGCCCGTCGCGGTGCTTACCGCGGAGCCGCCTATGGAGCAGCAGCGGTCGGCGCAGCAGCGGCTGGCGCGGCGGCATACCGCAACGGCTACTACAACAATAGCTGCTACTATGACAGCTACGGCAGTTACGTCTGCCCGGGCCAATATCCATATTAGCATGTGGAGTTGAGGGCGGAGGGTGGCCGACGCTGCCGCCGCCCGCTCTCAGTTTGTCGCTTGCACGTTCGTTCCGGCCAAAAGGCAAAGTTGTCGGCCAGGGCTTCGAGTTGTGCCTTCGATCGGGTTTGCGATCGCCGTTGGCGCTTCAAACTGATTTGGGTTCGCGACAGGCCACAGTGAGATCGGCCCCGACGCGGGGGGTCTCTGGGCGCAAGCGTCGGGGCCGTCCCGCTCCGCCGACCGCTCGGGAGGGTGGGTCGAGCAATGATCGCCGGTGGAATGCCAATTCCAACGACAGGATCGCCCCAGCACTGTTGATCTAGATCAAAGTTGCTGCGCCTGGCAGCAACATTCGCCCATAAGCACTTGAAGTGGACGTCAGCGCTTCCACAATCTGACCAGCGGTCCATCCGCGCCCATCACCGGATCGGTCTTTGGCAGCGCGACCTTCGGGATCGTCTCGAGCGCGCTGGCATGGTTCTCCGGCGTCGCCCGCTGCAGATCCATCGGTGGCCCCGGCGGGTAGGCGCCGACCACTGAGAAATCCTGAGTGGCGGCGAGGCATTGATGCCCGGTGCCGGCGGGCAGGATCGCGACGTCACCGGCGGAAATCTCCAATTCCCGTCCCTTGTCGCCGCCGAAGCGCACGCGCGCATGTCCGCGGGCGATGCCGAGCACCTCGTGCACGGTCGCATGATAATGCAGGAAGTTGTAAATGCTGTTCCGCCACATGTCGCCCCAGCCATTGGCGCGGAACAATCTTTCGATCGTCTCTTCTGGATGGCCGCGATCGAGATCGACCGCACCCTTGTAGACCAGAAACGGCATCGGATTGTTCGGCACGAGGCCATCGTCGGGGAAGTGGATGGTCGCGGGCTTGATATCGGCGCTGGCAACGGACATGAAATCCTCCTCATCGCGAAAAGCCGGGCACGGATCAAAACTGGCGGCCGACCCTGGCGTTCCGTCCCGGTTAACGCATGATCCGGAAAAGTGTGGAGCGGTTTTCCGAAAAGATCATGCGCAAACAAAGAGCTAAAGCGCGATGATGATTCATCCTGATCTCATCGCGCGTTAGATTCGAAACTTCATCACCTCGTCCTTGAACCTGAGCCCGTGGCCCGGCCGCTCAGGTGCCGTGATCATGCCGTCCTTGATCGCGGGCGGATCGACCCAGAGATCGTCGAGCAGCGCCATGTTTTCGCACCAGATTCCGTTCGGAATCGAGGCCAATAGGTGCACGTTCAATTCCGGAATCAGATGCGGCGCGATGCTGACGCCCCAGGTATCGGCCAGCGTCGCGATCTTGCGCAGGTCGGTCATGCCGCCGCGCATCGGGTCGGGCTGCAGGATCGGCAGGCACGGATTGAGGAAGAACGGTCTGAGATCGTAGCGCGTGAAATGGGTTTCTCCGCCGACCACGCGCATGTCGAGGCTTGCCGCGATGCGCTGGTAGCCGGCGAAATCATCCGCCGGCACCGGCTCTTCGAGCCAGTAGATATTGTATTTCTCGAACTTGCGGCCCATCTCGATCGCAAGGTCGGCGCTCCAGCCCATGTTGACGTCGATCATGATGTCGATATCGGGTCCCACCGCCTCGCGCATGCGGCGCACATTGTCGAGATCCTCGGCCGGCGTGCGGACATGCGCGACCTGCATCTTGATGGCCCTGTAGCCCTGTTCCACATAGTGCAGCGCCTTCTCGATCATGCCGTCGCCGCCGGCGCCGCGCCAGCAGCCCGAGCCGTAGACCGGGATTTGCGAGCGGTAATGGCCCCACAGCCGGTGCAGCGGCAGGCCGGCGCGTTTTCCCACCGCGTCCCACAGCGCAATGTCGAGCGCCGACATCGCCATCGCGGCGATGCCGCCCCGGCCATAGGTCATGGTCGCGGTCCACAGATCGCGCCAGATCGCCTCGATGGCGGTGGCATCCTTGCCCTTGACGCGCGGGATGATGCACTCCTCGAGACACGCTGCGATCGAC
>Ga0134126_10004392_pt1 | contig 17642 bp, 20 predicted proteins | sample KB31752_FD_96881 | JGI IMG/M metagenome (GOLD analysis project Ga0134126, IMG submission 96881) | Terrestrial soil microbial communities with excess Nitrogen fertilizer from Kellogg Biological Station, Michigan, USA - KB3-175-2 | ecosystem: Environmental > Terrestrial > Soil > Unclassified ...
CAACGAGGTCAAGGTTGGTAGGAATGCCGAGAGCAAGCTTGACGGCGGAGGGATCGAGGATGCTAACCCATCCGACGCCAAGACCTTCGGCGCGGGCGGCGAGCCAGAGATTCTGGATGGCGCTATTGCTCACCGCGATAAAGTGAAGCGTGCACCGCGCTAAAGTGCAGTAGGGGCGAAGCCGTCCAGACGCACGAAAGGCGCGGACCTGGCTGCTGCCCCCAGGCCGCGCCGCTTCACTTTATCGCGTTACGCGCTCTGGCTTCTTCTCCCTTCCTCCTTTCGTGCTCAGCGCAGCAGATCGGTCCGACCATATGGCCGCCCGCGCGTCGCGGATCAGTAGGCAGATGCGCGACTCGGACAATCCGGACGCCCAGCCGATCTCCCGCAACGTCCACCCTTCCCCGTACAACCGCATCGCCGCTCGAGTGCGCGCCGGCAGGTGCGCGCAGTTGCGCGAGACGCGGTCGAGGGCCTGGCGCGCGATGGCGCGGCGCAGCGCTTCCGGCTCGCGGTCCCGCAGCAGGTCCACCGGGTCCGGCTGGTCCTCGGCGGCCACCGCCCGTGCAGCGTGCTCGCGCATATCGAGCGACCGCGCGCGCGCCGAAGCCAGCCGCATGTAGTCGAGCATCGCCCCCCGCGCCCGGCGCGTGCACCAGGTCCGCGCCGTCGCACCGTTGCCGGCCCTATAACGCGGCATCGCCATAAGCCAGCCAATTGCGCCCTCCTGCGATAGGTCGTCGACCTCGAAGCGGCCGCCGCTGGCGAATGACAGCCGCCGCGCGATGAAGCGCAGCAGCGCGAGGTCAGGCTCGATGGTGGCGATCGTCACAGGAGGTCCAGGTTGCGGAGCGACGTGTCGAGGCCGAGCTGCACGGTGAAGCTCGCGGGCAGGTCGGCGGCCGTGAGGTGAGCCGCAGCCACGCTGCGACTCCGCGCGCGGATGAATTGCAGGACGTTCTCGGCCGCCTCGGTTGGGGCAAACACCATCGCGGCGCTGTCGAGCGTCGCGCCGGTGGCGTCCGTATAGGTGATCAGGACGGCCCGCGTTCCGTCCTGGTTGGCAGCAGTCGTCACGGCGAGAGTGATAGGTAGGGTCATAAGGGTCGCCTAAAACGGACCGGTGACGCGGATATGCAGCGCGTAGGCCATCTGGGTCGCCCCAGACGACGCATAGCTGCCGGTGTCGAATTTGGCGGCTACTCCGCCCCGGAGATAGAAGACCTCGCCCGCATAGTTCACGCCGCCTGCGCCGTACGAATTGGCAATCGCGCCGACGGCATTGTTCGAGATCGAGCCGAGGAACGGCGACCCGCCATTGGCGTGCCCCGAGTCCGCGTCGGTGTAGACGAAGTAGACGTAGGGCGTAGCGCTGCTGGTGGTGGCAGCGGTAGTGATCACAAGATATCCGCGGACGACGTAGAAACCATTTGTCGCGGGAGTGAAGATCGTGGTCGGCGTGCTGATGTCGGCGGTCTGGCCGGTGAGGTCCACCGCGTAGGTGGTTTGGCCTCCGCCTCCACTCCCGTTCGCTTGCGCCGTGACGCGGCCCTTCGCATCAATGGTGAGGTTGCACGACGTGCAGCTTCCGGCGGTGACGCCGCTCGCGGCGAGCGTGGTCGCAGTCGAGCCTGCGGAAGAGGTCACGTCGCCGGTGAGAGCGGGCATCTGCGCCGCTGCGACCGAACCCGAAATGTCGCCGAATGCTGGTTGCGCACACGTCGGCGCGGCGTTGCGCGAGGTCGCGTTGACCCATTGGTGCGCGGCGCACGTCCCGATGCCGCTGTACGCATCCGCGAGCTGCGCATCGCTCGCGGTGCCGCTGAGGTCGGCGAAGCCGGGTTGGCTCGCGTGCGGCACGCCCGCAGTCGAGATCGAGTCGAGCCACTCATGCGCCGCCGAGGCGAGCGATTCGGTGCCGCCGAGCGTCAATGCGCCCGGTGCAGGAAGGTCCGCCCCGACGAGCGCGCGGAATGTCGGCGCCCCTGCCGAGCCCGTGGCCGGACCCGCAAACACAGTGTTGGCGCTCTCGGTCGCGAGCGTGCCAGCGAGCGTGCCCGAGGCCGTCACCGGCGAACCCGAGACCGAGAATATGGCCGGCAGCGACAACCCCACGCTCATGACCGTGCCGCCGCCGCCCGGGGCCACGGTGCAGTCCACAGCGTTGCCGCCGGCGTCCACCCCCAGCGGATAATGCCCGCTCGCGCAGAGGCTCGGAGCTGCCGCCAGCGCCGTCGCCGTTGCGGCGTTACCACCGGTGGCGTTGGTGAGCGCGCCGAGCGCATCAATCGCGGCGGCCGTGTTCGGCCAGCAGCCGTTCGTGGAAGCGCAGGCTGTCGCGGTCGCCGCGTTGCCGGTAGTGTCCTGGTTGAACGTGGGGAACCCGTTCAGGTTCGCCGCGCTGACTGAAGGCAGCGCGCCGCTGGCATTGAGCTGCACCAGGTCGTTCGCGCCGGTGCCGACGGCGTAGCTCGTGCCCCACGCGGTGCCCGTGCTGTTCGCGACGCCGGCCGCGGGATAGGTCTGTGCCGGTGGTGACGCGCAACCCGTGGCATTCCCCGAAGTTATGATGCCCTGGGCGAATTGCCCAGCGCCGCACACTGTCGGGGTGGAGGCAAGCGCCGTGGCCAAGGGTGCCGTGAAAGATGCCGGAAGCTGGCCGGCTGCAAGCGTGCCGGAGAGTTGGGCGAAGCTGTAATCGTTCGCCTCCGCGACCACCGCGCCCGTGCGCCCGAAAACGCTTGCGACTGCGCCTCCTCCGGCAGAAGGCTGCCAGCTCTCGCCCGCGCCATCGCTCGTGAGCACATACTCGGCCGGGCCGGCGGCCAGGCGCGTCGGGGTTCCGCCGACGCCAGCGACGATCAGATCGCCCGCGGCGGTCATTGGCGAGGTCAGCGCCGCGACGCACGTCCATGACCCGTTCAGGTACTCCGGGATTCCGCCGAGCGTGGCGCAATTCACGGGCGGCAGAATCTGCGAATACGCGAATGCGTAGCTGGGCGTCGGCGGCAGAAGCGCGCGCACCGCCGAGAGCGTGATTGGGGTTGAGGAGCTCGGCACGATCCACGTCTCGGTCCACGCGCCGCCGGGCGAAGTGAAATGGGCGATGTAATAGCTGGTTGGGGTGGACCCGCTGTTGGGCGGCAGCGCGATCGAGAATTGCCCGGTCGATGTCGACGACGACGCGCGGTAGAACGGCTGAATCTGCACGCCATCAGCCGTCAGAAATGGTTTCGAGGGCTGCACGACCACCGTGAATGGCCCGCCAAAATAAGTGTCCGAGATCGTCGTCATCGCCGGCGCCTGCGCCCAGGCAGCCGCGGCACAGGCAAGAAGAATCGTTGCCAGCCTACGCATGGCGCGCCTCCTGGATCTCGCCGGTGCGCTGATCCCAAAGGTGGGAAGAGCCCAAGGCGACGCCGTGCGCCTCCGCAATCTGAGCGCGGAGCGCGAAGAACTCACGCGCCGCCTCGCGCGCATTTGCCTGCGCGATCACGGCGTCTTTCTCGGCTAGCTGAGCGCGGGCCAGCGCAAGGTTGAGGTCAACGAGTTCTTCCGGCGTAAGGCGCGGCAGCGATGGCGCGCGATCGATCGGTAGAGCAGTTTCGCTCACTGCGCACCTCCCTGAGCCGGCGCTGCGAGCCGCATCGGCTTGGCCACGCCGCGCTGAGGCCAATCGCGGGCCAGGAGCGCATGGACCCGGTGGACCAGGCGTTGGTGCAGCTTCACGATGCACGCGACGGCGTAGTAATCGCTCGCCACATCGCTCGATCCGGCGAGCACCGCGGCAGCCGCGCCCGGCGCGCTGAGCAGTCCGTCATCGTCCACACCCGCGACGCCAAGCTCGCCCTCCAGCTCCGCAGCAGACAGGTCCAGGGCTTTCGCGTCGGCGACCAGGAGGGCCGCAAGCTTCGCGCGCGCCGCAGGGTCGCCAGCAACTGCCTTCGCCTGCGCCGCGAGGGCTGACAATTCCGCCCCGACGAGCATGGCCTCGGCGTGACCGAGGGCTGCGCCGTGTTTCGTGCGCGCGGGCTGCGCCGTGGGCGCTGGGGCCGAGGGCGTCGCCGCATAGGCATCCCCGCCGTGGTCAGCGTGGTAGTGGCACGGTCCCGCGCACGAGCAGCGCACGTTCGCCCGCAGCACCCAGACTTGGTGCTTGCCATCCGCACCCTCGTGGGGGTACAGTTCCCACGTTTCCGCGCAGACATCGGTGTAGGGCGGCCAGCGCGGATTGACGGCCTGCGCCGTCGCGTTCAAATCGAGCGGCTTGCCCTTGTCGTCGGTGAGTGCGCCGAAATGGTTGGCGCTCTTCAATCCGCCGAGCAGTACTTTATGAATTCGGGTTTGCATCGTTTCTCCTAAAGATCTGGATCGAAAATTCCTACGCCCGCTGCGTGCAGCTTGGCGAGCAGCGTCCGTGCGGTGTCGGTCGCGGTTGCGCCGTGCGCGGCGAGCGCGGCGGCGAGCGCCGCAGGGAGCGGTGCGGGGTTGGTCGCGGCCGGCAGGACGTGCAGGGCACTGTCCGCGGCCAGTGCGGCGCGGGCGGTGAGGTGCGTTGGCGCGCACACCGCGAACACTGCCCCGCCGCGCGAGAACCAGCGCCAGCGTCCGCGACGGCGATGCGGCACCAGGGCGTCCAGCGTTCCGCAAATAACGTGGATGTTCTGCATCAATAGACCTGGGGCGGGCCGCCTCCGCTTCCATCGCCGCCATCCGCGCCATTGCCCGCGGACCCGCCGCTCCCATCACCAGTAGTTGACGCCGACGCGAACGCATTGACGACAATCGGCAGAAGTCCGTCGGCATAAGCGACGGCTGCTTGGGCAACGCTGGCCGTGGGCTCGGACACCGCATCCGGGCCCGTCGCCGCAGTCTGCTGGATCACTACCGCACTCGTCGCGAGGTCCCACACGACATTGCCCGTGTAGTTGTTGTAAATCGTTGAGGTGTCGGGCGGGGCGCCGGGGTAGCCCACCGCCGCCCCGGCCCACGTTGAGAACTGCGTCGTCGATGCCGACACCGAAACCGTCGAGCCGTCTGGACGGAGCAGACTTCCCGCGAGTATCTCGACTTGGACCTGCGTGCCGGTGAACGAGAAGATCACGAAGCCCGTGAACGGCACCGGCTGCATCGAGCCCTGGAGGTTGTGGCAGGTCGAGACGTGGTAAGTGTGGTCGGCGTTAACGTGTGCGGGCCGAACGTACGTCGCACCGTCGAAAATGCCGTTGTCGAAATGGATCAGCTTGCCGGTGCCCGAGCCGTGGCAGGCGGCAAGCGGAATTGCGCCGGCGAGCGCGCCGTCGAGGAGCTTGTCGTAGATGCTCGATCCCTGGATGGAGAGCAGCTCCGACGTGGGTGTGCCACCAATGCCCACCGGGCCAGCAGCGTTCACCTGGACGAGATCGCCGCCGAGCGCGTGCCACAGCCGCAGCACATCGGCCGAGCCGTACAGCGCATGCTGGTGGCCGGTTGTGCGATCGGTTACATACATTCCCGAGGCGCTGCCGGTCGCTCTGACCGTGCCGTTGCCCGTGAACGCTTCGATCCCCGCCGACGTTGAGCCGCCCACCCCAACGCCCCCGCTCGCTGCGATCTGCACCGTGGGCAGGGCGTCGGTCAGGTTCCCGAGCACATGCTGCGCGCCGGAGGATTGCATGTACATTTCCTTGCCGCCCGCCGAGGTGTCGAACACCGCGGTGAAGGCGTTCGGATTTGTAACACGCGTGAGCTGGCCGAACGCCTCGACGATCGGTCCGCCGCTCGGCCCGCTGATGCCCAGCAGCCCGCTGCCGTCCACGCGCAGCCGTTCGGCGGAGTGCGCGTTGTCGATCATCCGATATAAGCCGCTGGAGGACGACGTGTAGAACTCAAGCCCGCCCGCGGCGGCGTCATGCAGACGAAAGTACGGACTCGACGTGCGGATCGCTCCGCCGTTGCCGTACAACTCGAAGTTATCGGTGGACGCGACGCCCTGGAAGGCCGAGCCGACCGAATTGTTGGTGCGCACCGTGTCGCCCGCTCGATATTCGGTGAGCACGCCAGCCAACGATTGCAGCCGCACTTCCACACCACCGCCAGCGGTGTCGGTGACAAATAGGTTCGCGCCGCCCGTGCCAGAGAGTGCCCGAATGTTCCCGGCGAATACGTCGAGGCCGAGGCCGGGTACACCGCCCAGGCCGAGATTGCCGCCGCTTCCATCGGCTGTGACGCCGGTGTCGCCGCCGATTTTCTGGCCGCTGGCGAGGTTCGAGGACGGCGTGATCGCGTCGGTGATGATCGGGCTGTGGCGCGTGTAGAGAAGATCATTCTGCGTCTCGCCGTTGATGTCGAGGATTTGCCCCGCCGCCGTGTTGCCGACGCCCTTGATCGGGTAGCCGCCGATCGTGCCTCCGGGCGGCAGCGCGAGCGCGCCGAAGCTTGTGGTGGTCGCAGGCGGCGGCTGCACGCGCACCGCCGGCGGAATCGGCGGATTGCCGCGCTCGCGCGTGGCGATGATCAGCACGAGGATCGTGCCGTCAGTCGTCGGCGTGAGCGCGCCGCCGTTGACGTAGTAATTCACGTAGCACGCGACTTCGCCCACCGTCGCCGGCGTCGTCACGTTGGGCTGGCCGCCCACGCAGCAGCCGAACTGCCGGATCGTGCCCGACCCCGACGTGTGCCCCGACGCCGGCAGCGAGCTGATCATCGAGGGCATGCACTGCACCTCGCTCGACGCCGTCGTGTTGAGGGCCGGCGGCACCGTTCCGCCGACGATTCCGGTGGTTGGCTCGGTCCAGGGCGCGCCGAATGGCAGCACCGAGGGGTTCTGCCGCGACAGCGTCGTCGACGAGGTTCCGGTGTAGACGTTCCATCCGGTTGCGCCCGCCACGGCCGTGGGCGCTGCCACCTGCAGCAGCTCGTCGAGGGGCACCGCCAGGCTCGCCGCGCTCGAGATCAGCGTCTCGCCCTGCGCGTTGACGATCGTGACGGCGCAATACTCGGTGCGCGCGGCGAGGTCGCCGCCCGCGACCGCGCCCAGCGTCGGCGCGGCAGGCGACGCGATCGCGCCGTACACCAGGCGGTAGGCGTAGCCATCGACCGGCGACACCGGCGCGGTTATCGTTTGGCCGTCGTACAGCTTCTGGACGAAGAACTCTTTGCGCACCGCCGCGTAGCGGGTGTTGTCGTTCATCTGCTGGAGGATCGATGCCAACACCGCCTCGCCGCCGGCGAGATCGGCATCCTCGACGTCGGCCCACGTCGGAACGGCGGCGAAGTGCAGCGAGGAATCGCGCTGGCACAGCAGCACGACCAGCAGGCCGCCGTCGCCGGTGGGGGTGTCGGCGCCGCCGTCGATGAAATAGTTGGTCGCGATCGAAACGACGCCCGTTGCGCTGACGCTGTCCGCCCAGCTGAGGATGCAGCCGCCGCCCGACGGCAGCTTGGTCGCGATGTCGAAGCTTGCGGCGCGCGACCACCAGAACTGCACCTCGGCGTAGGAGTACTGGTAGCCATCGATCGGCGAGATCGGCGCCGCGACCGTGTCGCCGTTCACCGCGGTGCAGACGAAGACCTCGCGGCGGCACATGGCGAACTTCGCGTTGTGCGCCATCTGCTGAAGCGTGCTCGTCTTCACCGGCTGGTCGACGGCGAAGCCCGCATCCGGGATATCTGCATAGAGCGGGATGGCGGCGAGGGAGATCATCAGAAAGTCATCGGGAATTTCTGGTCGCCGGTGCCCTGGCCGCCCTGGTCGCCGGTGTCGCCGGAATTGCCGCCGAGGCTGAGCACGGTCGGCTGGTTCGCGCCGCCCCCGGCCGCGCCGCCGCCAGTGCCGCCCGCGACCGCGACCGGGCGCCCGGAGCCGCGGCGGCAGCAGATGATCGCGGCGGTGAGGCCGTCATTGGTCACCGACTCCTGCCCGCCCTGGACGTAGTAATTCACGTCGCTGTGCACGAGGCCGGTGTCCTGGTCGACCGTGTCGGTGAAGAAAAGAATGTTGCCCTGGCCGCCGTTCTTGCCGGTCGAGTGGTCGGGCGAGGCCTGCAGCGAGGCCGCGTACAGGCTCTCGGCGCGGGTGTAGTTGTAGCCGTCGTCCGCGCTCGCAGCCAAGTTGAGGTTTGAGCCGTCCGTCTGCGGCGCGGCGGAGAAATACTCGTCGGCAACCGCCGCGAAGCGGATCAGCGAGTTCAGCGCGACCAGGTGGTCCTCGTAGACGTTGCCCGTCCAGGTCGAGTCCGGGATGTCGTACCAACCGCCTGGGAGATCCACGGAGAACGGCATCAGAACACCCCCGATGCGGCCGTGCCGTCGCTCTGCTCGCTGCTGGCATTGGCCATGAACATGTACTGCGCCTTCTGCCCGCTCGAGGCCGAAGTCCACGCGGGCACGCTGTCGGGCGCGTAGGCGACGGCCGGCCGCAGCATGGCGGTGACGTCGATCAGGTCGAATGTGATCTGCCCGCGTGCCCAGTCCTGCTGGACATTCAGGACTTGGCAGACGCGATCGGTCCACCCCAGCGTTCCGCTGTCGAGATTCTCCATCAGGGGATGGCTGACCGTGACATAGTCGCCGACCTCGGCGACCACCGGCTGCAGGCTCGCGGCGGTGAGCGAGATCTGGTTCGCGGGGCCCCCCGCGTAGCGTTCGAAGATGCGGCGCGCGGTGATGCCGGCGCGCGAGGCGCCCTGGTAGTTGGTGCGCATGCCCTGCGATTGAATCTGGAGCGCAGCCTGGAGGTCGAACTTCGCGACCGACGCGGCGTCAACGAACTCCTCGGTGTGGAGGAAGTTGCTGCCGTCGTAGTCGAGATCGAACTGCACCCAGTTGTAGATCGGCTGCTGCCGATAGGTCGGGATGCCGACCAGGTTCGACTGCGTGAAGGCGAAGGCAATCGGCACCGGAGTCGGCGGCGTCAGCATGTCCGCCACCGAGAACGCGCCCGAGTAGCGCGCGAAGTGAAAGAGGCCATTCGGACGCAGCAGCTCCTGCTCGAGGAACGTATTCGCGTTCACGGCCTTTTGCAGCGAGAACAGCATCCGCGTCGTGCTCATGCGCCCGGCCTTGAGCGCCGCGATCGCCGTCGTGTCAATGTAGCCCGCCGCCAGGCTGAGCTGGTTCTCGAGCAGATCGAGCACCAGATCGAGGGGGTTGCCGTCGAGCGTCTTCGGGTTGGCCGAGCTCGTCGGGGTGACCCCGTCGTCGCCAGTGGCGTAGACCTGGCTCGTCAGGCGCCGGTTGAAATCGCGCAGCCCGATCACGAAGCCGGTGTGGTCGTCGGTCGGCACGACGCTCTGCACGACGCCGGTGAAGACGGGGATGAAATCGGTCGGATAGGTCAGGCCCGCGAAGCCGAGCTGCAGCTGCGCCAGCGCGCCATACCACTGGTGCGTGGCGAGCGTCGCGAGCAGCGCGCGGGCGACGTCCACCACCGTCACGCTCAGCGCGCCGATCGTCGCATTGCCCTGCAGGTCGGAGACCTGCTGCGAGAGCCCGGCCGCCATCTGCGCGAAGGTCGAGGTGACGGCGAGCCCGGCGACGCCAGGCCGGTTCGAATAGGTGAGCCCCAGCGTCGGGAACGACACCACCACGATCGGCGTCTGGCCGGTGGCGTTGCGAGCGGCGTCAAAGGCTGGCGTCGTGGGAATCATGCGATGGGGTTCAGCGCGGCGAACACGGTCGCCGCATCGCCTGGGCTTTCGTAGCGGAAGACGAGCTGCGCCTGGAAGCGGCAGACGCCGGCGCGCTTCATCGTCGGGTCGCCGCTCGGCACGTTCGAGTTGTTCGCGTTCGAGCTGCCGCCGACCATCAGGCGCACGCCGTAGTGCGCCGTCTTGGTCGAGTCCGGGTAGAGCTGCAGAACCTGGCCATTGACCGCGGCGCTCAGGAAGTTGATCCAAGCCGTGAGGTCGTCGCCCATGAGCGCCGTCACGCGCATCTGGATGTACGCCTCGACGTACAAATTGATGGACCACATGGTGCCGTCGCCGGCGACGTTGTCGGCGCGGTTGGGAACCGGCGAGATCGGATCGACTGCCTTCGGCGGCATGCGGAACGTCAGCGTCTGCGGATTGCCCAACAGGTCGGTGTAGGCGATCTTCGGAAGCACCGCGCCGGCAAGCGTGAAGTTGAGGTTCGGTACGCTCATCCGGTCGCCACCAGCGCCCCGCCGACCAGGATGTGCGTCGAGGCGAGCTTCGCCTGGCCGTTGCCCACCAGGCCGGTCATCTTCTGCATGACCGTTGCGAGATTGTCATCGGAGATCATCCCGTCAATGTGCAGGTTGATCGTCGTTTGCGCCTGCTGCGACGTGCTGCTGCTGCTGGACGCCGCGGCGGTCTTGGCTGCCGCGGTGGACGCCGCCGCGGAGCTGCCGCCGCCTCCGCCTCCTGCGAACAGGCCGGCCACGGCCGTGCCGACCGAGGCGGCCACCGATGCGAAAGCGCCCGATGCCGCAAAATGCTTCGCCGCGCCGGCGAAATTGAACGCCGCCGTGTCGGCCAGGCCGAGCGCGAACTCCTCCGCCGCATGCCAGACGGAGCGGATGCCAACGCCCTTGCCCACCGCCACGCTCTTGAGGTTCTCCGCCGCCGCCGCCCCTGCGGCGGAGGTGGCGTGCGCGATCGCCTCTTCCTCGAGCGTGGCGATCACCTTCATCAGCGCGTCCACGATGGTGCTCTTGTAGCCCGCGGCCGCGAGGCCCATCTGCGCGAAGGAGTTGATCTGCGTGGCCGCCGTCTGCAGTTGCTGCTGGCGCAGCTTCGCCAGATCCACCGTCTCCTGTGTGGCGGCGGCTTCGCGCGCCCGCGCGGCCGCAACCGAGATCTGCGCGGCTTCCTGGTCGTTCGTCGCGAGCTTCATCTGCGCCGCTACGATCTTGTTGATGTCGTCGAGCTGCCGCTGATAGGCCGCGTGAATCTTCTCCTCGGCGGACATCGCCGCCTGCGCCGAGCGGTCGGAGATCGCATCGAGCTTCGAGACGGTGTCGTCCACCGCCTTCTGCTGCTGGGCGAAGGTCTCGGGAAACTTCGCCGCCGACTGCATCCAGCCGTCCACGATCTTCTGCCAGGCGTCGGCTTCCCGCTTCGCCTCCGCGGTCGCGCTTGCCGCGGCGCGCGCCATCAGCGCGTCGAACTGCTGCTGCTTCGCCGCCGCCCGCGCCGCCGCCTTCTGGTCCTCCTGCTGCCACGCCTGCTGCAGGGTGAGCAGGTATTTCTGCGTCAGCGCCGCGCGCAGCTCCTGGTATTCGCTCTCATACTGCGAGAGCGTCTCGTCCATCTTCTTTCCCGCGGCGGCCTGCTTGCGGTAGGCCTCGATCTGCTTCTCCGCCTGCTCGATCCCGCGCTTGTACTGCGCGTAGGCGGCCGCGTCCGGCTTCGCCATCTGGTCCTGCATGGCCTCGATCGCGGCGGTGACGGAGTTGTAGGCGGAGGTCAGCGTGCTGAGGGAGGCGGCCTCGACCCCCGTGTCCTCCACCGCTTTCGCCTTGGCGTCTCGCTGTTTGACGTATGCGGCCTCGAGCCGGTTGAAAGCCAGGAGCTGGGTTGCCGACATGCGGCCCATGGCTTCCTCTGCTGCGGCGAATTTTGCGTCCGCATCCGCGCCGGCAAGTGTGGCGCCGGTGACCTTCTCCACCTCCTGCACCATCCGCGCCCGGTTTGCGACGGCCTCTTGGTCGCGCGCGGCCGCGGCCGCGTCGTCTGCGGCCGCCTCCTTTTTCAGGATATGAAGCTTCCGCAGATTGTCGATCAGCTTGTAGGTTTCCACGGCGATCAGCGAGATGCCGAGGGTTGCGGCTCCTTCCGCAAGCGTCCAGCCCTTCAGCGCCTCCGTCGCCTTACCGATCGCGGTGGTGAACAGCGTCGTAAGGCGCGTGAGGGCGCCGAGCGCGGCGCCGCCGGCTGCCGCGCCATTAAAGCTCACCTGCGCGGCAGCAGCGAGCCCGACCTTTATCGTGTACGCGATCGCGGCGGCGGTCACCGCTTCGAGCGCTTGCACGATGTCTGGCGCGTGCTCGGAGAGAAACCGAAAGGCGTCGGCGATGACGGCCGTTGCGCTTTTGAGACCGTTGGTGAACGCCGGGATCACTGCTAGGCCGATCTTCTGGACCAGCCCCTCGAGGGTCATGGTCAGGGTCCGCGTGGCCTCCTCGAACTTCGCGGATTTCTCCGCTGCCGCCTGGTCGAACACCAGGCCGAGCTTCGTCGCCTCGTCGGCCGAGGATCGGATCGCGGCGCCGCCGCGATCGAGGATGGGGATCATCTCCGCGCCGGAGCGCCCGAAAATCGACATCGCGAGCGCCGTCTTGTTCGCGCCGTCGTCCATGCCCTGGAACTTGTCGGCGATGTCGGCCATGATGTCCACGTTGGGCCGCAGCTTGCCGCTCGCGTCGGTCGCGCTGACGCCGATCGACGCCAGAGCCTTGGCGGCGGTCGCTCCCGAGCTGGCGAACGGCGAGAGCGAGCGGTCCATGATCGCCACGCCGCGGCTGAGCGTGTCGAAGCTCACTCCCATGGTCTCGGCCACCACCTTGAGGCCGCTCAGCTCTTTAACGCTCACGCCGATCTGCTGCGAGAGCAGCAGCAACTGCTCGCCGGTTTCGGCGGTCTTGCGCGCCATTTCGAACAGGCCGGCGCCCACGGCCACGGCGGCGCCTGCGGCCACCGCCGCGATCGCGCCGAAGCTCGCGTTGACGGCTTCGCCGCCGCCGGTGATGTCGGCCGCGAAGGACTCGAACTGCTGGGACAGGTCGCTCAGCGAAGTCGAGAACAGCGAGCGGAAGCGCGAGATGTTCGCTTGCGCGTCATCGGTGTTTGCGCCGATGGCGAACAGCAGCGAGGTTGTGGAATCAATTGCCATACGGTTACGTTCTGTGTCACCCTAGCCGCGTCATGCCCCAGCCGCCGTCCTCAGAAGCCGCTCTCCGCCAGATCCACAAGCTCTTGCAGGCCATGATCAATCGCATCAATGGCCTCGAGGGGCAGGTTCGCGACCTCCGCCAAGAGATGAAAGAGCTGCTGCAACTTCCTCCTCGGGATCGCTAGGCCGCAACTCGGTGAACGTCAGCGCCTGGTAGAGCAGCGCCGTGGCGTCCTCCCGCGTCACGTCGAGCAATGCGTCGGTGATCTCGCCGGCGCGCCTCACGAATTCATTCCGTTCCATTCCTCCCCCCTATATCTCATCGAGGCTCACGCGCGTGCCGCGCGCACGGTCGGGCTCGCCGAACACGACTTCGCGCTCGCGGACCGCGCCCGAGTCATGCAGCAGGAGCCTGCCCGCGGCCGCGACATCGAGATCAAGCGCCGTCACCGGGTCCGTCACCCCCAGCATCCGGCTCGGCCTCTGGCCGAACGTCCGCGCCGCCAGCGCCACCGGCAGGAAGTCCGGCCCGCCGACGAAAGGATTCGAGCGAGGCGACCTCGGGCGCCCGCCGTGCCCACGCGAGGATGTACTCGACGTCGGCGTCAGGAATGTCGGCGTAGCTGATCTCGCCTTCGCCCAGGACCACCTCGACCACGCGCGGCTCGACCACCGCGGCGATGACAATCGCGCGATTGAAGGCGCCGATCAGGGCGATGTCCTCGGCGCCGAGCGTGCGGCGCTGGGCTTCGGCGCCGGCGATCGCGAGCACGACTCCCGAGAGCGCCTCGGGGATGCGGCCGTGGAGCATCCAGGTCTCGAGGCCCGGCCTCCGCGCGCGGACCACTGCGCCGCTCGGCAGCTCGATGTTCTCTGCCTGCTGGCTGCGAACCTTCTCCGCCGCGGCCTTCCAGTCCGCGGCGGATGCGATGGGGCTCTTCTTGTACGACAATTTCATGGCTCTCCTAGAGGGTCTTGTACACGCTGCCCAGGCGAGCGCCGGCCGCGACCGTGAGATCGCTCAGCGCCTTGAATTGCGCCTGGTAGGTCGCGGTCTTCGAGCGCCCGAGCTCGAGCTTGATGGCGCCGGTCGGCACGGCCTTGCGCATCGTGGCGACCGCCCACTTGTAGGCGGGGTCGCTCGAGGGCGCGACCACGCAAAGCGGAACCGGGGTCATCAGGATGTCGCCCCCGAGGCCGACGGTGATGCCCTCCGATGCGGAATCGGAGAACACGCCGGCGGGCATGCAGTGCGCGAGGACCGCGTTGAACTGGAGCTGGGAGAGCGTCGCCTCGATGACCATCTCCTCGGTGTTGGCGAACGCGGCGACCGGCGCCGTGTCCTGGTCCACCGCCTCGAATTCCGGCTTCGGCGTGTAGTTATAGACGCTCGGCACCGCGAGCAGGCCGAAGTGCTTGGCGGTGGGGTTGGCGGTGGCGTCGGGCGTGCCGTCCGCGGCGAGCGTCACCTTACCGGTGACGGCGTCGAGCGTGACGCCGAGCCAGAGGTCTGCGGGGCCGCGCTGGATCGCGTTGGCTGCGTAGGTGCGGGGAGTTCCGGGCATGGATCAGTTCCTTTCCCGCGCGCGCGCGCGGTTGATGGCTTGTTGGTAAATCGCTTCGCGCACAGGCGCGTCGCGGGTGAGATCGTAGCGGGAGAAAACAAAGTTCCGCGCGGCGTCGCCGATCCGCCGGCGCAAGGCCGAGTCGTCAAGAAGATTCAGCAACGGCGCGCGCCAGCTCAGGGACGGAGGCACGGTGAATCCGGTGACGCCGTGCTCGATGACGGCGTACGGTGGCATCATGGTCGCGACGACGGGCACGCCCATCGCCGCGAACTGAAGAAACTTGAGCTCGCTGCGCCCGCGGTTGAATTCATTCGGCTGCAGCGGCGCAAGGGCGATGTCGGCCTGGAGCGCGGCGAACGCCAGCCGGTGCGTCGCGAGCGGCGCGCGCGACGCCTGCACGACGCGGCCTGCGAGGTCTTCGGGCACCGTGATCTCGTCGCAGCCGAGCAGCCGCAGGCGGCAGCTGGGCCGCCTCCGCATCACATTCCAGACGTCTGGCGCGACATACTCGAAATCGCGGGTGTGCGCCTTGGAGCCCGCGTAGGCGATGACCGGGGTGAACCAGTGGAAGCTGCCAGGCTCCCACGCAAGCGTGTCGATGCGGTTGGGCAGGACCGCCCAGGGCGCGCCAGGCGCGAGCTGGCCGAAGACGCCGCCGAGGTGCTCGGTCGAAACGGTGACGACGTCGGCCAGGCGAATCGCGGCGCGGACCACATCCGCATCGGCGCCCATGCGGACGACGTCATCGTCGTAGTCGAGCGCGAGGACGGCGCCGGCGGCGCGGAGCGCCTCCATCGCCTCGACCTCGGCGCGCGTGGTTACGTAGGAGAATTGGACGACCTCTTTGCCGCGCAGCGGAAGCGCGTGGCGCGGATCGCCCAGCACCAGGCGCGCGCCGGGAAACACGCGCGCGGGCTCGAGCATCCGATACCACTGGCAGGGGTTGAACGCCTGGACGCAGAAGGCGACGTTCATTGCTCGACCCCGGTGATCGCGAGCTCCACGATCGGCTGGCGGGCGAACTGCGCCTGGGTTGTGCCGCGCAGCGCCCAGTTCACGCTGACGACGCTCGCCTCGAGCACCGCGCCGCGCGGGAAGCCCGGCGTATTCGTCGCGCTGCCATCGGGCATGACGATCGGGAGCGGCGTCGTGTAGTCGCTCAGGTCCTGGGCCCGGCCCAGGGTCATCACCAGCGCGCGGGCATAGTCGCGCGATGCGCGCGCGAGATCCTCGCTGTCCCCGTCCGCCGCGATCACGGCGCTGACCGCGATGGTGTGCTCGGCGGTGAGCGCGATCTGCTCGTCGCGCACGATGGCGGTCGAGAGCGCCTCGACAACGATCTCGGGCGGCTGCTCGTAGAGGTCCTGCGGCGAGGTGTGGTACCCGCCGATCGGCTGGAAGCTGGCTGCGGGGTTCGCGAGCGCGAGGTTGTCCATGAGGTCGCGCTGCAGGATGGCGATGATCTGCTGGAGCAGGCACTCGATGAACTGCGGCTGGTAGTCGGGCGTGCGGCTCACGCTCCACCCCCTGTCGGCCAGGAGCTGTACTTGGCGCGCGCGGCCGACAGCTTCGATTGCTCAAGCGGCGTCAGCCCTTTGCGGAAGCCGACCTTGGTTGCGATCTCGACCAGGTACATCTGGGCGAGCTTCGCGAGCTCGACCGTCTCGGCCTTGGTGAAGACGATCTCCTTGCGCTGGGCCATGCGGGAGGTGCCCGTCTGGTGGTACAGGCCGTAGGGGATCGAGCTGCCGAGCGAAAGCGACTTGGCCTGCGGCTGGTAGACCGCGCCCGGCGTCGACCTGCTGGTGAGGGAGGCCACGAGGGCGCCGGTGCGCTCCAGGATGGTCTTGCCGGGAAAATGCCTGGCCTTCCAGTCCGCGTAGTTGGCGCTCAGCGCCTTCCAGGGCGCGCCCAGGCCCTCAGCGCCCTGCGAGCGAAATTGGCCCCGCAGATAGGCGTAGAACGTGTCCGCGAAGACCGGCCAGATCGGGCGCCAGTCCGAGATCCCGTCGGTGAAGCGCGCCAGGCCGAAATCGATCTCTTCGCCCCCGGCCGCGGACATGCGGAAGCGGAACATCAGGCCGTCTCCAATCCCGCGCCGGCCTGGCGCGCGCGCCGGAATTTCGCCCAATCCCAGGTCTGCGGATGGAGTTTGATGCTCGAGCTGTTGGGCTGGCCGTCGTCGACCATGATCGCCTCCGCCCCCATGCGCAGAACGGCCTCCAGGAACGAGAGCAGGTCGGCCTGGTCGGAGAAGCGCGCGATCCGCGCGCCCGCAAGCCGCGCATTGGCGGCCGCGCGGTCTGCGAATTCGCGCCGGCTGAAGGCCAGCACGTATTTGCCGCGCGCGAGCGGCTCCCCTTCGCGATTGAGGACGGCGTAGAACTCCTCGTGTGCGGGGAGGTTCACAGCAACTTGTCCTTTCGGAACGTCGCGCGCTGGCATGGCGGCGGCGCGATGCCGGGCACCCAGCCGCCGAGCTGGGGCAAAGCGTCCTCGGTGCGCGCGTTGGCGATGAAGAGCTTGTCGTAGGCGCCCGCGCGCAGGCTCTTGAGCAGGTCGCTGTATTCGGCGCGGATGTTGTCGAGCGTCTGCCAGGCGCCGGTGATGCCGGCGCGCGCCGCGATCGCCTCACCGAGCAGCACCTGCACGCCGACCTTGTTGACTGCGGCGAGCAGCGTCATCGCGTCCTTCGCGGTCGCCGCCGGCAGCTGCGCGAGGTTGTATCCGCGCGCGGCTGCGATCGCCTCCAGGAAGCCGCCGTTGTCGGCGATCCAGGCTTCGATCTGGCCGTCGCTGACCACTCCGGGCGGGGCGAGGCTCACCGCGCCGCCGGTCGCGGTGTCGTCGGCGGCCTGCTGCGCATAGGTGAGTGCCGTGGCGCTAGGCGCGGAGGCGACCGTGAACGCTCCGTCGAACGCGGTCGCGCCCGCTGGCGCTGCGCCTGAGACGACCGCGCTCCAGCCGGGATTCGCGCCGTGGGGCGCCGCAAAGGTGAGCGTGACGATGTTCGCCGCCCGCGCGGCGGATGCGATCGCCTGCGGCGCGCCCCAGCGCGCGAGCTTGGGAAAGCGCGCGCAAACGTCATCAACGGTGGTGTAGGTGGCCATGTGCTTTCTCGCGGCTCGATTGATCTGGCCGGCGCGGCTGCGCGGGTCCAGCTGGCGTTCCGTCGTCTTACGTCATTGCGCCGGCCAGATCAAGCGAGCTCTCCGGGGCGCGCTGCCGCGCCCCGGA
>Ga0134126_10004393_pt1 | contig 17639 bp, 12 predicted proteins | sample KB31752_FD_96881 | JGI IMG/M metagenome (GOLD analysis project Ga0134126, IMG submission 96881) | Terrestrial soil microbial communities with excess Nitrogen fertilizer from Kellogg Biological Station, Michigan, USA - KB3-175-2 | ecosystem: Environmental > Terrestrial > Soil > Unclassified ...
AACATTAGATCCACCTCCTTCTGGAAAGAGGGTGAATCAGTTTTTCAGCGGGTAAAATTACGACCGAAGACGTGATGTCAGGTCATGATGGACTTTGCGTAAGAAGTAGTTTATCAGTCCGCAAAGCGGACTGAGAAAACTACTTTTTGTGCATGATGCGCAGGGTGAGCGGTCAGAGGGTGATTAGTACTTTGAACTCAGTTCATCACTCATTACTCATTACTCATTACTCATTACTCATTATCATTACTCATTACTTCCCCGTCGTCTTCTGTTATGCTTTGCGGCGATCTTTTTGATAAACCGACAACGGCCAATGCGTAGCTCAACCCTCCCAGAAAGCGAGTGATGAGCATCGCCGTTGAGCATGGAAGGTTCCAACTCACGGCGAATTGTAAACGCAGACCCAGTCTACGCTCAACAAGGCGTAGTTGCAAGCTTCGGGTCACGGCTACCTGGTCAGGAGGAGACTCCTGATGGGAAGTCCACGTCCGCGGCCTGAACGTTTGGCCGAAAAACTCCTCGAGATTCGGCTTGGTCTGGGACTGTCTCAGACAGAGATGCTAAGGACCTTGTCGATGGAAGAGCGCTTATACTACGGACGAATTTCGGAATATGAATTAGGAAAGCGTGAGCCGACCTTAATGACCATCCTCCAATACGCTCGCGCCGCACGCGTCCACATCGAAGACATCGTCGACGACGAACTCGACCTCCCGTCGAAACTTCCCGGCAGCGTGCGATACCAGGGCCTCAAACGAAAAGTCACCTCTCGAAAATGAAAACAGTAAAAGAGTCAGGCACGTAAGAACGATTCGACGGGTAGCGGGTAGATAACTGAAGTTAGCTGCTAAGCGGCAGTTGGTATTCTCGAAGTACGTCGCGTTTGTGTCAAGCGCCAAAGGCGCGAAATGTAATAGCCCAGGGCAACGCCCTGGGTAAGACGGCCCTCAACTCAATAAAGCGCTGAAAGCGCGAAATAGAAAGTCACGACTGATTACCGGTGGCAAGACTGTTTCGCGCTTTTCAGCGCTCTTGACGTTTGACCGCCTGTACTTGGGTCGATGGCCCAGGGTTTTGCACTAGTTGTCAACAGCGGAGCAGAAATGCTTGGGAGTGCGCAGGACCGGTGTTACTATTACACATAACAAACCGTTGGTCTTAGAGGTAGGGAGGCCTCAAATATGTTTCACACACTTCCTCTCCATGTGCAATCGCGCCGCCAGGACTCCACAACACTTTCCAGGATACGGATGTCAAGGCTTCTCCCGGTTGTCTTTGGCGTAAGTCTACTTTGCGCCCCTAATGTTTTTGGCCTTCCAGCAGTCGAAGTTGGCAAAGGCCAACCCAACACGACAACGGAGCCGGTTGGCGGCAAGGCAGAATCAAAAACATCAACAGCGGAAAACTCAAGTGGTTCGAAAGACAAAACTGATGAACCCTTAGTCGCGGCTTCACCCTACGTAGCAACAGCCTATACTCTGAGAGGTCGGACAGCGTCTGGACAGATGATTAGTCGCGGCCTGATTGCAGCAGATCCTAGTATACTGCCACTCGGCAGTCGCGTAAGGTTAGAGACCCTCGAGTACAGCGGTGAGTACGTTGTGGCCGATACAGGTGGAGTGCTGCGGGGTAGAAGGATCGATATTTGGACGCCGAGTGGTGACGAAGCAATGAGGTTCGGTCGCCGTACCGTTAAGCTAACCGTTTTGTCCTACGCGGATCGCTCGCCGGTGATGGTTCGGCAAGAGTTAGAAAAACAATACCAAGAGAGGGCGATTACGGATTCGGAGTATCAGGCTCGATATGTTCAATGGGTTAAGTTGACTGAGGAAACGGTAAAAGCATCCGCACAATACTACACCAACCACCCGAAGCTTTATGAATCCGCTATCTACATGCCAGCCAAGTTCGGTCCCACTGATCCCAACGAGAAAAACTTTCTGGACACATACTACGAACGATTCCGATTAGAGATCGATCTCGCGAAGGACAAAGTGTCCCAAGCCGAATACTCCGAAAGACTTTCCGGAATAGTCGCCGAGGAAAACGCGATCGCCACAAGTGGCAGGCTTAAGCCAGCTGACGTTGCCCGTTACTATCAAAACGCCTCCAAGATTCAACCTGCAGTAGCTTCGCTCCAAGGTCGGAACTGGGAGACCGACATCAAAATCGGCATGATCGTTGTAGCTATCTTAGGTATCAGCCTGAAGTTCTACCTCGGTTACAAAAAGGACTGTCGCGAGAGGAGCACCCTAGATCTCGAAAAACGAAAGTTGGAGCTAGCAGAACTAGGCTCCTTATTTCAAGTCGAGGAAATGAAGCTCAAGATTGCACAGTTGGAACAAGAAGGACTACATTCAGGTAAACGATTAATTCTTCCATAGCAGTCGCACGGTTTCTCGAACCCCAAGCTGAGTAGTCCTCACCTCAAGCGACAATTGGGGAGTCGGTCCTTCCGGAAGTGTCAAAGGGGTCACCCAATAGCTTAATATTGGTTTTGTACTACTTGTTTACTGCCGGTAAACACTCAAGCAGCACCTTATCAGTCCAACATGCTCGTCTGTTCGGGTGAAGCCTTTGCTTTAGGTTTTGCCCTTGGCTCAGGGACGTCCAACGCACCGGCCTCGCGCAGATCTTCTGCAGAAAGCATCGGTGCTGAACAGATTCGTTCAAGCATCTCAGCCTGTATCCGTTCGAGTTCGATCAGCCGACCGAGCACGTTCAAAACGTTGATTAATTCCGTTGTATATTCAGTAACCCAATGATCCGGTTGAATGTCTCCGAGCTTTGACGGGGGTCGACGATCGCCGATGATCGGTCGCTCGCGGTTGGCTTGTCTGTCACGGCTACGCCGTGAAATCATGACCTCCGAAAAGCCCGCCTTCCTTTCGATCTATTTGCTTACCTGACCATGATGGGTTATGAAGAGCGCAGGCAATAGGCCAACTGAAACGATGAAAATCCTGGTCCTGAGTCATGAAGAAGTTTTAGAACTTCTTCCGATCGAAGAATGCATCGCTCGTATGCGCGCGGCCCTGATCGCACTCGCCGCCGGTGAAGCCTATCAACCCTTGCGAACAATTGTTCGGCCGCCTGACGCGAAGGGTTTAATGGGACTAATGCCCGCTTACATGTCGGCCGGCACTTCAGCTCATCAAGCTGCCTTTGGCTTAAAAGCAATCTGTATATTCCCGGGAAATCCAGCCAAAGGTTTGGATTCACACCAGGGATCGGTGCAGCTTTTTAGCGCGGAGACCGGCGAGCTGCTGGCGATGATGAATGCCTCAGCGATCACGGCCATTCGTACCGCAGCTGTCTCAGCGGTGGCGACCGACTTGCTCGCCCGGACGGATGCCTGCAACCTCGCGATTATCGGTTCTGGTGTGCAAGCGCGTTCGCATCTGGCTGCCTTGTCTCAGGTTCGCTCACTCAAGCGTTGCCGCATTTCGAGCCGGCACGTTGAGCACGCACAAAAGTTTACTGCAGAGATGCAGCCCAATTTTTCATTCGCCCTGGAACCAGTTGAAACAGTCGAGGAAGCTTTAGATGGCGCTGACCTGATCGTCACTGCGACTACCACCGTCGATCCCATTGTGAGGCGCGAATGGATCTCAGCAGGAGCTCACCTGAATCTGGTAGGCTCGAGCACTCCAAATGCACGCGAGGTAGACAGCGAAACGATGGCGGCCGCGAGCTTGTTTGTGGACCGCCGTGAATCAGCCATCAACGAAGCCGGCGACTACCTGCTCGCGTTGCGTGACGGCATAATCGGTCCCAATCATATTCGCGCCGAAATTGGCGAGGCTCTTAAAGGAGATAAACCGGGCCGAACCTCACCCGACGAGATTACCTTGTTCAAATCTTTGGGCCTTGCGATTGAGGATCTTTTCGCCGCGGAGTACTTATACCGGAAAGCTGCGGAACGGAAAGTTGGTTCGTGGGTTGAGTTTTGAAGAAGATTTTCCAAATGTCATTTGAGATCCCAGGCGGGCAGCCCGCATGAGTGGGAGCACACCTCTATTCGCTTCCTGCCAGGAATGCGTCGATGACGGTTGCCAGCTCAGGACGTCCTTTATCGGGATCATAGTAGTGTGTTCTCACTTTTTGAATTGCCGGGAAAAAAGTGTGAGGCTGTTTGTTTCTCGTCAGGATTAATGTCGGGCGCCCGACGGCTTGCGCCATTGCTAGCTCAAGCACAGCATTTGGATTCAGGTTGGTTATGTCAGCTATGACAAACGAAGCCTGACAAATGTCGTTCCAGATTCTCCGAAGAATATCCGGAGTCATCCGGTCATACCCGATTTGATAATGAAGCTTCGCGCGCTTGCACGCCAATTTTGTTTCGTCCTGCAGTCCCTTTGACCAATCGCGAAAAGCGGTTATGTGGAAGACCGACTTCTTTTTTCCCGAAGGATAACTACCAGGAAACGCGGGACACAACAGCAACGAGTTTTCTCCTTCGATCCGATCCAGAACAGTGGCCAGAATTCGTTGCACGCGGGTGGCATCGTTAACGTCGGTCACCGATGCCAGCAGAGTCTTGATCTGCGGGTCGGCGTTGCCATAAAGCCGGCCAACCTGCTCAAACGTGTCGGCCAAACAATTACCTTCAATGCCCTCTTGAGGGCCATAGAACGCCGTTTGTAGTGCCTCGATCAATCTTTCAACGTCATGGTCGTCGCCCTCCAGATAAGTCGGCTCGAGCTCGATATCAAACGGCGCTTTCTGTCCTTTTCGGGCAACGATGACAAGAGGCATTCCCAACACATAGGCCCATCCGGTTTCGTAGGCCACCATCGCCGTCGGGCCGGCAGCGCTCAGTAACTTCTCCTCGGCTTTCGCCGAACGACGAATTTCACCGGGAGGGTCCGCTATCTTTGGATCGTAGGCGGAATAGTCAAAGACCGCTATTCCGGATCTGCGCATCAACTGCCAGCGTCCGTGAGTTTGATTTTGTAGACCGTGCTTACGTGAGATTTTCATGCCAATGGTCTCACACGCTTTCAGCAGGAGCCCGGAGGTTGAATCAGTACCCGAGAAGAAGACTGAATTGGCGTCAGGCGTCACTGAGTTTGTCGGAAGCGCCGGATGCAGTATCGTCAGGTAATGGCGACGTTCAAACTGTCGCAGTTCCAACATGGCCGCGCGCAGTCCTTCGCGCTGATGCCGTATTACCTGTTCCTCTGAATAGGCAGCCTTGAGCGGTTCGGTCAGCCGCTTAATGCGATCTTCCAAACGCTCGCTCTCGGCTTTATCAGTCTTGCCTAAAGTCGAGCCCAACCCATGAGTTTGAAAAGCGCGCTCAAGGAAGAAAGGAAGCAATGCGATGAACTGTCGCACATGAGGAAGAGATGAAACTGGATGCGCATCGATCTGGGATTCGTCCTGCGCCGCGAGCACCACTTGAGCAAGTCGAGCCCCCTGTTCCTCAAACTGTCTTTCGAAAACTGCAGCCTCCGCCGGATCATCGAGGTCGGTATCTAAAGCTGAGCCCATCATATCCATCATGCCTGTGACTTCGCGGAAGGTGTTATCAGAATTCTCGGGGAGATAAGGTTGCAGGGCGGAAAACATCTGCTTCTGAAAACTCATCATGAACCTTGTCATTTCCTCTCCCGCCTTGTCGTCACTATCTCCTAGTCGCATCGCAAACGACGACAATTCAAGATTAGCCCGCACAACTGCCACCGACGGAAATTCACCTGCTGCAAGATTCTGTTTTAGTTCCTTCAGTACGACTTCCAACTTAAGACGAAATTCGTCCAGCGTAACCTCGCCCAGGGCCTCGGAATTCTGGAGCTTTTCAAAAAACGTTCGCATCACTGCTAGATTCTGGGCGGCTTCGGGCTCAGCGTGCGGCATCATTAAGTCGATGGCCTTTTCACGTGTCTCAAACTGTGCCTGGAAGTCTGCTTCAGTCTGCTGCGGCATTTCATTAATGGCTGCGAAAGTTTGCTGGATCAAATACATGCTAACGCCGCCCTCTTGAATGCCCTTCGTTACGTCCTGCAGTATCAACTCAGAACGAGTTAGCTGCTGCGACGAAGCCGCCGCGCTTTCTTTTCCCGTATCCTGCGCAGAAATTTGCTGCGACAGCTCGAAGATACGATCGCGAATCGGTTCCAACGCGGGACCAGCATCGGGTCGCAACAAAAGTCCCATGCCCCAAACATGAAACAAGCCGAGAGAGACAGACATCCGGGCTGCCGCAGTCTTCGCGGGTTCCTTCTGAATCGATCCAGCCGCTTGCATAAGCAAAGCATGGTCGAATCCATCTTGCTGCAAAGCCTGGCTGACTTTGCGTAACTCGCCCAGGATAGCTGCGCTCTCGATCCCTTCGTTAGCACGGTTTTCAAACCATGCCTGGGCGAGCGATATCGCGGCAATTTTCATCAGGCCTTCAGTGGCCAGCAGGGTGTCGTTAGGAGTCTGTTCAAACGGCAATGCCTGAATCGCGTCGATCGCTGCTGTTGAGAGTTGATCGGCATTCCCTCCTTGCTGCAGGCCGGCGACAAATTCAAATGTAATGCGAATGATCGCGCATCGCTTGTCAAACAACGCCTGCAGGCTGCGACGCTCCGCTGCGAGTCGTGCCTGCACATCCGGAGGAGCACTCGGAATCAATAGGTCCAAAATCTGCAGGTGGGCCTGGTGAATGTCACTGTAATCCTCTTCAGTCGCTGTCGGCAGGGACAGAATGCCGTTCCTTGCGGTTTGCTCCGCTTCCTCACTGTAACCATTGTTTATTAACTCAGCGGCCGCTTTCATCAGCATACCCATTAGCCGAATTTTGACGGTTGATAGTGCGTTGGGGTTCATTGTTTTCCAATCCCGATTCGCGATGGCGGCCAAAGAACTAATTTGAATTGATGTCGGTGGGTTTCCTTAATGTCGGTATCGCGACCCTAAGGTGATGGTAGGCATGCTTCAGAGGGTCGTTAGCCCGCGCGTTCTGAATGACTGGTGGTTTTTATGCGGAGTCAGGTCAAATGTCAACCTAAATTCGGCCAGGGATCACAGTGTTGGTCAGTTTGATTCGCACCGGTTCTCGAACTTTGCCGAAGCGCAGAGCGAATCGCTAAGACGAAATCAGAACTGGGAGCGCAGCGACCAGCCCTACACTCCAGGGGCGGTTTGGCTTTGCCTCAAAAAGTGCAACTCAATTGTTTTCTCAGCAACCGACTTTTGAGGCAAGGCCGTGCGGTTCAAATGAAGACTATCAACGTTGAGTCTTTGGCTGGTCGCTGCGCTCCCGGTTCTGATTTTGTCTCTGATCGTTGGCTGGCAATCCAAACTGACCCATCACCATCGCAGCGACCTGCTTGCGCTGCAACGTTCATCCGTGGCGACTCTTCGTCCTGACTTCAAAATGTGATTTCAATAAATGAACTTCAGCGGCCCAGGGATGCCAAAGCGCAATCCTGGGCTGGAATTGGCCAAGGCTTTCGGAGTAAAGTCCACACCACCGGTGGCCAGGACGGCGGCGCAGTTGTTCAATTCGCAGCTTCAGATGACTGCGCTGATTGGAGATCATTCCGCCCTTCCAAATGAATATGACAACGTTGCCGTCCCTTGCTGACATCCACGACGCTCGACGAATGATTGTGGGTTCCGCTCTACGCACGCCACTCGTTCGCCTTAACGCTCCGGAAGCACCAGCCGAGATTTACCTTAAGCTCGAAAATCTTCAGCCGATCGGATCGTTCAAGATCCGCGGTGCGACGAACGCCATGGGCCACTTGACGCCGGAGACGTTGTCTCGCGGAGTATTAACTGCGTCGGCAGGAAACATGGCGCAGGGCGTAGCCTGGCGCGCGCGTGAGCTTGGAATTCCCTGCACGGTCGTCACGCCCGAGAGCGCGCCGGATACAAAGATAAAAGCAATCGAACGACTCGGCGGAAGGGTCATAAAGGTTCCCTTTGAAGAATGGTGGCGGGCCTTTGAAACGCGCAGCTTTCCCGGTGTCGAAGCAACTTTCATCCATGCGTTTGACGATCTGAATCTGATGGCCGGCAACGGCACAATTGCGCTCGAGATCATGGACGACTGCCCGGAGGTTGATGCGATCGTAGTTCCCTGGGGTGGCGGCGGCCTCACCTGCGGGATCGCTGCTGGTATGCGTGCCTTGAATTCGAAGTGCAAGGTATACGCGGCCGAAGTGGCGACGGCGGCGCCTCTGGCCGCTTCACTTGCAGCCGGAACTCCGCAGGTTGTGGATTATCAACCGTCGTTCGTCGATGGTATTGGTTCAAAGATTGTATTTCCGCAAATGCTCGAGCGCGCGCAACGTCTGATTGCCGGTTCACTCGTTGCAGAGGTCGATGAAGTTAAGTCTGCAATACGACTCATGGCTGAACGCAACCGCATAATCGCAGAGGGTGCCGGAGCGTGTGCGCTTGCTTGCGCCTTAGCGGGCAAAGCCGGTGGAGGAAGAGTGGTGTGCATCGTCTCAGGCGGGAATATAGACTTCCAAAAGCTTTGCGAGATACTTGCGGAAGATTGAAACCATTCAAGAGATTTGCTGGGACCGCGGGCGTCCCGCCCGCAATGAGCGCGAAGCGCGAAAATAAATGGAGAAACAGTCGTTTGAAAACCTCCGCGCCTTCGGCGCGTTGCGGGCGGGACGCCCGCGGTCCCAGCAATCACTTGACTGGGCGGGTCGGGTTGCTCTTTAACACAACCTGCCTTGAGAGTATGCTTGCTGCTGTCTCCTCCAAAAAACTTGTCGGACACCCCCTGACCGGCACGGCAACGAAACATCAAGAAAACATAGTAGCGGGCGTGCCAATGCCGTTACTCGAAAGGAGCATTGCGATGACAAGTCTCAGGTCTGGGGACTCAAGTCTCACGTTTCAAAGAAGAGCCAGGGTTTTACGATGGAGTTTCGCATTCATTTTTTGTCTGGGAACATTTGTTGGCATAAGTTCGACAACTCTGGCGGGCAACCGCTGTAAGGACCACTGCAATGATGTTTACAAAGTGGAAAAACGGGCTTGCAAAGCGATACCGCTGAAGCACGAAAGGCATAGCTGCGAAGAGGCAGCGAAGCGAGGCAAGGACCACTGCAAACACCGCTGCCGGTGAAAAGCAGGAGACTGGGAAATCCAGCCTGCGGAGCAGGCGGTAGCATAAAGTCTGGGGTGAAGCGCAACGAACCCCAGGTTAGAAAACGAAAAAATCACAAGCCCGCGTTAGCGACCTGCAGAGTTATTAAGACTCGTTCCTGGGGTTCGCTGCGCTTCACTCCAGGCTTTATGCTGTCGGCTGCTCCGCAGGCTGCCGACGGATGACGGCAAGTGACATGTCGTCGACTAGCGGGCAAGCGGCGGCGAAGTCCTGAACGGCGCCCAACACGGAAAAGAGCATGCCGTCAGCAGTACGGCATTGTGGGGTTTCCGTCCCTACTCTCCCCGCACCTCCGGCCGCACGCCGCAGTTGGTCTTCAAGCCGACCGTAGCCAAACTCTTCGCCAGCCACATTCTGCGATTCGGTGATCCCATCCGAATAGACCATCAGCACGTCGCCTTCACCGAGCGTGAAGGAGCCACAAACGTAGGGAGCGGCAGCGACCACGCCCAGCAGCATCCCGCCATCCGACAGCAGTTCCAGTTCTCCATTCGCTCGCAAGAGAAAGGCGGGCGGATGTCCGGCGCTGCAATACTTAACCAGGCCAGTGTTATGATCGAGCTTGGCAATGAACAAACTGACGAGCGGCATGAACGATTTCAGCAAACAGATGTCACGGTTGACGCCGGCGACGATCCCTTCGAGGGTCGCGTTCACGGCCATGCGGGCGCCAAGCAGTCCCACCAAATGAGTGGTCCACATTCCGGCTGCCAGGCCCTTGCCGCAGATATCTCCCAGCGCGAAAACTACACCGTCGTACTGCTGCTGAACCGTGAAGAAGTCGCCGGGCAAGTGACGAACCGCAAAGATCTCGCTCGCAACTTCAAAGTCTCCAAAACGCAGCTGACGTGGCGCGCACAAACGGCGGTGCACCTGCGCCGCCTCAAAGATCTCGGTGCGTAGTTCAGCGTAGTGCTGTTGCAGTTCTGTAAGCTTGAGCTCCAGCTCCCGGCGGCGTGCCGTAGCTGAAGGCTTGCGGTGCGAACGAATGTCGATTGCTTGTCGTGTTGGTAATCGTGCTGCACTCATGGGAGAGTTCGCTCCTGTCTCATTCAACCAATCGGAAGCATTTTCAACTTGCGAGCAGCGGATTCAATTTGGAAGTGCAACTGATGCAGAACCGCGAACGGTAGTGAGCGGATGCCAGCACTCGATGTTGAATCCGCCAGAACGCTCTTTTCATTGTTGACCGTAGCATCCGCTCGCTACCGCTCGCGGTTCTGCCTTGAGCGCGTTCCTGATTCGATTTGTCAATCCGACAAATAAAAGTGACTGTACTACTAGACGCAAAACCAACAACCTTCGTTAACCAACGAACTTATAGCCACTGCCGTGGACAGTAAGAATAAACCGCGGCTCCTCAGGGTTCGGTTCCAGTTTCTGCCTGAGATGGACGATGTGTGTGTCGACTGTCCTGGTGTTCGGATAATTCTCATAACCCCAGACCGCGTCCAACAAACGATCGCGGCTGAGCGTTTCCACCGGATGAGCGACGAAGTAAGCAAGCAAAGCGAACTCCTTCGCCGAAAGTTCGACCGGTTGCCCGGCGCGCAGCACTTCGTTGCTGCGAACGTTTACTTCGACATCACTGAATCGATAGACCTCCGCTGCCGGCGCGTGCGGCGAAGCGCGTCTGAGCACAGCCTTCACGCGGGCCATAAGTTCGCGAATGGAGAAGGGCTTGGTGACGTAATCATCGGCGCCGAGTTCCAGGCCCACGACTTTGTCGATCTCCTGGCCGCGCGCGGTGAGCATGATAATGGGCAGCGCGGGTTTCCGGGTCTTCAGTTGTTTACAAACATCGAGACCGCTCAGACGCGGCATCATCACGTCGAGAACTACGAGATCCGGATCATCAGCGAGGGCGCGGTCGAGGCCTTCGATTCCATCGGCGGCGCTAATCACGTCGTAGCCTTCGTATTCGAAGTTGTCGCGCAGACCGGCGACCATCGCAGGTTCGTCCTCGACGATTAGTATGCGCGTCTTACGGGCGGCGTTCGGTTCGGCAGATCTCCCATTGGAGCCGCCGAGTGATTGTTCAAGATCAGCTTTTCTTTTCATGTGCGATGTTCCTATTTCATTAGCACCGCGGCCAACTGCTAGACCGCCGGCTGTTGCATGGCAGATGTCAACGGCAATGACAAAATAAACCTGCTGCCTTTTCCGGGTGTGCTTTCCACTGCAATTTCTCCGCCGTGCGCCTGCGTAATGTGACGAACCAGCGACAGTCCCAGGCCGCTTCCCTTCGTGTTATGCACCAGCGGATCTCCGGCCCGATAGAACTTCTCAAAAATCTTAGACTGATCGCGGCGCGTGATCCCGATCCCGTGATCAGCCACTTCGAGTTTCACCACGCCGTTCTCGCGGTAGAGTTTCACACCCAAAAACTTTTCGTCACGCGAATACTTCAGCGCGTTGTTCACCAGGTTGACCAGCGCCCGCGCGATCGCTTCCCGATCCACCGGTACCGCCGGCAGGTTTGGATCAATGTTTTCCTCAAACGCAAACCCCTGTTGCTCGATCTGATAACGATAAGACTCCAGCGTGTTGCGAACCAGCTCCGCAATGTCGGTATTGCGAAACTCGTATTCCTTTCGTCCCGCTTCGATGCGCGAGAAATCCAGGATGTTATTAATTAGCGCCGTCAGTCGCTCGCTCTCTTTACGAATGATGCGGTAGTACTGCTGCTTCTTGTCCTGAGTCGTAATGCGGCCCAGCTCGAGTGTCTCAGCGTACAAACGAATCAAAGCCAGCGGCGTGCGCAACTCATGCGATACGTTGGAAACGAAGTCTGATTTCAAACGGGCCAGGGCCAGTTCCTTGTTCACGATGTGCCTGGTAAGCACGAGACCGCCGACGATCATCAGCGAAAGGAAGCCGAGGATTAGAAAACTGCGATGCACCCAGGTCTGACCAAGCGCCTCTACGCTGGTGCCCTGGTACTTGATGCCGAGCGCCAGCCCGCGAAAAACGTCGTCGAGCTTACGCGATACTTCGGGTTTGCCGTCGCCCCAGCCAGCCGCGCAGGTGGCCAGCGGCTTGGCCTCCGGTCCCATTTCCATGTCCGCCGGATAGACCATCAGGGCCACCTCGTTTCCGCCCTGCTCAGTCAATTTCTCAGTCACCTGCTCATTGAGCACGCCGGGAAAGAAAGTGTGCTCAAGATAGCAAGCGTCGAAAGTGACACCACCTATTGCAACCTCGTCCTTTGAGTACTCGGGCAAGACGAACAGGGCGCTCGTTAGATAAACGTTGCCGTTGGCCCGTTTGGTCTGGTAGGTAGAAAAACTCATCGGCCGCTTTTTCTTGTTCAATCCTTCTACGATTGACTTGCCCTCAATGCCAAACCAGCCAGGGTAACTTTCGGCGATATGATCGTGTTCTTTGCGGATGTAGTTATCATTCATTTGGCCAGGTTGCGATCGCAAGACGAGAACGTCGTCCTCGTAGATAAACACGTGCGTCAGCCAGGGACTGTTTGCGAGGATCTCATCCAGCTTCTTTTCTTTTTCCTCGACGTCAGAGCCGGGAGCGGGGAACAGACTCCGCGCGTCTTCCGTCATCGAGAAAGCTTTTTTGTTCATTTTCTTTTCAGTGATTGCGAGCATCTCCTGAAAATCACGATGGATGGCAGCCTCCAGTACCTTGTCGCGCTCAAAGGCCCGCAACTGACTGAAATTGACATAGATGAGCGCGGCGGCCGGCAGGACGACTGCCAGGCCCAGCGTTAACATCAGCCGGAACCGGTTGAAGCCCCCCAATAAACCTCTTCTCTTCAATTTCATTTCCGAAACCTCAGTAGGAACTTTCGATAGCGGTTGGGAGCATACTCTTGCCGGATCGGCGATGTGTCAAGGGCATGTAAAGAGATGTTAAGAGTTGTGAAGTTATTGGTGGAACTTCATGCGTAGTTCGATTTGCCCTTTTCCTCTACCCTATGTAGAATGCTTGCTATAAAGCATCCTATCTAAGTACGGGAAGGAGTTGGCCAATGGGAACAGGCGGAAAAGGGTTTCTCTCCTACGCAGCCACCGTCATTCTGCAGTCAGTACGCAACGGTTATCTTTACGGGTTCGACATCATCGACATCACTGGACTTCCGGGCGGTACGGTCTACCCGGCGCTGCGGCGGCTCGAAGAAGCCGGCTATCTCTCTTCGCAGTGGGAACATCCGAAAATCTCCCAGGCTGAGCCGCGCCCGGCGCGCAAGTATTACGAGCTGACTCGCAACGGACGCGAAGCCCTGGCAGAAGCGCTAAAACGATATCGGATTCTGGAACAACCGCCCGGAAAGAAAGTGCGTCAACCGAAACCGTCGCGTGCGTGAACTTTTTGGCGGGCGCTGCCCTGTCAGCGCTTTTGCCGGTTGCGACCTGTCGCAACCACGGTTCGGTTGAGTCTGAGTAAACACCGGCGTCAAGCCGCCTCAGACCAAAGTGCTGACAGGTCAGCGCACTCCAAAAAGTCGCGCTCGGGAATTACGCCGATGGCTGATTCAAAACAACCCACTCGCTTTCGTTTCTGGATCTGGCTGATCCGAATAATCGGCGTCATCGTCCCGCGCAGGATTCGCGCCGACTGGCAACACGAGTGGGAAGCCGAGTTACAGCATCGCGAACTGCTCCTGGCTGATTGGGACCGACTCAACTGGTCCAACAAGCTTGACTTGCTATGGCGCAGCACCAGCGCATTTTGGGATGCGCTTTGGTTGCAGCCAAAACGATTGGAGGACGAAATGTTTCAAGACCTGCGCTTCGGCGTGCGCATGTTACTCAAGAACAAGAGCTTCACGACGGTGGCTATTCTTTCGCTGGCGCTCGGCATCGGCGCGAACACAGCCATCTTTCAGTTGATCGACGCGGTACGATTGCGCACCTTGCCGGTAAAAGCCCCTCAGGAATTGGCCGAGATTCGAATGGCGAATATGAAGGGCGCACGCGGTGGAATCAGCGACCGGCCCACGGTCACCAATAAGATTTGGGAGCAGATCAGAGATCGGCAGCAACCGGCCTTTTCCGGAATCTCCGCCTGGGGCACTGACAGCGCCAACCTGGCTCCGGGCGGTGAGGTGCGTCCGGCGCGTATGCTCTATGTCAGTGGCGACTTTTTTAATACGCTCGGTGTGCCACCGGCGCTGGGACGTGTCTTCACGACGGCAGACGATCAGCGTGGTTGCGCCGCGCCAGGGCTGGTTCTCAGTCACGAGTTCTGGCAGCGCGAATACGCCGGTGATATCAACGTCATCGGACGTAAGCTCACCCTGTCTGATCATCCACTTGAAATTATCGGCGTCGCACCGGCGACCTTCTTTGGGATGGAGGTGGGACGCTCCTTCGATCTCGCACTGCCGCTCTGCGCCAACCCACTAGTTCGCGGTAATAGTCGCATGCTCGACTCCGGCATCAACTGGTGGTTGACAATCAACGGCCGTCTGAAACCAGGCTGGTCCCTGGCACAGGCTACGACTCAAATGCAGTCTGTATCTCCCGGGATATTTGAAGCATCGCTGCCGGCTAATTACCCGCCTGTGAGTGTCAAAGATTATTTGGGCTCGCAGCTGATTGCCGTCCCCGCCGGATCGGGCATCTCCGAGTTGCGAGAAAAATACGAGCAGTCGCTCTGGTTGTTGTTGGCTATCGGTGGGCTGGTGTTATTGATCGCCTGCGCCAATCTGGCCAATTTGCTTTTGGCCCGTGCGAGTGCGCGCGAACGTGAAATCGCGACGCGGCAGGCTTTGGGTGCCTCGCGTGGACGACTCGTCCGTCAGCTATTGGTCGAAAGTTTGTTACTGGCAGCCACCGGTGCGACGCTTGGCATAGGACTGGCCCAGGCGCTGAGCCGGCTGCTCGTCTCATTCCTTAGCACAACTAATCACCCGGTCTTTCTTGATCTGACTCCGAATTGGCACGTGCTCGGTTTTACTACCGGACTGACTATCCTGACCTGTCTACTCTTTGGACTGGCGCCGGCGATTCGCGCGACTCGTATGGAGCCAGGTGCGGTGATGAAAGCCGGTGGTCGCGGGATGACAGCCAGCCGCGGACGTTTCACTTTGCGGCGGGCTTTGGTGGTAGCTCAGGTGGCGTCGTCGCTCGTGCTGGTGGCGGGTGCGCTGTTGTTTTCGCGCAGTCTGAGCAACCTCCTGACCGTAGAGACGGGCTTCCATGAAGAAGGCGTCTTGATCGCAGGCGTAAACTTCCAGCGTTTGAATCTTCCGCCTGAACGAATTCAACCTTTCAAAGAAGAATTCCTCGGTCGCATCCGGGCAACTCCGGGGATGGAATCGGTTGGCATGGGGATGGTCCCGTTCCGCGATGGTGGTGGCAACACCGTTTGGATGGACGGTACGGATGTCTCACAGGGAAAAGAAGTCAGCCGCAGTCGAGTCAGTCCTGACTATTTCAAGACACTGCAAATCCCTCTGCTGGCTGGGCGGGATTTCGATGCTCGAGACAAAATCGGCGCGCCGAATGCCGCGATCGTGAACCAGGCCTTCGCACAACAATTCCTGAATGGAGCAAACCCGGTCGGTCGCCGGTTTTGGGTAGAGGCAACGCCCGGCGACTCCGAGAAGCTGTATGAGATCGTCGGCCTCGTTCGAGATACCAAATATGGAGACTTGCGCGAAGAGTTTGGCCCCATCGTCTACGACAACGCCGCGCAGGTCACCGGCTCCGGACCCGGCGCTAATGTCTTTATCCGATCGCGATTAACGCAGGCCGAGGCAGTCAGAACAGTCACTCAGGTCCTCAACGAGATCAATCCAGCCATCACCGTTAGCTTCCAGGAGTTCAAACCCATGATCGAAGCGACTATCCTGCGCGAGCGACTGATGGCCACGCTCTCCGTTTTCTTCGGCCTGCTGGCGTTGCTGCTCGCCTGCATCGGGCTGTATGGCATTCTCACCTACGGGGTCGCCAGCCGTACCAATGAGATCGGAATTCGAATGGCGCTCGGCGCGGCGCGGCGCAATGTGTTCTGGTTGATTCTGCGCGAGGCATTGCTACTGGTGATCGCCGGAGTGGCCGTGGGGTTGCCGATGATCTTCGCTGTAACTCGTCTGGCCTCGACACTGCTCTTTGGATTGACGCCGACTGATCCGGTCTCACTGCTTTTCGCGGCACTCTTGATGCTTGCGGTGGCGATGATCGCCGGCTATCTGCCCTCGCGCCGGGCCACGCGCGTGGATCCTTTGGTTGCGCTCAGGTATGAGTGAACAAATATCCGCAGATTTCGCCGATTACGCCGAAACAGAAAGTGGTGAACTAGGCCTTGTCTCAAAAGTTGGTTGCTGAGTTCTTCTCTGTGCAACCTCTGTGTTCTCTGTGCCTCTGTGGTGGCTTTTTCCGAGAGAACAAGGTCACCACAGAACACTGAGCGTACACAGAGAGAACAAGAGAGTTGCACTTTTGAACCATTTGCCGAAGCATAGAGCGAACCGCTAAGACGAAATCAGAACTGGGAGCGTAGCGACCAGCCCTACACTCAAGAGCCCAAACATCTAAAAGAAAATAAAGTTTCAAATGAAGACTATCAACGTTGAGTCTCTGGCTGGTCGCTGCGCTCCCAGTTCTGATCTTGTCTCTAATCGTTGGCTGGCAATCCAAACTGATCCACTACTGCTTAGTGATGAAGGCCCAGAGCGACTCCGCCATGATGCTATGCCCAATCTTGTTTGGGTGAATGATGTCTCCCAGCGAGAGTGTCAGGTTTCCCATTCCGGCGCGCAAAAATTCATTGGTGAGGTCAATGGTGTCAAAACCGGCGCGGCGCGCTTCCATTTCAACAATGCGATGCGCTGCGAGGTGTGAGTAAGTGCCACCTTTGCTCTGTAGTAGTGGAATGATCATTATCACCACCCGAAAGTCGTTCTCTTGCGAAAGGCGAGCCAGGCGGCGAAAGCCATAGCGCAGCCGGCCGACGCGACCGCGGTCTCCATACCACGTACTGCTGGGCCACCTCGGCGAGCGGTTCATTAGGTCGAGCAGTTCCGACTCGTCGTCACCTATCGGATCGATTTGATTTGCATACTGGCGGCGAAAGACCTCCGGGTTGTTAACGTGCTTCTCCCAGTTTTTCGTCCTGATTGTTTCGATGCTCTCGGAAATCAACTGCACCAGACGCGATTCGTAGAGAAAGCTGTAGCGCGAATTCTGTAATCGCTGGGTCCGCTGAATCTGTTCCAGGCTCACGCTGGCAACGCCGACGTCATTTAAGCAATAAGCTACAACGACCAGCTTCGGGTGATACCTCAGACCACGGATCTCCAGCAATGAAACCTCCTGAAGTGTGTCGTAGCCGCCGACACCAAAGTTCAGGATTTCGACGTTTCGCCGCTGGGCAACCAGACGTTGCTGCAATTGGACTGGGAAAGTGTCTTCAAGGGCCAGGCTGTTGCCGAAAGTGATCGAGTCGCCTAAAACGATCACGCGCTCGGTTGCAGGATCAACTGATGGCTCGGCACCGCGGAAGCCCTGCGAATTGATCTTGATGTCTGTGCCCCACGCTT
>Ga0134126_10004394_pt1 | contig 17628 bp, 16 predicted proteins | sample KB31752_FD_96881 | JGI IMG/M metagenome (GOLD analysis project Ga0134126, IMG submission 96881) | Terrestrial soil microbial communities with excess Nitrogen fertilizer from Kellogg Biological Station, Michigan, USA - KB3-175-2 | ecosystem: Environmental > Terrestrial > Soil > Unclassified ...
CGGCGTTTCCGCGTCCACATCCACAGTCCGCTGCGCGCCATTCACCGTAATCGTGTAGGCCATGCGCTTCTCCCGGCCGGCACTTAGCCCTGGTGAGCATATCACGGGCCTCCGAGGCCTCGGCAAAGCCTCCGGTGCTTGCGGGCAAGCGATCCTTCCCGACGCAGAGTCGCCTTTGACCAACGTCCGCTAAGTGGCCCACCCTTTGGCGGAAGAGGACCTCGACAAAGACATCATCTTAGACATCACGAGGACATGGGCTGTCGCGTTCCCGATCAGAGAACAGTAGACAGCGTGCCTTGGGATAACACGCCCAAGGCCGTGCTCCGGTTAATTGAACTCTGCGCTGATGAGCCGGCCACGGCTGTCGTTGGCTGATCACGCCTGGGGCTCACGGCGATATCGGCTGAACGATCACGTAGGTTGGAGCGGTAATGAAGATCGTGGCCCCATTGGGGGTACTCGCCAGAGTGTAGAACGCCTCGGGACAACTGCCTTCCACGCAACCCGGGAGCGTAATCGGGGTGCCCACCTGGGGAAACACGTTCCCGGAAGGCGCCGTCAAATCGAAGGTGACCAACGTTGGCACGTATGTGGCCGGATCGGGTGTGACTCCGTATACCCGTGTACCGTCCGAGTTGATGATTTCGCCATAAAGGCCGTTCGTATAGCCGAGGAATCGGCCGTCCTGATTATATATCTGGCCGGAGAATGTGAACCTGTCACCCGCGAAATCGACTGTAGTTCCCCCGTCTGTCTGCGGGCCGCCGCCCACTACGGTCTCGCTCGAAGCAAGGAAAGTACTGAGAGTCATGCCCACGACCGCCCCGTTCCCGCTCGCCGCCGGATCGCAGCCCCCATCGTCGTTGGCGAGCGGAGTGAACGCGCGGCTGAATGTCCCGAACACGAATCCATAGCTGTCGGAATTGCCCACAATGGCGTTGCCGTCATTCGCGAGCGCGAAACCGCAGGCAGACCCTACCGTGAACGGATTGGATACCGTTGTGATGCCAGTTTGGGTCAGGGTGACCGGGTCGAGTTCGGCCATGCTCGTATGGGTGCTATCGGAAGCCAGGAGCGCTAGCAGATGCGTTCCATCGGAGGAAAGATGAACTCTCACGAGGCCGGCCATCGAGATTTGCGTCGGCGCGCCCCACGCGGTTCCGTCGAAGGCATAGCGGAGCAGGGTCGGCCTCGTCGAGCTTTCACCAGGGAGCAGAACGAACAACGCCGTTCGCTGCGCGTCGTATTCGATTTGAGCCGTCTGAGGGTAAGATACTCCGAGACCTGATGGATAAGGGAGGGTCGTCGTGGTAAATGCCGGTGGCGCGACGGCGACTAGCGAAGCGGTATCGCTGATGCTCCCGGAATCAATGGTTACGGGATACGTGCCGGCGGGAAGTGCCGGGTACTCGACGTCTATCTCCGAATCACTCACGACGGTGATGGAGATTGCGGCCGTCGAGCCGAAACTGACAGCCGTGGCCCCCGTGAACCCGGAGCCCCTGAGGACAAGCTCGCCGGCCGTGTTGGCTGCTACTACGCGAGGCGTGACCGTATCGCCATCCACTCCGGACGCGATCTCGTAGTCCACCGATATGGTTTGCGGGCTTCCGCTGAGCTGCCCGGTGCTGCAGGTCGAATCATTGAGGCAAGCGGTCACGGTGATCGCCCCCTGATGACTGCCCGCGGCAAGGCTCGAGGGTTCTGCCGGTATCACATCGGCCTGGCCCGAGTCGCCCGCGATCGTCACGCTCGAGACCGTGAACGACCCACCGGTGTTATTCGCGACGACCTTGATGTAGAGGGTTCCCGAGGTCGTCAGGCCCGAAACGGTCCCGGTGATCGTCTGTCTGGCGGGCGCCCGGGCATAGGGGCCGGCAGCGTTGAAAGTCACTTTGCTCATCGAGACCGAAAGGGTCCCCAAGGGCGGTGGCGGAGGGCTGCTGCTTGCGTCGCCACCGCCGCCTCCGCAGGCACCGAGCAGCGCACCGGCGGTGCTGAGAATGAGGCTGAAGCCAAGCGTGCGACTTGCTGTCTTCATTGATCCCCCGCGGCATCTGCAGTGGCGCTGGTCGTTCGAATTGATTGGGCGCGCCGCCAAGTCAGAGATTGTATCTGAGCCTCAGCTCTGGCGGGAATCCCTCGCGAGGCAGCGCGCGCAGAGCGATTGTACTGACCATGCTTGCGTACTCATCGAATCGTGACGCCATGGAGACCATGGCGAGAGCATGATCGGCGCCCTGCTGGTCGGTCCCCGGAGCTGGCCGCCTCTGCAGCAATTCCCAGCCAGGGCACCGCGTTATCAGGATCAATGCTCGCCCAGTGCTCCCATGACAACGCCTGCCACGGGCCCGAAGCCTGGTCGAGGTCCCCGCACTGGCTCAGTGCCAGCGCATAAATGACGGGATCATTGGTCTCAATCGCTAACAGAATGAGCTTGTTGTTCACGCGCGTATCCTTCCCCCGATCCCCTGGCGCACCGAGATGCGCGTTCTCGAGCGCCAACCCGATCGCCTGGCGTCTGGGATCCTCGCTGGCTGTCAGGGAAGTTGTCCAACCGCCGATGACAGTCTGTGTCACTCTCACCACGTGCTCCCCGGTCGTCTCGTTGGCGGCTCGCTTCAGATCAGTGCCCTTCATTCCACAAAGCTCGTCCACGAGTAACTGAAACGTCAGCCGGCTCAGCTCAAAGGGCCCGGCCGAGCCCGAGCATGACTACGTCGGTGTCACGACCGTAGGTGGTGAGAGTGCGGTACCAGTAGGCGCGCACGCGGAAGCCGTTCTCCATGCGGTAGGTGGCGGTCATGGTGAGAAGTCCGAGCACCTGATTCCGTGTGATTATGAGCCCCAGCACCTCTGTTTCGGGACTGCTGTAATCCCTATCGCGCGCGAAGTAGAAGCCACCAGCCACGCCGACATCCGCGTGATGGTTGAGGAACTCGCGCTTGAGCCCGAGCTGACCCGCTACCCCTCTGCGCTTGACTATACGCGCGTCGCCTTCGTCAAGGTAGGTTCCGATTACATCGACATAAGGCGTGAGGCGATAGCGCAGCTCAGCTCCCCAGGCGACTCCGCGCGGCGAGTTGAAATTGTTGACCACAGCGCCGCCCGCCATCACGGCCAGCTCGAAGCGCTGACCCGGGGGATAAAAGCCGTAACGCTGTGTGTTCCAAACCGGACCGGCAGTGCCCGAGTGCTCGAACTGGTAGCCAAAACCGATGAGTGCCGTGTGCGTCGTTATGCTGCTGGTCGTGTGTGCGTAGTTGTAGCGCAGTTCCATCACCCAGGGATTGCGGAAATACCATTGCGCCGCGATGCTGCCGAGCACTCCCCAACCGTGCGCATCGGTGATCCCGACGGCTGCGAGAGAGGTCGTGTCGTAGTAGCGGTAGGGACCGACGCCTGCCGACAGAGTGAAGCGGCGCGACGCGCGGGGCAATCGCAACCAGAGCTGCGGGCTGTAGCCGTCACGATGATGGTTCGTGACATGTCCCTCGTTGAGCCACGTGAACGTTCCGTACACGTAATCATTGAAGTTCTGGAGATACTCGATCGAGTACGAGTACGCCTTTTCGTGCAGGTCTGGGGTGTACTGTCCGCCGATGAGCGCGTAGAGCTCCTGAGCAAGAGCGGGCGAGCAGAAGGCCGATAAGAATGCCAGCAGCGCCAGATGACGCGCACGTGGAATCACACCGCTCATGGCTCTCAACTGCATCGCTGCCACAGTTATCGTGATGACTGGCCCGAGCCTGGCCACAGCAATGTGCGTTCCGGATTCGCCCCATCGAAAAACCCAGGCAGATCAGAATCTCGCCACGTACCAAGCCGCCGTCTCGGCCGGGAAGAATTCTTTGCTTTTCAATAAGTTATTTAAACACTTGTGATTCGATTCCGAGGTGCCTCTCGGCGCCCCGGAGGATGACAGCAGCCGGATCATTGCCTTTTTCTTCATCGGACCGCGGCTATTTCATCAACTTGTAGGAGTCCAGGTGTCCGCTGCTATCTTCCAGCCGCTCGGAGTCTTCACCAGCACATAGAACCAGAGAGCGTGCTCGACGAACTTCCTCTTGCCGCGAAAGATCGTCAAGGTTGCAGGCAGAACGAAGGACACGCGATCACCGCTTTTTGTGCGTCGGAACCGGCGCGCAGCTCCCGCCGAGACGTGCTGGTGGCCCGGCTTCATAAACGTGTCGATCACTTTGGCCCAACGGTGCTCGCCAGAAATGCCTGTCCACGTGAACGGCTCAAACTCGTCGGTAATTACGACCTCTTGGGTGAAGATTCCCTCGGGCAGCGGCGTCGTGCCGCCGTTATAGGCTGCGATCCATTCCCGGATGGGTTTCAGCATGTCCGCATCGGGCAGCAACGGCGCGCGGGCCGAGGCAGGCAGCGCGAACATGGCGGAAAGCACCGTCCCAACGAACATGCGCCGGAGAGACACACCAAAGACGCTAGCCCGCAGCATATTCATCGCCTCTATTGAATGTCGAAGGGATGCTGAGACTCATCGACGGGAGTACCTGTGCGCGCGGATCGATGCGCACACGACGGTTGCCGCCAGGCTGCGTCCAACCGAACTGGTCCGGCGCGCTCCGCTCACTGCAGTGGCCGCTGCCGATTTCGGACGCCGGTTGCGTTCCCATTCCCGACACAATCACCAATGGGGAGCTGGTTACGATGCTTCCCCGGCGTGGGACCTGAGGACCTCTTGGCCGATCCGCAGCAGGAGAGCCGCCAGTTCTTCCGGCTTCGAGAGCGCCACCAGGTGGCCACCGGGGATCACTTGCACCTCCAAATTCAGTCTTTCCGATCCAATCGCCTGGATCGCGATATCCGCGTAGTCGTCGAGACCCTTGCTTGGATCATCCGCCGGCAGATCGACCGCGATTGCCTCACTGCCCGCTTGCTCCAGGAGCGGCACGACTCGATGCCAATACCAGGCCATGCCTCCGGCGCCGGGGATCAGAATAAAAGACGGCATCGGTTGCATTTCGGTAGCGGTGATCGAGCCTGAATCGGGTTTGTTGGACAAACTCCTACGGCTTGACGAACTTCAGCGTCATGCGGTCCGATTCCCCGATCGCCAAATACTTGGCGCGGTCCTTCTGACCCAGTGCCAGCGTTGGCGGCAGCGTCCACACGCCCTTCGGATAGTCCTTGGTGTCCTTTGGGTTGGCGTTGATCTCGGATTTCGCAACCAGCCGGAACCCCGCCTCGCGAGCGAGCCTGATCACGAAGTCCTCGGACACGTAGCCGGTCTTCACCGAGTCCGCACGCGTAGTGCCAGACGGCGCACGGTGCTCCACCAGGCCGAGCACTCCGCCCGGCTTGAGCGCTCGATACATGGCCGCGAACATCTGCTTCTCATCGCCGGCCTCCAACCAGTTATGGACATTGCGGAAGGTCAGCACCAGATCCACGCTGCCGGGCGGCGCGATCTGCCAGTGATCAGGTGGCCCCGCCTCGGTCACGATCACATGATCGTAGTACTGCGGAGCCGAGGCGACCTTGTCGCGGAATGCGGCATCGCGGAACGGCGGCTGGATGGCCGCGTAATACTTGCCGTGCGCACGCAGGTAAGGCGCCAGGATTTCCGTCCACCAGCCGCCGGAGGGCCAGATCTCGACCACATTCATGTCCGGCTTCACGCCGAAGAATTCCAGGCCTTCCAGCGGATGCCGGTAACGGTCACGGGCCTTGAACGAAGGAGTGCGCTGTGGCCCGGCGATAACGTCAGCGAGCGTGGATGATGGCGATGCCGATGACGGAGACGCGCTGGCCACACAGGTCAGGGTAAGCAATGCGACGGCAAGGGCGGTACGGATACGTTTCATGTCAGTAACCCTCTGGGAACGGATGAGGGCCCGGGCCGACCAAGACTCCTACGGCTGATAGCCCGGGCTCAAGGTGTGTTTCCGCGTGGCGATGCTCAACAACGTCGGATAGAACTGCACGAAGGTCGTATCCACGGCGCCGTGCTCCCCGTGACAACTGTAGCAGGGCGCAGCTGCTGGAATCATCTGTGTGGGCTCGCTGCGCACGGACCCGAAGAAGAAGAACCCCCATCCGCTCGCGAACCGCTTGGAGTCCTTCACGTGGACTTCGAAGCCCATTGCCTCGCCGGACTGAAACTTACCGCTTTTGTTGATCGAACCCTTCTCCGAAGCTGTACGACCTTCCTTTACTATCAGAGTCCCTTCAGGCCAGGTACCCGTTTGGACGAATGTCCGGTATGCCTGCGGATCGACGAACACGTTGTCGAACATCGAATGATCCGTGGCGGAATCCTTGCGGTAGCTCATGTCGAGCCCGGATGTCAGGAAAATCCACTCACGGTAGTCCGTGGGGGGCCTCAGGCGGCCGTCCGCCGTGAACCACGCACTCGCGCCAGGCGTAGTGTCGGAAGCCGTAGCAGGCGCGGCATCTGGGGCGGCGAATATCAAGAGTAAAACGCAAAGAGCGACCGGAAATCGACGACTCATGGCAACGCCTCCGCAACCCCAAAGGAACCTCGCCGAGCCTTGCGCGGCGATGGGAACCGCTCGCGGTAGCTGCGCGGTGAAATACCGAAGCGCCGCCTGAAACGCCGGCTGAATACGTCCGCGTTCGCGAAGCCGACCGACGCGGCAATCGCTTCGATCGACCGCTTTGCGCCAGCGAGATGCTCGCGCGCCACGCTCAGCCGGAGAGCCTCGACATAGTCTGCCGGCGTGCGTCCGTACACGGCGACGAACCGGCGCGAAAATTGCCGCGGGCTGAGTTTCACGCGTGCTGCAAGCGCCGGCACAGAGGTATCACTCGCAAGATGTCCGCGGATCCAGGCAACCAGTTCGGCGAACACATCCACGCCTTTGATCTGATGGCGCAGCAGCTCCGAGTATTGCTCCTGTCCGCCTGGTCGCTTGAGATAAACGATCATTTCCCGGGCCACAGTCAGCGCGGCGTGCGGTCCGAGATCTTCTTCCACCAGCGCAAGCGCGAGATCGATGCCAGCGGTGATGCCCCCGGAGGTGTAGTAGCGGCCGTCTTTCAGGAAGATCGCGTTTGCATTGACGATCAGCCTCGGAAAGCATTTTGCGATGTCCGCTGCGAACCGCCAGTGCGTCGTTACGCGGCGGCCATCGAGAAGGCCTGTCGGAGCAAGCGCATATATGCCGGTACAAACGCTCGCGACACGACGTATGGTCGGCGCACGCAGCCGGAGCCACATCGAAACCGCGGAATTTGTCGAGGGCTCGCGCAGGCCCGACCCTCCAGGGACGATGATCGTGTCGAGCGGAGGTGCATCCGAGAGCTGGCTGTCCGGCACGAAGCGAATGCCGGACTCGGCGAGAACGGGTTCACGATCGAGTCCGATCACATGAAGTGCATAAACCCCTCGTGACTCCCTGCGGGTGAAGTCCGCGCGCCCTGCGCTTGCGAAAACCTCCAGGGGCCCCACGAGGTCGAGCGCATTCACGCCGTCGAAGGCGATGACGCCGACGCTTTTCATGGTATTGGCTGGGGCATGGGTCTACCACCGATACGCACAGCTTAGCGTTGCGCCGGGCGTCCGTGGGACGAATATCCGACGCTTTCAGACATTTCCGGCAGGGTCATTCCGGACGGACCAAGGCCTTGAGGCGAAAGGGATTTTGAGCAGATTGCCGGTAGCGGCCGGGCGATCAGCATTGCCCGCTCAGTTCAAAGAGGGTGATTTGCTTCTTCGAAGTGTCTGAGAAGGACGTGGCCAGAGAGACGGACGGGCGGGCTCCTCGACGGCTCCCGGTTCAAAGTCCGAAGCCGTGCTCCCCGCGGGGATCCTGCAAAAGCTTCGCGCAGAGATCGACTACCACGAGCTGACACTCATAATGTCCCAACATCGCGACTCGAAGGCGTTGCCATGCCGTTACAAATCAATGCCGATGGACTTCGCGCGATGCATAATGTCTCCTATGCCGTCGCCCGCGCGGAATCCCATCGCCCCGGTCCAAGTGCCGCACACGCCGCTGCGCAACTACTACGGCGGGGATCAGCAGCGCTGCGCATGGGTGGTGGATCTGTTCAACCGCACCGCCCCGGACTATGAGCGCATCGAGGGCTTCATGGCGATGGGCTCGGGCTCGCGGTATCGACGGCGCGCCCTGAGCTCGGCCGGGCTGCAATCGGGCATGGATGTCATCGATGTCGGGACGGGCACCGGGCTGGTGGCGCGCGAGGCAGCGCATTTGGTGGGTCCGCGGGGGTCCGTCCTCGGAGTGGATCCCAGCGCCGCGATGCTGGCGAACGCACCTGCCATGGCCGGCGTACGGCTGGTCGTGGGAAACGCCGAATCGATACCCTCCCCTGACGCCTCGGCTGATTTCGTGTGCTTGGGGTACGCGCTGCGCCACATCAGCGACGTGTCGGTCGCGTTCCGAGAGTTCCTACGGGTACTGCGTCCCGGAGGCCGACTCTGTCTGCTCGAGATCACGCGCCCGGAGGACCGCTGGCGACGCGTGCTGCTGAAGACTTACATGCGCACGCTGGTACCATGGGTCGCGCGCGTGCTGGCTCGAGAGCGCGACACCTCGCTGCTCATGCGCTATTACTGGGACACCATCGAGGCTTGTGTCGCCCCGCCGCTGATTCTCGCGGCGCTCGATGCAGCCGGCTTCGTCGAGGTTACCCAGCGCGTGGAGTTAGGAATCTTCTCTCAATACTGCGCACGTCGGCCATAGCAGACGATGGCCAGGGCGAACAGGAGCCGGGGCCCGCCACCCCTCCTTGACGACTACAGATTCCTCCGGGCCAGTGCGCCGATCTCTCCAATCCACCGGCAAGCAAGCAGCCGGGCGCGGGCGTGGATTGCGGTGGCAGCGCGGCTGACGCGCAGTCGCTATGTCCCGCCCTCGCGCAAAACCCAACCGGCCCGTACCCCGGCGGCTGCGCGAGCTTCGATCAGCTGGGCTTCCGTGTCCCACTCATTGTTGTTTCGCCATTCGCCAAGCCACACTACGTATCACATACGATCGCGGACCATGCATCGCTCCTCGCGTTCATCGAGAAGCGCTTCCTGAACGGTGATGCAATGGCCCCGGGCCGGATGCATCTGACACGACGTGATCAGTATGCCGACACACTCGAAGACGCCTTTGATTTCGAGGACGCGCCTTCTCTGAATACACCGGTGACTACGGCACAGCCGCCCATCGTAAATTGCACGCCACCCTAGCGGCTCTCAGGTCATCGCCGCCTTCACTCGCTCGGGACGGAAAGGCGTCTGGCGCAAGCGCACGCCCACCGCATCGTAGACGGCGTTGCTGATGACAGCCGCAGTTGGACACGTCGACGGCTCCCCTCCCCCGGTGGACGGCTGATCGGGCTCGTTGTTGACGAGCACGATATCGATGCGGTCAGGGATCTCCTCGAAGCGCAGGATCGGATAGCCGACCCAGTCGCGGCTGGTGACATGAGCGGTATCGAAAGTGACTTCCTCGTGCAGCGTGCGACTGAGGGACTGGATCACGTTGCCTTCGATCTGGTTCTTCAGTCCGTCGGGATTGATCACCAAGCCGCAATCGTGAGCCACGACGACGCGCTCGACCTTGATCCGGCCGGTGTTTCGATCGACGGTAACGTCCGCGATCGTCGCTACACGGGTGTCGTCGCGGTTGACCCAGGCGATGCCCCGGCCTCGAGCGGGCTTCCCGCCGCCGGCAGCCCTCTCGCCGGTCGGCCGACGATCCCATCCATACGCCTCTGCGGCAGCCTTCAACACGGCAATCGCCCGCCGGTCCTTTAGGTACGCGAGCCGGAAGTCCAGCGGGTCCTGCCGCGCCGCTGCTGCCAATTCATCGATGAACGACTCCATTGCAAAGGTAGTCTCGAACTGCGCCGGCGAACGCAGCCAAGAAGTCATCAGACCGACCCGGCCTTCGCCGTGGAAAGCGACGTCGGCGTTCTCGAAGGTGTAGGCATACGTGACGGCGGGCTCTCCGGTACCGGTCGTCCCAGTGACGTCCGGCCTTCCAATCAGCGCTGCAGAGATGAGATGCGTGTCTTCGAAGGTGGGTAGCCAGACGTGATGCTGCCAGGCAATCACCCTGCCCTGCTCATCCAGAGCACCCCGCAGATCCTGGACCAAAGGTGGCCCCTTGGGTTCCCACCCATGTTCGTCCCAGCGCATCCATTGAACGCGCACGGGCCGGCGCACTGCTTGGGACATGATCGCAGCGTCGGCGACCACCTGCTCCAGACCATTGCGACCATAGGCGCCCGACCCTTCGACCCAGCGCACCTCGACATTGTCGCGGGGAATGCCGAGCAGCTGGGCCATGTCCCCCCGCACCTCGTGCGGCATCTGCGTGCCCGACCAGAATGTCGCGCGATTGCCCCTCACGTCGGCGACAGCACAGGAGGGACCGATCGATCCGTGCATCTGAAAGGGTGTCTGATACGTTGCGTGCAATGTCCGACCGGCACGCGCGAACGCCGTCGCCGCCGATCCGTGACTGACGACCGAATAGTCGTGAGCTACGGTCTTGCGAACCGTTTCCCAGAGCTCGCCCATCTTGGGCAGTCCGTGCCACTGCGACCACTTGGCCAGGCCGGCTTCCGGCCCCGCGGGGCTCAGCGTGGATCCGAGTTTCGCCGCGGCCTGGATCGCGGCCCACTCAGTCTGCGCAACCACTCCCAGGAAATTCTCGCGCCGTACCACGCGCACGAACCCCGGGATCTTCTCGAGGCCCCGCTCATCCACGCTCTGCAGGGTGGCCCCAACCCCATACGGACGCACGACCCGGCCGTGCAACATACCTTCGACCCGGACATCCTGCACATACGTGAACTGGGCTGTGATCTTGCCCGGAAGGTCCTTACGAGGTGGAGAGCGGCCCACGATACGGTACGCGGCCGGGTCCTTGGTGCGCACATGCGGCGCGACCTTCAGGTCAAACCCTTTACCGCTTCCGCCGATCTCGACGTTGATACGCTTCCCGTCCACGAGCTTTCCATAGGTGATCACGCGATCGGGAGAGCCTGCGACGGATATCATCCCCTGCGTGGCAACGAGTTGATCGAGCGGAACACCGAAATGCCTCGACGCCAGGTCGAGCAGCGCCTGCCGGCCGGCGGCGGCGGCGTGCCGGATCTGTGGGCCGGCGTAGCGAATGGTCATACTTCCGTACGTCGGGCCCTGATCGACGGTCAACGATGTCGTTCCCATCACCACGTCGAGCCGCTCGAAAGGAAAATCGAGCTCCTCCGCCGCAAACTGCGCGAGCGCCGTCTGCACACCGGTCCCCGTCTCCACCTTTCCGGTGAAAAGCGTCGCCGTATTGTCCGGGCGTACCGCCAGCCACGCATCGAGATTTCCCGCGTCCGGGATCGCCGGAGATCGTTCGGCTCCCGCTGCCGGCCCTGAGCCGCCAAACAGATTGAAAGCGACGACGAGTCCGCCCATCGACTGCAGGAAGCTGCGCCGGCTGAGCGGCGGACCGCATTCGAGACCGGTGGCGTGGATCGCGCTCATTCCTGCATGCTCCCGGCGGCTCGCTCAATGGCACGCACGATCCGCATGTGCGTACCGCAGCGGCAAAGGTTGTCATTCAGAGCGCTCTTGATTTCCTCGCGACTGGGACGCGGGTTGTGTCTGAGAAGCGATGCTGCCTGCATGATCATGCCGTTGATGCAGTACGCGCACTGCGCAGCTTGTTCCGCGATAAAGGCGGCCTGCAGCGGATGGGGATTCTCAGGCGTGCCGAGTCCCTCGAGCGTGAGGACCCTCGCCTTCCCCACGGCTGACACCGGCGTGACGCAGGATCGGATCGCGGTTCCGTCCATGAGAACAGTGCAGGCACCGCACTCTCCCAGCCCGCACCCGAATTTTGGGCCGCGCAACTTGAGATCGTCCCGCAACGCGTATAACAGCGGGCTGTCAGGCGGCGCATCAACTGCTTGATCCACGCCATTCACATTGAGGGTAGTTCGGAACATTGCAGTCTCTTCTTTGGGCTGCGGGCCCCAGGCAAATCAGCGCGACCGCTCCGGGAGCGTAAGCCCGGTGCTATTTGTCGCCGATGCCGGGCCCGCGGATAGTTTCTCGAGCTGCTGAAGCACGGCGCCGCGAAATTGCAGCGGATGCGCAATCTTGTGGAAGGGCTCCGAGGTGCCACCCGTTCCGACGATCGTAATGCTCCCATAGCCCAACATCCTGCCGGCTATGGGCTCACTGACCTCGATCGTCTCGATTTTATTCAGCAGCATCTCGATCGTCTTGCGATTCACGAGTCCCTGCTTGACCACGACACGGCGATTGGTAACGGCCATCTCCGTCGCGTTGCGACGCACCATGCCCGCGACGATCGCGGCGATGCCGAATACCAGCAGGGCTGCCGCGCCACCCTCTGTGAGATGCTCGTTGGTCTTGCTCAATCCCGGGTGATTGAAGAGGTAGCTCAGCAGCGCACCTGAGCCGGCAAGCAGCAGGAGGCCTAGGAAAATGTGTCGAAGCATCACGGTCCAATGCAGGCGCGTGTGGTAGACGACGGTCTCTCCGGGAACCAGGCTCGCTTCGATGTATCTCATACGCGGTTCACAACCGACAAGCCTCGCGCTACATCAGCGTACACAATAGCACATCCCGCGGCGCGCTTGAGATCAGGCATCTCTGCGCCATCTCTCGATGACCGGAGCGGAATCGATCAGCTTCAACAGGTCGTCAGGGTCGACTGGTTTGACGAGGTGGGCATCAACGCCGGCGTTGCGCGTCTGGAGCCGATCTCCGGGCTGTCCCCAACCCGTGACCGCAATGATCGTGAGCTGACGTGCCCGCGCAGTGCGGCGAAGCGCACGCGCCACTTCGAGGCCACTCACGTCGGGAAGTCCAATGTCGAGAACGACCACTGTGGGCTGAATCGTCTCGGCAAGCCCGAGCGCGCTCACACCGTCGTAAGCAACGTGTACCGCCAGCCCGTGGGAGCGCAACAGCATTGCCAGATTGTCCGCCGCGTCCCGATTGTCATCGACGACCAACACGCGCGGCTCACCCTGAAACAGGGTGACCACCCTCTCGAGCGCCGGAGCATGCTGCCGGGGAGGCGCTACGCGCGGCAGATACACGACGAAACTCGGCGCCGCGGCCAAGCCCTTCACTACGAACCTCGATCCTGCCGCCGTGAAGCTCCGTCAGACGCTTGGTCACCGCGAGTCCGATGCCGAGTCCGGCGGCGGAGACCTCGAGACCCTTGTGGACCTGGGCAAACAGCTCGAACACTTTGGGCAGCATCTCCTGGGACAATCCGACGCCGGTATCGCGGATGCTGATCCGCGCGAGTTCCCCGTCGGTCTCCAAGGTCACGCGGACCTCGCCGCCGGGCGGAGTGTACTTCGCCGCGTTACTCAACAGGTTTCCGACGATCTGCAACAGCCGGGTGGGATCGCCTCGCACCCAAAGGGATTGCGGCGGCATGGACACTACGAGCTGGTGTCGTGCCGCCTCGATTTGCGGCCGCGCCGCATCGATCGCCTCGTGCATGATGCCTCGCAACTCGAGCTCTTCGGGCTTGAGCTCAATGACATTTCGGGTGATGCGGCTCATGTCGAGAAGCCCGTCGAGCAGGCGCGACATCTGTTGCGACTCCCGCTCGATGGTGCCGCTTGCCTGCTCGAGAACGGTCGGCGTCGGATCGGAGCGCAGAAGTTGCGCGCCGTAGCAGATTGCCGCCATTGGATTTCTCAGCTCGTGCGCAAGCGTGGCCAAAAACTCGTCCTTGCGCTGGTCGGCCTCTCTTAGCGCTTCCTCAATGCCGCGACGTTCGGTGATATCCGTGACAACGCCCACCCAGCCATCGATGACGCCGTCAGCATCTCGTGAGGGGGTATATGCGATGTGTATCCAGCTCTGCCGGCCCTTCGGTGTCTCCACTTCGTGCTCGAACGTGACCGACTCGCCGGCGAGTACGCGCTCGATATAGGGCCGCTTGATCTCGAAGAGACTTGGCCCGAGCACCTCCGCGATGGGACGGCCGGTCACCTCCTCGGCCGGCTTGCCCAACCAGTCGAGGTAGCGGCGGCTCACCCATCGATAGCGCAGATCGCGGCCATAGAGCGCCACCCCCGAGGCCATCAGATCGGCAACGGCCTGGAGCTCGCTCCGTGCCCGGGCAGTCTCGCTCTGCGCGGCATGAAGGCTCGTCACATCCATTGATGCGCCTACCAGACCTGTCACCCGGCCCGAACCGTCCTTCAGCACATCAATCGTCATGAAATAGTGCCGGGTCACGCCCTTGTGCGTCCATGTTATGGGCAATCGCTCCCCGCGCCCGCTTTGCCACACGCGTTCGACTGCGGCGATGAACTCCGGGTATTGATCGGACGGATTCGCCTCCCCCAATTGCTTCCCGAGGATGGATGCGGTATCGATTTCCGGTGGGAGGTTGTAGAGCCAGGTGTACCGGCGCTGCTCGTCACATGTCCAGGCGGTGACGCCGCTGCCCTCGAGCGCTACACGAAGGCGCTGCTCCGTATGTTGCAGCGCCTCGAGAGCCTCGGTAGGGCGGCTGAAGCTCAGGACAATGATCACGGCGAGCGCCACGAACAGCGCAAGGCTGACGGCATCGAGTCGCACGAGAGCGATCCAGTCGGTCGAGCCGAGCCAGAAAGTCCCGAGCACGGCGGTCGCAAGTGCCACTGCGAGAAGACCCGCAATGCGCCGACCGTGCAATGCAGTGACTATGAGTGCTGGAAAGAATGCGAAAAGAGGCGCAGCCCGGCCCGTCAGCACATGGATCAGAAGGAAGAGCAGCAGCCCGCAGGCTGTGCTTGCGAGACTCAGCACCAGTTCGCGGCGCGTCGGGACGAGCTCGAGGCTCCCCCAGCGTCGCCATCGTCTCTTGAGCCCCATCGACAAGGCCTTGGTAATTCGGGCTGCCGCTTTTGCGGGCCGCCGGCTTTCGGATAGGCGATCCCGGGCGATTTTACTATCGGACCGCAGTGACTGCCCATGAGGAAGTTCTGCGAAGCGCGGCAGCAGATTTCGCCCGATGGTGACCGATTTCGATCGCCAAATCCGCTTTAGGAATTGAGTTTTGGTCGCTCGATCAGAACCACGGCTACGCTCCAGCTCAGCGTCGGCCGAGCTCTCTACTACATTTCCGGGGAGAGACCCATGAAAAAAGTCCACAGGCACCCAACCATCACCATGACAGGCGCGTGGATCGCGTTCGTTGCCTCTGCGGGTCTGATCGCACTCGCCGCGCCGCGCGCGGCGGCCGATCCGGTGGATGGAGCCGGCGCCTGTCATGGCTTGCCGGGCCACACTGCCCTGAAAACCGCATTGGCTGCTGCGCGGCGCCAGATGAACGGCGGCTTCAACCTGGACATGTGGGCCACCGTGGTCAATCGGGACGGGGTCGTATGCGCGGTCGCCTTCACCGGCTCCAGCCGCGGCGATCAGTGGCCGGGAAGCCGCGTGATCTCCGCGCAGAAAGCAAACACGGCGAATGCCTTCAGCCTTCCCTCACTCGCGCTCTCCACCGCGAACCTCTACAGCGCGGTCCAGCCAGGCGGCTCGCTCTATGGGCTGCAGCACAGCAATCCGGTGGATACGCGCGTGGCCTATCAGGGTCCCGCGGCCAATTTCGGCCAGAGCAACGATCCGATGGTGGGCCATCGCATCGGAGGCATAAACGTCTTTGGCGGTGGCCTGGCGCTCTATGACGCGTCTCACACGATCATAGGCGCGGTCGGCGTCAGTGGAGATTCTTCATGCGCGGACCACAATATAGCGTGGCGCACGCGCAAATCGTTGAAGCTGGATCACGTACCGGCAGGCGTCAGCGGCGACCTGCTCCGACCGGACAACATCGTGTATGACATCATGACGCTTCCCGGGGAGCCGGAGGGCGTCAGCGCAAGCGGATGGGGACACCCGGTGTGTAGCGCCGAGGCCAAGATGATCGCAGCGAATCTCGCAGTGATCGCGCCCTGAGCACGGCGCCCATAACGACGGAGGCCGCTGATCAAGACGCTCGTGTAACGACCCGGCCGTCGTCCGCGATTCAATCAGGAAGCGGGCGACGGCGGGGCCGCGAGGACGGTAGGATATTCGCGCCGTCGCGCCAGCAACTTCACTGTTTTGGGCAGGGACGGACGCGCGCCGCGCAACAGCTTTTGCACTGGGATTACGTGCTCGACAAGGACTCCGTGGCCGCGGGGATCTATGAGATGTGGCAGCGACACCTGATGTCGGACATGCACACATTGCTGGTCCCGCAGGCGGCATCGAAATACATCGGGGCCATTTCCCTGAGCAAGACCATCGATTTGCTGGAGGCGCCGGACGGCCGCTTCGGCAGCGATCCGATCGTGGGGCGCAACACCTTCCTGACCACAGCACTGCATGAAGCGGTCGCGGAGCTGCGCCAGCGCCTGGGAGGCGACATGAGCAAGTGGACTCTCGGCGCCTATCACCACGCCAAGATCCTGCATCCACTCGATCCTGCGCTCACTCCCCGGCAACAGGCCTTGTTCGACGTCGGCGATCTGCCCCGCGGAGGAGACGGCTATACGATCGACGCGACCGGAAGTGGTGATAACCAGACCAGCGGCGGTTCCTTCAAGATCATCGCGGACATCAGCAACTGGGATAACTCGGTCGGCATCAACAACCCCGGCCAGTCGGGCAATGTGGATAGCCCGCACTACCGGGATCTGTATCCGCTGTGGGCGCGGGGAAAGTACTTCCCCATTTTCTTCTCGGAATCAAAGGTGCGGTCCGTGGCCGAGTCGAGCGTGGAGCTGGAGACCGCACGTTGAGTATGATGCAAACCTCTGATCCGACCGGCCGAGGGGAGCATCATCATCAGAAGCGGCGCGTGAACCTGGCGTCCGCTGGTCATGTCGATTTGGCCGGCGCCCGTTCGGCCAAGGAGCAGAGGCTGCCGCAATCGTTGCGCGCCGCCATTGCGAAATCACCCGCTGGAGAGTCGAGCATGAAATCGCCCCTTCCCGTCTGGGCCCGCACCGCGGTCCTCAGCGCACGTATCATCTTCGCCGCCGTCTTCGCCATGGCAATGGCCTTCAAGTTCGCGGGGATGGCCGCAACCGCGAAATACATTGCCGCGGCCGGAATTCCCGCCGCCTACCCGCTCGCCTGGGTCGCAGCATTTTTCGAGCTCGCGCTCGTCCTGTGCTTTTTGTCGGGGGCGTTTTTCCGCGAAGCGGCTCTCGCCGCCGCGGCCTATGTCCTGTTTCTCGCCTGTGTCTTCCACGGGCCGGCGCACTGGAGCGGGAACCAGGACCAGTTCGGATTCTTCGTCGACCACTTCACCTTCATTGCCGGCCTCCTCTTTGCCGCCGTCATGGGCCCCGGCGATGTCGTTGCCTTGTCCCGGATGCGTCTGATTCATCTCGCTTAGGCAGCTGTGCTCGCACTCGCGGAGCGGCCGCACTTCTCTAAGCATCCGGGCCATTGCATGCCGCACTGCGAGGTGTGATGCTCCGGGACGGATGCGACCCGCATCCAGTCGAACGGGGAGCGAGCCGGTGCGGATTCACGACACGATGACCATGATCGCGGGTGTGGGGCTGATCTTCTTCGCCGGCACGTTCAGCGCCCCGGCGCAAGCCGCTGCTCAGCGGGATGCGAAGGTGTATCGAGCGGTC
>Ga0134126_10004395_pt1 | contig 17627 bp, 9 predicted proteins | sample KB31752_FD_96881 | JGI IMG/M metagenome (GOLD analysis project Ga0134126, IMG submission 96881) | Terrestrial soil microbial communities with excess Nitrogen fertilizer from Kellogg Biological Station, Michigan, USA - KB3-175-2 | ecosystem: Environmental > Terrestrial > Soil > Unclassified ...
CTTTTACCCTCCCCGAATGCCAATCAATTCTCGCGGTTGAATTGCCGGAAATTTGTACTTTTATTCTAACTGTATTAATCAACCGTTGTTTAAATTTATTCACAATACATTTAGTTGCTCCTACTCCGGATAGTTTCTATCTTTTATCCATTTTATAATGATTGCTCATCCATGACAGTTCATTTTTCGATGAAATTATAAATACGCCTTTGTCTTTATTGTCGTTCATGAACTTTAATAATTCCTTTATCTTCCCTTCTATGATTGCTGTATTCTCAGAAGCAGAAATCAACTGCTGAATTTCAAGATCACAATACACGTATTGCATCATTAACAATAGCCTGGAAAAATTTTCCTTAACGTCGCCATCACATTTTACCTGAACTTTTTGAAGCGCATGAATTTGTACTAAAACTTCTGACTTAGCCTCAGTTATTCGGCTGACAGGTTTTAAATTTGAAAATGGAATACTGCAATAATCAGGAACAACGTTTTCTAAAACAGAATAAGCAGACCTGGCAATTTTATTAAATCTTCCATAGCGAAAAATACAATATTGGTTTATGAGAGAATCTACATTGATCGCAACATTCCAGCATAAGTGCCCTAAAATGTAATGATTCAATTCGTAAGTGAACCAGTCACCGGGTTCGGCATAAGTAGAAATCCCCTGTAAAGGCAAATTACTATACCATTGAAGATCTCTTTGAATATAATGAGGAATTACATTCGGTAAAGAATGCCAGGCATATTTCCTGTAATAGGAATATAATCCGATATCACCTTTAAAAGTCTGTCTCCATAATTTTAAGGCCTGCTGATAAGAATAATTATTCAGTGATCCTGAATCGTAAATCTGCTTTTCAAAACTTTGGTTGATTGGGCAAAAATCCACCAGAATATTTTTATTTAACTGAACCTTTTCCGGTGGCATTAACACAGGTTGATAAGCGATCATTTCTAAAAGTAAATCCGGCCGAACTTTTTTAATTGCCGAATCTACTTCGTTCACCAATTTCGCTTGTCTTTCAACAGGAGAACCCTTTTCTGTAAGCTGCGGACAGTCATTCCATCTGGCACCATCCGGAGGCCAAAAGTCAAAAATATCAATTTCAGGATGTTGCTCAATATACTTGATAACATTATTTTTCAGATATCTGACAGCATCCTTATTGGAGGTATTAAAAACAAGATTTTGCTGGGAACTTGCCATGCAATTTTTATCTTTTCCAAACCAATCAGGATGCTCTTTAAATAAAGTTACATTCTCCATTCCCGCATTTAAATAATTCTGGTAACCGTGCCCTCCTACTTCTATCATCAATCCTCTCTTTTTTAATTCCGGGGTCAATTCTTCGGTCCAGTTATCCCATTTTACGCGACCTGCTCCCCCATAATTCAACGGCACCATCAGAATATTATAACGAACTTTTGGCATCCACTCAATAATTTTTCTGAGGTTCGCAACATTATGAGTGCGACCTTCTTCCACATCAAGTTTCCGATAAGCAAAAACCGGATGCGCATAAATATCGGTTGTATAATGATAGAAAAGAATTGATTTCCTTGGAATATGCTCACCGAAACCATTATATATTGCTAAATCAGGAGCGAACCATTCACAACCGAGGGAATGTAGAAAATCGTATACTGAATAAAGGATTGCCCTGTCTGAACCTGCGGAGAGTACAATATTCCCGGATTCGGTAGAAATAATATAATCTTCGGTTGCTAAATTTTTATTTTTTTTAATGATGATGTGAGGGAGCAAACCATTTGGAATAGTTTGTATTGAGAAATAGGCACCACTGATTTTATGAAGATAACGCGAAAGTTCCTGCGCCGCAAAGCGCGAAATTTCAGATGAATCATAAGGTTGAATAATGTCAATACATGATTTTCCACCTTTGGCAAGCAGTATTTTATTCAATGATCCACCATAAACATTCCTACACATTCCCACATAGAAAAGCACTATGCATATTTTACCGCATATCAACCAAAAAAAATGCTTTGCATTTGAATAGATCTTTTTAATAATTAAAGGCATGCTTATTATTTAATGAATACAACAAAATCAACTCGCAAGTCACTTTGACCTCACATCTGCTTTCGCTTTTCGGCCCTGAAATTTTCTTATCTCTTTTAATTACCTTTATTTACTTCCCTAAATAAAAAGGATTTCAGTGGCTGTCTTTTCATAAAAGAACTGCTCCACGCTACCTTTAAAAATGGAACTCCATTTTCCTTCTTACGGTAATAATACAGGCTGAAAGGGTGAATGCCGGCTTTTAAAAAAAGTGTCTGTTGCCTTGTAAGGTCCCCCGAGTAGCCAAAATCCTCATCGATGACTTCAATATCATGAATACGCAGGTAAGCCTTGGTATCGGTAGCCATATAAAAGTTATACATTCCATCGGCAGGTACTTTTATATACCCATTGAAAAAAAGTATCCCGTTTTTTTCTTTCTCAGCTAAACTAACGTCAATATTTGCAGAATGCCCCTTTTCAACAGGTGTCATATTCTTTACGTTTGGAATCCAGGGAAAATTTCCTTGATAGATTTGCCAGTCAACACCAGGCAACACCTTCCCTATCTCTATTTGTGGTATCAGAGCAGAATCATAGGGACGAGGAGCAGAAATATTTGAATGGCGCACCTGCAACACCCGTCCTTTCATAAAATCTTCAAGGCCGTTTACCGTGAATTCCTTAATTCCGTGATTTGTAAAGACTGGAATGTCTTTGCCGGCAGTTACATTCTGATGATCATTCAAATTGAATTTTTCTTTCGGATCAGTCTTTACATTGTAAATTTCAAAATTATCGTCTGCCGATTTAATATCGTACCGAACTCCTACATAATCACCAAGTCTCAATAACTGCATCTGCCTTCGAATCCGCCCCCGGTGACTCGGCTCGAATTGCTCGAAATCCGGCGTGTTGCCGTCTGCAAAATATTCAATGTAGATAAGACCTTGCTGTTGTTCTCCGATGCCAGTGAGCGCCGGTTTAAGGGAAACTCCATTCATTCTGACAGGGCTTGGTATTCCGGCAATATCAAAAAAAGTAGGTGCCCAGTCGTACGAAATAGAGGGTTCCGAAATTATTTTACCAGCCTTGATATGCCCAGGCCACCGGGCAATGGTAGGCATTCTAACTCCTCCTTCCCAGTTATCACGCTTAATACCATCAAAGGGGCCGTAACTACTGAAAAAAGTGGGATGATTAGGTGCATATTTTTCGGGCAGATAAGACTCAATGGAAGGGCCATTGTCTGAAGTATAAATTACAACTGTATTGGAATCAATATGCAAATCTTTAAGTAATTGCCTAACATCTCCTACCCCGTCATCTATTCTTCTGTTGGCAGTAGCATAACGTTTAAAAGTTTCCGGCCATGGAATAAGTTGTCCGGTTGAATCATTTTTATAAACTGCATGCGCATACTCGGGATAAATGTATGAATCTACTTTTCCTTCTGCAGTATTAATAAAGTGACCAGGAGTACCAAGCCATTTCATTCCCCCATTTAAACCTTTTCCTGCAGGATACTTCTCAGTAGGTAACTCTAGCACTGCATGAGGAGTGTCAAAAGCAAGATAGAGAAAGAAAGGCTTGTTTTTGTCCCTGCCTTTCAAATGATTGATAATATACCTTTTTGCGGCAGCGATCCATAAATCTGCAGTATAACATTTGTCAAGAACCGGAGTAATATTTTTGTAATTCTGCCATACCTCCTTTTCCTTCTCAGCCCAATAAAGGCGGTAAAGCCCGTTCTTTGGATAATGTTCATGTCCATCGCTATGCCTCATATAACCAAAGAAGTAATCAAATCCTCTTTTCAGTGGATGTCCGGGCCATTTATATCCGTCAACGTCCCATTTGTCATTACCTTCCAATCCCCATTTGCCAATAGCAGCAGTGCTGTAGCCAATTTTTTTTAAACAAAATGCTATACTGTAGTTGTCTTCAATTGCTTTATCAAACTGGTTGTCCCGGACATTTGCAATACCCTGGCTGACACCTAACAGGAGTGAAGCTCTCGAAGGGGCACAAACAGGAGCTGCACAATAATGATCCGTTAGTATCGCCCCTTCTTTTGCTAAAATATCAAGGTTGGGGGAGATTTCATACGGCTTGCTATTATCATGAAGTGCCGCCCTTTGATTCTGATAAAAAACTCCCAGATCTCCGTACCCCTGATCATCTACCAAAATAAAAATAATATTCGGTTTACCTTTTACCAGTGATTGACTAAAAGTGTTATTATAAAAAAGTACAATCACCATGATAAGGAAGCATCTCCTGTAAGAAAGTTCACCTTTATTCATACTGATAACTTTAAAATGAAAAGGAATATTATTTTTCAGTGATCTTATAAAAATTTCAGCTTTTTCCAATAGGCATTTCCGGAGACCTTACCCGGTACCAATACTTTTTGATAAAGACGTATTCTGATACTTTGGCCTTTATAGGGTCTAAGATCTACTTCTTCATGATACCACTGCCTGCCCTCTTGCGCACCTTGTAACTTTTGGTCTATTACCTTTTGATTATTGATGTATACCATCAACTCCCATGTTCTTGCAGAATCGACACCTGCAGCAAAAATTAATTTCTTTTCGGTCGTGATGGTTAAAGTTCTTGTAAGTTCCACTCCTCTTACCTCATCGCGAGGATAGGTTGATAACACATCGCCCTCCAAATAAGTAAGTCCTCTTATGCCAGGCATTCCTCCACCGGCACCACCAAAGCCGGCTCTTTCCAGTTTCCATTCAGGGTTCCAATACAATGTAAAATCGGACAATTGGAACAATTCTGCAGCCTGTTGCACAGGCCGTTGTACTTTGATGGTTAATTGCCCATTTGAAATCCCTGCACCATGTTCGCTCAATATGCGGACACCTATATCGGCGGTCCTCTTAGCCAGTGAACTTATACTTTCATTAACAGGAGGTGTAAGGGTAACCTTACCCATTTTGTCACCTTCAATTTTATCTCCCAAACTATTTACCAGTTTCTCAGGTAAACATTTCATTCCTTTCATTGCTCCAATAACTGCCCCGGCATTGGCAGCATTACAATCAGCGTCTGTAAAATCAGCAGCACTATAAGCAAGATTAACGGTCTTCAAAAAATCACCCTGGCCAAAAAGGAGACTGGTAGCAACGATACCACCATTTGCTACTGCATTGTTTGTAGCGGGGTAAATAAAATGCCATTTATCTTCTATCGCGTTATATATTTCACGGGAATTTTTACCTTTATCAAACATCGAAAGTACCATGTTCAAACACTGTCTGTAAGGAGATCGGGGATCAATTAATCTGGAAGCCTCCCCCACTATTTTCCTGACATTATTTTCCATAAAAGCGATACTTATCATGCCCGCAATAAAAACACCTCCATCCGCACCTTCAGCAAAACCATTGATATGACCATATTCCCTTGCAATTTTTGCCGCAACATTTGGCATTCCTGGGGCAATAGCGCCATAAACATCGGAACTGAATTGACTGCCAATGGTAAACCATAACTTATTATAACGCGGCTCGCCGGTAGAAGGTGGCACAACGCCTTTCAACATTAGTAACCTGGCCTGCTCACTGGATCCCCAGGTGCCGGCAGAATTTTCCAGCCATTGTTGTCCAAGTTGTTTAACTGTCATGTTGATTCCGTATTTCTCAAATGCACGAATTGCCACCATTTCATAATACCAATCATCATCAACAGGAGCATGCGAATACTTTTTGGGAAACGAATCGACCCAGGATACAGAAGCCACCTTATGCTCAAAGGGCCAGCCCATCATAGCTCCAAGCATTTGAGAAACCCAAACAGCCTGCACCCTGTCTTGATAATCTTTAATTGAAAGCCTCAGGACTTTCGCTTGAGAAACACCTAACAAGGGGGAAAAAAGGAGAAAGAAAAATAGACTTTTGCTTATTTCCACTAATTTTATTCGTCCAAAAATTCTATTCATTAGTTTATTCAAATGAAATGAAATCAAAAAAATACCGGTAATTCGAAAAGGAAGCTCAGAACCTGATCAATTATATTCACTTCGCATCTTTCACACACCGGAAGCCAATAAGTGCGGATCTGTCAATAGAAGGCGCCATAAGCAAATATTTCCCATATTCATTTAGTTCTTTAACACGTGGAAAATACCACTTGGAAGTAGTAGCTCTGTAATAGCCCCCACCTTTTAAAATCGCGTTTCTTGTGTGCTCATCCACATACTCATCTGTCCACTGCCACACATTCCCTACCATATCGATGATGCCAAAAGGACTTGCCCCCTGAGGGTAAGCATTTACATCAGTTGGAGGTTTCATGGAACGGCTGCTATCGGCAGAAGGTATTTTTGTTGAATCCATTTGATTTCCCCATGGATATGGTCGATTGTCATTTCCCTGAGCCGCATACTGCCACTCCCACTCATGAGGTAGCCTTTTATGAGCCCACACCGCATAAGCCCTGGCATCCTCAATAGACACCCATGTTACTGGTTTGTTATCCCATCCCTGCGGGTATTTTCCGTCTTTCCAGTCCTTTAAAAAATTGTAATCATCCTTTGGATGATAATGTGTTTTATTAATAAATTCTTTATATTCCTTGTTAGTTACAGGATAAATATCCATATAAAAAGAAGGAACCGTCATGCGGTGTTTTTGGGATCGTGAGGGATGATCCTGCCACGCATGTTGAACACCTACAGCGTCAGGAAGAGGATCTCCTTCTATCATAACTCCTTTTGATTCAAAAAGGTAATTGTTAGTACCTGGAATTAACTTCATTCCTTTGGGTGCAATGGCAGGAATGGATGTTTTAACTATTGGTACTATTTTTTGAGGTAAAGGTTTCCAGGCAGCACTGTATTTTGACAACTGTATTTTTGAAAGTGACTCCATTGCTATCAGAAAATCAGTCAAATCCTTTTTTACCAAAGACTTCTTAATTTCAAGTAAGGCACCATAACCCTTGGCTCCAATTGTAAAGGAAACAGAAATTTCATTACCCTCTTTCTTCGGAAAAATTTCATGACCGTGCCACAGATCAAAATATCGCACTTCATTTACAAAAGGAAGTCTTAATTGAATCCCTTGCTTTTCCACCGAATCTCTGTTAATAATAGTAAAAATGGTTTGGTCTAAACCTGGAAACTTACTGGCAAAAACGCCTGTATTCACACAGGGAATACCAGGCTCCCATTCCGGACTATTCCATATCCCAGGATATTGCCTGTATATTTTTGAAATCCTCCTTATTGCTTGCTCATATCTCTTTGGAATCTGATTCCATATGCCCCAAATATTTTCCCACGCATTATAGCCGACACCATTAAAAAAAGCATATTGCAAATCATTTGTTTTATCAATTTGCCAACGATTCGTCTCAAAAACCTGATGTTGTGGTTCAAGCCATTTATAAATACTGACTCCGGGTGTATGTTTATAGTTCCAATAATACCCCCAACTGCTTAGGTTCCATTTTACGAAATTCAAATCTTTTATGGCAACTTCCGGCTGCAGGACTAATGGGTAATGAAGGCTATCATAAGCATCACGAAAATCCTCAGTCACTCCCCACATCGTATCACCATTTAGACCATCAGCACCGAGAATTTTCATTTCTTTGACCAAGGCTACAGGCATAGACTCATTGATAGGACGCGTACCTCTGTCCCAAATCATAATGGGAAAAAAAACATGTACTCCTCTTTTTTTGAAATCAAGAATCATTTGTTTAACCGCCTTAACTCCACCCGGCATAGCAGCAACAAGATCAAATTGATTTCGATTATCAATACCGATATTAGGATAAGTAGGCCAGATCAAAACTGCATCGATTCCTCCATATCTTTTTTGTAAATCATTCAGGTAGCGGTCTACGGTATATTTATGAGCTACCGGATCATAAAAATACCGGTCATGGGCCATCATCTGCACATAAATAAATGTACTTTTCAACCAGTTCAACTGAGGACGCCTGTATTCTGAATCATTAAAGTCTATACTTTTTCTTTCATTAGATCTCCACGATCTTAAATCTGAAATCCATTCATCTCTTTTTTCTGCAGGAGGCCCTTGAAACAATTCCTTAAGAGCCCCCTGAGTTTGAGGAGTTTGGGCTAAAAGGGAATTCACACAAAAAATGATAAGGGATAAGAAAAAGTATTTTTTTTGCATTTAAGTAAGATTTAATACGTAAATAATACTTGCAGGAAGATTATACTCCTGAATAAATTATCAACCCGATGCCCACCAGAAACAGCACAAACATGGCCCCAATTAAGCCATTGGTTCCCTTGGGAGCATTTTTAAATTCTTTCCATATAAATACTCCCCAAAGAGCAGCTACGAGAGTCGCCCCCTGCCCCAGACCATATGAGATAGCAGCTCCTGCCTTTCCGGCTGCGATCAAATTGAAAGAATTACCTAATCCCCAAATTAACCCTCCGAGAACCCCGACTAAATGGGTTGGAAATCTGCCATTAAAATAAGCACGATATCCTGTTGGAGCGCCTTCAAATGGATGTTTCATTAAAATAGTATTAAACAAGAAGTTACTTAGAAAAATACCACAGGAAAAAATAAAAACAGCTGTATATGGGGTCATTTTGCCAACAGCAGGATGAACAAAATCATTTAGGTCCATCGATGCTGCGATAAATCTATAAAAAAATGACATGAGAATCCCTGCAGTAATGGATAAGAAAATGCCTTTTGAAGAAACCTTACCCCCGGCGGTTGAAGACTTTCTATAAGCAATTGCGTTGATCACTATGGCAAGGGTAACAAAAGCTACCCCGGAAAATAATAACACGGGATCTCCTTTGGTATCTCCAAAATAATTTACAAAAACACCCAAAACAAGAGCCAGACCAATTCCAATAGGAAAGGCGACGGCCATACCGGCAATTGATATGGCAGCGGAAAATAAAATGTTTGCGGCGTTGAAAATAATGCCACCAAGCAAGGCGCTTCCGATATTTAGAGCGGTTGCCTGAGACAGATCATCCAGAAAACTTCTACCCTGAGTGCCGATGCCTCCAAGCGTAAGAGCAGAAATAAGGGAAAAAACAAGGATGCCTATCACGTAATCCCAATAAAACAATTCAAAACGCCAGTTTTTACTGGCGAGTTTCTGCGTGTTAGCCCATGATCCCCAGCAAAGCATGGTTATAACGCAAAATACAATGGCAACAGAATAATTTTGGATAATAAACATTTCGGAGTTTTTAAATTAATAGATAAATTTTATTTTTTTATTTTCTAAGGTTCATCGGTATTAACAGAAGGTGTCGGCCATTTAGCCTTTGGATCGTATTTGGGATTTGGATAGGGCATAACTGCATCCACACTCTTTCTCCATTTATGCAACATCTCTTTTAGTTCCTCTACCTTCTTAGGTTCGGTTTTCGACAAGTCATTGTGTTCCCCCGGATCATCTTTAATATTGAATAATTGTACAGTCCCATTCTCATAGTACTCAAGTAATTTATAATCCCCGTAACGAACAGCTCCTCCAGGGCTTTGTGCCCCGTGATTACTGTAGTGAGGGAAATGCCAATAGATGGCACGTTTGGCAATCTTTTCCTTTCCCGCTTCCTGGTCTTTCAGAATTGGAACAAGGCTCATTCCATCAACCCCATCTTTACCGTTGGTAACCGGTAAACCAAGAATATCCATGATGGTAGAATAAAAGTCTGTACTAACAACTGGGGTACTAACAACAGTACCATTTGTAGCTGAATTTGGAATATAGATAATAAGTGGTTCACGGATTCCTCCTTCATATAGCCAACCTTTACCGCCTCTTAGAGGAAGGTTAGACGTAGAGTAAGCTTTATCCAGATTAAATGGGGAAATATTTCTGTGAGGGTTGCCAAAGTTGGCTGCTGACATTCCACCATTATCAGAAAAAAATATAATTATAGTGTTATCCTCCAGCCCAAGTTCTTTGACTTTCTTTAGAACAGTTGCAAGACTTTCGTCTACACTTTCCACCATGGCTGCAAATACAGGATTGGTTTGTTGCTGCCGTATCTTAACTATCCTGTTTGGTAACAAACTAAAACCACGATACGCTTCATCTTTATTCAACGCGTCCAGCGCTTGCCTGGATAAAGGATTTGGATCGTCTGGATTTCCTTCAAGGGTAAATGCATTGCCGGCATTAGGATTAAAAAGATCGGTGGATGAAACATTTCCCTTCATATCTCCTGAGTCTTCCTTGGAACGCATCTGGTTTAACTTTTTTTCATATTTTACAACCAGATCTCCTCTGCCCTGTATTGGGTCATGAACGGCAAAGTTTGCCAGATAAAGGAAAAATGGATGATCTTTATTCTTTGCAACCCATTTCATTGCTTCATCAGTAAGTCTGTCAGTAAGATACTGTCCTTTGGGACCACCTTCCAATCCTTTCAAACCATAAGGAGAAAAATACGTATTATTAGGCCAACCTGCATCCCAATCGGGAATATGAATGTCAAATCCTTGTCTTTGCGGTGAATTGGCATAGGTTGTATCATCCCAACCTAAATGCCACTTTCCAAATATAGCAGTATTATAACCGTTGTCTTTTAAAACCCTTGGCAGAGTGGGCTGATTATACGGTAAGTGCTGAACCGTCAATTTACGGGATTCAAGTTTTTGAAATGGAAAATCCTTTCTTCCGGGCAACCAATCCGTCAGATGAAGGCGCGCGGGATATTCGCCCGTCATGATACTTGCTCTCGTTGGTGAACAAACATGACATGCAGCATAGGCCTGTGTAAATCGAACTCCCTTTTTAGCAAAACTATCAATAGTAGGGGTCTCATAAAGTGAACTTCCCTCGTACCCCAGATCACTCCACCCCATATCATCCACAAGGAAAAATATAACATTCCATTTCTTTTGATTATTCTTAATTTTTGGTCTTGCGGTTTGGGAGTAGGCACCAGTTATGGCTAAATAAGTAAGAAAAAATAAGATGACTTTTTTCATGATAGACGTTGAATTTGTTGAGAAATGATAGTTGCTGTCGTTTTTGACCTTTACCATCCTGTATTTTGCGTTAAATTAGGATCCAAGTCAAGTTCTTTTTGGGGTATAGGCCATAAATAATCACGTGGATTCCATATTTGGTTCCAACCTGGAATTGATACTGTTTGTAAGTCCCCATTTTTATCCAGGTAAGTGGCGCCATATACCGTACCAGGCATTACCGCATCTGCAATGTGCCAGCGACGAATATCAAAAAACCTTAACCCTTCAAAAGCAAGCTCAACAAGCCGTTCATGGCGAACAATTTGCCTCATCTCCTGCTGAGATTTTCCTGTTTCAATTGGCGGCATATTTACATCGGGTCTTTCTCTGATTTGATTTATTGCATCATAAACGGATTGATCAACCTGATTTAATTCAATTTTTGCTTCTGCATACGTAAGCAATACTTCGGCATATCGCAAAAGGATTAGATTTATGCCACAGTTGCCCGGATGACTTAAGTCTTCTGCATTCACATATTTTTTTACATTAAAGGCGGTAGGAGAAACGACAAAAGTAGAATATACCTCATCCACTGAATGACTACCTGGCAATGGATCAAACACTGATCCATCCGGCAAAATATCGCCTGGAACAAATACTGAGTATTGTAATCTTGGATCCCTATTAGTATAAGGATTAGCAGGATCATATCCGCTTGCGGGATCGGAAATCGCTAGCCCATTTTTCATTTCATAACTATCCACTAAACTTTTGGTGGGAACATAATTACTTCCACCATTCTGACTTTTCGGCGCCAATATCGAGAAAATATTATTAGAATAATTGTCTGATATAAACTCGATGTCCAATATTACTTCTTTATTATTTTCAGCAGCATAGCTAAAAAGTTTTTCAAAAGAAGGGTACAATTGATAAACATTTAAATCCATTACTGCTTTCGCGGCATCTGCGGCCTCCTGGTACCTGCCAGCATATAACATGGCGCGGGCTTTTAGAGCCAAAGCTGCGCCTTTAGTAATTCTGCCCTTTTCAGGCTGTGCTAAAGGCAAAAGATTAGCCGACTCGGTCAGTTCTTTTGAAATAAAATCCCATACCTGGCTTACAGGTGTTCGGTTAACACTTTTGCTTTCCTTAATTGTCAGTTCTGTTGTTACCAAAGGCACGTCACCAAACAAAGAAGCAAGCCTCACATAAAAATATGCTCTTAAGACCTTAACTTCACCTTTTAGGCGATTGATCAATGCAGTATCAGTTGTTTCTACTTTATCTACATTTGCTAAAAAGGTATTCGCAGCTCGGATACCAGCGTAATTATTATCCCAATCTGATGAAACCCTGCTATTTAAAGCGTCGAATTGTCCTTGTAGAATAAATGACTCCGATGATTGTGGTGAATGTGTATTACCGATATCACTCATTCCGTCCCAACTTATAAAATGACCGGCACTTTCTGCCATAAAGGTATATACTGAATTGGCTGCTAATGTTGCATCCTGTGTCGTCTGCCAGAATATCTCAGTTGAAATGCGATCGTTAGGAATCGTAACCAGCAAGTCCTTTTTACAACTCGAAAACCATACTAATGCTAACAAAACGCAGAAAAAAGTAATTGAATTTTTCATAACTTCTAAGTTTTAATAATGAAAATCAGTTGTTTTTTAAAACCGAAGGTTAACTCCGAATGTATAAAGAGAAGTTTCCGGATAATAGTCTTGCCAGCCAGAAGAAGACTCAGGATCAAGGTGCCACTTGTTCAATTTAGAGAAAGTGATCAGATTGGTTGCAGAAATATAGATGCTAGCTTGTTGGAGGAAAACATTTTTTAAAAGAGACGGCGAAAACTGATATACAAGTTGTATATTTTTTATTCGAAGATAAGAAGCATCCAAAATCATTCGGTCTGTGGAAGCCTGGTTACGTAAATCTTGCTTTGTTGGTCTTGCAAAGTAAGCTGTTGGATGATCAGGAGTCCAATAATTGTTGGTATAAATATCAGGAGTAAACCCTTCATAATTCCCTGCCTCACCTAAAGCTCTGGCGTATCTCATTCCTACATCGGAGGCTCCCTGTAGTGCAATATTTAATATAAGCCTTTGGTAAGAAAAATTAATTCCTGCTCCATAAGTATATTTCGGAAATGAATTTCCTAAATATGTCATGTCATTTGGATCAATCTTTCCGTCCCCATTCAGATCTAAAACTTTTACATCACCCGCTTTTGCCGGACGCATGAACTCAGGATATTTCGACGCTTCCTCATCCGTTTGAAATAGACCTGCAGTCTCATATCCCCAAAAAGAATTTATAGGGTAACCCTCCCCGGTAATGTACCTCGGATCAATATCGTTTCCATAAATATATGGACCCGTCCCGGCCAAATCAATAACTTTATTATTATTAATGGAAAAGTTTACAGTTGCATCAACGCCCAACTTACCAAATCGGTTATGAGTGCCTGCAGTAAATTCCCATCCGTAATTATCAACGATTCCAGCGTTTTGGGGGCCTCCCTCTAATCCTAAAGTTCCAGGTACGGGCAGGTTCAATAGTATTCCTTCTGTTCTTTTTTTGTAATAGTCAACGGTAAACGAAAGACGGTTATTGAATAAAGCACCATCCAGTCCAATATCTGATTGCTTGGTAGTTTCCCAAGTCAGATCAGGATTCGCCTGCTGTCTTTGAACATAACCCTGGGCAAGATTTCCACTAAAATCATATGTTACTAAATTTAAAGTTGGAAAATAACTATAAAGCGCTACCGCCTGGTTTCCAGTTTGTCCCCACGAACCTCTCAACTTTAACTCATTAATAGAGGTCTGAAGTTTATTCCAAAACTTTTCCTGAGAAATGCGCCATCCGGCAGAAAATGAAGGGAAAAAACTGTATTTGTTATTCCCAGTAAATCTCGATGACCCATCAAACCTGCCATTCGCTTCAAAAAGATATTTATTATTATAAGCATAGTTAAATCTTGAAAAATATGAACGAAGTCCCCATTCAGAATCTCCTCCGCCATTATCTTTTGTTGCATCATTTGCACCCTGGCCAATTGATTGAACGTCATTATTATAAAAATCTTGACGGTATGCCCATATCGAGGTGCTTTTATTATCAATTTGTGAATATCCAAGAAGGAATTTTAAAGAATGCTTTCCAATATCAGTGGAGTAATTCAAAAGATTATTCAGGGTCCACTCTCTAACATTATCCCGGGTTTCGGTGACGTTGTTGTGCAAATTTCTTTTCTTTACTTTATTTGAATCTCTTGCCTCCCAGGTATTGACATAGTCCTTTCCAAAAACACCTGTCGACCGTTCTGCAAATTGAGTGGTGAGGGTTAATCCCTTTATTATTTCCCAAGTACCTTTTATATTTCCAATAATATAATTACTAGCAACATTATTGATTCCGCCCTTTTCTGCCAATAACAACGGATTGTTCCCTTGGGTACCACCGCCATAATCGCCATTCGGATACTTTGGAACAACCCAAATTGCGTTTTGCATAAATTGTCGGAATATTTCATTTATTAAATGAGGTTCCGTATTATTTTCATATCTATAATCTATATCGGTTGAAACATTGATTCTGGAAGAGATTTTATAATCCGTATTCATCCGGATCTCATTTAATTTTGAATCCGTATTAGCAATAATGCCTTTTTGATCCTGGTAGCGCACACTTAATCGTGCTTTTATGTTGTCATTACCGCCCGAAACAGATAACGCATGATTAACCTGTGGCGCTGTATGTAACATCACCTTATACCAATTGTATGGTAAAGGATATTTTAAAGGATCTGAAACGCTTCCTGCGACATATTCCTTAATCTGATCCTCAGTATATTTTGGCGCAGAGCCTACGTTTTGATAGGCAATATTTTGCAATCTCAGGTAATCCTCAATCCCCATTGGTACCGGATTATTCACTGACTTCTGTTGAGCGTAAAACCCATCATAAGTTACCGACACTTTACCGGAATTCGCTCTTTTTGTAGTAATCAATATTACGCCATTTGCTGCTCTCGACCCATAAATAGCAGTGGAACTTGCATCTTTTAAAACTGACAAGCTTTCAATATCATCAGGATTAATATTTTGAAATGGTTGCTCAATCCCGTCTACGATTACCAGTGGCCCGTTATCTCCTATTTCCGAGATTCCTCTTGAAGCAAGACCAACTGGCCCATAAGGAGTATTCACCCCACGAATCACAATATGCGTATTAGGTGACCCGGGACTGCCTCCTTTGTCCAGGATGGTCAACCCTGGCAATTTCCCTTGTAAGGCCTGTTGTATGCTTGATACAGGTCTTCTAACAAGTTCCTTTCCTGAAATCTGGCTCACGGCACTTGTAAGACTCACTTTTTTTTGTGTTCCATAACCAACATCGATTATCACTTCATTAAGGCTTTTAGACGCGACACTCATTTGAATATCTACATGTGCCTGTCCAGCAAACTTGACTTCCTTTGTTTCATACCCAACAAAGGAAAAAACGAGAATATCTCCGTTTGATGCATTAATAGCATACCGTCCATTTTGATCTGTCATAGTTCCTGCCGAAGATCCCTTTACCTGAACAGAAACACCAGAGAGATGGTTGCCAGTTTCATCGGTGACAGTTCCGGATACAACCACTTGTGGACTTAACATATTTTTTTCGCGATCTTTTTTGTTCCCTTTATATAAAGGGTTACTGAAAGCAACATTTACTGCTAAAGAATTTAAAAGAAATAAGCAGCAACCGAAAAAAAATAAACGGCAATTTGGTTTTCTTTTCATAACAATCGTTTTTAATTAAGTAAAAATCTTTTATTATTCAATTCTCTAAGCTCCTTCCCTCAATACATCTCTAAAGAGCTACTTTTGAAGCAATTATTTCGTTACGATAAGGTATAGAGGATTGAGCTCCCAGTCGCATAACAGAAATTGCAGCGGCTTCACAGGCAAATTCAACAGCATTCACAAATGGTTTTTCTTCAGACAAGGCTACTGCTAATGCCCCATTAAACACATCTCCTGCTGCAGTAGTATCCAATGCCTCCACTTTTTTCACGCTTACGACATGCATCTTGCCTTCCTGACAAATAACTGCGCCCTGCGAACCCATCGTTACTACCACATTCTTCACACCTTTTTCATAAATAATCTTTGCAGCCTTTTTTGCGCTTTCAATACTATTTACCTTTATACCGGACAACATTGCTGCCTCTGTTTTATTCGGGGTAATTATATCAATATGACTTAACAATTCAGGTGATAATAAATTTGCTGGCGCTGGGTTCAATATTACCCTTACACCTCGCGTTGCTGCGTATTGGGCTATAAAAAATACGGTATCAATTGGAATTTCAAGTTGCATTAGAACGATACCTGCTTTAGCAATTTCATCCAGTGCACTTTCGAGATCCGGTGGAAAAAGATTAGCATTCGCTCCTGAAGCAACTACGATACTGTTTTCTCCACACTGGTCAACTGTAATCAAGGCAACACCTGAAGGAAGTTCGTTATCTGAAAGGATGTAATAAGTATTAATACCCTCCTCATCCAGTAATTGAGCAGACTGTTTCCCAAAAATATCATTACCGGTTTTTGAAATAAAAATAACTTCACCTCCAAGCCGGGCCACTGCAACAGCCTGATTAGCGCCTTTTCCTCCCGGATTCATAAAAAAAGAACCCGCAAGAACTGTTTCACCCGGAACCGGAATATGCGTTGTTTTTACTACCATATCCATATTTGTACTTCCGACTACAACTATTTTTTTTGATACCATATGTCGTGTGATTTTTTTTAATGCTTTTCAAAGATATTTTTTTGACGCAGAATACCTTTACCATTGTTTAATTATAAATGTTTTCTCAGAACACGGTTATCTTATTCTTTAAAAATATAAGTCACTTATAATCAGAAGGTTATTGAAATATTTTTTCACAAAAATTAGAATCCTATTTTTAAACGTTTTAAGTTGCCGTTTTTACGGAAAAGCAAGGGCGTCAAATAGTATTATAACGGCCCTCCTTTTGAACAATATGGAAACGAAGAGTCAGGCTTACGTATAAGTTGCCTTTAAAAAAAACGAGAAACATCACATAATTGAAATCATGGCGATAGATAAGAAAACAACGCCATAGGTGGACAGATTTTTGGGCTAAAAATCAGTCATTTTAATTCACTTGGATTTCAAAAGCACCCAGATCCGGTCTTTTACCAAGAGGTATAACTTTGTTATCGAAATCTTTAGTGTACCCTAACTGGAGTCCCTTGTCTATCGCGGGACTATTTTTTAGGAGGGAATAATCTTTTGCACTTCTGATTTTTGAATAATTTCTGAATAGAGGATCACCATATACAGGTGATTCACCAGGACCCTCATTTCCCATTCTTAATACTCCTGAAGCAGCATAATATAAATTATTTTTGATAATACTCTTCGGCTTTCTTTGCATGCCAAGTCCGGTATTAAAAATTGGAATATCCTTTTCAGTAACTATTATATTATTGCAGATTTCATTTTCGGAGCTATCAGAAGCGATATTAAAAACACCCCAGTCATTTGCATTCTTTTTCCGACGTATTACGGTATTATTATTGATTCTGCAATGAGCACCGTCCCAC
>Ga0134126_10004396_pt1 | contig 17625 bp, 16 predicted proteins | sample KB31752_FD_96881 | JGI IMG/M metagenome (GOLD analysis project Ga0134126, IMG submission 96881) | Terrestrial soil microbial communities with excess Nitrogen fertilizer from Kellogg Biological Station, Michigan, USA - KB3-175-2 | ecosystem: Environmental > Terrestrial > Soil > Unclassified ...
CTGAATCGGTCGGCGCTGCGGCAGGCAAGGTGGAGCGAGTTCACCCCGCGATTTCTGTTCGGCGGGATCGTGGCCGTGCTCGTGTGGCGGACGCGCAAGCTGTGGGGACGGCACGGCGCTGAATTCCCGCCGAGCGGGTACGCCGGGCGGCCGGGCAGCCGCGCGGAACTTACGAGCGCCAGTGCAGCGTCACTGGCTCCGCCATGGGATGCCGCAGCGGCTCCCCGGTGCGCTGTGACTCCAGATACGCGGCCTTCAACTCGAAATACCAGCGTGCCTGCCGATCTGCGTCGTCCACCAGCATCATGCGGTTTTCGTAGCGAAGCCCGAGCCCCTGCTTGCGAATCACTTCCGTATCCTGGCGAATGAACCGCGGCCCGAGCACATGAAGCATCAGCGCAACCACCGGGAACCACGGCAGAATATTCCACGCAGCCACGAAATCGAGCCGGCAGAGATCGGCGCGAATTGGCGTAACCGTGGTGCGGCTTGAAAGCCAGTAGCGCCCGGCGCGAATCTGCTCGAATCGCTGATTTGGCAGGACGAAATCAATCGTCGTCGTGGCCGGTTCGCCGGTGATCAGCTTCAGAATCTTGTAGGGTGCACTATTGGCGGAGGGCGTGTGCGGGCTCATGCGAAAGCCGCTTGGAATGGGCTCGAACTGCTTCGATTTTGCGCGGATGCTGCGCCGCGTTCTCCACCACCAGGCCTGATGCACAAAGGGCCCGTGCGCCGGGTCCATCAGCCCGATGATTCCGTGGTCCACGTTGCACGGCAGGTCTGCCTCGAGGCGCGCGATCTGGTAGCGCGGGCTGAATACGGGTAATTCGGGCGCAGGCGGTGGGTCCGCCGCGGCGCGCCCCTCCGGATTCGCCATGTACGCCCAGATGTAGCCATCGCGTTCGGCGCAGGGGAATGCCCCGGCAAAGATACGCTCGCATTTTAATTTCGAGTCTGCCGCGAGAGAGGGTATGTGGCGGCATTGCCCGGTGTGCGCGTCAAACTGCCAGCCATGATAGGCGCACTCGAGATTCGAGCCATCGAACCGCCCGAAGGAGAGCGGAAACGCGCGATGCGGGCATACATCTCGCAGCGCAAATGGCTTTCCTCCGCGGTCGCGCCCGATGACGAGCGGCACGTCCAGCAGGACCGTCCGGGCCAGCTTGCGTGCCCTCAGCCGTTCGCTCCGCAGGGCGGGGTACCAGAATCCCCACAGCATCTCGGCGCTGGCGCTGCTCGGCTTGGCGTCGTCCATCGGCGCACTCATCCTAGTACAGCCTCCCCACGGCGCAAAGCGGCTCCGCGCCGGCTGCATTTTCGCGCTGCTCGCTTGCAGGGCTGCTTATTGGCTTTCGCCGCCGGGCCGATGCTATACTACGCGAATCGTACTCGTTTATACGGGGTCCATTTATTTCGCCCGGAGAAACGCAAGGCTCATAGGGCCGCAACGCAAACCAGGAGTACTCTTCTGCGCAGCATTCGCTTGATACCGATTCATACTTTTATGTCTCATTCGAGAGGTGTGTCATGCAGCGGACTTCAAATGCGCCCCGCAGTGCTTCCGCCGTTACGCCTTCGGAATCGCCTTCGCCCCGCCCGGTAGGTTTGGCCCGCCATCCGCGAGATAGCGCGGGAACGTTTTTAGACATGCTGGTAGTCCGCGCGATCTTTCTCGTGATCTGCGCGGCGGCAGGCTATCACTTCCGCCCGTTCAGCCTTTCGAGGCCCTATGGGACGCTGGCGGGCATCGGGTTTGCGACGGCCGTGATCCTGTTCGAGGTGCGCTTGCGCCGGGCGAGCCTTCGGCGCTTGATCGGGGCGTCGGTGGGCTCAATTCTCGGCATTCTAGGCGCGTATCTTTCGTCGCTGATTCTGACGCACACGACGATGCCCGAAAGCACCCGCTCATTCTTCAGCCTGGCCCTTTTCCTGGTGATGACCTACATCGGCTTGGTCCTGGGCGCGAATAAAGGCGACATGCTGAATTTGCAGGCGTTCGGCGGGGTTTTCGGCACCGAACGCAGCGCTACGCGCAGCTTCAAGCTGCTCGACACCAGTGTGATTATTGATGGCCGGGTGGCGGATATCGCGGACACGCTCTTTCTGGATGGCACGGTGGTAATTCCGCAATTCGTGTTGCACGAATTGCAGCTCGTGGCCGATTCGGCCGATCCGCTGAAGCGCCAGCGCGGACGCCGCGGCCTCGAAGTGCTGCAGCGCATCCAGAAAATGCCGCATCTGGACGTGGAAATCGCCGAAGACGACTTCGCGCAATTTGCGGACGTGGACCTGAAGCTCATCGAGCTCGCGAAGCGTTACGACGCGAAAATTGTCACCAACGACTTCAATCTGAATAAGGTCGCCACCCTGCAAGGCATCGAGATTATGAACGTGAATCAGCTCGCCAACGCCCTGAAGCCGGTGGTTCTGCCCGGGGAGGCGATGCGCGTTTTTATTCTCCGCGAGGGCAAAGAATATAATCAGGGCGTCGCCTATCTCGATGATGGGACCATGGTTGTGGTGGATGGCGCGCGCAAAATGATCAACAAGACGGTGGACATCACCGTCACTTCTGTTCATCAGACGACTGCCGGAAAGATGATTTTCGGCCGTTTCGATGAACGGGCTGAGCAAGGCCCGCGGCCCGTTGCGGCCGCGCCGCCCGCCGCTGCGCCAGCACTAGATTCGGCGCCCGCCGCTCGCCCTGTCGAAGGTACAGTTGCGGCCGAGCGCCCTGCGCGCGGCGCTTTCCCCGAACCGAACCGCTGAATCGCAAGCCGCCGGGCGATTTCCAGCACGCTGCGCCTTCAGGTACTAGGAGGTTCAAACCCCGCGCCGCCTAGTTTTACAAGTTGTTGACACGCCGCAGACACCCCGCTGGCAATCGCCCGCGTTTACTGCCGCACTCTTCCCCGCGGCATTCCAGATTTTCCGGATTCTTGTCGTAGCACTTCCTCGGTTTGGGCAGAGCCGAGCTTCAGCACGGATCACAAACGAGGAGAATACGCATGAGCAAAGCACGCGCTAAGATTTTGCAATGCCTCGCGGCAATTTGCGTTGCCGCGTTGTTGCTTCCCGCCGTAGCCTTCGGCCAGTACAAGCAGACGAATCTCGTCTCTGACACCGGCACGGACGGCGCCGTAATGGACTCGAACCTGGTAAACGGCTGGGGCCTGGTTTCGAGCCCCACCAGCCCCTTCTGGGTTTCCGACAACAACACGGGGAAATCCACGCTCTATTCCATCAGCAACACCGCCCAGGGCGTCACCGCCAGCAAGCTTGGGCTCGTGGTGACCATTCCCGCGGCATCGAGCGGCACGGGATCGCCGACAGGAGTTGTCTTCAACGGGACCGGCGATTTCGTGGTCACCGATCCGACGACGGCAAAATCCGCCAAGGCACTGTTCATCTTCTCAACCCTCGATGGCACGATTAGCGGCTGGAATCCAGCCGTCGGGCCAGGAGGCAACACCGCTACGATCGCGGCAAATCGCTCCGACGTCGGCGCGGAATACTCCGGCTTGGCCGTCGGCAGCGTGAACGATGGCGGCGTGATCCGGAATTTCCTCTATGCCCCGGATAACGGCCCGAACCGCCGCGTGGACGTTTTTGACGGCCACTTTCAGCTCGTCCAGCCTGGAACCGATGGCCTCGATCCGCAGGCGTTCGAGGATGCGGGCATTCCCAAGAAATTCGCGCCGTATGGGATTCAGACGATTTGCCAGGGTGCTGATTGCCAGATTTGGGTCACCTACACGGCGCTCGACAAGGCCGAAAGCGGCTTCGTGGACCTTTTCGCTACCGATGGAAAATTGCTTCGGCACTTCGCGCTTCGCGGCCCGCTGCATTCACCATGGGGCATCGCGCTGGCGCCGGCAAATTTCGGCCCGATGAGCAACGCCATTCTGATCACTAACAATATCTCGCGCGGGCGAATCGAAGCCTTCGATCCGAACTCCGGCGCATACCTGGGTCCGCTCCGCGACGCCGGCAATAAGCCCATCGAAATTGATGGAATTTGGGCGATTCAGTTCGGGCAAGGCGCGGGCGCCAACGGGCAGACCAACCAGCTCTTTTTCACCGCAGGCCCCAGCGACTATGCGAACGGGCTCTTTGGGGTGATTAGCTTCCAGGGAGGCGAATAGACGGGAAGTAACACGCGGACCGAACCGCAAGGACCGTCCGTGTTGGTTTTTTGCGGAGAGAATGAGCGAGCCCGCCTTGACGGCGGGCTCGCTTCGTTCTTACAGGGCAGCTACGTTAGCTGCCTGCAGGCCCTTGGGGCCAGAGGTTACTTCGAATTCAACCGCTTGCCCTTCGTTCAGGGACTTGTACCCCTCCGCCTGAATCGCGGAGAAGTGGACAAACACGTCCTCGCCGGACTGGCGCTGGATGAACCCGTAGCCCTTGCTGGCGTTAAACCACTTCACTGTTCCTTGTTCTTTCAACTGTGCTTCTCTTTTCTGTTTATAGGCTGTTCCGTTGCCTCTTCTAGCTCCCAGGGCACAAAAAAAGGACCGCAAGTTTGGGCTTGGAGTCCCTTCAGAAATCCAAAGGTTGTACAAGGGCAACAAACGCAGCTCGAACCTACCGCAATTGTTCAACTCTGTCAATAAAAATCGTTTTGGCGGCCGCCCCGGCGCCCATAGGCGCCGATTTGGTTCCTGGAGGAATTTGCGCTATAATTGCCTATGAGCCAAGCATATAAGGTAATCTTCGAGTGCCCTAACGGCCCTCATACCATCAGCTTACAGCGGAAGTCCACCAAAAGGACGCTCTCTGAGCCGGAGGCGATGAAGCTCTTCTCGCAGGAAGAAGTGGCGTGCACCGCGCCGCGCTGCGGCTGGCATGGAAAGGTATCCAAGCTCAAGCTGCGCCAGATCGTCCCCTTCGATTGGATTTATTCGCCCGCTGCCGTATAAGTACGGCGAAGAAATCGGCGCTCTATTTTGGGCCTTGGGTTTGAAGCTGCGAGTGTGTGGGTGTACGCCCATGGGCACTCGTTTTCGTGTGCGCCTGCTATAATGCCGCCGCTTTCCGCGGCTATGCCGGTGAAATCCGATCGCAATCCACAATTGAAGCTTCTGATCCGCCGGGCGGCTATTCGCCGCCGCGTACAGGAGGTAGCGCGCCAGATCGGGCGCGACTTTCGCGGCGAGCGCGTTCATCTGGTCGGCGTGTTGAAGGGCGCCTGCATCTTCCTTTCCGATTTAGTGCGGGAGATTGACCTCGAAACCTCGATTGATTTCATCGCCGTCTCGAGTTACGGGAAGCGGAAAGAATCATCCGGCCAGGTCCGCGTCCTGAAGGACCTCGATAGCAGCATCGCGGGATTGAACGTGATCGTCGTCGAGGACATCCTCGACACCGGCTTTACGCTAAGCTATTTGCTGCGCGTTCTGAGGCAGCGCAAGCCCAAGGCGCTGCGCGTCGCCGCGCTGCTCGATAAGCCCTCGCGCCGCCTGAAGAAGGATGTCCGCGGCGATTATGTTGGCTTCCGCATCCCCAATAGCTTCGTCGTAGGCTACGGGCTCGATTATTCCGAGCGCTATCGCAATTTGAAGGACGTCTGCGTGCTGAGCCTTCCGAGCGACTAGCCTTCCCGGCCCTCCCGGAGTTCCGCGCCGCGCCTGCTATAATGGAACGCTTCGGACGAATACGCGCCTCTGCTCCCTGGCGGCGAATGCAGCCGCTTCGCGGCGAAGGCAGCACTGCACCATGGATTCTATCGAGCTGAATTCGAAGGTCGAGGTTTCCACCGAGACGATTTCCGTACTCGCGGAAATCAGCCACGAAATCAATACGTCCTTGGACGTGGATGAGGTGCTGCGCAAAGCCGCCGCGCAGATCAAGCGGCTGATTGATTTCGAGATCTTCGCCGTCCTCCTGCCGGACGAGAACACCAACCAGCTCTATTTTCGCTTTGCGATTGGCCACAAACTGGACGTGGTCGAGCACTGGCGCATTCCCATCGCGGACGGCATCATCGGCTCTGCCGCAACCACGGGCCAGCCGGTCCGCGTCGGCGACGTGCGAAAGGATTCGCGCTACCTGAACGCCCTCGATGGCGTCCGCTCCGAGCTGGCGGTTCCCCTCGTGGTTCGAGGCCGGGTGATCGGCGTGCTCGATATCGAGAGCCGCCAGCCGGATTATTTCACGCGCGATCAGCAGAACATTCTGATGCTCGTCGCCAGCCGCATCGGCCCGGCCATCGAAAACGCCCGCCTCTACGAGAACGCGCAGAAGCAGGCGGAAACCTTGCTCCTGCTCAATGAAATCGGCCGCGAGGCGAATTCCACCCTCGAGGTCGAGGAAATCCTGCGCCGCGCCGCCGAGCTGACCAAGCGGCTCATTGATTATCAGATTTTCGGAATTTTGCTCTACGACGAAGCCGCTAAGACCTTCCGGCGGCGCGTCACCGTCAAATTCGGACAGCAGGTGGCGGAGCGCTATTCCATCGCCCCGCACGAGGGGCTGGTTGGGGCCGCGGCATCGCTGCGGCGTCCGGTGGTGGTTCCAGACGTGACGCTCGACCCGCGCTATCTGATGGTGAATCCGGAGACGCGCTCCGAACTCGTGGTCCCGATGATCTCGAAGGGCAATGTGGTGGGCGTGATGGACCTCGAAAGCCCGCAGGTGAACTATTTCACCCCGGAGCACGTCCAGGTGCTTTCGATTCTCGCGGCCCATCTCGCCGTCTCTATCGAAAACGCCCGGCTGTACGAAAAAGTTGCCGTGGACGAGGCGCGCATGGAGCGCGATCTCAACGCCGCGCGCCGCATCCAAGGTGCGCTTCTGCCGCGGTTGCCGGGCCCCGAATACGGTCTGGAGATTGCCGCGCGAGTGGTTTCCTCCCGCGAGTTGAGCGGCGATCTCTATGACTTCCTCCGCTATGGCCCGCAGGAATTGGGCATCGCGCTCGGCGACGTGAGCGGGAAGGGAAGCGCGGCAGCCCTTTACGGCGCCGTCGCCGTGGGCACGCTGCGCAGCTTGGGCACGCAAAAGCCTCGCCCGGCCAATATGCTTCGTTCGGTGAACGGATTTATGACGGAGCGCATGATCGAAGGCCGCTTTATGACGATCTGCTTCGCCACATGGCATCGCGGCCGCCGCCGGCTGCGCCTGGCGAATGCCGGGCAGGAACAGCCGATTCTGCTGCACGCAGGCTACAGCGAAAAAATACGAATCGCGGGTTTCCCCTTAGGAATATTTGAGGACGCCACCTATGAGGAGCGCAGCTTCATTCTCGATCCCGGCGACGTGATCGTGTTTCATTCCGACGGCTTGGGCGACGCGCAGGGTGAAAAAGGCGAATTTTTCGGCCACGAGCGCGTCGCCCGGATCATCGCCGAATCGCACAAGCTTTCCTCGGACGGAATCGCCGATCGCATCCTGGAAGAAGTGGACCGCTTTTCCGGCGGCGCGCATCCGGCGGACGACCGCGCCCTTGTCGTCCTGAAGGTAAAATAGATCTTGCGCCGCGCTAACGCTCGCCCCAGCGCAGCTTGCTGCGTAGAACCTCGAAATACGTCTTCTGCGCCGGGCGGACAAATCGCACCCGGCTCGCGGATTTCGTGATCGCCACGCGATCGTTCAACCGAAGCTGTAAACCAACTTGTCCATCCAGCGTCAGATAGACCGGCTCCTCCGCTTCTGAAAAATCAATCTCCACGCATGCGGTATCCGGCACCACCAGCGGCCGATTCGTCAGCATGTGCGGGCAGATAGGCGTGATCACAAGCGCATCGAGGTCCGGATGAACCACCGGCCCGCCCGCCGCGAGCGAATAGGCCGTCGAGCCGGTGGGAGTGGCAACGATAAGGCCGTCGGCCCGGTAGCGCCCCACGTGATCCTTATCCACATACACATCGAAATCGAGCATTCGCGCGAGTGCCGCCTTATTCATCACGGCGTCGTTCAGCGCGGACTGGCGCTCGGCCGTCTTCCCGTCGCGGAGGATCTGCGCTTCGAGCATCATGCGCTCGATCGTGCGATGTTGCCCAGCGAGCACTTGCTCGAGCATCGGATACAGCTCATCCAGCGTGACGCTCGTCAGAAATCCCAATCCGCCCAGATTGACGGCAAGAATGGGGACTGGCCGCCCGCGAAGCGCGCGCGCCGCGGCCAGCAGCGTGCCGTCGCCGCCGAGCACAATCAGAAGGTCTGACTGTTCCGTGAGCGCGTCGCGATCTCGCACGGGCTGGCTGCCGCCCATGCAGGCCAGCGTCTCCGGGTCCACGAACGCGGAAATGCCGCGCGCGCGAAGCCATTCGATCAGCGGCGGCACCACCGTGGCTACCGTCGTTCGGATCGGCTTGCACAAAATGCCGGCGCTTCGAATCATGGTCGGATTCAGGAGTTTACTCCAGCGGCCGGAGCGTCGCGTGGAGAAAAAACTCCTGATTGCCCTCCGCGCCGGCGATTCGGCTTGGCCGCACGCCCACCACGATAAGCCCGCTCGCGGCAGCAGCCGCGCTCACCCGTTCAATGGCTTCTCCGTGCAGTGCCGGGTCGCGGACGATTCCGCCCTTGCCCACCTGATTCTTCGCCAGTTCGAATTGCGGCTTGATCAGGATCACGAAATCGGCGTCCGCGGCCGCAAGCGGCACAATCGCGGGCAGCACCTTCGTCGCCGAAATAAACGACACGTCCATCGTCACGAACCCAGCGCGCTCGGGAATGTCGCCGGTGCGCAGATAGCGAGCATTGCGCCGCACGGGAACCACGCGCGCATCTCGCTGCAATTCCCAGGCAAGCTGGCTGATGGTCACGTCCACCGCGTAGACCCTGCTCGCGCCATGCTGCAGCAGGCAATCCGTAAAGCCGCCCGTCGAGCTTCCCACGTCCAGGCAGACGCAATTCGCGGGCAAGACGCCAAAATCTTCCAGCGCGCCTTCGAGTTTTTGTCCCGCGCGGCTCGCGTACCGCCGCGGCTCGCCGATAATTTCAATCTGCGCCGCGTTCGAGACAAGCGCTCCCGGTTTTCCCGCTGGCGCCCCGTCCACACGCACCTGGCCGGCCAACAGCAGCGCCTGCGCCCGTTCGCGCGAAGGCGCCAGGCCCCGCTCCACCAGCAGCACGTCGAGCCGCGACTTGCCGGGCTTGCGCTCTTTTTTCGGGTGGAAAGCATCATCCGGCGAATGATGGCTCTTCTTCATCGCAAATTCTCGCCGGATCGCGCGGTTCAGGAACGCCGCGCGACGAGCAATTCGCCTAGCTGGCGCAGGCGCGCGCCGCGTTCGCCATACTGATCGAGCGCTTTCAGTGCGTTGCCGCCCAGGTCCGCGGCGATCTCGCGCGATTTTTCCAGGCCGAAGAGCGCCGGATACGTCGCCTTCTGCTGCGCTTCATCTTTGCCGGCGGTCTTGCCGAGCGCCTCCGACGATTCTTCAACGTCCAGAATATCGTCCACAATCTGGAACGCGAGCCCGACATTTTCGCCGAACTGCCGCAGGCATTCGACCTCTTCGTCCCCGGCGCCGCTGGAAATCGCCCCGGCCACCACCGACGCGCGGATCAGCGCCGCCGTCTTCGAGCGGTGGATATATTCGAGCCCTTCTTGATTCACGCTGTTGCGCTCGGCCTCGATATCGGCCACCTGGCCGCCCACCATTCCGCCCACCGTCCCCGCGGCTGCGCCGATTTCGGCGATCACGCGAATCAGCCGCTGCGGTTCCACCGGCGCATTCGCCAGGGTATCGAACGCAAGCGTCAGCAGCGCATCTCCCGCAAGAATAGCCATCGCGTCGCCGAACACTTTGTGGCACGTGGCCCGCCCGCGGCGCAGATCGTCATTATCGAGCGCGGGCAGATCATCGTGAATCAGCGAATAGGTGTGGATAAATTCGAGCGCGCAGCCGATCGCAATTCCCGCCGTGGCGTCATCGTTGAAAAGGCGCGCGGCTTCAAGGCACAGGATGGGCCGCAGCCGCTTGCCGCCGCCCAGAACGCTATATCGCATCGCGCGATGTATCGTAGCCGGCGCAACGTGTTCTTCCGGCAGCAGCCGCCCGAGCGCCTCCTCGATTAAGGCCCGGTCCTGCTCAAAAAAATCCGGCAGTTTCATGCGGCGCGCCGCCGCGCGCGCTGCCCCGCGAAGCATGCGCGGTCAAATCGTTGCGGCTTAGGCAGACTCGTCCTCCGGATGGAAAGGCTCCGCCGCGATTTTCCCGTCGGCCTTCTTCAGCAGGATCTCCACTTTTCCTTCGGCCTCTTCGAGTTGCTTCTGGCATTCGCGCGAAAGCTTCACGCCCTCCTCGAAGAGTTTCATCGCCTCGTCGAGCGAGAGGTCCGCGCTTTCGAGCCGCTTCACCACTTCATCGAGGCGCGCGAGCGACTTCTCGAATTCGCCTTTGCGCTGCGGTTCGCTGGGTTTTCCGGCTGTGGAGTTCATCTCGCCTCGGCTCGTCTTGGGGTTCGATGCTGCATTCTATCGCACCGGCGGGAAGCGCGCCAACGCCCTTCGCGCAGCGGCGTCGCGGCCCCCTGCGGCTGCCGCATTTGCGAAGAGGGCACTGGCCCGCGGTTTTCCCGCACGGAAAGTGGAGGCTTGCTAAAATGCCGCTGATGGGCCTCGCGCTTTCCACTTCATCACCCTTGCTGGAATCATGATCGCGCTGCAACTTTTCGCGGTTCTCCTGCTGGTCGGCATCAACGCCTTTTTTTCGGCCACCGAGTTTTCGCTCGTGGCGGTGCGGCTCTCGCGCGTGCGCCAGCTCGTCCAGCGCGGCGACCCGCGCGCCCGCATTGTGGAAACGCTCCTCGCCGATATGGGCCGCGTCGTTTCCGGCGTGCAGGTCGGCATCACGATTGCCGGCCTTTTGCTCGGCTATCTTGGCGAGACGACGCTCGTCGGTGTCATCGCCCCCGCCGTGGCCAAGATTCCGCGGCCCTGGGCGGCGATCGCGGCCCACGCCGCCGCCGTAGTTCTTGCCTTCGCCTTGCTGACGCTTCTCGAGGTCGTCCTCGGCGAACTCGTTCCCAAAAGCCTCAGCCTCGCGCGCGCCGAGCGCGTCGCCCTTCTGGTCGCGCGCCCTTTCTCGTGGTTCCTGAAGACGTTCCGCTTTGCCATTGATCTGCTCGACGGCCTCGCGGAAAGGCTCGTTCGCGGGCTCGGCATCGTTTCGCCTCATAGCCACACGCTCGTTCGTTCAGCCGAAGAGCTCCAGATCATGCTCCAGCAGGCGCGCGATCGCGGCCTTCTGCCCGCCGCCGAAGCCAAATTCATGCAGAACGCGATGGAGCTGAGCGGCATGCAGGTGCGCGAGGTGATGGTGCCGCGCCCGGATATTCACGCCCTTGCGGAAAGCGCCGGCATTGAGGAAGTGATGCGCATGTTCGCCACCACCCAGCGTTCGCGCCTGCCCGTCTACGAAGGCACGCTCGATCACGTGCTCGGTTTTGTTCACATCAAGGATATGATCTGGCTGCTGCTGGAATGGGCGCATCGCGCCGACCGGCGTTCGCCCGCCGCCGATTTCCATTTGCGGCATCTGGTCCGCGACGCGCTGATCGTTCCGGAAACAAAGCCCGCCAGCGAACTGCTGCTCGAATTTCGTTCGCGCCGCACCGGGCTCGCCATGGTCGTGGATGAATTCGGCAGCATCCTGGGCCTTGTGACGCTCGAGGACGTCCTCGAGCAGATGGTGGGCGAAATTCACGACGAATTCGACGTCATCGAAAAGCCGCTCGTTCTTCCCGACGGCGGCATTATTTTCGACGCTTCCATCAACGTCCGCGATCTCGCCGCGCAGCACAATATCGCGCTGCCCGAGGACTCATCCTTTGAGACGCTTGGCGGCTTCGTCCTCAGCCGCCTGGGATTCATTCCGCGCGGCGGCGAAAGCTTCGAATGGAATCATTTCCGGTTCACCGTGATGGAAATGGATCGCCGCCGCGTCTCCCGAGTGAAAATCAAGCCGCTTCACACCGCGCCGTCCTCTCCTCCGGACGCGCAGCGGCAGAAACCCGAGCCGAGCCCTGCCGAAGGCGCCGAGCGCCTTTCCGCGGACGTGCATGACCGCGCGGCGGCACGCTCGCGGCAGGGATAATGGTCCGCTACATTTCTTTGCGGCTGCTGATCGCCATTCCCGCCCTCTGGCTGATCGCCACCATGGTCTTCCTCCTCGCGCACGTTGTTCCCGGCGATCCGGTGCAGCAGATGCTCGGCGCCGGCGCCACGCTTGAGGACGTGCAGCATCTTCGCCATTCGCTCGGGCTCGATCTGCCCGTTCTGGTGCAGTACGAACGTTATCTTTCCGGCGCCGTGCGCGGAAACCTCGGCGAATCGTTTCGCTATCAGCGGCCCGTCACGGGCGTTGTGCTCGAGCACTATCCGGCAACGCTCGAGCTCGCCATTGTCGCGCTGCTGGTCTGCGGAGCCATCGCGATCCCCGCCGGAATGCTCGCGGCGCAAAGGCGCGGCACGGGAACCGATCATTCCATCGGCGTGCTCACGCTCTTCGGGCTTTCCGTGCCGAATTTCGCCCTCGGGCCTGTGTTGATCCTCGTTTTTTCCGTGCTGATCGGTTGGCTGCCGGTTTCCGGTCGCGGAGGCGTGTCGCACCTCATCTTACCCGCTATCACGCTGGGCGCCGCGCTCGCCGCTATTTTGACGCGCATGGTGCGCACATCCGTGATCGAAGAGCTTTCCGCAGATTACGTGCGCACGGCGCGCGCCAAGGGCCTTTCCGAGCGAACCGTGCTATTTCGCCACGCCTTCCGCAACGCCCTGATTCCCATCCTCACCATTCTCGGCCTGCAATTTGGATCGCTGCTGGCCGGCGCCATTGTCACCGAGACGATCTTTTCCTGGCCCGGCATTGGCCGCCTCGCGGTGCAGGCGATTGAAGCCCGCGACTATCCTTTATTGCAGGGCTGCATTCTCGTCATCGCGGTTTCGTATGTGCTCGTGAACTTGTTGACGGACGTGCTCTACGCCTTTGTGGATCCTCGGGTGCGATTCGAATGAAAGCCTTGTGGGAATTTATCCGCCATAGCGGGCCGGGGCGATGGGGCTTCGCCCTATCGGTGCTGCTGGTGTGCGTCGCAATCCTCGCGCCATGGATTGCGCCGGCCGACCCCACCGCTCAAAATCTCGCCGCGCGCCTTGCCGCGCCCAGCGCCGCGCATTGGATGGGCACGGACGCCCTCGGGCGCGACATCCTTTCGCGCATCATCTTCGGCACGCGCGTTTCCATGCTGGTCAGCGTGTGCGTCGTCTTCGGCGGCGGCGCGATTGGCCTCGCGATCGGAGCGTTGGCGGGATATTTCGGCGGCTGGTTCGATCGCTTCGTGAACATCATTCTGATCAACGCGTTTCTCTCGTTCCCGGGAATTTTGCTGGCGATTGCCTTCGCCGCCTTCATGGGCCCGGGCCTGGGCAAGGTGATCCTGGCGCTCATCATCACCGGCTGGGCCGGCTACGCGCGGCTGGCGCGCGCCCAGGTGCTCCAGGCGAAGGAATTTGAATACGTGCTGGCCGCGCGGTCGCTCGGCGCCTCGCACGCGCGGATTTTGCTGCGGCATCTGCTGCCGAATATCCTGCAGCCGATCCTGGTGCAAGGGACCATCGCCATGGCGGGCGCAATCCTGGCGGAATCCACGCTCAGCTTCCTCGGCGTGGGCGTGCTCGCGCCGATGCCCAGCTGGGGCGCGATGCTCAATGACGCGCGCAATCACCTGTTCGACGCGCCGCATCTCGTTATTTTCCCCGCCCTCGCCGTGATGACCGCCGTGCTCGCCTTCAACCTGCTCGGCGATGCCTTGCGCGATTGGATGGACCCTCGCATGCGCGCCTACCTGGTCGTCACTGCCCTCGCGCGCTAGCTCCGGCGCCACGACGCCACCGCATCCGAAACTCGATTACTTTCGCTCCGGGGGCTTGATTGCGATGCCGAGGTCGTCGAGTTGAGAGGTATCCACCGTCGAGGGCGAATCGGCCATCAGGTCCTGCGCCGCCGTGGTCTTCGGAAACGCGATCACCTCGCGTATGGATTTTTCCCCCGCCAGCAGCATGGTCACGCGGTCGAGCCCCAGCGCGATCCCGCCATGCGGCGGCGTCCCGTAGGTGAGCGCGTCAAGGAAAAAGCCGAAGCGCTGCCGCGCCTGTTCGTCGCTCAACCCGAGCGCCTTGAACATACGCGCCTGCACGTCCTGGCGATGAATCCGAATGCTGCCCGAGCCGAGCTCCACTCCGTTGAGCACCAGGTCGTAGCCCTTCGAGCGGCATTCCCACGGCGCCGTTTCGAGCTTGTCCAAATCTTCTTCCACGATGCCCGTGAAGGGATGCTGCGCGCTGACCCATTGCTTTTCGTTTTCGCTCCATTCGAAAAGCGCGAAGCCGGTGATCCATGCGAACTCCCACTTCGTGCGATCAATCACGCCCAGCTTATCGCCCAGATAGAGCCGCACGTGCCCGGCCACGTCCAGCGAAGTATCATGATGCGCGATCTGTTCCTTCGCGGCGACGGCCACAATCAAATCGCCCGCCTTCGCGCCGAGTTCCTCCGCCAGCTTTTTCAATCCCTCCGCGCCCACCGATTTTTCGAGCGCCGACGAAATGCCTTCCGCCGTCACCTTCGCGGTGTAGACGCCGCGCGCCCCTGCCGGCTTCGCCGCCTCGCCCAATTCGTCGAGCTGCTTCCGCGACCACCCCGCCGCTCCCGGCGCAACTATCGCTTGCACGTTGCCCTCGAAGCGAATCGTCGCGCGCGCGGCCTCGAAATGCGCGGTCGCGTCGTGCAGCTCCATCCCGAAGCGCAGGTCGGGCTTGTCGGAGCCGTAGCGCCGCAGCGCTTCTTTATAATCCAGATGCCGAAATGGCCTCGCCACGCGAATGCCCACCACGCCCATCGCCCGCTCCATCACGCGCTCGATCACCTCGAAAATGTCCTGCTCGCGCGGGAACGACATTTCCAGATCGAGCTGCGTGAATTCCGGCTGCCGATCCGCCCGCAGGTCCTCGTCACGAAAGCATTTGACGATCTGGAAGTAGCGGTCCATGCCCGAAATCATCAGGATCTGCTTGAAGATTTGCGGCGATTGCGGCAGCGCATAGAATTGCCCGTGATGCACGCGGCTGGGAACCAGATAGTCGCGCGCGCCTTCGGGGGTCGAGCGGGTAAGCATCGGCGTCTCGATCTCGAAGAAGCCAAGCTCATCGAGCGTCTTGCGAATCTCGAAAAGAATGCGGTGCCGCAATTCGATATTGCGGTGCGGCCGCGGGCGGCGCAGGTCCAGATAACGATGGCGCAGCCGCGTTTCCTCGCTCGCGCTCACTTCGTCCTCAATTTGAAAGGGCTGCGTTTTCGCCGTGTTCAGTATGTGCAGGCGCGCGGCGATCACTTCCACCTCGCCCGTCGCGATTTCCGGATTCGACTTTTGGCGGCGCACCACGCGCCCTTCCACGGCCACCACGTACTCGGAGCGCAGCTCTTCCGCCTTCCCATGCGCCTCGGGGTGCATCTCTTTATTGAACACGATCTGGGCAATGCCAGCCCGGTCGCGCAGATCAATAAAAATCAATTGCCCAAGGTCGCGGCGGCGATGGACCCATCCCATCAGCACCACGTCGCGATCGGCGTCCGAGGCGCGCAACTCCCCGGCATATTGCGTGCGCTTCAGGCCCCCAAGGCTATCGAGCACGTGTTTCGTCCTTTGCTTCCTCGTTTGTTTCGGCCGCCAGGAATTCGAGAAGCTCAGCCTCCGAGAGCTTCTGCTGCCGCGCGTCGGAGAGGCGCTTAAGCGTGTACGTCGCCGACGCAACTTCATCGCCGCCGAGAATCAGCGCATAGCGTGCGCCGAGCTTATCCGCCAGGCCGAGCGACTTTTTGAATTTCATTTCCTCCGGCGGCAATTCGGCGGCGAATCCGGCCGCGCGCAGCCTCTGCGCAATCGCGACGGCGGCGGGATAAGCTTCCGCGCCCATCCACGCGATAAACACGTCGAGCGCCGGCAACTTTGGCCGCTCCCCGCTTTCCTCGATCGAAAGAATCACGCGATCCGTGCCGATCGCGAACCCGATGCCCTTCACGGGCGGCCCGCCGAGCAGTTCCACCAGCCCATCGTAACGCCCGCCCCCGCAGACCGCGTTCTGCGAGCCAAGCCCGGCGGCCGTAACCTCAAACGTGGTGCGCGTGTAGTAATCGAGCCCGCGAACGAGCCGCCAGTTTTCCTGATACGCGATGCCGCGCAGCTTCAGTTCATCTTTCAATTTGGCGAAATGCGCGCGGCAATCGTCGCACAGGTGATCCGCAATGCGCGGCAGCCCTTCGATCACCGGCTGCTCTTCGGGCAGCTTCGAATCGAGCACCCGCAGCGGGTTCGTCTCGATGCGGCGCTGGGAATCGGCGCCGAGCCGGTCCTTCACTTTTTGCAGCTCCGCGCGGAGATGTTCCACGTACCGCGGCCGGCAGTTCTTGTCGCCAATCGAATTAATGTGGAGCGTGGTGCTCGCAAGCCCCACACGGCTGAAAAACGCGAGCAGCATCTCGATCACCTCGGCGTCCAGCCCCGGCGCGTCCGATTGCCCCAGCACCTCCGCGCCAATCTGATAAAACTGCCGATACCGCCCCTTCTGCGGCCGCTCCCGCCGAAACATCGGCCCGGTGTAATAGAGCTTCACGTTGCCCGGCAGCGTTTGCATCCCGTGCTCAATATACGCGCGGCACACGGAAGCGGTAGCTTCCGGCCGAAGCGTAATCTGATCGCTCGAGTCCTGCTCCATCGAATTCGGATTCGCCGCGAACGTAAACATTTCCTTCGAAACCACGTCGGTCTCCGCGCCAATTGAGCGCGCGAAAAGATCGGTCTCCTCAAAAATCGGCGTGCGAATATCGCGAAACCCGTAGCGCGAAAAAACCTCGCGCGCGGATTGCTCCACCCAATTCCACAGCGCGGAATCGGGCGGCAGGATGTCGCGAGTACCCTTAATCGCGCGAAATTGGCGTTTTTCACTCATGAAATTAGGCTGTGATTCGGCTCCAGCGCTGCGGAAAACCACGGCTCACCCTGTATTGACGCAGCGCTCTCCTTTGTTTTCAGCGAGCGTTGATTGTAACAGGGCGGCAGCGGAGCCCGAAACATCGAGCTAAGCGATCAATACGAAGGGGCCCCGGCCTGGGAGCGCATCTCGGATTTGTAGATTTCCTTGTACCCGACGTAGCGCTCGGCGTAATCGTCAATCACCTTCTGTTCGCCGGGGCCGAGCGACCGCCGCAGCTTGCCGGGATGCCCCAGGAACAGGCTCGCGGGCGGCACTTGCGTGCGCTCGGGAACCAGCGTGCCCGCGGCGATGATCGAGCCTGCGCCGATCTTCGCGCCGTTCAAAATGATGCTGCCCATGCCGATCAGGCATCGCGATTCAATTGTGCAGCCATGCAGCACCACGCCGTGGCCTACCGTCACTCCGTCGCCCAGAATCAGCGGATACTCGTCGCGCATCACGTGCAGCACCGACCCATCCTGCACGTTCGTCCGCGCGCCGATGCGAATGAAATGCACGTCGCCGCGAATCACCACGCACGGCCACACGCTCGAATGCTCGCCGATCGCCACATCCCCGATCACCACCGCTTGCGCATCAACGTACGCGCTATCGGCGATCAGCGGCAATTTCCCGCGAAA
>Ga0134126_10004398_pt1 | contig 17623 bp, 18 predicted proteins | sample KB31752_FD_96881 | JGI IMG/M metagenome (GOLD analysis project Ga0134126, IMG submission 96881) | Terrestrial soil microbial communities with excess Nitrogen fertilizer from Kellogg Biological Station, Michigan, USA - KB3-175-2 | ecosystem: Environmental > Terrestrial > Soil > Unclassified ...
CCTACAATAATATTTAGTCAAACCGAAAAAATTGATACGGCTGTCATGAACCAGATACGAACGGAAGGTTTGCAAAATTCTAAGGTAATGGATATTGCCTTTCATCTTACGGATGCAAGCGGGCCAAGACTCACAAGTTCTCCGGGATTTTTTCGTGCAGCGAATTATGCAAAAGATCAACTTGCAAAATGGGGATTGGTAAATGCTATGCTTGATCCGTGGGGTGACTTTGGCAAAAGCTGGGAACTGGAAAAATCATATATCGCAATGACAGCTCCATGGTACAAATCATTAGAGGCATATCCTAAAGCATGGACCTCCGGGACTATCGGTTTGCAAAATGCAGAAGTAATTCTGATTCGTGCAAAAGATTCAGCAGACCTGGGTGCTTATCGTGGAAAGCTCAAAGGGAAAATTTTAATAATGGATAATAACGATTCTTATAAGTTAAGTTTTAAACCAGACGCAAGAAGATATACTGATGAAGAACTGGATTCGATGGAAAATATAAAAATGCAACCAGAGGATACTGCGGCTATGCGTAGACGAAGAGAGCAATTCAGAAGCCGTTTTTTAGGGCTACAAAAGTTGTTGAATTCTTTAAAAGCAATGGCAGTAAATGAAGGCTCTGTTGCCATTTTTACGAGTTCACCACGTAATCATGACGGAACCATTTTTGTTCAGCAGGCCGGGCCATACAAACTAACCGATCCTGCAAACTTCCTGGACATTGCATTACAATGGGAAGATTATATGACGATTGTGAGATTGCTAAAAAATAATATTCCTGTGAAAATAGATGCAGATGTTCAAACAAAGTTTTTCACAAACGATACGAAAGGTTACAATGTTATAGCCGAAATTCCCGGCACTGATAAAAAATTAAAAGATGAAGTTGTAATGCTTGGAGGACATCTCGATTCGTGGCAGGGAGGAACGGGTGCTACTGATAATGGGGCCGGGTCAATGGTTATGATGGAGGCTGTGAGAATTTTAAAAGCAATCGGGATAAAGCCAAGAAGAACGATCCGCATTGCGTTGTGGAGCGGTGAAGAAGAAGGTTTATTGGGCTCAAAAGGATATGTGAAGAAAACTTTTGCAGATCCCACCGATATGAAATTGTTACCAGCACATGAAAAATTCTCTGCCTACTTTAACGTTGATAACGGCACAGGAAAAATCCGCGGGGTTTATTTGCAAGGCAATGAGGCCGTCCGCCCGATTTTCAGGCAATGGCTTGCGCCGTTTAATGACCTGGGAGCAAAAACTCTTACAATTAGCAACACGGGAGGTACTGATCATTTATCATTCGATGCTGTTGGGTTACCGGGTTTTCAATTTATACAGGACCCGCTAGAATATGATACAAGGAACCACCACAGTAATATGGATGTTTCCGAACATTTACAGGAAGATGACTTAAAACAAGCCGCAACAATTGTTGCCGCATTTGTTTACGATGCAGCAATGAGAGACGAAAAGCTTCCACGCAAGGAATTGCCAAAAGCTAATCCCAGCGGCAGGGGCTTTTGATTTGAATTGATGATACTAACAGCGAGGCTTACATGTAAAATTAACTGTTAGATATTTTAACTGCAATCGAATTGACTTTACAGTAGATTTGTATAAATATTTTCATTATGCCCGACAAAGTAAATTGGCCTGAGGCGATTAAACCATTGCTTAAAAAATATAAAGGCAAACAACATCCGTTAGAATATAAAGATGTTTACCAATTAATGGTAATGGTTGTTTTATCTGCGCAGGATTCAGATAAAAACATCAATAAGGTAGCAATAGAATTTTTTAAGGTATTTCCTGACTTGAAAGCATTATCCAGGGCAACGCCTGAATTGTTGCTGAAATATATCAGTGGCGTTCGCAACTTTGGTAACAAGTCAAAATGGCTAACCGAGATGGCGCAAAAAATAAAGGACAACAAAAATATTCCGCAAACATTAGATGAGCTTACAGCATTGCCAGGCATCGGCAGAAAATCTGCAAATGTAATATTGCGTGAGTCGGGTAAGGACCCCGAAGGTGTTATTGTTGATCTCCATGTGGTGCGTGTGGCACCACGGTTGGGCATAGCCACGGGTACTGATCCAAAGAAAATTGAAAAACAAATTATGGATATTCTTCCAAAAAGCGAATGGGATGCCGGTATGGCGATGTCTTTTCTGGGAAGAGAAATCTGCAGACCAACAAACCCTAAATGCGAAATATGTGTAATGAATAAGGTGTGTGCGTTTTACAATGCCAATAAAAAATTATGAGCAGGCTTCTATTTAAAAGCAATGTGTTCAAGAGCAACACCGGAATTATCATTCTTTCATTAAACACCAAATTGTCTTAAATGGTGGTCTGTATGATTATAGTTCAGCTTTCCCCAATCGTTCCTGCTAAATTTTCCTGCGAATTTATTTTCCGGAATGAGAGTTGTTGTACTGCAAAGATTTTCTAAAGCTTTCTTTAAGTTTTGTCGCTCTACTTCAAAATCTTTGGGGTCAATGCCGAGACTAACGGTGTTTATTTCAACAAACGTTTCTGCCTTTGCCTTTGGAGGTTTTGTATTTAACAGAAAAAATTTTAGCATCCATTTAGGCATGGGAATTTTTCGGGGCATGGTAGGATTTAGTTTACCTGTTGGGATGTCAAACGCCATTGTCATATGCCGTAAACCCTGGTTTACATTCATTTTCCCCCAAAGAGCTTTTGAATCTGGTTTAAGATTGTCAATCCTTGAAAGTAATTCTTCCTTTACTTTCGGGTCAAATAAATTTTTCATTTTTCGTTTTTTAAGATTTTATGAAATTGGGTAATTGCAAAGAGGAATGAATTTGATTTCATCTTTTATTGGGTTCTATGTGTTTGTATTTTTCGAGTTTTTCTTTGAACTGATTTTTGTCGATTGGATTCAAATATTCTCTGAAGGAAGCAGGATATTTTTCCAACAACTGTTTCGGTCTGGTAGGACGTTTCTCAAATCCGCCACCGCAGTTTGGGCAAACATCTAATAGAATATCATTTACACAATCTTTACAAAATGTACATTCGAACGTACAAATCATTGCTTCTGTACTTTCATTAGGAAGCGGCTTTCCGCAGTTCTCGCATATTGGTTTAATTTCAAGCATTTGCTGCTTTGCAGTTTGGTTTGTGATGAATGGGAAAATTACAGGAATTTGCTATATAGCATAATTTGTTGGCGTCATGGTGTAATTTATTTGCTTTTTCAATCATCAAGGCATCGCTTACAATAACTGTCGGGTGTAAAGTAACCTCTATAAAGCGACCTCCACCATGTTTTGATTCCTGCATAGTTCCTGTTGCATTATCCGTATAGTCAATAACAACAATTTTTTCGTCTGAGCAAAGATGTAAAAACCAAAGCATGTGGCAGGTGGATAATGATGCGACGAATAATTCTTCAGGATTATACTTTGTTTTGTCTCCACGAAAAGAAGGATCCGACGAACCAAAAATGCAATCTTTTTCATTCACACTAATAACGTGACTTCGCTCATAAGCTGTATAATTACTTGTTCCCTTTCCTGAATTGCCTGTCCATTTAATATCAACTTTGTAATGGTGATTTTTCATAAATTATTTTTTACAAAGCTAATGTTAGCCAAAAATAGAATCATGAAAAATTACTTTTTTTATTCTGCAATTCTCCAATGTGGCAATTCTCAAATTGAATAAAAATTAGGTAGGCAAGATTAGAAAGCATTACTCTCTTTTTTATTTAAAAAAAAGCCATGAGCCAAAAAGCTCATGGCAATATTTAAAGTTTCAAGTATTATGCCCTCGCAGGTGATGCTTTACCAATAAGCCCAAGTACCCATGCTACTATTGCACCTGTAATTGCAGACATTAAGGTGAAAATTCCGATATCACCCACAACTCCTGTTGTAGTAGTAAGGTTTGAGGTACCATAAGAAATTAAATCGTAAGAGGCGGCCATTAAAAGCCCAATAGCCGCACCGGTTAATAATCCCGAGCCAACGGTACTAACATTTGATTTTATAAAAACATAAGACAAGAGAAATCCTCCAAATATATTTCCTAAAGCAAGAGCCCACCACACAAATTGGTCCATGGCTCTGCTAACGCCTGTTGCTGAGCCCGCATTCTTCACGAAAAAATCTGAGAAAAGATTTCCATAAAATACATAGCCGAGTAAAAAATAAATAATGCCTCCAACTATTCCACCGATAAGAAATTTTTTTGTGTTCATAACTGTTTATTTTGAGTGAATAATAAAAAATTGTGACGCGGGTACATCCTTGTTTACCAATTTTCAAGAGGGCTTAAAAAAGAAAAACTTCTGTTAGCTTGTAATCAATGAAGAGTAGGAAAAATTTCTTTGACGTTTTGAAAAAATGTCAGCGAGTTACTTCATAGATTTTCAGATTTAGTCCATGTGCCATATTGTTCTGGGTTTTACCATGCTCTTTAATTTAAACACATGGTAAAACTCAGAAATTTCCAATGCTATTATTTCACTGCTTAGCAGGAGGAGGAAGCAACATAGCAGTTGGTTGAACATTCTTAATTGGTGGTGTTGTTTTAAGATAAGCAAAAATGGCTTTCAATTCATCGTCGCTCATTTGAGTTGCCGGCATCATTGACATAGGTGGCATAAGCGGCCTCGTATTATCAAGACCCATCCACTTTTTCTCTTTCAGGGCTTTGATAAATTGTGCTTCCGTCCACATGCCAATACCTGTTGAGTCTGAGGTAATGTTTGCCGCGTATGTTATTCCCCATGGTCCCATCCAGGCTGTAAAACTTTGCGTAAGGATAAGCCCTTTTTTTGCAGCCTCTTTTACATCGAAAGCTGGTGGGGGTTGTTGGGCAGGGTGTCCTGAAAGCATCAGGCTCATGTCATCCTCTGGCCCGTTAGGCCCCATTTTTTTGGGCGTATGGCAATCGTTGCAGCCGGCAACCTTAACAAGGTGTGCGCCCCATTCAACCTGGCTGTTGAATGCTCCGAAAGAATTGGTTGCGGCTACCTGGGTCGAGTCTTTTGTATTCTCTCCCGGACTCGACGTGTTACAGCTGGAGAAGGTAAAAATTAATAACAGAAAGGACAGAAAAAAACTTGTTAAAACTTTGTTCATACAAAATTAATTTAAGTGATGTAAAAAATGTGTGTTTTAAGATCAGCAGATTTGTCAGCGAGACGGATTATAAACTTAGAAGGGAAATCAGGCAATCAAGTAATAATAGATATAAATATAAATATATTTAAGAAAGAAAAGAAATTGTTTATAAATTTCTGAGCCAATTATTGGACTCGAACCAACGACCTGCACATTACGAGGGTGCTGCTCTACCACCTGAGCTAAATTGGCTTATAATTCAAAAATAAAATAAATAGATTCAAAGATTAAAAGAAAAATAATATTTTCTAATACTTAAATTTCCTTTTGCATTACTATAAATTCAAGCGGTTGTTTCGGTATGCCAAATTTTATATCATTAGGAAAAGGCCTTTTTTCGCCGGTATCTTTATAACCATGTTTCTTATACCATTCAATAAGTTCAGTACGAACAGAAATTACAGTCATTTCAATGAGTGAACATTCTTGTGATTGTGCATATTTTTCAGCTTCAATAAGAAGTTGTTTGCCAATACCTTTGGCCTGAAGCATTGGTGAAACAGTAAGCATTCCCAAATACATTTTATTTTTTCTTTTTTCGAGATAGACGCAACCTTGCAATACGTTATGTTCAGTAAATGATTGTAAAATAATAGCACCGCTTCTACTGATCATTTCTTTAAGACTGTCGACGTCTGTTCTAATACCATCAAGAAGATCGGCTTCTGTCGTCCATCCTTTTTTTGAACTATCTCCGCGGTATGCACTGTTGATTAAGATTTCTAACTGCGGTATGTTCTGTAGTGTAGCTTTTTGCAGTATCATTATATAATTCTTTTAAACCGTTAGTCGAACGAAATTAGGCGTTGTCGTCAAATTTCCAGCGCGGCTTATCATGATCTATTTAACGGGATTGATTTGGTTATCCAGGATTGCAAAATGCATATTTTAAATGAATTTAATTTCGTAAGTATTTTTTTCGTTACTGCTAATTAAGAAAAATAATTTTAAGGAAAAACCAACAGAATGATTTTATCTTTTAATCATATTCAGCATCGTTAAAGTTTCTGCAATCATTTTGCCGTTATACTCTAATGCAAGGTCCTTATGATTTACAGCATCTACAATCGTGCCTATAACACATAAACCTCCCGTAAAAAAATAGAGAATCCCCATGCCTACCTGCCCGATAACAAACCGGTGAATGCCAGCTACAAAAACAAGACCAAGCAGGCATAATAATAAAATAGTTTGCGGGTCTTTTCTTTTAGAGCGATAAATCATGCAGAAGTGAGTTAACTCGTCATCACCAAATCCCTGCGTACGTGAGTTAATGGTAATTAACTCTTCAGGCGTAATATCGTAAAGATATTTTAAAAGTACCGGGTTTACTGAGTTTGCGTTATTGTAGTCCATAATGATGTTTTATAGTTTTTGAAAATATATGTAACCGAAATAAATTGTATATCCTGCTGATGAGAACAATTACAGCAAAAATCCCCAAAGGATGTGCTGAAAACGATTCACGAATATCTCCATGGAATAAGTAACTGATGGAATGGCCAAGACCGCAACCGGGGCAAAATTTCAATCCCAAAAATTTAAATAAACAAAATGAATAATGAGGGTTGCTACCTGGATTCATTATAGCTAAGGATGTAAGAGCCATGATCCAAAAAGTCAATTCAAAATATTTTCTATATAGAATTCTCAAACTTGCTGATTTTATTACAAGATATTTAAATGCCTTCGAATAATAAAGCCATTTATCCGAATATTCACCTTAAATCAATAATGGTTCATTTAAGATACCAACTTGAAAATAATTGGCAGTAAGAATTCAGCAGGGAATATTAAATTCTAAAAGAAGGTACCTACCAGCTTTGACTTGTGCATAACTTTGTGAAAAACGGGTGCAGAACAACCATTGAAAATATTTGGAAAAACGTTTCCAATATATGTACCTTAGAGGTACAAAGTTGGAAGTAGAAAATCCCTTAAAAGATCAAAGCTTTCAGCAAAAAAGCATCAGGTTAGTTTGATTAGAATTCCGAGCGATCGGAGTGATAAGAAGAGCGAAATCAGATGCTTTTTGTTTTACGCACTTCGGGCAGATTTGATTTATTAAGGATAAATTTATTAGTTCACCTGGATAAAGTCGGGCTTTCTCACCAATTGAGTATTGTATTTGAAAGTTATATCCGTACTAATGTCCACCCGCCAATTCTCATTGTTGATATTCTTCTTTAAAAAATAATAACCTTTAAGTTCAAGTGTTCCGAAAATCAGGCTCTCATTTCGTGTTCTTAGTCCTCCTCCAACCAATGTGTAAATATTGCTGGTATTTATTGGAGTATTATAGGGTGTGAAAAGCCCGGTATTACCAAAAATAAAGGGAGCAAACCGGAATGATTCAAACGCCCATGGACTGTAAAAAACCGATTCTGCCTTTACGGATGCACGAAGAGAACCACCTTCAGGGCCATTTCTAAATGCTGGTAGGCCATACTTGCTATCAATATATAATGGTTCGTTGAGTACCGTGTTAATTTGTTTAGCAACTCCAATGTCAACAAATGTACGCTGCTTCCATTTTTTCCCCATAGCTTTTAAATGGTCGAAATAATCTATGGTTCCAAACAAGTTGATATCCTCAAATTTTTTATGATCGAGGTAACCTTCAGCCCGCAAGGCATAGCTGAAGTAATTATTTTTTGCATTGAAAATGGATCGTTCATAATTAAAGCCTAAAAATGGACGCGACAAATTCTGCTTTTTGGTATACCCTGCCGTCAGGGTAATTGTCAGGCCTTCGGGAATATCTTCATTTATTCCAAACGCATATATATATTGAGACTTATAAAAATTTTGGCGGTAAAAAGATAATGATGCCATAGCGCCGGTAAGGCTTGCATAGCGCCAGTTATATTGGGTAATATATTTTCCGGGCAGGTCCTGGAATTGCTGATCAATAACTCGCAACCCGATTAATTTTCTCAGTTTTTTATCTTCAGCTGTGGTACTGAATCCGGTAGAATTAATGTTATAACCCATCCATGCATCCACATTGTAATAACGGTACCGCACATCGCTTAAATATATCGAATCGGAAGAATACATATTCCTCGTAGAATGATAAGATCCGTCAAACTCATATGTCCAATGCGCATAACGGTTTATTAAAGGTTTTGTAAGCTTCATATAATAGAGATTTTCTTCTTTAAGCCCTATTATATTGGGATAATAGCTTTGATATCCAAAATTAAAGTTTGTAAAACTGTTGCCTATATTTCTCAAGACATATTCAATACCGCCGCCGAAATTTCTTCGCCTGCTTATGTCGTACAAACCATGAATTACGATGCCATTTCCCGAACCGGTAATATTATCTTCCTTAATTGCAACGTCAGTATTTCTTAAACCCAGTGATGAAATAGAACCCCCAAGAGAAAACAAGTCTTTTACTACAACATATACATCCACCGAATCCAAGCTAAGGTCATGCGCCGGCTCCAATTCAATAACAGCATCCTGTATGTAGGGCAATTGCCTGAGGTAAGTTTCATTATCTGCCATAAGGTAAGGTACGAGCAGTTCTTTCTCTTTGAAGAAAAGATTATTTCGAATAACGGCTTTACGCGTGGTATGGTGAAGAGTGTTAGCAATTTTGGTGAACACGGTAACCACATTTTTTGAAGTATCGGTTAACGGAATACCAAAGGGCAAATCTTTAATTATTATATGTCGTATTACTGCTCCTTCAAAAAGTTTATAAGGAGCATCATTTCTTCTTAGATTATTTGCTTTTTGCACAGGTGTTGTGTCTCTTGTGAGGCCTTTAAACATTTTACCAACAAAACCTTTTCGCGATTTGAGGTATTCATCCAGCGATTGCCTGGTTGTGGAATCCGATTTCGGCTTCTTAGTTATGGTATCTGAAACTGACTTTTTAGGAATTGTATCCATTTGTGCATACAACGAACAATGCAACGAATAAAAGGTGCAGATTATAAACAAACATCGTAAAGTTCTCCTGTTGCAGATCATCCCGTATTTTGAAATATGACGGTAGTAAAAATAATAAATAAAGAATAAGGTTAAGGGGCGACAAACACCTTTTATATTGAATATAACTTTAAGCTATCAAGCCGGTGTACAGGGGGAGATTATTTTCAAGATTTTAATATTTGACACTATAGAAAGGGCCTTTTACAAAATTGCGATTGAGGCTTATCGTCATTTGACATGATGTGGAAAGACTAACGCACAGATCACTAAAATTTCTGCCGAAAAAAAACATCCGGTTTTCCTGATATTGATAATCGAAAATATGTTGTTGCACATTTAAGCGGAAAAACTACTTCTCATTTTATCGATTAAATTTTCATCAAGCATTTTCTTAGCAATCTTAATCATATTGTCAAAAGCTTTTGCATGCGATATGCCATGCCCTATTATTACAGGTTTGTTTACTCCCAATACAGGAACACCACCATAAATTTCAAAATTGAAACGATTGAAATGTTCGTCCTCAATTTTCCTGTTTTGTACAATATCAAAAACAGATTCTGCAAATTTTAAAATAACATTTCCCGTAAATCCATCGCAAACGTATACATCGGCTTTATCTTTTAAAAGATCGCGGCCTTCTGCATTTCCGATAAAATTAATTTGATTGTTTTCTTTTAATAAAGAATAAGCTGCCTGCGTGAGAAGATTTCCTTTGCCTTCTTCTTCTCCCAAATTTATAAGAGCAACACGTGCATCGGGTGTATTTAAAATATACTTTGCAAACAAAGATCCAAGCACAGCAAACTGGTTTAAATTTTCCGGTTTACAATCACTGTTCAATCCAACATCTACCAATAAAGACAGCGATCCGTTTTCTTTTGGAAGATAAGCGCCTATGGTTGGCCGTTGTACTCCGTCAATTGCTTTAATACTGAACAAGGAACCTACCATCATTGCGCCGGTATTGCCTGCACTTATAAATGCATCAGCCTTGCCTGTTGACAATAAATGAAATCCGATTGCGATGGAAGATTGTTGTTTTTCTTTTAAAGCTTTTGTGGGATGTTCATGCATTTCAATTACCTGCGAAGCATGAACTACTTTAATATTTTCAGCAGCTATTTTATATTCGGATAAAAGAGGACTTATTTTTTCTTCATCGCCGATGAGAATTAAATTTACCTGTTGCTGTGGTTGTGAAAAAAAAAGCCGAACGCCTTTTACCGCTTCTAACGGAGCAAAATCTCCGCCCATCATATCCAGTGCTATTTTCATAATACAAAGTTAACTGATGCTGTTTTTAATAAAAGTTAGAGTGTGAGTTCAGTTCAAATAAAAAATCCAAAAGCAAAGTTGAAGTTACTCAAACTTTATTTTTGGATATCATAAAAATGCGGAACCGCTTAATCAGGCCTTCAAAGGCGCTTTCTCTGCAACTACTTTCCCCTTGTAGTAAAGCTTTCCTTCGTTAACATGTGCACGATGGCGCACATGCGTTTCGCCGGTAGTACTGTCAACGCTCAAAGTAGGAGCATCTGCTTTATAATGTGTTCTTCTTTTGGCACTTCTTTGCTGACTATGTCTGCGTTTTGGATTTGGCATAACCGTAGATTAAAATATAAATTAATTGTTTTTATTCTTAAACTGTTCAAGTCCCTTTTGCAGGGGATGATTATTTTCAATTACTCCCGACTCCATTTTTTTGAGCATCGATAGTATTTCTTTATTGCATTGAGGTCCACCCATTTCCTGTTCACTGCACATCCGTTGCATTGGAATACTCAGCGATACAAATTCATAAATCCAATCTGCAAGATGGAGATGGCTTTCAGTTCTCGATATATAATAAATATCGGGGTCTTCTTCACTTTCATTCATCTCGTCGGGGTTTTCAACCTGCTTCACCACCATGTTAAATTCGTCCCAAAGATTCATCGTTAAAGTGTTTCCACACCGGTCGCAAATAACATTTACACTGCCGCCCACTTCAAACTTCAACATCATGAATGACGTATTCTTTTCGAGCTTCAGCTTTATGATTGCTTCACAGTCGTTGAATTCGATTGCAGCGCCGCTATCCTGCTGGTAATCTGTAAAGAACTTTTGATCTACCTCGTAGTTAAACTCATGAATTCCAGGCTTTAAACCAACGAAGGCAATGTCAAACTTGCGCCTGTTTCCCATGATATCAAATTAAAGGGGGGCAAAGGTAAGGAAAATCAATTAATTTTTTTCACAAAAACACAGTAAAATTAGACACTTGCACAATTTCAGCTCTTAAATTCCTATTAAACTTACGCTTTCAACTAACTTCGGCTATTAATCAATACACACTAATCGATTTTTGTTCTCAAATCTGTTCCCCGTTTTTATGAATATTTTCAGCAATTTTAAAAGACAAAGATGGATATGGTTAACAGCGCTTCTGCTGGTAGTTGGCATAAAATTATGGGCACAAAGTAACCACCAGGTTGAGCGATTTTATACAAGCGATTTTTATTATTCTTTTTCAATTGTTTTGAGGTTTTTATTTGGATGGATACCTTTTAGTTTTGGAGATATTTTATATTTAACCGCTGGTGGCTGGTTAGCGTGGAAACTGATAAAAAACCTAATGCTTCTTATTAAAAGGAAACTCACGAAGCACTTACTCATTAAAAAATTGTGGAAGGTCATCTTAATATTTGCAAGTGTTTATATTGTTTTTAATATTTTCTGGGGATTAAATTATAACCGAAAAGGAATTGCATGGCAACTGAATTTGTCGCAGATTGATTACGATACTGCTCATCTAAAAATGATACAGGATTTGCTGTTGCAAAAAGTAAATGAAACCAAACAGGCAATTATTAAAGAAAGGATTACCTATCCCGATAATAAAGAGTTGTTTCAAAGAGCAGTAAAATGTTATAAAGACGCGGCAGTAGCTTATCCTTTCATGCAATACAACGGAGCTTCAATAAAATCTTCTTTGTATGGGTGGTTAGGCGATTACGTTGGCTTTACAGGTTATTACAATCCTTTCACCGGTGAGGCCCAGGTAAATAATACTGTTCCCAAATTTTTACGTCCGTCCATCACGTTCCATGACATGGGCCACCAACTGGGATATGCGAAAGAAGATGAAGCCAATTTTTCAGGATACCTGGCCGCCGCAAATTCTCAGGATGCGTTGTTTCAATACTCAACCTACCTCGATCTTTTCGTGTATGCCAACCGTGAGGTATTTTATTTTGATTCAGCAGCTTCCAAAAGCGCTGCGGTTCAATTAATCCCTGCTGTAAAGGCGGATATACTGGAATGGCGGCAGTTTAATAAAAAATATACAAGTGTTTTAGAACCCGCAATAAGCTGGCTGTATGGAAAATATTTACTTGCAAACGAGCAACCCAAAGGGCTTCGCAGTTACAACGAAGTAATTGCGACTCTAATAGCCTATTATGCAAAGTTTGGTAAGATTTGATGAATGTTGTGCCAAAAAGCTTGTAGAGCAGGAGCGTTAAAATCTCGGCTTTGTTTTAAAAAATCATTTCCTTTCTAAAATTCTCATCCGTTAAAACTTTTATTTCAAAATCGTTCATCCATTTTTGCAGCCGGATGTTTTCTTCACCGGTGAGATCATTAAAAAAATAAGCCATTTCAATCCTTGTTCCATTTTTAAGCGTTGCATATAATGCTTTAGTTAGCAAAAAAATTGTAGAACCACCCTTCATTCCGGCATGCGAGAGCCATGTTTTATTTGCCGGCGCTTCCATTAATGATTCCAACACTTCGGCGAGTGTAGAATATGTCTTCTCATCAAAAAATTTCCTGTTGTTAAGGATAGAGCATACTTGTACATACTCTTTGGTGGTGGATGAAGGCAACCGGTCGCTCCATTCTTTTTGCATTTTTAAGGTAAGATCCTGTGGGCGGAATTTTTTCTTATAATTGCTATCGTTCTTCAACTCATTATGAATTAACAGGGCAGCCCTGGCATAATCTTCGTTACTTAATTTCTCAATTACTCTTATTATTTTATCCTCACTTATTTTTTTTGGATTTTGGTATAAGAATAACGAAGACACTAAAGGGTAGATGGGTGTATGCTTCGTCAGGCCTAAAAGCTGCAGGTTGTTTTGTATATTTTCAAATCCGAGCAAATCCATAAGATATTCGGTATTGGCATTGCTGCTGAAGATAATCATACCTCGTGCCACGTCAATTAATTTCAAGCTGTCATTGGTTATATGGCCGAGTCGTCTTTCATACGCAACCCATTTTGGGTGTGCGTCACCGTCAGTATTAGGTAAATAATATTTGTCCAGTTCGCTTAAGGGAATTCTTTTATTTTCATCAATCACATTATGAGCAGCCTGTTTGGAAAATTCAATTGCTACAATAATTTTTACCGTGCTGGCCAGCGGCATTAATTTATCTTCATTTAGTTGGGCAATTACGGTATCGTTTTTTCTTAGAAAAAGAGAAGACCTGTTTTTATTTTGTTTAATAAAATTGAGCAACGAATCTGCTGTTGATTGAGAATAAAGAAACGACGTAGGAATTGATATTGCGAGGAGGCAAACCAGTGGCGTGATAATATTTTTCATGTAAAAATATTTGGATGAAATAAAAACCAGGTTAACGAAGTAAAGTTATCTGCCTGAAATAAAAAAAGCATTTAATACAAATGCTTTTGAAATGATTATTATAAATAAAATATGGGAGTAGATCTTAGTACCTGTTCTCATTCATGGGAATTCTTTTTCTTCCCTCATTTGGGGGCCTTTTAAAACCGCCGTCCGCTTCGTTCATTCTAATCAATCTTCCATTGTATTTTTTCCCGTCCATACTTTTAATCATTTTTCCGGCTGCCGATTTATCTATTTCAACCCAGGAGTTCATATCACGAAGATCAATTTTGCCCAACACTTCTTTTTTAAGATTGCTTTCATCTAAAATAAATTGTAAAAAACTGGCTTTATAAAAACCATCCTTGGTGCCAAGATTAATAAACAGTCTTGTATATCCATTATCTCTTTGAAAAGATGGTCTCTCTTTTCTAACTCCGCGATCGCGGCTGGTATTATTTTCAAATCTTCTTTCCCTCACATCAGTTCTTGCATTCAGGTCATCAGCATTTTCATAGTATTTTAAGAAATGATCAAACTCAAGTGCGGCAACTCTTTTCAGAACTTCTTCTTTACTTATATCAGCAAATTTCTTCTGAAGATCGGGCATATAAGTTTCGTAATCACCATACGACGTATCGGCATTAATCAGTTTATCCATAAAAAAGAAAAACTGTTTGCGACATACATCTTTGCCGCTGGGTATATCAAGCCGGTGAAACTGGGCATTCACCATTTTTTCAAGCTGACGAATTTTAAATGCTTCCCTGCTGTGGCAAACAGAAATACAAATACCGCTTTTTCCTGCACGCGCCGTACGTCCTGCCCTATGTGTGTAAACCTCTATATCATCAGGCAATTCGAAATTAATAACGTGTGTTATTCCTTCCACATCAATACCTCTTGCGGCAACATCAGTAGCAATTAATAACTGGATACTTTTTTCCCTGAATCTTTGCATTACTTTATCACGCTGCTGTTGCGTAAGATCGCCATGCAAAGCCTCAATATCATAACCTTGTTTTACCAGCCTTTCTGTAATGTCCTGGGCATCTGCCTTTGTACGGGTAAAAATAATTCCATAAATGCCGGGATTGAAATCGATCAACCTTTTTAAAGTTTCGAATCTAGATTGAGCGGGAGTTATAAAATACTGGTGATCGATGTTTACGTTAGCAGTATTTTTTTTGCCAACGGTTACTTCCTGCGGATTGCGCATGAAATTTTTCGAAATCTCACGAACAGATGAAGGCATTGTAGCGCTAAAAAGCCAGATGCTTTGCCGGTTGATGGTATTCTTTAAAACGAAATCTATATCGTCTCTAAAACCCATATTTAACATTTCATCCGCTTCATCAAGAACAACATATTTTACTTTCTGCAGATCGATAGCTTTTCTTTCTATCATGTCAATAAGCCGGCCCGGCGTAGCGACAACGATGTGAACTCCTTTTTTTAGTGCACGTATTTGCATTACAATGGAAGCACCACCATACACGGGTTCCGCAAGAATATTGCGTGAATATTTTTTATAGTCCTGGATGTCGCTGCATATTTGTAAACAAAGCTCGCGGGTAGGGCATACGATCAATGCCTGTGGATACTTATTTTCAGCTTCAACTAATTGTAATAATGGTAACCCGAAGGCTGCTGTCTTTCCGGTTCCTGTTTGAGCAAGCCCCACAAAATCTGTAGTGCCCGACAGTAGAATAGGAATCGCCTTAATTTGTATAGGAGTGGGCGTATCAAAACCAAGATCAGTAACAGCCTTAACAAGGTTTTCATTCAACCCAAGACCTTCAAATTCATTCATTTTTAAATTTTATTTTGGGCGCAAAGGTATGCTATTAGCCTGATAGTAATAAAACATGGCTTATTAACAGTTGGTATTTTGAAGTCGCCTCGCCCTTGTTTATCACTCACTGATTAAACTTAATTCTATTTTTGAGGTCTGTTTCAGGAGACTTTTTGAAAAGGATAGAATTGCTCCTGTATTGAAATGGCATTTTTTTAATTTACCACCTATGCGAAGAATTTTATTGTTTTTTCTTACAGGAATTTTTATGTTTTCAAAATCGTATGGACAGCTAAGTCCTTCAGATCAACACATACTGGATTCTTTGTTGCAAAATGATGAAATGCTTAAAATGATAAATAACTACGATAAAAATCCAAGCTACTTCCGCGTAAATGTTGGAGTAGGCAATAATCTTTATAGCCGCCAGGATAAATCAATAGAATCATTGCAAAATTCTCAAAGATTTGTATTTAGTCCTTCCGTGGGGTATTATCACAAAAGTGGATTTGGAATTTCTTTTGCGGGCTTTTTATTGAATGATAATAATAAAACAGATTTCTATCAATATACATTAACACCTTCTTATAGTTATAAAAAAGGGAAAGTTGCGGATGTGCTGGTGTCTTATACGCATTATTTTGAGAAAAGTATTTACAACAATTATACTTCACCGATACAAAATGAATTTTACGGTAACCTTCTGTTTAAAAAACCATGGTTGAAGCCAGGAATTTCAGTTGGATATTCCACAGGCAAGTTTGATCAATCGGTTCATATAGATACTACAGTAAGTATTTTAAACCGTTTGGTTCATATCATATACAGCGATACCGTTAGTACTAAAATCTCATCTTATTCGGTTGCCGGAAGCGTTGAACATTCTTTCCTGTTTTATAATTTATTTACTATTAAAGACGGGATAATTATTACACCACAACTTTCTTTGATTAGTGGAATCAATAAGTATGTGATGACGCATACCAGCAGTCTTGACCACTACAATTCATATACGAAAAAAGCTTTAACAAGAATACGTCATTTTCAATCGCAGGGAAACAACCATAGCTACCGGTTGCAATCACTTGGCTTTGACCTTGATGTCAATTACTCTATAGGCAAATTTTATTTTGAACCCGACCTTTATCTTAACTATTATTTACCAGATACGAATGATAACAGGTTTACCCAAATATTTAATTTTAATATCGGAATAACGTTTTAGTATGCTCTATGGCATATTAATTGAATCATCACCCTAAAAATTACTTATTATGAAAACGACACTTCTCACGTTTGCTTTATTGCTATTTATTGGCTCTTCGGCCTTTTCCCAATTTAGTTTAGGAATTAAAGCCGGCGCCAACCTCGGTAAAATTGAAGGCCAGACATTTAAAGATGAATTTGCATTAGGCTACCATGCCGGAGCCTATGCGACCATTCCCATAAGCAAAAAATTTGCTATTCAGCCAGAGGTATTGTTTAACCAGATAAACAATGATACAACAACCAGCTTTAGTGATGTGTTCAAAGTAAAGAATGCAAGTTCTATACAATTGAAATATCTTAGTATTCCGCTATTGCTTAATTATAATGTGAATAAAATAATTACAATACAGGCAGGTCCTCAATTTGGCGTTTTAATGAACGAGAATGATAACCTCCTTCAAAATGGCCAGAATGCTTTTAAAACGGGCGATTTTTCCCTTGTAGGTGGCTTGCAATTGAAGTTGCTTAAATTCAGGATATATGGAAGATATGTTGGTGGCATGACGGATATCAATCATATCATGAGTAGTGCAACCTGGAAAGCATCTGCCATTCAGTTGGGTGTGGGTCTTTCTCTTTTTTAGATCACCTGATTCTAACAATTTCATTATTATCAAGTTTAATAATGGAAGATGGCTGATGTAAAATATTTTCATCCTGGCGGTGTTGAACGATATAATCAACACCGCTTTTTATTTTAGAGCTAATCATGCTAAAATTTTTCGGTGGTGCATCTCCTGAAATATTTGCGGACGTAGATACTAAAGGTTTTTTTAATTGCTGAAGAATTGCTTCACAAAATGCATCTTTAACGATTCTGATGGCGATGC
>Ga0134126_10004399_pt1 | contig 17623 bp, 11 predicted proteins | sample KB31752_FD_96881 | JGI IMG/M metagenome (GOLD analysis project Ga0134126, IMG submission 96881) | Terrestrial soil microbial communities with excess Nitrogen fertilizer from Kellogg Biological Station, Michigan, USA - KB3-175-2 | ecosystem: Environmental > Terrestrial > Soil > Unclassified ...
GCACAAAGCTGCACAGATGCCGATCCTGATGCTGACGGCAAAGGACGATGTGGTCGACAAGGTGCTTGGTCTCGAGATGGGCGCCGACGATTACATCACCAAACCCTTCAGCTTGCGTGAACTGGAAGCGCGGATTAAGTCAGTGCTGCGCAGATCACGCGCCGGAGCGAGCACCGACGGGCACGACGAAGTGCCGATCCAGCGAGGTAATTTGCGGATCGATCCAGTCCGCCGCGAGGTAACCATCGGTGACAAACAAGTCGAATTAACTCCGAAGGAATTTGACTTGTTGCGCTTGTTCGCCTCGAATCCCGGCCGCGTCTTTCCCAGAAAGTACTTGCTGGAAAAGATTTGGGACTACTCGTATGAAGGGTATGACCGGACAATTGATTCTCACATCAACCGCTTGCGAGCAAAGGTTGAACAGAATCCTGACAATCCCCAGTTGGTGCTCACCGTTTGGGGAATTGGTTACAAATTCACCGACGCGGACTAGCCAAACGCGTCCACAACTCCTCATCAACTTGCCCAACGTCGGAACTTTCCGCGCGCGCTCAAATTAATCTCCGACAGAAAGTCCAATCCTATGAAAGCACTTCACAATCTCGCCTGGGATCGTCGCGCACTGCGCATCCTGAATCTCGCCCTCTGCGGCGTCGCCTTTTGCACCACCGTTGCCGCGCAAGCTGCGGAAGAACGTCCAGTTGAGGACGATTGGTTTACCGCCTACTTCGTCGAAGGCTATGGCTTTTTGGTTCTGTTCGTCGTGGGGATCGTCGGGCTGCTCGTCTTCCGCAAACTGCGATCGAAACCCACGGCTGATCCTTTCATGGCGAAAGCACGACCGCGGGTTAAGGCAACGCAGCAATCAGAACAAGTAGATCTCGAACCGCGCAAGGCCGCGCCAGTTGCTGCCGCGAAAGAGTTCGAAACCAAAGTGCGGGCGACGGTGTCACGAGAGTCGACCCCAGACCATTCAGAATCGGCCTTCGGTGCATATCGAATCGATCAGGAAGTTGGAAAGCTCGTTCTCGGCAAGGCCCATCGCATGGATGTGCTCGCTTCGCGCGTGCCTGAAGATCGTCGCGCTATCGAAGCGTCGCTGATCAAATCACTCGGCTCGTCAGACCGGGACAGCCGTGACCGCGAAAGAGCGCGGCGAGCCCTGGAAGACTACGGGTTCGTAGCGCGCCAGAGCGCGTTGCTGCTCGAAGGCCGTGACGCCTGGGAACGATCGTCAGCCGCGCGCGTGTTGGGTCAAATAGGTTCGACCTCATCACTTCCGGCACTAATCGAAGCGCTGCATGATGGCGATTCAATTGTGCGCAACCAGGCGGTTACCAGTCTCGGCCAGCTAAAACAACCTGCGGCGATCGGCGCCTTGCTCGACGTGGGCCGGCGCTATTCCGACATTCCGCCGTCGGTGTTGAGCGAAAGCTTAAGCGCATGTTCAGTCGAAGGACTAAACTTCCTCGACTCGACTCCATTTGATTTAAATAATCCAATGGCCGGCGAAGGCGAAACGGAGGGGCTGGAGCCGATGCCGTCATGGGAGCAACTGCCGAGCGGCGACGAAGACGACGCTCTGTTAGGGCTCTTCACGCGTTTGGAAAGTTCGGATGCGGCAGAACGGACGCAAGTCGCGCGCGAACTCGGAATGCACCGCGCCGAACGTTCCGTGGCCGCACTGTGCGCAACCGCATCGCATGATGCCGATGCCGGTGTACGTTCGGCGGCGGTGACTGCGTTGGGCGTGATCGATCATGAATCAGTGTTCGCGCCGGTTTTGATTGCGCTGGCCGATGACACACGTGAAGTCCGCGCCGCGGCGGCCCGGGCCCTCTCCGGCCTGCGCTTTGATCGCGCGCAAGCCTACACCCGAGTCGAGAAAACCGCCGATCCTGAACTGCTGCACAACTTTGCTCAAGCGTGCGTGAAGACAGGGATCGCAGCTCAGGCAGCCGACCGGCTGGCCAGCGAGGATCGCCGTCAAGCGCATGAGGCCTACTCGTTGTTCTCTCTGCTGACGAAAGCAGGCGAGCTACAACCTGTGTTTGATGTGATCGAAAAGCACGCAGACTCAAGGGCAAAGCAGGCGGCCGTGCAAATGCTGAGTGCATTCGCAAACGCCGATGCGGTGCCGAAACTTCGCGATGCAGTCGGCATGCCCGGCATGCCGGAAGATGTTCGCACGAGCCTCCTCGAAGTGCTCTACAAGCTCGACAACACACCCGCCGTAGTCTAAGGCGCCAGCCGACCTCAACTCGGCGTTGCTTAATTCCTCTTGTTTCTCATTGAATGGGGCCCCAGTCATGAGCACACAAAATAAATCCTCTTTCCTTCGCACGTTGGCAATCAGTGTTACCGCTTTTGGATGTGCCGCAGGCTTGTTTTTAAGCTCTTCCGCATTCGTGACTCACGGTCACGGAGTGGAACGCAGCAGCAATAATTCCGCTGCCCGGTCGCACACAACTTCTCTGCGCGTGAGTGAAACCCCGGGTGGTTCATGCGTGGTGCTGACTGCCGATCAATCATTGAAAAGCTACGAAGCTTATCGCCGCGGCGATTGGTTCGGGGTGCAGATCCCGTCCAGTAAAGTTCCGCATGCAGATTTGATCCGCGCGCGTGAGTTCACCGAAATAAAAATCGAGCTGATCTCCGACGCCACGATCGTGTCGTTTCGTCTGCAACCAGGCGTCACCGCACGCGCTGAGCTGAAGGGTGACAACCTGCAAATCTTGTTCGTTGCATCGCGCGCGCGCACTATGACAATCGCTGCGATTGATTCCTCGGCGGCGAATCGGAACCCAGGCATTAAGCGGGCGCAGAAACTTATGCCCGGCGCGAACTTAAAGAGCGCGGCGTCCAGAGCGGGTAACACAACTGGCTCAGGAGTGGCCCTCGCGACCATCGCAAGTCCCAGGAAACATGTGACTCCCGGGGCGGTGAGGAATCCTGTGCCGAGGGTGGAATCGGACGATTCCGGACAAGCTGACGCCGAGATAGCGACATCAGCGCAAGCAGAATCATCGGCCAACTCAGTTCCTGAGACCCTTACTGCCGAAACTGCGATCGATGCGCCACCTGCTCAGCCGGAAACGGACTGGTCAGCGGCAGGCATCGCTGTCACTGCTGCACCGAATTCTGTCTGGAACAATCTTAGAGAGAATGCGAATTACTGGTTCCAGCTGGCGCAACTTAATCCGGTCCCGGCGGGAATTGGCGTAGGATTGATGGTCTTGCTCGTTGGATTAGTGGTAATCGAAAGGTGCATTGCCAGGAAAGTGTCGACCAACGCGGTGCTGTCAGAAGAGTTGACCGCGGAGGCCACGGAATTCGAAACGGAAACTGCCGTGGTTCCGGACATGTCAGCCGCCAACACGACCGTGGAAAAGCGCACCTCAGCAACGGAGGTTGACGCGAATCGAGAAGTTACAATAGGCACTGCAATTGGCAAGCTGGTCGTCGACAACACGCATCGCGCCGACATAGTGGACTCACGCTTTCCTGAGGATCGAAAAGCGATTGAGAGTTTCTTGATCACAGCGATTACGACCGCCGAATCCAGTGATAGCGATCGGCGCCGGGCGCGTCAGGCGCTCGAGGAATATGGCTTCGTGGCGCAACACAGTGCGGCGTTACTCAAGGGCAAAGACGCCTGGGAACGAGCATCCGCGGCGCGCACCCTGGGCGTAATCGGCTCCAAGAGTTCGATGCCGTTTCTAATTGAAGCGCTGAATGACAGTGACTATATCGTCCGTAACGAAGCGGTAGCCAGCCTCGCCGCTTTGCAAGATCCCGCGGCGATTGGTGCTCTGGTCGAGGCGGCGCGCAAGCATCCTGATGTGCCGGCTTCGTTGTTAAGCGAAACGTTGAGCGCCTGTTCAGTTGGTAATTTGGAGGTGCTGGACTTGCCTTCTTCCGACACGGCTGCGATTAGCGAATCAGTCGTGCCGTTGGCGGACGACGCAGAGTGGTTGGACGAACTGCGCGACGATGCGCGGGACGAAATTCTGTCCGGATGGTTGGCGCCGCTTGATAACGTGGATGAACATCCGTTCGAAGAGCTCTCTCAGCAGATGGTAGTCCCGCGGATCGGAACCTCGGCGTATGAACGGCCATACTTGAGGGTAGTCGCATAAATTGTTTGCGAGTACTTCTGTAATGCTAATGGGTTCGATTAAACTCAGAGACTTAAGAATGCGTTTCGCGATGCAGTTTCTTTTCACCTGGGCGATTGTCATCGGGACAGCGACGGGCGCCACTGCGCAAAGCCGGATCCTCAGGCCGCAACCGACACCCACGATCCGCCGTCATGTCACCACCCTGCGATCGAGCGATTCGGCGCAAGGCTCTCGCGTGACCGTCTCTTCCGACCAGTCCATGAGCGAATACGAAGCGTATCGTCAGGGAGACAAATTCTATCTGCGCATTCCCGCGACGGATGTACCGCGCGTCGAGGCTGTGCACGGACGTGGCTTTGCTGATGTCACAACGCAGAACAGCGGTGACAAGACTCTGGTAGCCTTCAGATTGCGACCCGGCGCAAGTGCTCACGTCGAACAGCAAGGCACTCATCTCGACGTCGTCATCACCGTTCCCGGGACCAGCGCTTCAACAAGGCCAGGGAGCATAACGCCCACGCAACCTTTGTCGACCCATCCCTTTGATCTTTCGGCCCCGAGAAATTCGAACGCGCACGCAAACGTTCGCGATGCCAAACCGGCGGTCGCTTCGGCTACTCCAAAACCTGCACCAGTGGCAACTCCGCGCTCTACTCCGAGTCCAACACCCGCGGCCAAAGGTTCGCCTGTTAGGAATCAAGGTCTGACTCAGCAAGCTGCACCCAGTCCGATAGCCTCGCCCGCTAACAGTTCTGGACAAGTTCCGGCCCAAAACGCCACGCCGACATTACGGCAGCGTGTGCGATATTGGATCCTGCTCGCCCAACTCAATCCGATTCCCGTCGCGATTGGAGCAGCGGTCTTGTTGTTTTTGATCGGTCTGCTGATTCTGCAAAGGCGGAGAGCCCGCGCGACGCATCGCACCCGATGGCGAAAACCGCCGAAAGAAGCGGCGCCGATTGCAGCAGACGCTAAGCCAGTCGCCGCTACCGCAGAGGACACCTTAAAGCCTGACGTGATGGCTGTGACCGCAGCCGGCGTCGCGGCCACCACGGCAAAAACAAGTTCAGAAATACCGGCCGATCCAGATCGCAGCAGTCCGCGACAAGAACGCGTCGAACGCGTGTCTGACGAAGTAAAGAAGCTGATGGCCGGTGGCGATTATGACGAGCGTCTCCTTGCCTCAGATGATCGTGAGACGCGTCAATTGGTGGGCGCGGAATTGTTATCCGCGTTGGTCGGTCGCAACCTGCAACGACGGGAACGAGCGCGCGCCGCGTTCATGAAGCATGGCTATTTCGACGATGCGACGCGCGATCTAAGAATCGGCGACTCGGCCAATGAGCGCGCGGCGGCGGCCCGTCGTCTGAGCTTTGTCCATGAGCGCGAAGCAACTCCGCATTTGATTGCTGCCCTGGACGACCCGTCACCCGACGTTCGTCGCGCAGCGGTCGAAGCGCTAATGGATCTGCGCGACCCGGCCGCCATCGCGCCGCTCAACTCGCTCATGCAAAACGAAAACGATCGCCGGGTGCCCCGCAACTTGATCAAGCAGGCCATTGAATCATGCGCGACCACCTCAGGGGATGAACCCGGTTCGCGACTTGCAAGTTCCCTACCCGCTGCTACGCCACCGCCGGTTCCGCCGGCCGTTGAAATCGAACGTGAGGTAATCGAGATATGACCCCGCGCGAACTGCTCGTGCAACTCCGCGAACAAGGCGTTGAGATCAAATCAAACGGCGATCGCCTCTTGATCGATGCACCCAAAGGCGCGATTACGCCGGACGTGCGCGATGCGCTCGCGGCCAACAAAGCAGAGCTTTTAAAGATTCTGAACACGCCCCCGCCGACCGAGAGAGCTGCGGCCTCGCGGCCCGGCGAAACATCTACAGCGCCAAGACCTATCGAGCCACCAATAGCAAGTGCGCCAATGGCTGCTGTTCCGCCGCCGCCACGTCCGCAACCGGCCGCGCAGGCTCCTGTTCGCCCAATGTCGCCAAGTGCGCCGCCCGAAGTCGACGATCCACGCGCCACGTCATCGATTGCCGCAGAGATAGAGCAACTTGAAACTGAGCTGCTGCGCCTGCGCACTGAAGAAGATGCGCGCCGTGCTGAATTCGAAACTTCGCGTCTGGGCGCGGAACATGTGTTCCATCAGGAATCTACGCGTTGGCGACAAGAACAGGAACAGGCAGCTTTGCGACGAGCCGAGCAGGAAAAACTCCGCATTGAAGCCGAAGCGCGCGAACACGCGGCCGAAGAAACGCGACGCCGGATCGCCGAAGAGGAATTGAGGCGCGTCGAAGAAGAACTGCGTCGCATGCACGCGATGGAGGAAAACCGCCGCGCCGAAGTCGAGGCACAGTTTCAAACAGCCCAGGCTACCCACCAGGCGGAACTCGAACAAATACGAAAGTACGAAGCCGAACAGGTGCGCACTCGCACCGAAGAAGAACGTCGCTTCCTCGACAATGAAGCACGCAAGCGCGCGCAAGAGGATGAAGTCCGGCGCCGCGCGCAAATGCGTATCGCGGCAGTTGAAGAAGAGATTCTGCGGTTGCGTCTGCGCCAGGACGCGATGGTGAAGTCGGCCGAACAGGCGCGGCTGCTGGCTGAGGACACTCATCGCCGGCGCGTCGAAGAAGAAGCGCGGCGTCATGCGGAAGCCGAGGCTCTCGAGCGTGCTGACCAGGAGGCGCGGCTCCGGGCGGAAATCGAAGCGCAGATGCGTGCCGAGGTCGAGGCGAAGCGCCGCATTGACGAAGAAGCGCGCAAACGCGTGGAAGACGAAGCGCGTCGTCGCGCTCAGCAAGAAGCCGAGCGACTCGCCGCTGAACAGTCCCGGCGCGCCGCCGAAGAAGAAGTACGACGCCGGGCGGAAGAAGAACAACGCCGGCGCGTCGAAGGAGAGGCTCGCCGTCGCGCCGCCGAAGAAGCGCAAAGGCAAGCTGAAGAAGATGCGCAACTACGGGCCGAACAGGAAGGTCGTCAACGCGAAGAAGCTGAGCGGCGACAACAAGCCGAACTGGAAGCCCGCATTCGCGCCGAAGTCGAAGCAAAACTGCGGGCCGAGGAACGCCAGCGTGCAGCCGAACTGGATTCGCTCGACGACCCCGAATTCGCACGTAGCAGCGCCGAATGGTTCCGCGGCGGTGAAGAGTCAGAATTCCACCCGGTCAGTCTTCCCGAGTCGGAAGATACGGTCCCCTCGCCGACGTCGCGCTCATTTGCGCTGGACAGCCGCAATCAAAGAGACCGCGCCGCGGCTGTGCGCGAACTCGCGAATCACGGCGGTGAAGACGCCTTTGTCCAAATCAATGAAGCGTTCGACGATCCGGCCCCTGAAGTGCGCAACGCTGCAGCCCGCGCGCTGTTCGAATTTCAGGAAGATCGCGCCGCCGCCTTCACGCGCGCGTTGCGTGATTCACCCGCGGATCGGCGCGCGCGCATCGGCGCCGCAATCGCCGAATCAGGCCTGGCCGACCAAGCCATAAATAATCTCACCGGTGAAAGCCGCGACCGGACTTACGACGCATTTTCGCTGCTGTTTCTGATGTCGAAATCAGGAGAGCTGAATCCGCTGCTGCGGGCGATTGAAGAACATCCCAGCACCGAAGCACGTCTGGCTGTGGTAAAGCTGGTGGCGTTGAGCGGCCAACCTGAGGTGCTGCCTGCGTTTCGTCGCATGGCTGTGCGTGGATCGTTGCCGCCCGAAGTTCGCTCGGCGGTGATGGAAGCGATTTATCAAATCAGCAGCCAACCCGCGGGAGAAGGTCAGCCGGCCCAGTAACTCTTCTTGAATCAGGACCGCGAAAGGCGCAGAGCAAACACTCTGCGCCTTTTTTTTTGATGTTCTTATTTTGACTTTGCGAAGCTTTGCGTCTTTCCGCCTTTGCGTGAGATGTCCTTTGGAGAGTCTTTTGTTCGCGCCAAAGCGCAAAGTCGCCAGGAAAAACCGCAAGGCAGGACACTAGATTTTGCTTCCTCGATTTACCATTTCACGATTTACGATTTACTATTCCAGGTTATGCCTTTCGTTCTGAAATCCGACTATCGTCCCTGTGGCGACCAGCCGCAGGCGATTGAGGCGCTGGTGCGGGGCGTGCACGACGGCGCGAGAGATCAGGTCCTGCTCGGAATCACGGGCAGCGGTAAGACTTTTACCGTCGCCAGCGTCATCGAAGAAACGCAACGGCCGACGTTAGTGATCGCGCATAACAAGACCCTGGCTGCCCAGCTTTACCAGGAATTCCGCTCGCTCTTTCCCGAGAACTCAGTCGAATACTTTGTTTCTTACTACGACTACTATCAGCCTGAGGCCTACGTTCCCGCCTCTGACACCTACATCGAAAAAGATGCGATCGTCAACGAAGACATCGATCGCTTGCGAATGTCGGCAACGCGCGCGCTCTTCGAACGCCGCGATGTCATAGTGGTGGCCAGTGTCTCGTGCATCTACGGGCTTGGCGATCCCGACGCGTACTACGGCATGCTCGTCTTTCTCGAGCCGGGAATGCGCATCGCGCGCGACAATCTGTTGCAACGACTGGTCGAACTTCAGTACGAGCGCAATGACATCGACTTCAAGCGCGGCAGCTTTCGCGTGCGCGGCGACGTCGTCGAAGTTTATCCGAGCTACCAGGACGAAGCTTATCGCGTTGAACTTTGGGGCGATGAAATTGATTCAATTTCTACGATCGATCCCCTGCTCGGCGAGGTAAAGCAGAAACATACGTCGCGTGTGCCGCTCTATCCAAAGTCGCACTACGTTATGCCGCGCACCACGCTCAAGCGCGCGATCAAATCGATCAAGACAGAACTTGAATGGTGGGAGCCCAAGCTGATCGCAGAAGGCAAGCTGCTGGAAGCGCAGCGGCTCCATCAGCGGACGATGTTTGACCTCGAGATGCTGAAAGAGATGGGCTTCTGTCGCGGCGTAGAAAACTACTCGCGCCATCTGACTGGGAAGAAACCCGGCGAGCCGCCGCCGACACTGCTCGATTACTTACCGCGTGACACGCTGGTCGTCATCGACGAATCGCACCAGACCATTCCGCAAGTGCGCGGCATGTTCTTTGGCGACCAATCGAGAAAGCAGACGCTGGTCGAATACGGCTTTCGTCTGCCGTCGGCACTGGACAATCGGCCGCTGAATTTTGAGGAGTTCGAAGAACGCGTCGGTCAACGCATTTATGTGTCGGCCACGCCGGGGCCATACGAGCTGACAAAATCCAGCGGCGAAGTCATCGAGCAAATTATTCGCCCGACCGGGTTGATGGATCCGGAAGTCGAGGTAAAGCCGGTAAAGGGTCAAATCGATCACTTGCTGGACGAGTGTCGCGATCGCGCAGAGCGCAACGAGCGCGTGCTGGTCACGACCTTGACCAAAAAGATGGCGGAAGACTTGACTGAGTATTTCACCGAAGTCGACGTGCGCGTCCGCTATCTGCACTCAGACATAGAAACTTTGGAGCGGATCAGGATTCTCCGCGACCTGCGTCGCGGCGAATTCGACGTGCTGGTGGGAATTAATCTTTTGCGGGAAGGTCTCGATTTACCCGAGGTTTCACTGGTCGCGATTCTTGACGCCGACAAAGAAGGTTTTCTGCGTTCGCAGTCATCGTTGATTCAAACGATCGGCCGCGCGGCGCGCAACGCCAGCGGGAAAGCGATTCTCTACGCGGACCGCGTGACTGAATCAATGAAGTATGCGATCGATGAAACGAAGCGACGCCGCGAGTTGCAAACGGTCTACAATCGCGAGCACGGTATTGTGCCGCAGACAATTATCAAACCGATCGAAGCGACGCTGGTGACTGCGGCCGAAGCTGATTACTTTAAAGTGCCTTTGGACCTGGAAGATATCGAAGGCTACAGCCCGGATCAGATCGCCGCGACCATCGCCCGTCTCGAATTCGAGATGCGCGAGCACGCCAAGAAGTTCGAGTTTGAAAAAGCGGCCGAGCTGCGCGATCGGATTAAATATCTGCGCGAGCGCGAGCTGGCGGTGGCGTAGTTATTGATCACAGAGGACACACAGGAAAACAGATAAGAAGCCGCGGATTCACGCAGATGAACGCGGATAAGATCAATCAGGGTGTTTAGAAATAACAGCTAAGCCGGGCTTTCATTTATCTGCGAAAATCAGCGTTAATCCGCGGCTAGTTCTCCGTTCTTCTGTCGGTTGAAATAATGCTGACGAAATCTCAACCAGACGAAATTCAGGATTATCTTTCGGACGCGAGTTTCGTGCGCGGCGGGAATGCTTCGAATGTGGCCTTCCCCGAAACGGCAGAAGAAGTTGCCTCGATTCTTCGTGACGCCGCTAATACCCGAACGCCGGTGACAGTTTCCGGAGCGGGCACCGGAACAGTTGCGGGACGCGTGCCCTTCGGCGGCATCGTCCTGGCAACTGACAAACTTAATCGTATGGGCGAAGTCGTTCGCGTCGCGGAGGGTGGCCATGTGACCGCCCAAGCCGGCGTGCGCTTGATTGATCTGCAGCGCGCGGTTGAGTCGCAGCATTTGATTTACCCACCGGATCCGACCGAGCGCACCTGCTTCATTGGCGGCAACATCGCAACCAATGCGTCCGGCGCGCGCACTTTCAAATACGGCGCTACCCGAAACTACGTCGAGGCTTTGCAGGTTGCACTGGCAAGTGGTGATTTGATCAGTCTGAGACGTGGCGAATTTCGCGCAGACGCTAGCGGCCGAATTCGTTTGCCGCTAACTTCCGGTCTTGCGATAGAAGCGCAGTTGCCTTCGTATCAAATGCCGCGGGTGCGGAAGCACGCGTCAGGCTATTTCGTCGCGCCGGAAATGGATGCCATCGATCTTTTTATCGGCAGCGAAGGAACGCTGGGCGTAGTTATCGAAGCTGAATTAAGGCTGCTGCCAAAGCCGCAAGGCCTTCTGAGCGGCGTCGTCTTCTTCGATAACGAAGACAACCTGCTTGAATTCGTCAGTGAAGCGCGCGCGCAATCGCTGTGGCACAGACTTCAGTCTGTGGGTGCGCCAGACGATTCACAGACTGAAGTCCGTGCCACGCTGGACGCTCGTGCCCTCGAATACTTCGATGAACAGTCGCTCGGTTTCCTTCGTCAGCAATACGATAGCATTCCCGAGGCAGCAATCGGTGCGGTCTTCTTCGAGCAGGAAACCAACACCGAGACTGAAGATTCATTAATGAGCGAGTGGCTGTCACTCGTCGAGCAGAATCGGGCTCTCGCCGATCAATCCTGGTTTGCCACCAACGAACAGGACCACGCCAAGCTGCGCGAGTTTCGTCACGCGCTGCCGGTGCTGATGAACGAATGGTTCGCGAAGTACAAACAGCGCAAAGTCTCAACCGACATGTCGGTGCCTGACGCCGCCTTTCCCGAGATGCTGAAGTTTTATCGCAATGCGCTCAAAGGTGGCGAGCTGCGCTACACGATCTTTGGACACATCGGCGACAATCATGTGCACGTCAACATCCTGCCGCGCGATGACCGAGAGGCTGCGGAAGCCTGGGAGATCTACCGGCGCTTCATTCGCCGCGCTGTCGATTTGGGCGGCACGATTTCCGCCGAACACGGAATCGGAAAACTAAAACGCGATTATCTGCGCGAACTGTACGGCGACGCTCATCTGCGTGAAATGGCAGCGCTGAAGAGGGCATTCGACCCAGCGGGCATTCTTGGGCGCGGGAATATCTTTGAGGAAGAATACCTGTCCGTCGCCAGTTGTCAGTAGTTAGTTGTTAGTAGTACTACTGACCACTGACCACTGACTACTGACCACTGACCATGCCAATGTTCCGCTTCACCACTGCCGGCGAATCTCATGGACGCGCGCTCGTCGCGATCGTTGAAGGTCTGCCCGCAGGTCTGCCCATCGACGTCGAACTGGTTAATCACGAACTGTGGCGGCGGCAACAAGGATACGGCCGCGGCGCCCGCATGAAGATCGAGCAGGATCGAGTCGAAGTCCTCAGCGGGATCCGTCATGGTCTGACGCTCGGCTCGCCCGTCGCGCTCATGATTGAGAACAAGGATTGGGTGAATTGGCAGGAAGTGATGGCGACGGATGCGACTGAAATTGCACCGGAAAAATCGCGGCGCGTGAAACGCCCGCGTCCGGGCCACGCCGATCTGGCCGCCGGTTTGAAGCATGACGCGCATGATTTGCGAGACGTGCTCGAGCGCGCTTCGGCGCGGGAGACCGCCGCCCGCGTGGCGTGCGGCGCTGTCGCGAAGCAGTTGCTGGCGCAATTTGAGATCGAGATACGCAGTCATGTAATTCAACTGGGCGGCATTCCTGAGAAGCCACTCGAATTGAACTTCGCACAGATTGCCGCAGTGCCGGATGAGGCTCCGCTTCGTTGTGGTGATGCGGAAGCGCAACAGCGGATGATGGAGCTCATCGATCAAACAAAGAGCCAGGGCGACACGTTAGGTGGAATCTTTGAAGTCGTCGCGCGCGGGATCACTCCCGGTCTCGGCTCGCACACTTCGTGGGATTCGAAATTAGACGGACGGTTGGCGCAAGCGGTCATGTCGATTCATGCGGTGAAAGCCGTGGGAATTGGGGCTGGATTTGAAGCGAGTTCCCTTCCCGGCTCACAAGTGCACGATGAAATTTCTTACGACGACGACACCAGGCAATTCGCGCGCGGGACAAACCGCGCGGGCGGATTGGAAGGCGGAGTGACGAATGGCGAAGAGATTCGCGTCCGCGGATACTTGAAACCAATTTCAACTTTGCGCCGCGCGTTGCGTTCAGTCGACATCGATACCAAGCAGGAAGAGAAAGCCGCTTTCGAGCGTTCAGATATCACTGTGGTGCCGGCTGCCGGAGTCATCGGCGAAGCGATGGTCGCACTGACGCTGGCCGCTGTGATGCGCGAAAAATTCGGCGGCGACAGTTTGGGAGAGATGAAGAGAAACTTTGAGGGATATCGGGAGCAGCTGCACGCTTATTGATTAAGCCATGAGGTTAGAAAGCTCAATCGTGCCTGGCGTCGGTTCGTTTAGGCTAAAACTAATGCTGGCCGTACTGACGGGAACTATAGCTTTCATCGTCTCGCGGCTGGCTGGATGGCACTTCGGATTCGTTTGGTACATCACGGCAATGCTCGCGACAGTCGCTATGCTTCTCGTGTGGGCCGCCGTTGAGCTTTGGAAGGATTATGGTCCAAGGCGCAACTAGCGAAAGCCGGAACCTTCATCTAAAATCGATTTTCGATCGCCAACAAACCACAGGATACGCAGATTACGAATGGCCCTTCTGAAGATTGTTGCCTGGCCTGAGCCAGTGCTCACCACCCCCGCGGAACCAGTTACGAAATTCGACGCCGAGTTGAAGAAACTCGCTGAAGATATGTTCGAAACAATGTACGCAGCGCCCGGCGTCGGTTTGGCGGGAACGCAGGTCGGTTTGGCGCAGCGCTTGTTTGTGATGGATTGTTCGGGCGGCAAGAATCCTGCCGAGCGATACTTTATGGCGAATCCGCAAATCATCGTTCAGGAAGGCCAGCAGGACGGCGAGGAAGGATGTCTTTCGATTCCAGGGATCTATTCAAAAGTTCAGCGCAGTATGCGCGTGATTGCGCGCGGTCATGACTTGAACGGCAAAGAATACGAAATCGATGGGACTGAACTGACCGCGCGAGCGCTGCTGCACGAGACTGATCACTGCGACGGGATTCTTTACGTCAACCGAGTGACGCCGTTGAAGCGCGAACTGGTGCTGCGGAAAGTCAGAAAGCTGCAACGTAACGGAGAGTGGCCGAGTTAGTTACAGAACCGCGAATGGTAGTGAGCGGATCAAAGAGAGATCTGGAAAGGAACAACAGTGGCTACAGAATTTAAGAACGAACCATTTACTGATTTCAGCAAAGAAGAAAATGCCGCGGCGATGCGCGCGGCTCTGGATAAGGTCGCGGGCGAACTCGGACGCGAGTATCCGCTGGTGATTGGCGGCGAACGCATTAAGACCGGCGACACGCTCGACAGCATCAATCCCGCTAACCGGACACAGGTTATCGGCAAGTTTCATAAGGCCACGAAGGAACTCGCAAATAAAGCCGTCGAAAAAGCGGCCGAGACCTTCAAGACCTGGCGCAACGTTCCGGCGCCAGAGCGCGCTGACTTGCTGTTTCGCGTCGCGGCGTTGATGCGTGAGCGCAAGCACGACTTCTCAGCCTGGATGATCTACGAAGTCGCAAAGACGTGGCCCGAAGCCGATGGGGACACCGCCGAAGCGATCGACTTCCTCGAGTTCTATGCGCGCGAGATGTTGCGCTATGCCGGCAAGCACCCGCTGGTCGAACTGAAGGGCGAAGACAATCGGCTCGATTACATTCCGCTCGGGGTCGGCGCGATAATCCCGCCTTGGAATTTTCCCTGCGCGATCATGGCCGGGATGACTGCCGCGGCGATCGTTACGGGGAACACCGTGGTGTTGAAGCCTTCTTCTGACGCACCGGCAATTGCTTACAAATTTTTCGAGCTGCTTGAAGAGGCCGGTTTGCCGGCGGGCGTGGTCAACTTCATGACGGGTTCAGGGGCTGAAGTTGGAGACGTGGTGGTGGATCATCCGCAGACGCGCTTCATCGCGTTCACCGGATCGAAAGAAGTCGGGCTGCGCGTCAATGAACGCGCGGCGAAGGCCCAACCGGGTCAGCTTTGGATCAAGCGAGTCGTCGCGGAGATGGGCGGGAAGGACGCGATCATCGTGGCTGACGATGCGGACCTGGACGAAGCGGCCACCGGCGTCGTCCAGGCAGCCTTTGGTTTTCAGGGACAGAAGTGTTCGGCCTGCTCGCGCGCGATCATCGACGCGCGCGTGTACGACTCAATGGTCGAGAAGATTGCCGAAGGCACCGCGAAGATCAAAGTAGGCGCGCCCACCGATAATGCGACGAACATGAGCGCGGTCATTAACGAGAAGGCCTTCAAATCGATCAACGCCTACGTCGAAAAGGGCAAAGCGGAAGGCGGCCGCGTTGTGGCCGGAGGCGGTTCAGACGGTGAGCAGGGCTTCTTTATTGAGCCGACGGTGATCGCTGACGTCAAACCCGGCGACACGATCGAACAAGAGGAAATCTTCGGCCCGGTGCTCGCCGTGATCAAAGCGAACGATTATGACGACGCGCTGCGGATCGCTAATGATACGCAGTTCGGTTTGACGGGTGCGGTGTATTCAACTGACGAAGCGAAGCTCGATCGCGCCAAGAACGAGTTCCACGTCGGGAATCTTTACTTGAATCGCAAATGCACCGGCGCCCTGGTCGGCGTGCATCCCTTCGGTGGCTTCAACATGTCGGGCACTGACTCAAAGGCCGGCGGCCGCGATTATCTTTTGCTGTTCATGCAGGCAAAGCTCTCGTCTGAAAAAGTGGGCGCCACGCGGAAACGGGCGGAAGCAGGCACGGGGATCTAACTCGTCATTAGCGGAATGCGGGGGCAAGCCGCCCTTCCGGACCTTGAGGTAACTTAACTTGTGTTTGGCCTTAACAGGTTGAAAAGGCTCTCAACCATTACCGCCAAACGAAAGCTAATTAGTCTCAAGGTCAGGAAGGGTGGCTTGCCCCCGCTCTTTCTGTTCGTTCACCTTCACAGTAAAGTAACCGCCGATGCGCATCGTTTTCATGGGCACACCTGAGTCTGCGGTGCCGTCTCTGCGGCGGCTCGTCGATGACGGTCACGAGATCGTCGCTGTCTGGACGCAGCCGGACAAACCAGCGGGTCGCGGAAACAAGATTCATCAATCCCCCGTGAAAGAGTTTGCTGCCGCACACAATTTGCCCATCCATCAACCGCAAAAAATCAAGAATGATGAAGCGAAGCAGTTATTCGTTTCGCACCATGCCGACGCCGCGGTGGTTGTCGCTTATGGAAAGATTCTGCCGCCGGAGTTTCTCAGCGCGCCTAAACACGGGTGTATCAATGTGCACTTCTCGCTGCTACCAAAGTATCGAGGGGCCGCGCCGGTGAATTGGGCTATCGCCAAAGGCGAAGAACAAACAGGCGTAACGACGATGCAGATTATTGAGGAACTTGATGCCGGGCCGATTCTGCTGCAGAAGGCGACAGAGATTGGCGAGCGTGAGACTGCGCCCGAACTCATGACTCGACTTGCAGCCATGGGCGCGGAACTGATCAGTGAAACTCTCGCTAATCTCGGCAACATTGAGCCCCAGTCTCAAATAGATTCAGAAGCATCGTTCGCGCCGATGCTGAAACGCGAAGAAGGTTTGATCGACTGGTCAATGGATGCTTTTGAGATCGAGCGGCGCGTCCTTGGATTTCAGCCGTGGCCAAATGCCTATACATCTCTCGAGTCCCTCCGCCTGATTATTTGGAATGCGGTGCCGGAATGGATTGAACAATTGCAATTTCCCATCGGCCAGGTAATTGAGGCTAGCCGCGATCGCCTGGTCGTTGCTTGCGGTAATGGCACCGCGTTACGAGTGTTGGAAATCCAACCTCAAGGTTCGCGGCGCATGTCCGCGCGCGACTTCATCAATGGGAGCCAGTTGTCCGCTGGAACCAAACTCGGATAGACATTTATGGATGCGGCGAAAGTGCGAAGTGATTTTGACGAGATCGCCAGGTTGAGCGATCCGCACGATGAAGATACCGGCCGGTACGACGCTTTCCTGCTTACGCTAATCCCCGAAAACGCGAAAACAGTTCTCGACGTGGGCTGCGGCGCGGGCCGCCTCACCGCGCAAATCGCCACGCGGAACCGAGAAGTTGTGGGCATCGATCTCTCAACGGAAATGATTACGCGAGCGCGTCAGAAAGCTCGCGACGGGCTCTCGTTCATCTGCGATGACTTTCTCACCCACGATTTTCCATCCGACAAATTAGATTGCGTGATCACCGCGGCCGCACTGCATCACTTTCCCATCGACGAGGCTTTTACGCGTCTGCTCCGCTTACTTGCACCGGGCGGTCGATTGATAATTCATGACATGCGGGATGACTCAGGGATTCTCGATCATTTTCGATCGCGGTTTGCGCTCGCTCAGGTGGGAGTCGAGCGACTGCTGCGCACCGGGAACCCATGGCGACCGCGGGCAGTTCGCGCAGCATGGGAGCGTCACTGCGCCGGCGAAACGTACTTGACGCTGGCTGAGGCGCGGGCGATGGCGAATCGGTTAATGCCCGGTGCGCAGATTCATAATCATTGGCTGTGGCGGTACACGGTTGTGTGGGACAAGCGCGTTTAATCAAGGAAACTCGGCTTTGCCTCAAAAACTCCTCGCAACCAAAGCAGTCGTGGTTGTTTTCTCATTCACACCTCGCTTCAGCGAGGTGTGCTGCGGCGACAATTCACTGGGAAACCGTTTAAACGGTTTCCATTAGACGCGCGAATTCGTTTGTCACCTGGCTGAAGAAACTATGAAAGTCGGGTCTCCATGAGTGGTCTAAAATGTTGGTGCTAAGCCAACTAACGAGCTTACCCGCGAGGGATGGCTCATAGACCAAAACATAAAGGAGACCC